>Ga0209070_100107_pt1 | contig 117523 bp, 117 predicted proteins | sample SynthPrep_5_END__FD_187205 | JGI IMG/M metagenome (GOLD analysis project Ga0209070, IMG submission 187205) | Synthetic microbial communities from Ohio, USA - SynthPrep_5_END_DS10_MetaG (SPAdes) (version 2) | ecosystem: Engineered > Bioreactor > Aerobic > Activated sludge | place: USA: Ohio... | reverse complement strand
CTGCTCGCCAGTGCCCTGCAGACGAGCCAGACGCTGCAGGGACCGCTACCGGCGCAGGCAAAACTGGGCCTGGAGCAGCCGCTTGACGAACTGAGGCAGGAGCTGGCGGGCGAACTGCAATTGTGGAAGCGTCTGCTCGCCTGAAGCACCTGCTATGCAGCCTCATCAGGCACATGGATGCAGCTTGTCCGCCCTCTGGAGCAGGTTGAGACTCTTCTGCACCGCACCATGCAGGAGGTCATATGAGCGACTCGAACGGTATCAGCCGTGAACGCCTGGAACAGGCGCTCGCCCACTCCACCTTTGCCCAGCTGCTCGGCGCCGAACTGCTCGACTTCGCGCCGGGCCGGGTCAGCCTGCAGGTGCGCAGCCGTCCCGACCTGTGCCAGCACCATGGCTACATGCATGGCGCGGTGGTCGGCTTCATGGTCGACAGCGGCTGCGCCTGGGCAGCAGCATCGATGGTCGGTGACGTGGTCACCAGCGAATACAAGCTCAACCTGCTCGCACCGGCGCTTGGCGAACGCCTGCTGTGCCGAGCCGAAGTGCTCAAGGCCGGGCAGCGCCAGGCAGTCTGCCGAGCCGATGTATTTGCCCTGAAGGATGGCCAGGAAAAGCTGGTGGCCACCGGCCTGGCGACCATCGCGCGGGTGTAACGGGCGCGCCACTAGCAGGCCGTTGAAAAACGTAGGCGAGGCAGCCAGTGCAATACCGATGGCGGCCCCGCAAAAACAGCCGAAAAACGACCGGCGTCGCGTCCGACTTTACGTGTTGTAAATGAGCATTTTGATGGGGGCGCCTAGCTCGGACTCGCGCACGAGGCTGTTTTTAACGCAACAATGGCAACGCAGGTAGTTTTTCAACAGCCTGCTAGCCCTGATGCAGCGCCCGGTAATGACTGGGCGCCATGCCCACCACCTTGCGAAACAGCCGTGAGAAGTAATAGGGGTCGTCGTAGCCAAGCTGCTCGGCGACCTGACGCACTTCGGCATCCCCGCGGTCGAGCAGGCGGCAGGCCAGGGCCATCTTCAACTGGATGAAATCCTGGATCGGCGCATGGCCGGTCAGCGCGCGGTAGGTCTTGGCGAAGTGAAAGCGCGACAGCTTGAACTGTGCGGCCAGCTCATCGAGGTTGAGGCTGCCGTGCAGGTGTGCGCGCATCACCGCCTGCACCGCCTCGATATCCAGTACGCGGCCGGACTTGAGGTTGACCCGCGCCGGCAGCACCGCCAATGAGCTGATCATCGCCTGCAAACGGTGCGCGGCATGGATGAAGGGCAAGATGTTGAGGCCCTGGCGCTGTAAACCCAGCAACGCCTCGAAATCGCCGATCAACCTGGGCTGCACGCCGATACGCCGCAGCGTCTGCGCGCCCAGCAGACGCAGGAAGTCCTCGCTGAGGCTGCCGTCGAAGTGCACCCAGTAGATCGTCCAAGGGTTATGCAGGTCAGCGCCATAGGCATGCGGCGCATCCTTGGGCAGCAGCAGCAGATCGCCAGCGGCAACCTCGAATCGTCCATTCGCTACTTCCAGCCAACCACTTCCTGAGCGGCAATAGATCAGCAGATGATCGTCAGGTTGCAGGCGTCGCATCTGGTGCCCGGCCGCTTCCGGGTAGAAGCCGATGGCCAAGGGATAGCACCCGGTGCTCAAAGGATGGCGTGCCAGCAAACGGCGCAGGCGCGGCGGGGTGATGAAGCGCTGCCCACCGACGGGCAACGGCCAATTGGAGGTTTCCACCCGCATCCCCACTGCATCACTCCTTTGCATTCTGATCGAATGACAAGATCGTCCATCCCAAGACCAAGATCGTCAATCCACAAGCGGACATCGAATGGCTATAAAGAGCCCATACAAGAACAACAGGAGGCGACCATGCCCCGCACGCTACCGCAACTGATCGACGGCCAATGGCAAACCAGCCAGGCTCGTGAGCTGATCGAAGTCACCGACCCGGCCACCCAGGAAGTGATCGCCCTAGCCCCCAAAGCCACTGCCGAGGAAATCGAGGCCGCAGTGGCCAGTGCGCAGAAAGCCTTCCTCGCCTGGCGCGAGGTGCCGGTATCGGAGCGCGCCCGCCTGATGCTGCGCTACCAGCACCTGCTCAAGGAACACCACGACGAGCTGGCGGAGATTCTCGCGGCGGAAACCGGCAAGACCTTCGCCGATGCCAAGGGCGACGTCTGGCGCGGCATCGAAGTGGCCGAACACGCCGCCAATATCGCCAGCCTGATGATGGGCGAGACGGTGGAAAACGTCGCCCGCGAGATCGACACCGCCAGCTGGATCCAGCCACTGGGCGTGTGCGTCGGCATCACCCCGTTCAACTTCCCGGCGATGATTCCGTTGTGGATGTTTCCGCTGGCCATCGCCTGTGGCAATACCTTCATTCTCAAACCCTCGGAACAGGACCCGATGACGCCCAATCGTCTGGCTGAACTGTTCCTCGAGGCCGGCGCACCAGCCGGCGTACTGCAGGTGCTGCATGGCGGCCGCGAGCAGGTCGATGCGCTGCTGGTGCACCCGGCGGTGCGCGCGGTGTCCTTCGTCGGTTCGGTGACGGTGGGCCAGCACGTCTATCGCACCGGCACCCAGCATTTGAAACGCGTGCAGGCCTTCGCCGGGGCCAAGAACCATATGGTGATCATGCCTGACGCACCGAAGGATCAGGTGCTCAGCAACCTGCTCGGCGCCAGCTGTGGCGCGGCCGGGCAGCGCTGCATGGCGATCAGCGTGGCAGTGTTCGTCGGCGAATCGAAACAGTGGATCGATGAGCTGGCAACGCAGATGGCCGCACTGCGTCCTGGCCACTGGCAGGACAGCGGCGCCGCCTACGGCCCGCTGATCAGCCCGCAGGCACGCCAGCGCGTGCTGCGCCTGATCGAACAGGGCAAGGCAGAAGGCGCCGAGTGCCTGCTCGACGGTTCGCAGTGCACGGTGGAGGGGTATCCGAATGGCAACTGGGTCGGGCCGACGCTGTTCCGTGGCGTGACGACGAAGATGGGCCTGTACCGCGAGGAGATCTTCGGCCCGGTGCTGGTGTGCATGCAGGTCGACACCCTGGAAGAGGCCATCGCACTGGTCAACGCCAGCCCTTACGGCAACGGCACCAGCCTGTTCACCCGCTCCGGCGGCGCTGCGCGGCATTTCCAGCATGCGATTGAAGTCGGCCAGGTGGGCATCAACGTACCGATTCCGGTGCCGCTGCCGTTCTTTTCCTTCACCGGCTGGAAGGGCTCGTTCTACGGCGACCTGCACGCCTACGGCAAGCAGGCGGTGCGTTTCTATACCGAGACCAAAACGGTAACCAGCCGCTGGTTCGACGACACGCCGCTCGGCGATGGCCCGAACATGACTATTCAGTTGAAATGAGAACTGGGTGAGCGTTTCTTAGACTAATAGACGATCACTCGAACTGGACGAGCGGCGTAAAACAGGTCTCTGCAGAACAAAAACAAGGAGAACTGCAATGCGCCAACTGTCCGCCACGCTGGCCCTGTGGGCCGCACTTACCGCCTGTGCGCAGGCTGCCGAGCCGATCACCCTCGGCCTCAACTATCCGCGCACCGGACCATACAAGGAGGAGGGATTGGCGCAGATGCGTGGAGCCCTGCTGGCCATCGATGAAATCAACGCCGCTGGCGGTGTGCTGGGACGGCCCTTGCGCCTGTCCAGCAAGGACACTGCCTCGCGTCCGGCCAAGGCCGAGAAGAACGTCGACAAGCTGGCCGCCGAGGGCGCGGCGATGCTCTTCGGCGGTTCCTCCAGCGCGGTCGCCATCGCCGCCGGCAAGCGTGCCAGACAACATGGTCTGCTGTACTTCGGCACCCTCACCTACTCCAACGACACCACCGGCAAGGATGGCCATCGCTACATGTTTCGCGAGTGCAACAACGCCTGGATGAGCGCCAAGGTACTCGGCCAATACCTGAGCAAGACCCTGCCGAACAAGCGCTACTTCTATGTCACCGCCGACTACACCTGGGGCCACACCAGCGAGGCGTCGCTGCGCCAGGCCACTGCCACCGACAATGCCGCCCAGCACGCCAGCGTACGCATCCCCTTCCCGGGTGCGCGCCTGGCCGACTACCAGGACGCGCTGACCCAGGCCGCCGCCAGCAATGCCGAGATCCTCGCCCTGGTGCTGTTCGGCGAGGATCTGGTGCGTGCCATGCGCGTCGCCAAGGATCTTGGCCTGACAGAACGCATGCAGATCGTCGCGCCGAACCTGACCCAGAGCATGGTCGAACAGGCCGGTCCCAACCTGATGGCAGGCGTGATCGGCACCGAGCCCTGGACCTGGCGCGTGCCGGCGCTGGAAAAATCCGCGCGTGGCCAAGCCTTCGTCGAAGCCTTCAAGACCCGCTACGAGATGTACCCATCCAGCTCCGCCGCCTCGGCCTACAGCATCGTTCAACAGTGGGCCGACGCCGCTACGCGAGCCAAGAGCCTCGACAGCGAAGCGCTGATCAAGGCACTGGAAGGCCACCGCTACACCTTGCTCAAAGACGAACAGCAATGGCGTGCCTTCGACCACCAGAACCTGCAGACGGTCTACGCGGTAAAGGTCAAGCCGCGCGACGAGGTACTCAAGGACCCGCTCAAGCAGGACTACTTCGAAATCGTCGACCGCCTCGATGCCAGCAGCGCGCTGCCCAGCCTCGCCGAGTGGCAGGCCGAGCGCCGCGCTGGCGGCCAACCCCTGACCTTGCAATGAGATGCCATGGACTTCGAACTCAGTGATGAACAACGTCTCCTGACCGACAGCGCCCGCGCCTTCGCCGCGCGGGAGCTGACGCCCCACGCCGCCGAGTGGGATCGCGAGCAGCACTTCCCCGTCGAGGTGATTCGCCGCGCTGCCGAACAGGGCTACCTGGCCCTGTATCTGCGCGAAGAGGATAGCGGCCTGGGCTTGTCCAGGCTGTCCAGCTCACTGATTTTCGAACAACTGGCGGCCGGCTGCGTGGCCACCACCGCCTACCTGACCATCCACAACATGGCCACCTGGATGCTCGCCAGCTTCGCCGACCAGGCGCTGAAGGATGCCTGGTTGCCGGGGCTGATCAACGGCCAGTCGCTGGCCTCCTACTGCCTCACCGAACCGGACGCCGGTTCCGATGCCGCCCACTTGCGCACCCGTGCCCGGCGCGACGGCAACGACTACGTGATCGACGGCAGCAAGTGCTTTATCTCCGGTGCGGGAAGCACGCAGGTACTGATCGTCATGGCGCGCACCGGCGAGGATGGTGCCAAGGGTATTTCCTGCTTCCTGGTACCTGCCGATGCGCCCGGCGTACGTTACGGACGCAACGAGGACAAGATGGGTTGGAAGGCGCAGCCGACCCGCACCATCACGTTCGAAGGTGTGCGCATCCCTGCCAGCCAACGCATTGGCCCGGAAGGCGAAGGCTTCGTCTACGCCATGAAGGGCCTCGATGGTGGCCGCCTGAATATCGCCAGCTGCTCGCTCGGCGCGGCCCAGGCAGCGCTGCAGCAGAGCCTGCGCTACGTAGAAGAACGCAAACAGTTCGGCAAGGCGCTCAGCGAGTTCCAGGCCCTGCAATTCAAGCTGGCCGACATGCTCACCGCCCTCACCGCCAGCCGGCAGATGGTACGCCTGGCTGCGCACAAGCTCGACCACGGCCACGGCGAGGCCAGCCTCTACTGCGCCATGGCCAAGCGCTTCGCCACCGACCAGTGCTTCGACGTGTGCAACGAGGCGCTGCAACTGCATGGTGGCTACGGCTATCTGAATGACTATCCGCTGGAACGCTGGGTACGCGACGCCCGCGTGCACCAGATACTGGAAGGCACCAACGAGATCATGCGGGTGATCGTCGCCCGCCGCCTGCTCCTGCAGGGCGGCATGCTCGATCGCCTGTTGTAACCGTTTTCCCCTCTCCCCCTCTCCTATCAATGGGAGGGGCGAACATTGACGAGGAATGCTATGAGCACTGCAATCGAAACCTATAAATCCGGCATCTTCGACCTGACCCACAAGCTCACCGTCGAGAAGCACGGCCATACCGCGCTGATCACCATCAATCATCCACCGGCCAACACCTGGGACCGCGACTCGCTGATCGGTCTCAAGCAGGTGGTCGAGCACCTCAACCGTGACGACGAGGTGTACGCCCTGGTGGTAACCGGCCAGGGGCCGAAGTTCTTTTCCGCCGGTGCCGACCTGAACATGTTCGCCGATGGCGACAAGGCCCGTGCCCGCGAGATGGCCCGACGCTTTGGCGAGGCCTTCGAAACCCTGCGCGATTTCCGCGGCGTGTCCATCGCCGCGATCAACGGCTACGCCATGGGCGGCGGCCTGGAGTGCGCGCTGGCCTGCGATATCCGCATCGCCGAACGCCAGGCACAAATGGCCCTGCCGGAAGCCTCCGTGGGTCTGTTGCCCTGCGCCGGCGGCACCCAGGCCCTGCCCTGGCTGGTCGGCGAAGGCTGGGCCAAGCGCATGATCCTCTGCGGTGAACGCATCGACGCCGAAACCGCCCTGCGCATCGGTCTGATCGAGCAGGTGGTGGACACCGGCGAAGCCCGTGGCACCGCACTGCTGCTGGCATCCAAGGTGGCGCGGCAAAGCCCGGTAGCGGTACGTACCATCAAACCACTGATCCAGGGTGCCCGTGAGCGTGGTGCCAATACCTGGCTGCCGGAGGAACGCGAGCGCTTCGTCGATCTGTTCGATGCCGACGACACCCGCGAGGGCGTCAACGCCTTTCTGGAAAAACGCGACCCGCAGTGGCGCAACAAATAAATCCTGGGAGCTAGCTCCGCTCGCGAATCAGGCGATGCCATCTTTTCGCGAGCAGAGCTCGCTCCTACCGTCCCGTAGGGTGGACGTCGCCTTTTACGTCCACCACAAACCCGTAAGGTGGATGGATAAACCGTCATCCACCCTACGCAGGAAGCCCCTATGAACCTGCAATTCGAAGAACGCCCCAGCCTGCATGGCTACCGCATCGGCATCGCCAGCCTGGACGCGGAGAAGAGCCTCAACGCCCTCTCCCTGCCGATGATCGAAGCACTCGACGAACGCCTGAAGGCCTGGGCAGAAGACCCGACCATCGCCTGCGTGATGCTGCGCGGCAACGGCCCCAAGGCCTTCTGCGCCGGCGGCGATGTCGTGCAACTGGTCAATCAGTGTCGCGAACAGCCAGGCGAAATACCGGCCCTGGCACGACGATTCTTCGCCGACGAATATCGCCTCGATCATCGCATCCACACCTACCCCAAGCCCTTCATCTGCTGGGCGCACGGCCATGTGCTGGGCGGCGGCATGGGCCTGATGCAGGGCGCCGGTATCCGTATCGTCACCCCGAGCAGCCGCCTGGGCATGCCGGAAATCAATATCGGCCTGTACCCGGATGTCGGCGGCAGCTGGTTCCTCGCTCGCCTGCCGGGGCGCCTGGGCCTGTTCCTTGGCCTCACCGCCGCCAGCATCAATGCCCGCGATGCGCTGGACCTGAACCTGGCCGACCGCTGCCTGCGCGACGACCAGCAGGACGCCCTGCTCGAAGGCCTGGTGCAACTGAACTGGCGCGAACAACCCACGGCGCAGCTGCACAGCCTGCTGCGCGCGCTGGAGAACGAAGCGCGCAGCGAGCTGCCGGCGGCCCAATGGTTGCCGCGCCGCGAGCGTATCGACGAGTTGCTCGACGTCGCCGACCTGCCCGCCGCCGTTCATGCCATCAGCGCCCTGCAGGCGGATGACGACGCCCTGCTCGCCCGCGCCGCCAAGACCCTGGCCCATGGCTGCCCGCTGACAGCGCACCTGGTCTGGGAGCAGATCCGCCGCGCCCGCCACCTGTCGCTGGCCGAGGTATTCCGCATGGAATACGCCATGAGCCTGAACTGCTGCCGCCACCCGGAATTCCCCGAAGGCGTGCGCGCCCGCCTGATCGACAAGGATCAAACGCCGCATTGGCACTGGCCGGACGTGGCCGCAATCCCCGCCGCCGTGGTCGAAGCTCACTTCGCACCGGCCTGGGAAGGCGAACATCCGTTGGCGGACCTTTAGCGTACGGATCGGTGCGCACGGCGCACCCTACATGTAGCCCGGATGCGCTCCGGGAGAGCTCACAAGCAGTCCTCGAACAATGACAATCGATGCGCGAAGCGCCCAATAGAAAGGAAAGCTGCCATGACCCAAACCGCCTTTATCGGCCTCGGCCACATGGGCCTGCCCATGGCCCGCAACCTGCTCCGGGCGGGTTATCCGCTGAAAGTCTTCGACCTGGTGCGCAGCGCCGTCGACACGCTGGCCGGCGAAGGTGCCGTGGCAGCCGATAGCGCCGCCGACGCCATCGATCAGGCAAAGGTGGTGATCAGCATGCTGCCGGCCAGCCGTCATGTTGAAGGCTTGTACCTGGGCGACGACGGCCTGCTTGCGCGGCTGCCCGCCGGCACGTTGGTTATCGAGTGCTCGACCATCGCCCCGGAGTCCGCGCGCAAGGTGCACGCCGCCGCCCGCGAGCGCGGTATCGCTCTGCTCGATGCACCGGTATCCGGCGGTACCGGCGGCGCGGCAGCCGGCACCCTGACCTTCATGGTGGGCGGTGAAGCCCAAACGCTGGAGAAGGCCAGACCGATGCTCGCCGCCATGGGCAAGAACATCTTCCACGCCGGCCCGGAGGGCGCCGGCCAGGTGGCCAAGGTATGCAACAACCAAGTGCTCGCGGTACAGATGATCGCTACTGCCGAAGCCATGGCCATGGGCGTGGCCAACGGCCTGGAGCCGGCCGTACTGGCGGAGATCATGCGGCAGAGCTCCGGCGGTAACTGGACGCTGGAGAAATACAACCCCTGGCCCGGGGTGATGGAAAACGCCCCAGCGTCCAAGGGCTACAGCGGCGGCTTCATGGCCGAGCTGATGGCCAAGGACCTCGGCCTGGCCCAGGAAACCGCCAGCCACAGCGGCAACAGCACACCGATGGGTGCCCTGGCACTACAGCTCTACCGCCTGCTGCTCAAACAGGGCAAGGGCAAGCAGGACTTCTCGGTGGTGCAGCAATTATTCGTGGAATAGAGTCCTGTAGGAGCCAGCTTGCTGGCGGTGTCTCGAACGGATCGCCGGCAAGCCGGCTCCTACAGGAATTGCGACACCCCAGCTGCTCGGCCTCACAGTTCAACGCAAGTGTTGTAGATGGAGCATGCCGAACAGCAGTACCTGCAGGCGTTGCCACCATTGCGCGGGCAACCCCTGCAGACGCGCGCGAAACAGCAACAGCTCACCGACGTGCGCCAGCAATAGCAGCAGCGCAGCCCAGTTGACCCAACCGCCAAGCGGGGTGGCGAAGGGGTAGAACAGATTGAGCAGCGCCACCAGCCAAAACATGGCCAGGGCGCCTTTGGCGAAAGACAGCAGGTTCATCGTCAGCCTCCGAATGGATGAACCTGAAGTGTGACCGGGCGGTTGGCAGGAGACCGCCCTTCTTTCGATGGGAACGCCCCGTAGGAACCTCGACTCACGGCGAATGGCAAGCACGACGTCAATCTTGCCGTACAGCCGCAATCGTTTCGCGCCGGGGCGACGCTCCTACAGCGCGGATTGCGAGGTCGTGCCCCCCTGCTCTGTAGGAGCCGCGCCCCGCGGCGAATGGCAAACACAACGCCGATCTTGCCGCTTCGAACCGAGGGCTAACGCAGCGTCAGCCCAAACGCCTCGTCGCTGAAGTCGAAGCAGGCGAGGAAGCGACGAATCTCCAGCAGGTTGCCGTCGACCTTCACATCGCCGAGCAGCGCACCCTTGACCAGGCCACCCTCGCCGGTCAGCAGGGTTTCCATGAAGCGTTTGTCCATGCTCAGGCGCAGAGCAGTGCCCTCGGGAATACCCTTGTGCAGTTGCGCGACACCGCGCCGGACCTCCAGCGCCCACTGCTCGCCCACGTCGGGGAAGCTGAAGCCCAGGGTCAGCTCGACATCGCCGGCCTTCTCCGGGTCGATACGAGTCACCCAGTTCTGCAGGAAACTCTGCGGGGTGAAGCTGCGCACCATGTCCGGCGAGAGGAACACCTTGCGCATCTCCACCGAGCGCTGGCGGATGACATCGCCGTCAAGCTTGCCCTCCAGCTCCATGGCGCTCATCAGGTACCAGTTGCGCCAGTTGATGTTCATGCTGGCGTAGCCCAGCTTACGAAAGCTGCGCGCCTTGATCTCGCGCGCCAACTTGTCTTCGTGGTCGACGCGAATGACGTAGCCGGCCAGCTCCGCCGCCCATTGGTAGTCGCCCTTGAGGTAGGCATTGCCAGCTTCCAGCAGCAGTTTTTCACGACCACCGGCCAGGGCGATCAGGCGCTCGGCCTGCTGCTTGGGCGGGGTCGGGTCGAGAGCCACCGGGTCGCCCTGGAACCAGCCCAGATAGCCGTTGTAGATCTGCCGCACGCTGTGTTTCACCGTGCCGTAGTACTCGCGCAGATAAGGGGTGTAGCCGGCCAGGTGCGGCGGCAGTTTGACCTTCTCTACCAGTTCGTCGGGCGTCAGGCCCTTGTTCATCCAGCGCACGGTCTGGTCGTGGATATAGGCGATGCCATCGCGGGTCATGCGCAGCACTTCCTCGACCTTGTCCTGGCCGCTTACCGGCCGACCATGCAGCGGCACCATGTACTCGGCCTGGTAGGCACGTAGCTTGTCCAGGCTCTCGACCCATTGCACCGGGTCACGGAACTTGGTGCCGCGCAGCGTGTGGATGTTCGGCAGCGTCGGGCCCTGATCGACCTCGGCGCTGATCAGCACGCGGTTGGCCGGCAGGTACAGGGTGATCTCGTCCGGCGCCTCGCTCGGCACATGTAAAAACTGCACGTCGAGGCCGGCGATAGTGGTATCCAGGCGCTCGCCGAAGGTCACGGTCGGCGCGATGAAGGACGACGGCTCCGGCTTGGCCAACGGACCGATACCACCGTTCATGCCCTCCTGATCGCTGGCCGGCAGGAAGGAACCGAAGCTGTATGCCGAACGTACGCCGAGAATCGGCCCGACCAGCGCGCCCTGCGCCACCACGTTCTGCAGCAGGGTCTCGTGGGCGTAGATCTGTACCTCGCCGCGCTCCACCTGCTCGCGGCTGACGAACGCCTGCACGCCGTTGATGTGATCCGGGTGGAAGTGGGTGTAGACCACTGCTCTGACCGGCTTGTCGCTGAGCTTGCGAAACTCGGCCATGATCTTGCGCGACTCGCTGACCGACTCGCCGGTGTCGACGATGATCAGCCCCTGCGGCGCCTCGATCATCACCACGTTGCCCAGTTGCCAGCCGACTGCCGAATAGACGTTGTCGGCGACACGATAGACCTGCTGGGCGAACACCTTGGTGTGGGCAGCCAGTTCGGCGTTGATGCTGGGTTCGATACGCTCGGCCGGCAGCTCGGCATAGGCGCTCAATGGCAGGGCGGCAGCCAGCAGCAGACCGCTGAAGCGAGAGAATGGGCTCATGGCATTGGAAGGTCTTGTTGTTGGAATGCTGGCAGGTTGGCAAAGACCATCCGATAATTCCAATGCATTCGAATAGACCATTTAATGCAGGAAGCGCATGAACGATCTACGCCAACTCCGCCACTTCGTCGCCCTCGCCGAACACCAACATTTCGCCCGCGCGGCAGCGGCCGTGCACCTCAGCCAACCGGCGCTGAGCCGCAGCATCCAGGCGCTGGAGAGCCAGTTGGACTGCACCCTGGTGGATCGCCACAGCCGCGGCGTCAGCCTCACCGCCCATGGCCACCTGGTACTGGAACATGCGCGCCGCCTGCTGGCCGGCAGCCTGGCGCTGAGCAACGCGGTCAATCAGCTAGGCAACCTGGAGGCCGGCGAACTTCGCCTCGGCGCCGGCCCCTACCCGGCCGCGCGCCTGATACCGCAGGCGCTGGGGCAGTTGCTGCAACGCTACCCGCGGGTGCAGGTGAAACTGGACATCGCCAACTGGCTGGAGCTGCGCGACAGCCTGCTGGACTCGGCCGTCGAGCTGTTCATCGCCGATATCCGCGAGTTGCAGGACGACGCTCAGTTGCACATCGAACCGCTGCGCGTGCATCAGGGCGTACTGTTCTGCCGCCCGGCTCATCCGCTGCTGCAGCGGCGCAACCTGCAACTGCGCGACCTGCTCGACTTCCCTCTCGCCGGCACACAGCTGCCACAGGTGGTCGAACGCAGCCTGGGGCAGGCCAGCGGGCGAGCGCAGCCGTTGAGCGTGCAATGCGACAATTTCCTGGTACTCAAGCGCCTGGTGGCCGACAGCGATGTGTTGAGCATGGCGCCCTGGGACGTGATCGCCGACGAAGTCGATAGCGGTCAGCTAGCCCTGCTGCCGCTGTTGCCTCAGGGTCTGCATCAGCATTCGGCCTATGGCCTGGTCAGCCGTGCCGGCCACAGCCTGTCGCCAGCGGCGCAGGCCATGGTTACAGCGATTCGCCAGGTGGATGAACAGACGCCGCGCGCCAAGCACGCGGCGGATTGAGAGAGGCTTACCAGCGGCGCTCGCCGCTACGGCGATGTTCGTTATTGCTGCGCCCGTTGGAGAAACGATGCTGCGTGTTGCGGCCTGCCTCCCAGCCGCGCTGAATCTGCCCGCTGCGATGTTCCTGACGACGCTGGTCGCGGCGATAGTCATGTCGCGGCTGCTGGTGCTTGTAGCCGTCGCGATACCGGTGATCGTGGCCGTAATGATGACGCGGCGGCGGCGCCGGTACGTAGCGCGGAGGAGCCGGATAGTAGTTATGCCGACGCTCCTCGTAGTAGTAGCGTGGCGGCGGGTAGTAATCGCGCCGGTGACCGTCGTAGTAACGGTAGCCATGGCCGTGGTGATAACCACGGTCGTAGCCATCGCCATAAACGGCGCAACCGGAAAGCATCAAGAGCAAGGCGGAAAACAGCATCTTGTAGGGCATGGCGGCCTCCTGTGACCGCTGGGACGACGCCGACCGATGTCGGCCTCCGGGATGGTGATCCCTGAGGCATCAGACAGCGCCGTCCGCAACAGGTGCGATTCACTTCGTCGGCTGTGACCGACGGCGCAAAACCACAAGAGCACAGGACAATTGCCCTGTCGCTGGCATGGCATTCGCTTGCCCAGCGTCGCGGAAAGCCGATCCATGCACAGGATCGTCAGTGGTAGCGAATCGTAATGGCCGACTAGGGTTCCGGCTCGTCAGAAGGCGAGTGGCTGGTCCGAGAGTGGGCGACCTCATACAGCGGCGGGATGCCGCGGGGTTACACGGCGGGACAAAAGCCCGGGAGAACGCGCAGCCAGGCTGCCGGCTTTCCCGCTTTCGTCCATGACCCGAGGTTTCCATGTCCATTCGCTCACTGCTCACCGTCCTGCTCTGTGCCTGCCTGCTTGGCGCTCCGACAGCCCAGGCCGCGCCTAAAACCTTCAAGCTGTGCTGGTCGATATTCGCCGGCTGGATGCCCTGGGGCTACGCCGCCGAACAGGGCATCGTGAAGAAGTGGGCGGACAAGTACGGCATTGACATTCAGGTGCAGGAAGTGCCGGATTATGTCGCTTCCATCGAGCGCTACAGCGCCGGCCAGTTCGACGCCTGCAGCATGACCAACATGGACGCCCTGACCATTCCCGCTGCTGCCGGCAAGGACAGCACCGCGCTGATCATCGGCGACTTCTCCAATGGCGCCGACGCCCTACTGCTGCGTGGCAGCGGCAAGAGAATCCAGGACCTGAAAGGCAAGAGCGTGCTGCTGGTGGAGAACTCGGTCTCGCACTACCTGCTCAGCCGCGCACTGGAGTGGGCCCTGCTCGATGAAAGTGACGTGACCATCATCAACGTCTCCGATACCGAAATCGCTGATGCCTTCCTCGCCGGCAAGGGCGACGCGGTGATCACCTGGAACCCGATCCTCTCCGAGATTCGGCGCAAGGCCGAGGTCAGCCAGGTGTTCAGTTCCAATCTGATTCCCGGTGAAATCCTCGACCTCACCGTGGTCAGCAGCCAGACCCTTACCCAGCACCCGGAATTCGGTCGCGCGCTGACCGGCGCCTGGTTCGAGACCCAGCGCCTGCTCGGCCTGCCCACCCCGGCCGGTCGTGAAGCCCGGGCCAGAATGGCAGCCGCCGCCGACACCACCGCGGAAGACTTCGACGCCCAGTTGGGCACCCTGCGCTCGTTCTATTCGCCGCGCAGCGCGCTGAACTTCGCGCGCACCGGCAAGCTGCCGGACCTCATGCAACGGGTCGCGCACTTTGCCGATGCTCACGGCCTGCTGGGCAAGAGCGGCATGGGTCTGACCAATCTGGGTATCGAATTCAGTGGCGAGAAGACGCTGGGCAACCCGCAGCGCATTCTGCTGCGCTTCAACCATCGCTATATGGAACTGGCCGCCGATGGGGCGCTGTAACGCCCCATCGCACAGCAGACGCACCACGATCCGCACCAATAACGCGCACTCACAACGATGAGCGACGACGAAACCCGCCAGCTAGGCGCCTCGGCTAGCTGGCACGATGTTCGCTACGGACCCTGCGTGCAGGAACAACCCGGCTCGCCGGGATCGCGGCACCACAATTTGCCAATAGCCGGCTAGGGTTCCGGCTCGCCACAGGCGAGCGACTGGTCCGAGAGCTAGCGACCTCCAGCGAGGTTACACGGCGGGACAAAAGCCCGGGAGAACGCGCCCCATCCGTGGGGAACCGCCGCGAACTCCTGCCCGCCCCTGTCAAACTGGAGGTTCATCATGGGTACGCCCCACTCGCATCAGCGGCAACCAGCCGTCCCCCCCAAAGGCCCGAAACCAGCGCGCTCTTGCGCTTGCTAGCTGCGCACGCATTTCGTTCCAGGCCCGACGAGGACTATCCATGCGCCTGATCAACCGCCACCCGGATCGCAGCAGCCGCCTGCTGCTGATCCTGCTGCCCTTCGCCCTGCTGCTGTTCGTCTATTTCAGCGCCTCGACCAGCCGCCTGGCTGAGAACCCCAACGACAAGCTGCTGCCCAGCGCCAGCCAGATGGTCGATGCCATCGACCGCCTGGCCTTCACCGAAGACAAACGCAGCGGCCAGTACCTGTTCTGGCAGGACACCGCCTCCAGCCTGCAACGCCTGGGTCTGGGCCTTGGCATCGCCGCGCTGCTGGGCCTGGTGCTGGGCATCGCCGCCGGTAGCGTGCCGCTGTTCGGCGCGCCGCTGTCGCCGCTGCTCACGGTGCTATCGATGATTCCGCCGCTGGCGATCCTGCCGATTCTGTTCATCGTCTTCGGCCTCGGCGAGCTGTCCAAGGTGATGCTGATCGTCATCGGCATCACCCCCTGCATCGCTCGTGACATCGAACAGCGTGCACGCGAGATTCCCGGCGAGCTGCTGATCAAGGCGCAGACCCTCGGTGCCAACTCCTGGACGCTGATCCTGCGCCTGGTGCTGCCGCAACTGATGCCACGCCTGCTGATCTCGCTGCGTCTGATGCTCGGCTCGGCCTGGCTGTTTCTGATCGCCGCCGAGGCCATCGCCTCGACCGACGGCCTCGGTTACCGCATTTTCCTGGTGCGTCGCTACATGGCCATGGACGTGATCCTGCCCTACGTCGTGTGGATCACCCTGCTGGCCTGGCTGATGGATCTGGGCCTGCGCCAGGTGCTGCGCCTGTGCTTCCCCTGGCATGAAGGAGGCAAGGCATGACCCTGTTCAGTCAACATATCGTCCCGCTAAGTGAACCTGCCATGAGCGACTCCCGTACGGCCCCTGCAAGCACAGGGAAAACCGCCTTTATCGAAGCGCGCAACCTGTGGCAGGAATACGGCGACCTGGTGGTGCTCGAACGCCTCAACATCAAGGTCGACGAGGGTGAGTTCTGCACCCTGGTCGGCGCCTCCGGCTGTGGCAAATCCACCTTTCTGCGCATGCTGCTCGGCCAGGAACGTCCGAGCCGTGGCGAACTGCTGCTGGGCGGCCAGGCGCTGCCCAACGAGCCCGATCCGAGCCGTGGCGTGGTGTTCCAGCGCTACTCGGTATTCCCCCACCTGAGCGTGCTGGACAACGTCGCTCTGGGCCTGGAGCTGCCGAAGTCGAAGCTGCTGGGCCGACTGTTCGGCGCGGCCAAGCGCGAAGCTCGCGAACGCGCCGCCGAAATCCTCACCAAGGTCGGCCTCGGCCATGCCCTGAACAAATACCCCAGCGCGCTTTCCGGTGGCATGCAGCAACGCCTGGCCATCGCCCAGGCGCTGGTGATGCAACCGCGCATGCTGCTGCTCGACGAGCCGTTCGGCGCACTCGACCCCGGTATCCGCAAGGACATGCACGCGCTGCTGCTGGAGCTGTGGCAGGAGACCCGCCTGACCGTGTTCATGGTCACCCACGACCTGTCCGAAGGCTTCAGCCTCGGCACCCGCCTGCTGGTGTTCGACAAGGTGCGCCACGACCCGCAGGCGCCCAACGCCTATGGCGCGCGGATCACCTACGACATCCCGCTGAACGCCGCGCGCCGGGCGCAGACACAATTGCCCAGCGAACTGGCCGAGCGTATTGCCACCCGCTGATTAAGCGGCAATTTCGGTGCGCACGGCGCACCCTACGCAGCGCAAGTGGCGTGGTAACCCGTAGGGTGCGCCATGCGCACCGACTGCGCCTCCGGTCACAGAGGCGCAGCTGTAGCTTGGCTGAAATCCGGGGATCATCGGGGCCGTTTTCCCGGATTGCAGCCGAGCTACGGAGCCGTCGTTTCGATCCAACCAAAGCGTCGCGGCTGAAGCCCCTCCCACAAATCGAGTGGTTCCGAATCCCTGTGGGAGGCGCTTCAGCGGCGAGCTTTTCAGCGGAGCATCACGCAAGCACCGATAGCTAGCTCAACACCTCGAGATACCGCGACAGCGTTTCGCTCTCCGCGGCAAACCAGCGCTGCGCCTCGCCAGTAGTCGGCGTGGCGAGATCCGCACACCAATCCGGCTCCAGCGTATCGATGATGAACGTCCGCACCACCGCCCGGCCGTCCGGGCGTTGCAGGTGCTGACAGACGCGCCCTGCTCCCGGTAGCTCGAAGCCCTCCAGCGAAACCATCTGCCCCACCCGCGCCGGCATGGTAGACAACGCCACTTGTAAACGCCCCTGCTGATCGGCGTAAGCCAGCGAAGTCTCGCAGTCGAACAACGCGGCCAAAGCCTCACCATCACCCTGCGCCCGTTCGACGCGCTCACGCAGTTGCAACGCTGACTCGCCAGGCTCTGCTCCCCGGCCATGCACCCAGCCAAGCTGCTCGCCACAGAGAATCAGGCCACCGCCGCGTTGCAGCACCTCGCCGGTTTCAGCGTCGCATTCCTCCAGCAAACGCAGACCGATCAGCGGCCCGCTGCTGGCCTGCAAACGCCAGTCCTCGACATAGGCGCCCGTGGTGCCGAACTCGATCATGCAATTGCCGATGCGATGCAACTGCGCCGGCTCCGGCCAGCGGTTGTGCAGTTGCAGGGACACGCCACCATGCCAGCTCAGATAACCGTTCTCCCAAACGCTATCGGCCACCCAGCCTTCATGGTTGGCAAGCTGGCGCAGCTCGGCGGCGCCGTAGTCCTGCCAGGCCCTTACCGGCAACGCGGGCGCATCCGGCAGGCGCAGGTCGATGGTGAAGGTGCGACTTTGCAGCCAATGCACCTGGGTACGCTCGTCGCTGCGGCCATCGGCAAAGCTGATGGTGCGGCGGCGAAAGTGCCCGAGCATCCAGTCTGGCACGCCGCCCTCGGCGCGTTGTGGGTAACGTGCAGCCAGCTCCAGCAGGTTCATACCGTCACCTCCTGGCGGGTCTGGCCGAAGCTGGACAAACCCGCGGCACCATCGGGCAGTTGCAGCGAACCATCCTCCAGCCGCTCGCGCAGATAGCGGAAGGTCTGCGCGGTCTGGGCGAACAGGTGGTCGCCACAATTCACAGGCGTGTACACACGCTCACCGCGCGCCGGCAAGCCGGTAATCGGCGCGATGCGCGTCGGGTAGTCGCAGGCGCAGAACAGCGGAAAGGCGAAACGCTCCTCGCTGACCTTGCGCACACGGTGCGAGGTGGCGACGAAATGACCATTGCTGAGCACCTCGAGCATGTCGCCGATGTTGATCACGAAGGCATCCTCAATCAGCGGCACGTCGATCCACTGCCCGTCGCCGTTGAGCACCTGCAAGCCTTCAGCGGTAGGCAAGAGGATGGTGAAGCACTCGTAGTCGGTGTGCGCGCCGATACCGGGACGGTCGGCCACCGGATCGGGATCGAGCGGGTAATGGATCATGCGCAACTGGCTGGTGGGCTGCCGGGTGATGCCAGCGAAGGTGTCCTCGGGCAACCCCAGCGCCAGGGCGAAGCCACGAAACAGCGTGTCGCCCAGCGCCAGCGCCGCGCGGTAGTAAGCGCCGACCTCGCGCTTGAAGTCTGCCGAGTCCGGCCACTGGGTCGGACCCAACAGCGGATAGACCTGCGCCGCCTCGGTGTAGTCGTAATTGACGTCGTAGGCCTCTTTCAGATCCTTGCTGCCGCCGACAAACTGCTCCTCGCCCTCCGGCACGTAACCGCTGTGGTTGCTCGACTGACCGATGTAAAAACGCATCTTCTCCTCCAGCGGGCGGGCGAAGAAGCGGCGCGCTTGGTCGACCAAACCGTCGCGCAGCTCACGCGAAATGCCGTGCCCGGTAATCTGCAGGAAGCCGACCTCGCGCGCGGCACGGCCCAGCCCATCGGCTACGCGCTGGCGCTCGGCAAAATGCTCGCTATACAAGCCCGAGACGTCGATCAGGGGAATCGAGGTGAAATGGGTATGCGCCATGGCAATCTCCCTTGAACAAGTGAGTTACCTGGTCGTCCAGACGAGCAGCGGGTCGGGTCGTCCCGAGAGCGGCAGCAAGGCCGCCCCTGCAACAGGGTCGATAGCGATTTCCATGCCACCGCCCTGACGCCGCCAGGGCGCGATGCCACGAGCCGAATTGCCCCCGAACGGTGCAATGAACGCCACTCAAGCCCCATCAGGCAGCACGCAAACCGCAAGCAGCCTTGCCAGAGTGCCCAGCCACGGGCATCGGCGAGCTGGCACGCTATTCGCTAAAGCTTGGGTGTGCAGGTTCTAACCGGGGTTTCCCGGAATCGCGGCACCACAATTTGCGAAATGGATGACTAGGGTTCCGACTTGCCTGGCAAGTGCTGGTCCGAGAGTCATCGACCTCCAGTGAGGTTACACGGCGGGATAAAAGCCCGGGAGAACGCGCCTTTCGAACGATTCGAAACGTGCCGCGACTCCTGCCCGTACTCACCAACACTGGAGGTTCCAAATGCGCAAGTACCGTCTGCTCTCCTTCGCCGCTGCCGGTCTGGCCGCGGTGCTCAGCTTCAGCGCTCATGCCGAGAAGAAAGACAGCTTCAGCGTCTGCTGGACGCTCTACGCCGGCTGGATGCCCTGGGGCCACGCCAGTACCTCCGGCATCATCGACAAATGGGCGAAGAAATACGGCATCGACATCGATGTCGTGCAGCTCAACGACTACGTCGAATCCATCAACCAGTACAGCGTCGGTCAGTTCGACGGCTGCACCATGACCAACATGGATGCCCTGACCATCCCCGCCGCCGGTGGTGTGGACAGCACCGCGCTGATCGTCGGTGATTACTCCAACGGCAACGACGGCCTGCTGATCAAGGGCGAGGGCAAGACCCTGGCTGACATCAAGGGCATGCGCGTCAACCTGGTGGAGCTGTCCGTGTCCCACTACTTCCTCGCCCGCGCGCTGGAAACCGCTGGCATGAGCGAGCGCGACGTGACGGTGGTGAACACTTCCGACGCCGACATCATCGCCGCCTATACCACCCCCAGCGTGCAGGCCGCCGCCACCTGGAACCCGATGCTCGCCGAGATCATCGCCCAGCCCGGCAGCACCCAGGTGTTCGACTCCTCGAAGATCCCCGGTGAAATCCTCGACATGATGGTGGTCAATACCCAGACCCTGAAGGACAACCCAGACTTCGGCAAAGCCCTGGTCGGCGCCTGGTTCGAGATTCTCGAACTGATGCAATCCGGCACGCCCGAAGCCACCGAAGCCCTGACCGAAATGGCCAAGGCCTCCGGCACCGACCTGGCCGGCTACCAGGCGCAACTGGCGACCACCAAGCTGTTCTACACGCCGCAGGAAACCCTGGACTTCGTCACCAGCCCGGCCCTGCCGGAGACCATGACCAAGGTCGCCAACTTCAGCTTCGAGCACGGCATCCTTGGTGAAGGCGCGCGCAGCGCTGACGCCATCGGCATGACCTTCGCGGGCGACGTGACTACCGGCGACAGTGCCAACATCAAGCTGCGTTTCGACCCGAGCTACGTACAGATGGCCGTCGACGGCAAGCTCTGACCGACACTCCCCATCCCATCGCAACGATGATCAGGCGCCCCTGCCGGCGCCTGACGACCAGGCTTTGATCTCGAGGTACCCATGACTACTGCCCTCACCCTGCGCCCCACTCTCTATGAGGAAACCGTCCCCGGCGGCGGCCACACCTCATTCATCCTCAAGCGCGGCCAACTGCTGCGCATTACCGATATCGAGGGTGGCGCCAACGTCAGCCTGCTGCTGTTCAACGCCGCCGAGAAAAGCGAGCGCCTGAACCTGCCCGACACCCTCAAGGGCCAGCACACCGCCAAGCTCACCGCCGGCCACTGCTTGTACTCGGACATGGGCAAGGTGCTGGCGGCCATCACCGCTGACACCTGCGGCTGGCACGACAGCTTCGGCGGCGTGTTGAACGCCGACGAAGTGCTGGAGAAGTACGGCCAGGGCCGCTACCAGGAACTGCGCAACGGCTTCTTCCGCAACGGCATGGACAACCTGCTGGTGGAGATGGGCAAGTGGGATCTCAACCTGCTCGACCTGCTGATGAACCTCAACCTGTTCAGCCGCGTGGACGTCGACGCCGATGGCGCCTTCCACTTCCAGCCCGACAACAGCCAGGCCGGCGACTACATCGAGTTGTACGCGCCGATGGACACCCTGGTGGTGCTCACCGCCCTGCAACACCCGATGGACCCCAACCCGCAGTACGCACCCAAGCCGGTGCAACTGACCTGGAGCAAGGTCGACAGCGACGGCATCACCGTGCTCTGCCGCACCTCGCGCCCGGAGAACGGCCGCGGCTTCCACAACACCGAACGCCAGTACATCTGAGGGCTGCCGAAATGACCCTTACCGCCAGCAACCTGCATCCCGAAACCGCCGTGTTCCGCCACACCATCCCGGCGGGCGAACCCTACCTGTTCGAGGTCAAGACCGGACAGACCCTGCGCCTGCATGACCTGGAAGGCAACCAGGCGATCGACACCCTGTTCTTCGCCGCGAAAAACCCACGCGAGCGCTTCGACCCGCAGCGCACCCTGCGCAAGCAGAACAACGTCTACCTGACCACCGGCACGGTGCTCTACTCCAACCTCGGCAAGCCGCTGCTGACCATCGTCGCCGACACCTGCGGTCGCCACGACACCCTCGGCGGCGCCTGCGCGCAGGAGAGCAACACCGTTCGCTATGCGCTGGACAAGCGCTATATGCACAGCTGCCGCGACAACTTCCTGCGCGCCAGCCTGCACGACGGCCGCCTGAGCAAGCGCGACATCGGCGCCAACATCAACTTCTTCATGAACGTACCGGTAACCCCCGAAGGCGGCCTGACCTTCGAGGACGGCATCTCCGCGCCCGGCAAGTACGTGGAGCTGCGTGCCGAGACCGACGTGATCGTGCTGATCTCCAACTGCCCGCAACTGAACAACCCGTGCAATGGCTGGAACCCGACGCCAGCCGAAGTGCTGGTGTGGAACTGACGTAGGGCGGGTGAAATCCGCCAGGGCTCCAGCCGAAGTGCTGGCGTGGGATTGATGTATGGCGGGTGAAACCCGCCAAGGCCCGGCGGGTTTCACCCGCCCTACAAAATTTGTCCCCCAGCACGCGCGGCACGCATCACACGACTGTTTCGACCACGGACGACCGTGGCGCATGACGAATGACGGCGGGACGGCCCGCCATGACCTTCGAGGGTCACCCTGATGTTCGACAAACTCCTGATCGCCAACCGTGGCGCCATCGCCTGCCGCATCTTGCGCACCCTGCGTGAGCTGAACGTCGGCGGCGTCGCCGTATACTCCGAAGCCGACGCCGCCAGCCTGCATATCCAGCAGGCCGCTGAAGCCTTCTCGCTTGGCGACGGCCCGGCCGCGCAGACTTATCTTGTCGTGGAGAAAATTCTCGCCGTCGCCAAACAGACTGGCGCCCGAGCCATCCACCCCGGCTACGGTTTTCTCTCGGAAAACGCCGCCTTCGCCGAAGCCTGTGAAGCCGCCGGTATCGCCTTCGTCGGCCCGACGCCCGAGCAACTGCGCGTATTTGGCCTCAAGCACACCGCCCGCGCCCTGGCCAAACAGCACGGCGTGCCCATGCTCGAAGGCACCGAACTGCTGGAAAACCTCGACGCCGCGCTGGTCGCAGGCGAAGCCGTCGGCTACCCGGTGATGCTGAAAAGCACCGCTGGCGGTGGCGGCATCGGTATGCGCGTCTGCCGCTCGGCCGAGGAACTGAGTGACGCCTTCGAGGCGGTCAAACGCCTGGGGCAGAACAACTTCAGCGACAGCGGCGTCTTCATCGAGAAATACATCCAGCGCGCCCGCCATCTGGAAGTGCAGGTGTTCGGCGATGGCCAGGGCGACGTGCTCGCCCTCGGCGTGCGCGATTGCTCGGTGCAGCGTCGCAACCAGAAGGTGCTGGAAGAAACCCCGGCGCCGAACCTGCCCGCTGGCATGGCCGACGAACTCTGCGCGGCGGCGATCAAGCTGGCCAAGGCGGTGAATTACCGCAGCGCCGGCACCGTCGAATTCGTCTACGACAGCGAGGCCGAGCGCTTCTACTTCCTCGAAGTGAACACCCGCCTGCAGGTCGAGCACGGCGTCACCGAACAGGTGTGGGGCGTCGATTTGGTGCGCTGGATGATCGAACTGGCGGCCGGCGATCTGCCGCCACTCGGCGATCTGGCCAAGAGCCTGAAGCCCTGCGGCCATGCCATCCAGGCGCGCCTGTACGCCGAAGACCCGGGCCGTGACTTCCAGCCCAGCCCCGGCCTGCTCACCGCCGTGCAATTTCCCGAAGCCGACGGTAAGGCGCTGCGTATCGACACCTGGGTCGAAGCCGGTTGCGAGATTCCGCCCTACTTCGACCCGATGATCGCCAAGCTGATCACCTGGCAGCCAACCCGCGAACAAGCCAGCGCCGCTCTGGACAAAGCCCTTGGCGATTCCGTGCTATACGGCGTGGAATGCAACCGCGACTACCTGCGCCAGATCCTGGCTGACGCGCCCTTCGCCAGCGGCTCGCCCTGGACGCGCTGCCTGGAGAATCTGGTCTACCAGGCCAGCACCTTCGAAGTGCTGAGCGCCGGCACCCAGACCAGCGTGCAGGACTTCCCCGGCCGCCTCGGCTACTGGGCCGTTGGTGTGCCGCCGTCCGGGCCGATGGACAGCCGCGCCCTGCGCCTGGGCAACTGTCTGCTCGGCAACGACGAAGGCGCCGCTGCGCTGGAAATCACCATGAGCGGCCCGCTGCTGCGCTTCAATACCGACGCGGTGGTCGCCATCACCGGCGCCGAGATCCCGCTGGCCGTCGATGGCGTGGAACAGCCGATGAACACCGCCCTGCTGATCCAAGCCGGCAGCACCCTGGCCCTCGGCACCATTGCCGGGTCCGGCGCACGTAGCTACCTGAGCATTCGCGGCGGCATTCAGGTGCCGGACTACCTGGGCAGCAAGAGCACCTTCACCCTCGGCCAGTTCGGCGGCCACGGCGGCCGTGCGCTGCGCGCCGGCGACGTGCTGCACCTGCTGCCGTTGAGCGATACCAGTAGCGGCGCGCAGTTGCCTGTCGAACTCTGCCCGGCCCTGCCAGTCGTGCGCGAACTGCGCGTGATCTACGGCCCGCACGGCGCGCCGGAATACTTCACGCCCGGCTATGTCGACAGCTTCCTCGCCACCGACTGGGAAGTGCACTTCAACTCCAGTCGCACCGGCGTACGCCTGATCGGCCCGAAACCGGAATGGGTGCGCGACAGCGGTGGCGAAGCCGGCCTGCACCCGTCCAACATCCACGACAACCCCTACGCCATCGGCGCAGTGGACTTTACCGGCGACATGCCGGTGATCCTCGGCCCGGATGGCCCCAGCCTGGGCGGCTTCGTCTGCCTGGTGACCATCATCGAGGCCGACCTGTGGCAGCTCGGCCAGCTCAAGGCCGGCGACAAGGTGCGCTTCGTGCCGGTGGATATCGCCATGGCAAGGGCGTTGGCCAAAGCCAGTGCCAGCGAATGCACCAGCCTTTGTGGGAGCGGCCGGGCGGCGCTCCGCTTCAGCCGCGATGCAGGCGGCACCGAAATCACGGATAAATCCGCTCCTACAGACGCGACCGTAGCCCGGATGCAATCCGGGGAAATCGCAGCACCTGAGTCCCGGATTGCATCCGGGCTACAAAGTCCAATCCTCCTCGACCTGGGCCACGCCGACACCCGCCTGGTCGCGCGCCTTTCCGGTGACACCCACCTGCTGCTGGAAATCGGCCAGCCGGAACTCGACCTGGTGCTGCGTTTCCGTGGCCATGCGTTGATGCAGGCGCTGGAGGCCAAGCAGCTCGACGGCGTAATCGACCTGACGCCAGGCATCCGCTCGCTACAGGTGCACTACCAACCGGAAACCCTGCCGTTGCAGACGCTGCTCGATATCGTTGCCGGCGAGTGGGACGCGGTATGCGCCGCGCGCGACCTCAAGGTGCCGTCGCGTATCGTCCATCTGCCGCTGTCCTGGGACGACCCGGCCTGCCAGCTGGCCATCGACAAGTACATGACCACCGTACGCAAGGACGCCCCCTGGTGCCCGAGCAACCTGGAGTTCATCCGCCGCATCAACGACCTGCCGAACCTCGACGAGGTGTACCGCACGGTATTCGACGCCAGCTACCTGGTCATGGGCCTGGGTGACGTCTACCTCGGCGCACCGGTGGCCACCCCGCTCGACCCGCGCCATCGCCTGGTCACCACCAAGTACAACCCGGCGCGCACCTGGACGGCGGAAAACTCGGTCGGCATCGGCGGCGCCTACATGTGCGTGTACGGCATGGAAGGCCCCGGCGGCTACCAGTTCGTCGGCCGCACCCTGCAGATGTGGAACCGCTACCGCGCGGTCGAAGCCTTCGACGGCAAGCCCTGGCTGCTGCGTTTCTTCGACCAGATCCGCTTCTACCCGGTATCGGCTGACGAACTGCTGCGTATCCGCCGCGACTTCCCGCTCGGTCGCTACCCGCTGCACATCGAACACAGCGAACTGGCTCTGGCCGACTACCAGCAGTTTCTCGACGACGAAGCCGATGGCATCGCCGCCTTCCGCCAGCAGCAGCGAGCGGCCTTCGACGCCGAACGCCAGCGCTGGATCGACAGCGGCCAGGCGCATTTCGAAGTCGAGGAAGTGGCCGCCGAACTCGGCGATGACGCCCCGCTGGCAGCCGGCCAACACGGCATCGAAAGCCATATCGCCGGCAACCTCTGGCAGGTGCAGGTGGAAGCCGGCGCGCAGGTGCAGGCTGGCGACGTACTGGTGATCCTCGAGTCGATGAAGATGGAAATCCCGCTCACCGCACCGATGGCCGGCACCGTGCGCGAAGTACGCGTACAGCCGGGCTCGCCCGTGCGCGCCGGGCAGCGTGTGGTGGTGTTGGAAGAGGCCTGAAAAGCTAGCCGCTGAAGCGCCTCCCACAGGGCCTTACCAGCCCTTGTAGGAGGCGTCCCAGCCACGACCGCGAAGGAGCAGCTTCAGCCGCGATCCACACAAACGCCGATTCCCTGCCGGAGAAGCGTTGGCCGCATTTTCACAACACTCCCCAAATCCACCGATTCCCTGTGGGAGGGGCTTTAGCCGCGACCGCCTCATGACCCACCGCAATACCCGCAAACCAATCGCGGATAAATCCGCTCCTACAGTCCGTAGCCCGGATGCAATCCGGGAAAACCAGCCACCCGGTCAAATGTCGATACACCCAACCTGTAGGAGCGGCGCCCCGCCGCGAACCTGGCTAACGACGCCTCGCAAAGCTTCGCCCCAGGGTGGGCCTCCTACGCAAGGCTGCCTTGCTCGCCTTGCCGGATTGGCATAACCCCAACTTTCATCCGCCCCACATACAGCACCGATCATGATCACAACTGGCGCTATCCCCTTCCGGCAAGCTAGCATCACGCCATTAGCCCGCTCCCGGATTCACCCATGTCCCTGCGCCCCAAACGGCACACGCAAACCTCGTTGGTGTTACTGCTCCTGTTCCTGCTCGGTAGCGGCTTTCTCACCACCTCGCTGCTGAGCTATTACGCCTCGCGCGACTCGATTCGCGACAGCATCATCAACACCGAACTGCCACTGACCTCCGACACCGTCTATTCGGAAATCCAGAAGGACCTGGTGCGCCCTATCCTCATCTCCTCGATGATGGCCCGTGACACCTTCCTGCGTGACTGGGTGCTGGCCGGCGAACAGGACACCGGACAGATGACTCGCTACCTGCGTGAAGTGCAGGAGCACTACGGCGCCTTTACCAGCTTCTTCGTCTCCGACAGGACCAGCACCTACTACCAGGCCAAGGGCGTGCTCAAGCAGGTCAAGCCGGAAGAGCCGCGTGACGTCTGGTACTACCGCGTACGCGGCCTCAAGGAGCCCTACGAGATCAACGTCGACGTCGACATGGCCAACGCCGACCGTCTGACCATCTTCATCAACTACAAGGTGCTCGACTACGACGGCAGCTTCATTGGCGCCACCGGCGTCGGCCTGGCCGTCGATGCCGTGGTCAAGCTGATCGACGAATATCAGGCGCGCTATGAGCGCAGCGTCTACTTCGTCGACACCACCGGGCGCATCACCCTCACTGGCGCCCAAGGCGGACCAATGGGCGCCCAGGTCGGCGATTCACTGGCCGACGTGCCCGGCCTCGACGGCCTAATGGAAAAACTGCCCACGCCGCAAAGCGGTCAGTTCGAGTACCAGGAGCAGGGCCGCGAGCACTTCCTCAACGTGCGCTACATCCCCGAGCTGGAGTGGTATCTGTTCGTCGACAAGCAGGACAAGGCCCTGGCCGGCATCCGCCAGGGGCTCTACATCAACCTGCTGTTGTGCCTGCTGGTCACCGTCATCGTGCTGACCCTGGTGAGCCTGGCGATTCGTCGCTACCAGCGTCGCATCGCCGCCCTGGCCACCACAGACAGCCTCACCGACCTGCCCAACCGCCGTGGCTTCGACATTCTCGCCGAACAGGCGCTGCAGGAAGCGCAGCGCGACAGCAGCCCGCTGTGCGCCGTACTGCTGGACCTCGACAACTTCAAGCTGATCAACGACCAGCACGGCCACCTTGCCGGCGACCAGGTGTTGCACGATTTCGCCCAGCAACTACGCGGCACGCTGCGCCAGTCCGACATTCTCTGCCGCTGGGGTGGCGAGGAGTTCATCCTGCTGCTGAAGAACACCGACCGCCAGGCTGCCCATGACCTGGCCGAGAAACTGCGCCAGCAATGCGCCGAACAGCGCCATGAAGTCGAAGGCCAGAGCCTGCAGGTCACCGTCAGCCTTGGCCTCAGCCAGTGGCATGCCGGCGAGAGCCTGCACACCCTGCTCGGTCGCACCGACCGCGCGCTGTACCGTGCCAAGCAAGCTGGGCGCGACCGCGTCTGCCTCGATCTCTGATGGACACTCAACACTGCCCGCTATGCGGCAAGAGCAACCAGTGCAGCGTCGCCGCCGGGCGTGACGAGCCCTGCTGGTGCTTCGACGCGCAAATCGACCCTGCCGCGCTGCAGCGCCTGACGCCCGAGCAATGCAACCAGGCCTGCCTGTGCCCCGCCTGCGCTGGTGCACTGAAGGCCACTGAACCCCGCGAGCGCGATTGAGCCATGCGCCTGGATCGCTTCCTCAGCAACTTCCCGCGCTTCAGCCGCCAGGACAGCCGCCTGCTGATCAGCGCCGGCCGCCTGCGTGTGGACGGCGCCGTGGTACACGACCCGCGACATGAGGTGCGCGACTTCCAGCGCGTCGAGCTGGATGACGAACTGCTGCAAGCCGGGCGTAGCGCGCGCTACTGGATGCTGCACAAACCGGTCGGTGTGGTCAGCGCCACCGAGCACGACGAACACCGTACCGTCCTCGACCTGCTCGCCGAGCCGGACAAGCACGACCTGCACCTGGCCGGTCGCCTCGACCTGAACACCAGCGGCCTGCTGCTGATCACCAACGACGGGCGCTGGTCGCGGCGCATCACCCAGCCGCAGCAGCGCAAGCCCAAGGTCTACCACGTCACCACCGAACAGCCGATCACCGCCGAATACGCCGAGGTCTTCGCCCAAGGCCTGTACTTCGCCTTCGAAGACCTCACCACCCTGCCCGCCCAGCTCGACGTACTGAGCAGCCACCAAGCACGGCTGACCCTGTTCGAAGGCCGTTACCACCAGGTCAAGCGTATGTTCGGTTACTTCCGCAATCGCGTCGTCGCCCTGCACCGCGAAAGCATGGGCGAAATCGTCCTCGACCCACAGCTCGCCCCCGGCCAATACCGCGCACTGACGGATGCGGAAATCGCCAGCGTTTGATCGTCGCCCTACGCCTGAATCTGACTACCCGACCAACGGCATCACCAATCGGCTACAAAGATGTGACTCACCCTTGCGTGGCTGCAAGGTAACTGCTTGAATCGAACCATAAGTCTTCAGGTGACCAGCCGGTCACAGAAAGACAGTAAAGTATTTTTTCGGTTGATGGCGCTCTGCGCCGACTGGATTCCTGCCTGGTAACACCGCCCTCTCCAAGGCCCTGAAAAAGCCTGGAGCGCTCGCCTGTTTCGATCCTAACTGATTGAAATTCCTATACTTATAAAAATCTCCAGCCTGACATCATGCTGTCACGCTCAGGCGCTTTTCTAACTGCTCATTCCAGCGCGAACGGTCGCCCGCTCGCCTTGCTCACTTGCGCCAGGAGGAAACGACATGAGGCCAGAAACCGCAGTCGTCGAGATCAACAGGAAGCACAACGTACACACGGAGTTCTACGGCAATCCGGCAGCAAGCAAGACCATCATCCTGGTCAACGGCTCTCTGGCGACCACCGCCTCGTTCGCGCAAACGATCAAGTACCTGCAGCCGCAGTTCAACGTAGTGGCCTTCGACCTGCCCTATGCCGGCCAGTCGAAGCCCTACAACAGCGACTTCACGCCCATCAGCAAGGAAGACGAAGCGGCGATCCTGCTGCACCTGATCGACCTCTACGGCGCCAACTACCTGATGTCCTTCTCCTGGGGCGGTGTCGCCTCCATGCTAGCCCTGGCCCAACGCCCGGCGACGCTGGAGAAGGCCGCCATCTGCTCCTTCTCGCCGATCCTCAACGTGCCGATGCTCGACTACCTGCACAAGGGCCTGCGCTTCTTGAACGCGGTGGATCGCGACAACGTCGCCCTGCTGGTCAACAGCACCATCGGCAAGCACCTGCCGTCGCTGTTCAAGCGCTTCAACCACAAGCACATCAGCACCCTGGATGAGCACGAATACCGGCAGATGTACGCGCACATCAAGCAGGTGCTGAGCATGGAAGCGAACTGCGGCAAGGAATGCCTGCAGGCCATCGACATCCCGCTACTATTCGTCAACGGCGACCGTGACGAATACACCTCGGTGGAGGACGCCTGCCTGTTCGCCCAGCACATCGACCACGCCCAGTTCGCCGTGATCGACGATGCCGGCCACTTCCTCGACATGGAACACAAGGCCGCCTGGCTGCAGAGCCAACGCGTGCTGCTGGACTTTTTCAACGCCCCCAGCAAACGCCTGCAACTGCCAGTCAAAGGCGACCTGCGCGACCTCCAGGCAATGGCGGTATGAGGGGCACCGAGCGCGGAGCGGATGCGTCTACTGCCCTGCTCCGCGCTTTATTCTCAGGTCGAGTTCCGGTATAAAGGCACCCGCTGCGGGTGTCGTATAATGGTAATACCCTAGCTTCCCAAGCTAGAGCCGTGGGTTCGATTCCCATCACCCGCTCCACTGCATCGTTCCAGGGAATTCTGAGGAAGTCCAAGAGGCATCGTAAGTCGTTGATTCTGGTTGAGTTTTCGACACCTCGATGTTCCAGTGGGCTCCACGGAAATCCACCTGAAGCCACGACGTTTATGTCCATTTTTGTGTCCATTTTTGCGGGCACGACGGCTTCCGGATTGTTGCTAGGGCGCTGAGGTCGATGGGTTAAGCATCTGGTTCCTGACTCATGTTCAGGAGCTAGAGCATGGCACTCTCAGACTTGGTGGTCCGCCAAGCCAAAGCCACCGGCAAGGCCTACACACTTCCAGACATCGATGGTCTCTCCCTGGCCGTGACGGCCACGGGCAGCAAGAGCTGGCACTTCCGTTACTACTGGATGAAGGAGCCCAAGCGCATGTCGCTGGGCACCTATCCCGAGGTGTCCCTTCGTGAGGCACGCGCCCTGCGTGACGAGGCGCGCGCCTTGGTGGCCAAGGACATCAACCCGCGCCTTCACCGCAAGCAAAAGCGCGCCGCGGTCAAACTCGCCGGTGAAAACACCTTCGAGGCGATCTACAAGAAGTGGCTTGCCCACCGCGAACGCGGCCTCAAGAAGGGCCGGCAGACCACCCTCTCGATCCTCCCTCGCGTCTTCGCCAAGGATGTGCTGCCCTTGCTGGGCAAGCGCTCGATCTACGACATCAAACGCCCTGACCTGCTGGAAGTGATCGCCAGGATCGAGCGGCGCAAGGCGCTCTCCGTCGCCGAGAAAGTCAGGACGTGGTTCAACCAGATGTTCCGCTACGCGCTGGTGGTCGTGCCGGGCCTGGAGCAGAACCCGGCTTCCGACCTCGACGTGGTGGCGCTGCCGCTGCCCCCGGTGAACCACAACCCGTTCCTGCGCATGGCCGAGTTGCCGAAGCTGTTGCAGCGCCTGCGCAAGTATCGTGGCCGGCTGCAGACCCAGCTCGGTCTGCGGCTGCTGCTATTCACCGGCGTGCGCACGGGCGAGCTGCGCCTGGCGACGCCGGATCAGTTCGACCTCGATCGGGGCCTCTGGATCATCCCGCCCGAGGTCGTGAAGCAGCTCCAGGTGGACATGCGCAGGAAGCGCCAGTTGCCCAAGGACATTCCACCCTACATCGTGCCGCTGTCGGTGCAGGCCATCGAGATCGTCCGGCACCTGCTCGAACAGCTCAAACCGGCCCAGCACTATCTGTTCCGCCACGACAGCGAGTTGAAGAAGCGCATGAGCGAGAACACGCTCAACGGCGCGCTCAAGCGCATGGGCTATCGCGACCTGCTGACCGGGCACGGCATCCGGGGCACGATGTCCACCGCGCTCAACGAGATCGGCTACCCGAAGGTGTGGGTGGACGCGCAACTCTCGCACGTCGATCCCAACAAGGTCAGTGCCACCTACAACCACGCCGAGTACGTCGAGCAGCGGCGGCGGATGATGCAGGATTGGGCCGACCGGCTCGATCTCTTCGAGCAGAACATGGTCGAGGCAGCGAGCATGCCGCTCACCATTCATTTGGAGGGCGTGCCCGTCCTCTCGGATGAGGAAGCCGCGAGTGCGCCACCCAAACCAGCGGCCGCGTCGGCGCCGCTCCTGATCGTGACCAGGCCGGGAGACGCGATGCCACTGGTGTCAGCCGAGACGCATCGGCTGCCCGCAGTGCCGTTGCCGCGTTCCGTCATGGAGGAACCGCTGTCCGACATACAGCGCCAGCGGATGGAACTGGTCGATGTCTTCGAGGCACCACACAACCTGCCAGTCGCCGAGTACGCGAAGATGGCGGGCAAGTCCCGCCGGTGGATCAGCTACGAGATCAAGGCCGGCAACCTGCTGGCGCTGAACCTGGGCAACCGTGGTCAGCGCGTGCCGGATTGGCATCTCGATCCGGTCAAGCACGCGCTGATCCAGGCGGTCCTCAAGCTGACCAGGGGCGCCGACCCTTGGCAGATCTACAACGCGCTCCTGCAGCCGCGCGCGAAGCTGCGCGGCGGCTCGGCTCTGGAAAGCGTCAGTGCCACAAATCTCGACAAGATCATCATGGCGGTGAGCACGACGGTGAAGGAAAGCGAGTGGTCCCCGCAGCAGGTGGCGTTTGCGTAGCGCGCCAGCGCCCAGCAGTGCGCGCCCCTGTCTCAGGACACGGAGCGCGCGCGGCGGGCGAATCTTTCCTGGGGCTCGGTCAAGGACGAGGACGGGCGAAGCAGGTAGGCCATCACGATGATGGGTGCGCCAGCCAATGGCCGCGCGGCGATGCCGCGACGCAGGTAGCAGGTCAGTCTCGCGGCGGGTGCGACGGCAATGCCGTAGCCCGCGGAGACGAGCGTCATCGCCATGTCGAAGGTGCTGACGGTCTGCTCATGGCCCTGCGGTGCATCCTCGACCAGGCCATGCGCCACCGCGCGCCACGGCTCGTCGGCCGTTGACTGCGCGCAGATCAACGGCTGCTTGAGCAGCTCTTGGCGAGGCACTTCACGGTAGGACAGCAGGTGCGAGCGCTTGGCGACGGCGACTGCCAGCGTGTCATGCCACAACGGCTCGCACACCCAGCCTGGCCACTCCCAGGCGGCTGTGGACAGGGCCAAGTCAAAGTTATCGTGCGGCAGTTCCTGCGCCTGCGCTGTGGAACTGCATCCGATCAAGGCGGTGGCGGTCTCTGGCTCTTCGGCGCGCTGCAACGCCAGCAAGTCGGCAAGCGGTGAAGGCACCCACTCGCCGAGCACAGCCACCCGGATTTCAGTGGAGGCATCGCTCGATTTCACGTCCAGTTCCTCCAGGCAGTGAACTCGCGGCGACCGATGAAGTCGCTTCTATTGAGTTAAGTTTAACGTGGTTTATATCGTGTCAATCCTCGACGCTTTTGGCAATGCAAAAGCGTTCGATTCAAAGAGGCCGGCCCACCGGGACAACAACCTACGAAGCGGAACCAGCCATCGCGTTTGGGGCCTCCGTGCGCGAAGAAAGAACCAGTCAAGGCATCGCCCAGGAAACGCTGGCTCATCTGTCAGGAATCGAGCGTTCGCACATGGGAAAGATCGAGCGTGGCGAGCATGTCCCCACGCTCCCCCTCATTCTCAAAATCGCCCGTGCGCTGAAATGCAGTTCTGCCCACTTGATGGCGCTGACTGAAGCCAAGCTGGCAGAGACGGCTCCGCCTAAATCAGCGGACTGAAGCCGGCCCGCGCCGTGGCTCCTTGTCTACCCCTGTTCGTTGTCGTTCTTATTACCGGCGGCTGAATTTTCGCGCTTTACGGCCTCGGTGAGGAGGCGCAGGTATGGATTGTCCGGAGGCATTTCCTGGAACAGCGCTTCGGGAGCGCTCAGCAGGTAGCCGTGCAGTCGCCTGGATTTGCGCGGCCCCGTGACTTCGCAGGTCCAGATATTCAGCCCGCTGGCTTGCTTGCGGTGCAGGCCTAGCTTCTCGAAACGCTTCTGCACCCACTGCCATCCCTCCAGGTTCTCCGGTTTCGCCAGTGCGGCGATTTGCAGATGTTCCTGCGCATAGCGCTGGAAGACGCCGGGGCTCACCAGGTAGGCCGTTCCGGCGACGCTGTGCACCAAGGCTTTGGCGTCGTTGATGATGAGCTTGTGCGTCTGGATGCCCTGACGCAGCCAGGCCATGAAATGCTCGCCGGATGGCTCCGGCCGATCCTGAAATGGCGCGAGGCTTATCTGCGGCAGCACCGTAGGCGCCGGTGGCGAGGCAGGCTCGGGTTCGCTCGGGGCCTCCGGCGCTACGGGTGGGGCCGTGTCACTCAGCAGATCGAGCAGCGCAGCCACGCCGTTGTCGCTGGGCATAGGGACGGTCGGCGCGATGCTTGGTGGCGCCGTATCGGCGCTTTCCAAGCCTGGCGCTTCGGATGCCGGTGCCTGCGGTGTCGGCGCCCCTTGTTCCTCGTCGGCCTGCACGCGACCCGCGAACGGCGCCGGCCGGTCGGCCGCATCCCAGACCATGGCCGGAGACAGTTTCAGGAAGGTGAAGCTGTGCGACCAGCCGGCATCGCTGGTGACGGTGGCCTTCCAGATCGCCTTGCCGTCCGGTGTGGCCAAGGCGATGCCGTGATCCTGCAGCACGTTGAACACCGCCGTGTTGCTGGCCGGGATGCCGTCGATGCCCTGCGACAGCAGATGCGCGCGCAGCTTGTCCGAGACGGTCTTGCTCACCAGCCAGAGCGCGTCCTGGGTCAGCCAGCCATCCGAGGCCTGGGGCTGGTTCAGCTTGAATTCTTCCTTCAGGAGGTAGCGCAGGCCATCGAGCAGCTTGCGCTGCAGTGCGTGCCGGGGCGCTGCCAGGGCCTTGCTCGGATCGCCGCCGAGTTCCTGGGCGACGGATGCCTGGTCCGCCTGCACGACCAGTTCGCCGAGCATGCCGGCGTGCTCGTACTGGCCGGCCAGGACGTACAGCAGCGCGGCCCACAGGTCGGGGTAGTCGGCGAGCCAGTCGAAGATGCCCGGATCGAGCAGCCGGGCGTAGAGCAGCCCGGTGGCGGCGCTGTGCAGCCGGTATTCGCGCTCCCTGCGGTAGCGGAAGCGGTACGGCCGCCGCAGCGGGCCGTGCCAGGGATGCCAGACCGTGCCGTCCGCGTACTCGACGTGCAGGTCGACCGCGATCTTGCCGATGTCGTGCAGCAGCGCAGCATAGGCGGTGCCTGCGGTCCAGGCCTCGGCCTGGGCGGCTTGCGCCTCCGGCGTGGCGCCGGCGGGCAGCAGATGCGACTGCCGCAGCTTGAGCGCGTAGGCGACGATCTCCAGGCCGTGGTCCAGCATGCCGCCCGGATAGGCGTGGTGATGGGCCTCCGACGCGGGGAATTGCTGGACCAGCTCGGCGTAGCGTTCCAGCGGGGCGAGGTACAGCGTGGCGAACTGCCGGCGCGACAGCGAGGTGCGCTGCCAGATGTGTTCCAGCAGCTTCTGCCGGCGCGGCGTCGCCAGCAGCGATGCGGCCGGCTCCGGCCGCATCAGCCCTTTGCCGGGCTCGGCGGGAGGTTTGGGCGGTGGCGCACTGGCGGCAGGTGGCACCCGTTTGCGTTGGAACAGCGAGAGCATGGCGAACCCCAGACGGCGGGCCGGTCGGGAGAGCCTTTTGGCCTTTTCGGGTAGGGCCTTTCCCCTTGGCCCCATTCCCTTGCCCCTTCCCCAGCCCTTTGGCCTTTACGGAAACCTTTGGATATAGGGCAACGACGCCTGCCGAACCACAACCAATGCGGGTTTGGCCCAAGTCGGATTGATGCGGGAAGGCTGGCTGTGCCGCCCCTACGATGGAGCCGTTTCATCGACCGGACGGAGCACCATGCACACCCAGATTGACAAGGTAAGGAAATTTCCTTACCATCCAGGCATTGCCATCAGGAGTGCCGCCATGCCCGAAATCCACGAAGTCGCGACGCTGACCTCCAAGGGTCAGATCACGCTGCCCAAGTCCATCCGGCAAGCGCTGGGCGTGGACACCGGCGGCAAGGTGGCGTTCGACCTGCGCGGCGGCGAAGTCGTCGTGACCCGCGCCGACGCCGACCATGAAGACCCGGCCATCGGCGCCTTCCTGGGGCTGCTGGAAGCGGACATCCGGGCCGGGCGGCACGTCCAGTCCCTGCCGGACGATCTGGCGCGGGCCATGCTGGCCAACGCGCACCACGCGGTGAACCTCGATGAAGACATCGAAGGCGAAGTGGCGCTCTGATGCAGCGGCACGGTTGGACGCTCCTGTTCCACGAGGGCGTGATCGAGCAGTTGCGCAAGCTGCACGCGGCCGCGGAACGGGCCGAACAGAACGACCCGCAGGGGTTCGAGAGCAACGCCAACGTCAAGCTGTTCCGGGCGTTGAGCCAGTTGATCATGGATGTCGTGCCGAGCGATCCTGCGCGCGACGAATTCCGCCAGGGCAACACCTTGGGGCCGGCCTACCGGCACTGGCGGCGCGCAAAGATCGGGAGGCGGTTCCGGCTGTTCTTCCGCTTCGACTCCAAGGCCAAGGCGATCGTGTTCGCCTGGGTCAACGACGAGCAGACCTTGCGGTCGTCGGGCAGCAAGTCCGACCCCTATGCGGTGTTCGAGAAGATGTTGGGACGCGGCAACCCGCCGGACGATTGGGCGGCGCTGGTGGCCGCAAGCCAGGCCGACTGGCGCGCAGCAGACAAGGACTAGACCGCGGTTGAAGAACAGCACAGGTTTCAATCGCGACACGGACAGGGATCACAGCCACACGACAGGATGAACATGAGGTAGCCACCATGAAGACCGCCGCACAGACCACCTTCGCAGAACGCCTCGGCCGGACACTGGGCCGGGCGTGGAGAGGCTGCGCGCGTCTGGATCGGCGGGCGCAGGGCTGGCTGCTCGCGCAGGGATGGGCGCCTGGCATTGCCAAGGCCGCGCTGCTGGCCGTCAAGCTCGCTGCGATCGGTGTCCTGCTCTACACCGCGTTCTGGCTGGCACTGCTGCTTGCGTTCGCGCTGGTCGGCGCCTGGGTAGTCCGCAACGACGATGGGAGCTACGACGAGGAACACAAGCCGGAATGGCGATACGGCCCTGCCGGGTACGGCCTCTACACCCATGACGATTACCGGATCGACCCCCACGATCCAGAAGACGAGCAAGCCTAGAGGCGTTACTTCGCTGCTTTCATAGCGACACCCGCACCCCTGCCGCCAGCAGCTTGGGCATCCCTGGTTCCTGCCGCCAGCCCTTGAATTGCCGTTCCCGCGCGCACGCCTACCCAGCCCAGCGCAGCCACCCAGAAGGTAGGCAGCACGATGAACATCGTCGCCATGACGAAGTTCAGCAGCATGTCGCCGAAGGCGTTGTTCAGGCCGATCAGCGGATCGAAGTTGCTGTGCGGCCGGTTCGCGCCGAACCCCCAGCCGTAGAGCGCGTCGAGGATCGTGCTGTCCAGCCAGCGCGCGAGCTGGAACCAGAAGTCCACGAAGAACAGCGCGAACTGCACGCAGCTCACCGCGACCAGCGCCTTCAGCTCGTAGGTGCCGAAGACCAGCACCAGCGGGATGCAGATCACCAGCGCCATCTTGAGCAGCGACAGCACCATCGGCAGCGCCTGGCGTACCACGTCCATCGCCGGAAAGAAGCCCAGCGAGCCCATGGTCAGCCCCAGGTCGCCGGCGCCGCGCGTCACGACGTTGGGCAGCGTCTTCTCGATCTGGCCGCCGTAGTCGGTGTAGACCGAGCCCTGGTTCATCTTCTGCTGCCGCGGCGAGACCACGGCGCGGATCACCGAGTCGTTCACCTCGCTCTGCGACAGGAAGCCCGCCCAGCGGCCGATGCGCGTCAGCAGGTCGGGATCGACCTGGGCCAGCAGGCGCGCGCGCAGGCCGCTGCCGCCGTCCGACCACCACTGCCGGCACGTGGGGTAGCCCCCGCCGCTATCCACCTGGGCCAGCCCCGCATCGCGCGTCGCGTCGTAGGGCCAGGCCGTGCGTGGCGTGTTCGAGTGGTAGGTGTCGTAGAAGCCCGCGTTGTTCAGGAAGTAGCTCGAACCGATCCAGGTCACGTCATTCATCTGCTCGTCGGAGAGCGTGGGCCGAGACATGAACAGCTTGGCGCGCGAGGGGCCGTAGCAGTCATGCACGAAGTCGCCGACCTCCTGGGCCAGCACCGGGTCATCGATGCGCGTGGCATCCACGTCCATGCGCATCTGACGCAGATCCGTTCCGCAGGGGATGGCCGCCACCGCGCCGCCCGTCACCGCCTTCGAGATGGCGTGCATGAAGAACCACCACACCGGCACCAGCGCGCTCTGGTTGTTGAGCGTGGTGTAGGCGTTCGACCAGCCCGTGTCGGTGGGCTGCGGGACGCTGACCTGGCATTGCGCGGAGCGCGTCGTGTCGAACTTGATGGTGCTGAGGTCGACCGGAATGAAGGGGATGCCGGCGAACAGGATGACGACGATCGCCACCCACACGCGGTTCTCGATGCGCATCGATGACAGCACCCCCTTGTTGCCCTCGTCCGCACCCTCGGCCCGCGCGCGCAGCCATTCCTGCACCACCATGACCACGAAGGGCAGCGCGAATACGCCGCTGGCCACGAGGATGTTCCAGATGCCGTTGCTGACGATCCACCCGACCAGGGTCAGGTAATACTCCAGGTAGTCCGTTGTGTTGAGCGTCATGGCGTTCTCCAGGGCTCAGCCATTGCGCAGTAGCTGGCTGCCTTCGAGCAGCACGAGGGTGGCGACGGCCGCGATCTCGGCGCGCAGCAGGCGCTGATGGGTCTCGGCCAATGGCTCGCGTTCGCGCAGGCGCCGACGCATCCACCACCAGCCGTAGGCCGTCGCCGCGTAGAGCAGCAGCCGCCAGACGAGGAAGTGGCCCGAGTGCTCGCGCAGCCACTGCTCCCAGCCGTCGATGCTGCCGACGATGTGGAGGCCGACGACGTTCACGCCGACCGCGATGCCCGCCACCAGCAGCACCCACAGCAGCACGATGCCAACGCGGCGGCCGAGCAGCCGTGCCGGCCGCAGCCAGGCCCGGCTGGTCATGGCCCGCTCCGCGGCTTCTGCACTTCCTTGAGCCGGTCGCGCGTCGTGTCGCCCTCGAAGATGCCGCGCGAGCCCGCGGCGCGGGTGCCGTGGCGCTGCACGATCGCCATCGCCGAATTGCCGGCCAGCGTGCGCCGCAGCTCCAGCTCGGTCTTGAGGTTGTTGATCTCCTGCTCCAGCGCGTTGTTCTCCTGATCGACCGCCTTCACGGCCAGCTCGTTGGCGGCGACGTTCGGCTCCTTCTTGCCGGTCAGCAGCGTGCGCTGCAACAGCAGGGCCTTCTCCAGCACGCTCGACAGCGCGGCTTCGGACGCCAGGCGCTTGCCGAGCAGGTCTTGATCGGGCTCGTCGCGCAGCGCCTCGATCACGCCGCGCGTGATCGGCAGCGAGTTGCTGCCGGCGGCTTCGAGGTTTGCCACCGTCATCGGCGTCGAGCCCGTCACGAGGCCCTGCAGTGCCTGCAGCTTGGTCTCGTACTCTTCCTGGATCACCGGCGTCAGGCCGACGCCAGGCGTGGTCTGCGTCTTGGTGCAGGTCTCGCAGGTGCGTTGCTCGCGCTCGCCGAGCACGCGGGTTGCGAAGTCCGCTGCGGCCTGCGGCGAGGACCAAGTTTGGCAGGTCAGCCGGTTGCCGCAGGACGCGCGCGGGATGGATGAGGTGTCGCTGACGCCGCGGCTGTTGAGCAGGTTGTAGCCGGCACGGGTCACGTCGCCGACCACCTTGATGGAACCCTGGCCCGAGCCGCCCGCGTTGCCGCCGCCCACCCAGGGCACGCCGTTGTTGCCCTTGTTCGATTCGGCCTGCTCGACGGCGGACACCGCATCGGTGCTGCTCACCGCATCGCGCAGCGCGAAACCTTCGGCGAGCTGATCCCACCCGGCCTGGCCGCCGGCCATGTCCGCCATCCGGTTGGCCATCGCCTTGCACGTCAACTTGCTGCGGTCGAAATCGAGCCGAGCCTGCAGCACGCCGTTGGTCAGCAGGTTGTAGAGGCCCGGATCGGCGCGCTGGATGATCAGGGCCGGCAGCGACGCCACGGCGCTGGTGGCGCTCTGGATCACCGAGGACATGATCTGCTGAAAGCCATTGGTGAGGCCGTTCAACTGGTTCTGCAGCGTCGTCGTGATGCTCATGTTTCCGCAGATCAGGTTGCTGTTCCAGCCGATGCCCACGCCGATGCTCTGCATGTTCCCGGCGCCGCCCATGGACACGGCCCGGCCGCCGCCGATGCTGTAGAGCACGTCGTCGCCGATGACGCTGCCGCTCACGCCGACGCCGGTGGGGCTGATGCGGGTCTGCGCCCACGCGACGCCGGCTGCGGCCGTGACGGCGCAGGCGAGCGCGATGCTGAGCGCGTAGGGCCTGGCGCGCTGTGCGAAACGGGAGAGAGACGCTTTCATCGGAATACCTCAGAGGAAATCGACGCTGCCGAGGAAGACCTGCCCGCGGCGCTGGCAGCATGCATAGGGCCGCCACAGCGCCCAGGCGTAGTCGCCTTGCTGGGCCTGCACGCGCGTGTTGGAGTGGGGGAACACGGCGCAGGAGTTGGAGAGGGTCGGCGTCAGCTCCTGCCACTTGCCGGTGGAGGCATCGCTCTCCACCAGGGCGCCGGCCGGCCAATAGCCGTCGCTCGAACTCGCGAGCAGCGGCTGGTAGACGTGCGGCTGCATGCGCCGCGTGACGACATCGCCCGCGCGCTGCGCGACGACGGCGCCGCTCTTGTAGTCGTCGGTCTGATGCAGGAAGCCGCCGCGCGGATAGACGTTGCCCCACAGGTTGAGCGTCGTGCGGCCGCCGATCTCGCGCATGCCGGGGATCACCGCCTCGGGGTACACCATCTCCGGGACGTTGTAGCGCCAGGCCAGCGTGTCGAGGGTGCTCAGCAGGTACGGCATGAAGGCCGTGCCTGCGCCCTGGCAGGCGTAGCCGGACGCGCTGGCGAACTGGCTGAACACCGAACCGCCGGGATGCCCGATCACGTCGGCGTTCTTGAACTTCGCCAGGTTGTTCTCGTTGTCGTGGTTCGTCGTCCCGTCGCCGCCGGCCTGCGCCGTGGGATTGGGCATGCTCATGGCGCGCACCTCGATCCACGGGTTCTCGCCGGTGTTGCTGTAGCTCGACACCACCGCGTCGGGAATGTAGTGGCGCACCTTCACCGAGGTGCGCACCGTGCAGCCCGTCCAGGTGCAGAACAGCCAGTAGCAGATGCCGACGACGCGATATTCCAGGCAGTCGGGCGACAGGGCCGAGGACACGATGGTAGCCGTGTTCAGCGCGAAGCTCGAAGCGGCGCCGCCGAGCAGCACCGAAGCGATGGCAAGGCGGGCCCGGCGCGACGACGCCGACAGCAGGCGGTTCATGGCTGTGCCCTCCGATGTGATTCGATGCGTGCCACGGCGCGCGCGACATCGGGCTCGCCGTAGACCACGTAGCGGCGATCGACCACCACGGCAGGCACCTTGGCCAGCCCCAAGCCCCAGGCATCGGCGACGCCCTGGTAGGCGCTGCCGATGCGGCGCTGTAGTGCCTGGCTGCCATCGCGCAGGCGTTGCTGCACGAGCGCGGCCGCGCGGCCCGGATCGGCAGGCAGGCCCGCGGCCAGTTCGGCCTCGATGCGCTCGGGCAGATCCAGCTCGATCACGCGCGCGCCGGATGCGGACTGCACGGGATGGCGGCTGTCGGTCACGACCAGCACGTCGGCTGCGGATGCGTCCTGGCCGAGCAGGCACAGCAGCAGCCCTCCCGCGCAGGCGATGCGCGTACACCGCAGCCGCGGGATGGGTTTCAAGAAGGGAGCCGTCATGGCGGGCGTCCTGGGAATGAGAGCAAGGCTCTAGTCGAACGCCGAAGGCAGTCCAACCGCGACAAGGAATGCGCACCGCGCGCGCTCCGCTTTGGGCAGACAGGCGAAAGAAAAGCGGCAGCCGAGGCTCCCGCGGGGACCAGGCGGTCAGCGGCGCTACAGCAGGCCGGATTCGGCGAAGGAGTACGGCGTGCCCTTGCCGACGATGAAGTAATCCACCACCCGGACATCGACTATCGCCAGGGCGGCTTTGAGCCGGTCGGTCAGCGCCTGATCGGCGGCCGAAGGCACGGTCATGCCAGATGGATGCTGGTGGGCCAGGATGACCGCCGAGGCGTTGAGGGCCAGGGCGCGCTGCACCAGCACCCGCGGGTACACCGAGGTTTGATCGACCGTGCCCTTGAACATCGGCTCGTAGGCGAGGACTTGGTGCTGAGAGTTGAGGAACACGACGGCGAAGACCTCGTTGGGCTCCGCGACCAGCTTCAGATGCAGGTAGTCGCGCACGGCGGCGGGACTGTTCAGCATCGGGCCGGCCTTGAAGATGCGTTGTTCCAGCAAGGCGATGGCCTGGCGGATGATCCAGTCTTCGTGCTGGGCGGCGATCAGGCTGAGCGACTCGGGACGCGAGTCGGCGACGACATAGGACATGGCGAACCTCCACGGGATGAAGTCGGAGGACGCCTGTCCCGGGAGGGACAAACCCTCCGGGGACGATGAAGAACAAGCGGCAGAAGAGCGGGCATCCGCCACCGCATGCACAGTGGCTGTTCGCGTCCAGGGATGCGCAGCGAACGGGGTCGATCAGCACGGCCAAGCCGCGTCGTAGCCTTGAAGATCGTGGCTACCTGGGCATGTCTCCGAGAGACTCGGCAGGCATTTCCTTCGATGCGGGCTCGGCCGCTGCACTGGCCGCCAGCAGGTCGATCGCGGACAGCAAGGCATCTCCTTCGACCGGGCCGTGCAGCAGCAGCGTCTTGCCGGACTGGCGATCCTGCAGGCGCAGCGTGGGCGTGACCTTGATGCCCTCCTGCGCCGCGCTCGCCGACTGTGCGCGGATCAGCGCATCGGGGCGGTCGCTGTCGAGGCACTGCTGCGCGGCCGGCGTGAGGTCGGGATAGCGCAGGCCCTCGGGCAGGCCCTGACCGTCGCCGCGGGTGTGCGTGTAGACCCACTCGGCGGCCTGCCAGAACGCGGCCTGGCCGCCGGCCTCGCCGACGCACTCCACCAGGCGCGCACCGGCAGACGCGGCCGGCTCGTGCAACGGCAACGGCAGGTGATGCCATTGCCAGCTCACGTCCGGGTGCGCGTCGATCCAGCGCTTGAGCACTGCGAAGTAGGCGCGGCAGAACGGGCATTCGAGGTCGGCGTACTCGACCACCGTGAAGCGCGCATCGGCGCGGCCATAGCGCCAGGGCGGGCCGGCTGGTGCCGTTGCCGGCGCAGGCGTTGCTTCTGCCGAAGGAAAATCGGGTTCGGCGGGCGGCGACTGCGGCCGCAGGCCGAGCCATGCGGCCGTTGTCAGGGCCGCGGCCATCAGCAGCGCGACGACAAGGACGGTGCGGGACGGCGCGAAGCGAGGGATGCGCATCGTGGACTCCCCGTCACGCCAGCGCATCGAGCACCAGCGGCTCGATGCTGCGGGCGCGGTCGATCTTCTCGGCGATCTTGAAAGCGGCGTCCAGTTCGCCGATGCCGTACTGCTGCATCAACTGGAAACGCTCGGCCTTCTCTTCCGGCTCGGTCTGAGCCAGCGCCAGGTACAGGCTGGGCGGCACCGCGCGGAATAGCACTTCCATGCTCTTGGAAAGGATCACGCCCTCGCTGAACTTGCCGGCCTCCTTGCGGGCCGACAGCATCAGCGCCTTCTGCGCCGCGTTCAGCTCGCGAAAGCGCGCGATCTTCTCCACCTCGTCGGGCGGCATCGAGAGGCAGATCCACCACTCGATCATGTTGAGCATGGGCTCGGCGGCCTTGGGCAGGTCGTCGATGTTCTGCGTCGCCAGCCAGTACCAGGCGCCGAGCTTGCGCCACATCTTCGTGATCTTGACGACGTAGGGCGCAAGCAGCGGGTTCTTGGTGATGATGTGCCCCTCGTCCGTCACGTTGATGATCGGCCGGCCGAGGAACTGGTCGCGCTCGGCGATGTTGTTGACCGTGTTGATAAGGCTGATGTAGGCGATGGAAAGCTGCGCGTTGTAGCCCTCGCGTGCGAAGGTCGCCAGATCGACGATGGTGATGTCGGCCTCGGGCCAGGGCGTGCCGGGCCGGTCGAACATCTCGCCGTCCACGCCCTGGCAGAACATATCCATCGCGTCGGCCATTTCCAGCAGCCGCGCGCGCCGCACCTCGGGTAGTGCCGTATCGCGGCCGCGCTCGCGCAGCGCATCGCGCACGTCGCGCGTCAGGACGGTGCGCTGGTTGGCCACGCAACGCTGGGCCGCATCGAGGATGCACTGGCGGATCAGGCTGCGGTCGGCGCGCGTCATGCGCGCCTCTTCCTTGTCCTCGCCGCCGGTGATCATCAGCCGCGCGGTGATTTCCAGTTCCCCCAGCACGTCACGCTGCTCGTCGGCATCCGCTGCCTGTGCCGCTTCGTCGCGGTCCTCGTCCAGGGCGTCGGCATCCAGCGTCTGCACCTGGCTGGGCGTTTCCACCAGCCGGTGGGCGTCGGCGAACGGCGCGAGGCTCACCCCGGCACCGGGGGCCAGCTTAACGCGATGCACCTTCATGCCTAGCCGCGCCGCGAAGTCGCCGAACAGGCCGAAGCTGTTGCCCGCCTCGACGATGAACAGCCGCGGCCGGTAGATCGCCGTCACCTGGTTCAGGATGTTGTTGAGCGTGGCGCTTTTGCCCGAGCCGGTGGGACCGAACAGGAACAGGTGAGCGTTCATCTGCCGGTCGAGCCGGTTCAGCGGGTCGAAGGTGATCGGCCCGCCGCCGCGGTTGAAGAACGTGATGCCCGGATTGCCGGTGCCCTGGCTGCGGCCCCACACCGGCGCGAGGTTCGCCGCGTGCTGCGCGAACATCAGTTGCGTGTACCACTGGCGCTTGTCGGTGGCCGGATCGAACACGCACGGGAGCCAGCGCAGGTAGCTGTTGAGCGGCGCCACCTCGTCTTCCTCGCGCACCGGCTGCAGGCCGGCGTTGAGCATGACGTTGACCAGTTGCAGGCCGCGGGCGTCGAGCTGCGCGAGGTCGCGTCCGCGCAGATAGAAGGCAAGCGCACCGCGGTAGAGCTTGTGCGCGCTGCCGATCAGCCCGCGCGCTTCCTGCACGTCGCGGCGCGTCTGCTCCGAAGCCAGCGTCTCGCCGACCGACTTCTTGCTCAGGTGGTTCAGGTGCCCTTCGAGCACGTCCTGCGGCGTCGCGACGACGGTCAGGCACATCACCGTGTCCTCGGGCATCTGGTCGAACAGCGCGTTGACGGCATCGCCGCCCTTGCGCGTTTCGCCGGTGACGTGGCCGGTCGCAGGCGGCATGCGCAACCGGTCCATCACGATGATCCGGTGCGGCATGCCGTCGAGCAGCCACGTGCCGTTCGCCACGTCCGAGCGCGGCTGGCCGAAGAACAGGCGCTGCGCGAAGTCTCCGCTAGCCAGCTCGATCTCGCCGTCTTCGACTGCCTCGGGGTAGCGCGTGAGCGCATAGAAGCGCTCGCGGTCGTCGGCGCTGGGGCCGAGCAGCGTCGGGTGCGGGTTGAACCAGCGCAGCAGCCAGTCGTGGATGTCGGCCGCCTCCATGCGGCGGGATTTCACGCCCGCGTTGGCGAGGCCGCCCACGAGCCGGTCGCAGATCGTCGTCAACGCCTGCTCGGGGGACTGGCCGCGCCGCGATGCGGTCGTAGCGTTCGCGCGCCGGTAGACCACCATTCGCACGCGCCGGACCTGGCCGCGCCACGGCAGCCGCGTCACCGTGGTGTCCTCGAACAGCCCGCCGGGCTTGGCAATGGCGCGCAGGTGGTGCCCAAAGAAACGCAGGTAGAAGTCCGTGAAGGCGCTGCCCTGGGCGCGCGGCCGCACATAGTCGGCCAGCCCGCGCAGGTAGGTGTCCCAGGTCGATTCGTCCTGGGCGTAGAGCTGCACGACCCACGGGTTCTCGTCGAGTTCGTCGAACGAGTCCTGCAGCGCGTTCTCCAGTGCATCGCGTGCCTGCCACAGCCAGGCCATCTCACGGCCTTCGGTGCCGACCGGGGCCAGTTCGAAGAAGCCCGCAACCGACTGGCCGTCTTCCAGCAACATGCTCTTGGAGCCGGGCAGGTACTCCATCCACGGCAACAGGTCGGCGAAGGACGGTGCCACGCCGTAGAGCGCCTGCAGGTCCGCTTCGGTGGTCGGCGGGCGCGGCTGGCTGCCCATCGCGCTGCCGGGCTCGGGAATGCCGTGCGCGGCCAGCGTCGAGACATGCTGCGACCAGGCGTCATCGGCATCCAGGTCGGGGCCGGCGGGCGTGACGGCCTTGCGTGCCCAGGGCAACGACCAAGCCATCAGTAGTCCTCCAGGCGCTCGCCAGGCATCGCGTACTGCACGCGCTGGTAGAGCGGGAACACGGTGGTGTAGCCGGGCACGGGCACCGGGTCGGTGCCGGCCAGGTGCGGGAACACGTACATCACTAGGTCCGGGTTCGGCAGGCGTCGGAACTGGCGGTAAATCTCGTTGGCCGCGGTGCGCGTGTAGGCGGCAGCGGCGGCGGGCACCGCCTGCACGTCGGCCTCGGTCAGCGGCCGGCGCAAGTCCTGGCGTGCATCGAGCAGTTGCCGCGCTGCCTGCCCACCACCGGCGCTGCCGCCCGTCTCCTGATTCCACACGTCGAGCATGGTGTGATCGCCGTGCGGCAGCAACTTGTCCTTGCTGGTGGCGCAGCCGCCCAGCACCAGGACCGCGCACAGGATCGCGGCCGATTCAATCCAAATCCGACGCATGCTTGCCTCCGATGCGTTGATTGACCCGGCGCCCCTTGGCGTCGTAGTCGATGTTGAGCGGCTGCTCCAGATGCACCGCGACCTTGGCGCCGGGCCGCACGTAGACGGCGGCGAAGGCTTGGCCGTAAAGCTTGTTGACCCAATCGGCCATGTCGCGGACGCCCCCGGCCAGGATGCGGCCCATCGCCTCGTTGCCGCTGATGCCTACCGTGCCAAGCGAGCCGTTGCTGTTAGCGACCACGGCCACGCTGCCGTTGTCCGACTTGATCAGTGAAGCGGCGCCGGCGCCGGCCGCGGTGATGAGGGCTTGCGAACCCAGGTACTGCTGCGCGTTGCTGCGCCGTTCGCCGCTGACGCAGGGGATGCCGTAGGGATCGCTGATCCAGCCCAGGCCGCCTTGCGTCGTGCTGTTTGCACCATTGCCCTGGCCGCCGCCGCTCTGGTTGCGGTTGCCGTCCTCCGGCATCGTGCGCACCGTGCCGTCGTTGAAGACGAACGTCACCGAGCGAATCTGGCCGCGCACGCAGGAAAGCGTCCAGTCGCCCGAGGCCGTGCCGCTGACCACCGCGCCCGCCACGTCGGGAATGTCGATGCCGTTGGCGGTGAGGTTGTCCGGGCCGATCAGCACCTTGAAGGGGTACGGGTCGTTGACCGTGCCGTCGATCGGCACGCGGCCGATCAGCGCGGTCATCGCGATGGAGCCCATCAGCGTCGAGTTCGACGGCACCGTGTAGACCGGCTTGGACGACGTGCCCACGGCGCGGCTGCCTGCATCCGCGACGGTGCTGGCCACGTTGTCGGCCGTGTCGGAAAGCGTCTTCTGCGCCGGCCCGAAGCTGGTCGGAAAGTTCAGGCCGCCGCTGCTGCCGTTCTTCGCCGAAGGCTTCGCATCGTCCGGTTCCACCCAGCGCGTGCCGCTGGTGCTGCGCGCGGCGCCGCCCTGGCTGCCGCTGAAGCCCTTGCCGTCGCCGTCCTCCAGGCCGAGCCCGACCGGCAGATCGGCCTGGCCGCCCTTGCCGGAAAGCCCATCCAGGCGCCGCTGCAGGTCTTGCAGCAGGCCCTGGGTCTGCTGGCGGTCGCCGGCCAACTGCTCGCGGTACTGCTGCAGGCGGCCGCGTTCACCATCCAGCGCGGACTGGATGCGCTGGTCGATCGCGCTTTCCCGCGCGCGCATACGCTCGTTCTCGCTCTTCTGGTTCTTGTTGTCGTTGAGCGCCGTCTGCAGCTCGTTGCGCAACTGCTTGACCTGGGCCACCAGTGTGGCAACGGTATCGCGCGGCGTGTCGCCCTCGATGCCCAGCGCCTTCATCTCTTCGGGCGTGAGCGAGTTGGCGCTGCCGGCCGGAACGGGCTTGGCGCCGCGATCCCCGGAGAACATCTTGATGCCGACGAACAGCAGCACCAGCGCCATCGGGATCAGCAGCCACTTCAGGAGGGGGTTACTTTTCATGGCGGGCACCTCCTTCGGCCTGGCCGGCCGCCGCGGCCGGCGGCAGGTTCACCGTCGCGTCGATCGGTGAGAGCTTGGGCAGCAGCGACTCGGCCAGGCCGTGGCCACGGGTCACGAGGTAGACCACCGTGGTGTCGGCGGCGCGGCCGGCCGGCGCCAGATTCGGGTGCTGGAAGGTCGCGGCGAGAAAGTCGCCCTGCAGCGCGCGGGGATCGAGGTCGAGCCAGCGCCCGGAGGCGTTGGTGAGCTTCACCGCCGTCACCCACTGGTCTTCGAGCCGCCAAGCGGCCAGCGCCTGCGCACGCACCGGCAGTGTGGGCAGCAAGGTGGAAAGCTCCAGCCCACGGCGCAGATTGACGCGGCCGAGGCCGGGAACGGGCTCCACGGTGCGCAGCGGCGCGTAGAGGTTCTGCGCCGCATAGCGCGTGAGCACAACCGCCACCGGCGTGGCGCGCTTCGCTGCGGGTACGGTGCGCTCCGCATCGTCGTCCGCCGGCTTGGCCGGCTCGCCGTAGCGCGTCGCCGGCACGTCGCCTTCGACGATGCGCACGGGTTCGAGTGCAGGCTGGCCCGCCTTCGCCGGCTCGGCCGCGATGTCCAGCAGGATCAGCGCGCCCGACTCCACGTCCTGCAGTTGCAGCCGTGTGGGCGGGATCGGCGCGCTCGCGCGCAGGTAGATCGCGCCACCAGCGCTCTGCACGCGCAACTGCTCGCCAACCGTGGGCGGCACACCGATGCGCACGTTGCGCTCGATGAACACCACGCGCTCCTGGCCGACCACCAGCGGCACCGCCAGCGGCAGGCGCTCCCAGCGCAGGATTTCGACGGCATGGGCCGCAGGCACGAAGGCCAGGCACAGCAGCAGGCCAGCCAGGGCCGCCGCAGATGAACGCTTCCCGAGGGACTTCATGGGGTGTCTCCCTGCAAGTTGGAGCCGGCGCTTGCGGCCCGGCCGGGCGGCGCCGCAGGCGGCGGGGTCTCGATGCGCTCCGGCGCGCGTGCATGGCAGTCCAGCGCCAGGCCGAAGGGGTTGCGCTCGGGGTCCACGTCCATGCGCACAACCTTGAGTGCATAGCGCACGAGCGCGCGCTTGACCTGCTCGGCGCCCAGGTACTCGTCGGCGCTCACGTCCAGCGTGACGATCCAGTTGTTGGCCGACACGGTGCGCACGCGCATGGCCGGCTCGTCGCCGTAGCCGCGGCCGGGAATCTCGTAGATGCCGCGCACGCGCTGGCGTAGCTCGCCGTTGCTGCGCCGGAATTCGTAGTCCTGCTGCAGGAAGGCACGGCAGCTCGGCGTGAAGTACGCAGACAGTGCATGCAGGTTGCGCGGGTAGTCCTGCTCGCCATTGGTCGGCCAGCGCTGGGCCTGCTGCCAAATGTAGAAGGTGAAGGCGTAGACGCTCTCCGGCGGCACGTCCCACCACTTGCGCGTGCTGCCCGAGCGCAGGTCGGGTGGCACGTGGATGGTCAGGCTCTTGGGTGCGCTCCACCAGCCGAAGCCGAGCAGCAGCGCCACGACGAACAGTGCGGCGCCAGCCAGGCGCAAGGTCTTCACATGCGCCTGCAGGTGCGCGACCTCGTTCTTGAATCGGCTCATGGTCTACCTCGACGCAGGGACGGATCGGGCCGCAGGCGCCGCGTGGACCACCAGCCCGACCGGGTGATGAGCTGGCCCCCGCCCGCATGCGCAGCCAGCGCGGGGTAGCGCAGCGCGAGGCGCCACTGGAGCTGGCGGTACAGCCAGGTGTCGGGCCGGCCGCGCTTCCACCGCCGCAGCAGGCCGCCGCCCACGAAGACACCGACACCGATGCCGGCGACGATCAGCGTGGGCACCATCGCGATGCTGTGCGTCAGCCAGGCCAGCGGTACGCCGGCCACGAGACCGGCCGCGCCGGACAGCCCGGCGCAGACCCACAGCTCGTCGGCCGTGAGCCCGCGCACGACCACCGGGTGGCGGTTGAGGCGGTGCGGCAGGAAGGTCACGAGCCCGTCGCGCGACGGACTCTCCAGGGCGCCGGCCATCGTTGCCGGGCCTTACAGGACGCCGGTAGCCTTGGTCAGCAGCCAGATGCCGACGACCAGCAGGATCGCGCCCACCGCGACGGTCAACCCGAACTGCCCCCACGTTGCGCGGCCGGTGTGGATCTCGGCGTAGCGCGTGTAGGCGTGGTAGCAGACGCCGACGAACATCGAGGCGACGACGAGCAGCGCGATCAGCAGCACGATGTCGTAGCCGTAGTTTTGCAGCGTCTGCATGATGCCGCTGCCGGTGCCGCGCGACGGGTCTTCCAGCGTGGGAAGGTCGGCGAACGACGGCAGCGGCGTGGCGGCGATGCCCAGCGGGATCAGCAGCGCGGCGATGCGCGCGGCGGGCCGCGACGTGGGACGGCGAGAAGTAGCGGGAGCGTTCATGGCGAAGTACCTTTCATGGGGTCAGGACAGGAGGAAAAAGCCCAGCACCAGGTACATCGCGACGAAGCGCACGATGACGCCGAGGAACTGGCGTTGGGTCAGGTGGTGCTCGGCCCAGCCGACATAGGCAGTGCGCATCGCCCACACGCCCCACAGCAGCAGGATGGCGAAGACGAAGCCGAGCACGACGGTGGAGACGGCCCCGGGCGCGAAGCCGCCGTTGGCCGTGAAGGCGGCGACCTGATCGGCGGAAGGCGTCATGACGACGGCGCCTCCTTGGGCGACGTCGCAGGCGCCGCGTTACTGCGCGTGTAGTCACCGGCCAGCGGCACGGGATCACGCGGCTGGGCGCGTTGCGGAACGAGGTAGTCGCGCACGCCGGTGCGCACGCGCTCCAGGTCGGCGCGCAGCCGCGCGTAGTCGAAGTGGTAGCGGGCGCGCTCCTGCGGCGCGGTGGTGGCGGCGTGCTCGGCGAGGCGGTCCAGCAGTTCGAGCTGGCGCGTTACCGCGGCGAGCATCTCGCGCTCCGCAGCGTTGTCGGAGGCGTCAGCGGCGATGGCGGGCTGCAATCCGGCAGCGGCAAGCAGCAGCGCGGCAACACGCACGGCCCAGGGTGCCTCGACGGCGAAGCGCCGAACCTGCGCGGGATTGCGAGTGGTTTCCATCGAGCCGTTCTCCGAGGGATGCGGATGGCTCGATGCTCAAACGGCCGGTCTTCCGGCGCCGCAATCAATCGGAACCGGCCAGCCACCGCTTTCCGCGGCAAACTCCGCTGCAGAGGAAGGAATTTCCCCGATGACGTCGTCTTTAATGCACTACCGTCTGAGTGGAGGTGCAAGTCAAGACGATGATGGTTGTTGCGCTAGTGCTCTACTCCACGGGGAAGAATATCGACCCTTCGCCTGATCTCGGCACCAACTCTGCATACAGAGATCTACGCCCGATGATGACAGCGAGCACTGGCCGCTTGTCCCGACGCTGCGCTGCCAACAAAGTCCATTCAGATCTGTCAAGGCTAGAAGGCTGGGGATGGTCTTCCGGGTGGGTATGCCATTCGCCTAAATAGCGGACAGTTCCCTGACTCGCCGTCCATCGCGACAACGCAATAGCCTCATGACCAAACGGCATCCGCTCGAACAGATAGCGAAACCGCTTGTCCCACGCGGTAGGAACCGTCGCCTGCTCAATGAGCAAATGGGCTCCATGTACAGAACCAAGCAAGAGTCCGCCCGCTTCGCAGTCGGCATCACTAGCCTGGATATGCTGACTGAATGTCTCCAGCGTCTGGGTCGAAAAATGCAGCAACCTGCTCTTGTCGCCAGTTGCCCAGGACCCTAGGAATTGCATAGAGGGCAATCATGATCTCGCAGAGGATCGCAGTCAGGCGTGGCCAGATGATGGGTCTGGTCGATCAGCCGGGTCCGCAATGCAGGAGAGTGGACGCCCTTGACCCAATCAAGGGCCATCTCAGCACCCAAGCTGGCTGCCTGCACCGACACCGAAGCCGGAAATGGCACATACAAGCCCTCGCACCCGTGGCCTGCCAAGATGTTAGGCAGAGCATCAATGGTCGAGCGAAGTTCGCCTCTTCTGTGGCTCTGCCATAGGCATCGGTAGCACGCACCCGATGCGTTCGTTCTCAGGAGCGCACGCACAGCCGTTCCCGGCCCTTCGATCCAAACAGAAAGCATGGGCGTGGGAGCCCTGTAGCGGCCGCACAGCCAATGCCCGAGGGATTCTTCGCCGGTGGCATCGATGAGTAGGTCCAGCTTTCCCAGTTGGGCCTGTCTCACGTCCACGGGGAGCGCATGAACCTCGACGCCTGGCGACAAGCGCTTGAGTTCCTTCGCCATCGCCTCAGCCTTGTTCGACAACAGGTCCGGGAAGCCGAGCCGATGCCGTCCGATGTTCTGTGGAAGGAGGCCATCAAAATCCACCAGCGTGAGTTTCCCTCCGCATGATCCTGCCCCGGCCTTGACCAGCATGTCCGAGAGGTATCCGCCGATCGTGCCGCAACCCACAAGTGCGATTCGTTTCCCCGCCAACGTTTTCGACTTGGGGATGTTGCGCTGGGCCAGATACCGGTCATCGATCCTGATCACTGAGACGGGCATTACCTTCAGCCCAAAACTCGAATCCCTGCGATCAGCAAGCTTGGTCTTTTGACTCACTTGGTGGTCAAAGAGCACGGCAAAGCCGTAGGTCATCAGTGGCGATTCGATGATGATCAGGACGCCATTTGCTTTTTTGCTTTGCCCTTCCTTGATTCGTTCGTGAATCTTGCGCCGACACCGTGGGTCCAGGGTGCTTTGCCAAGCCAAGACGTCCCCCACCGTTTCGGGGGGCCAGTGGCTGGTTAGTGGGCGGGGTTGCGCGGTGGTCTTGACCCGGTATGTCAGCACCGTTTTATCAGTGACCTGGTAGCCGAGTGAATGCAACTTTCTTGTTGTTCGATCTTCGTTGTCGGTGATGAACCAGAGTGGATTCCCATTGGCTTGCGCAACGATACAGTTTTGTCGCCCCAGATCTTCGCCTTGCATGTCCACAAAACAAAGCCAGCCGTTCCAGTAGGCAAAGAACTCTTCGGCGAGATCTTCGATCATCTCGCCCTTCAAGATCTGCCCGAGCACCGCTGCCGCCCGTTGCAGGCACGCCAAGGACTGCCCTACAGGATCGTAGATGTCCAGCACGACAGTTCCCTTGGCCAGATAGCAAAGGCCGCCCTCCGCGCCAAGATGAGGAACTGCATTGGGCAGTTCAGGCGGAATTTCGAGCAGCCGAATGCGAGGCAGGTCGAAGAAGGTAGGGTCGAGCTGAACCTCACATGGAATGCCATCGTCCGCGCCGCACGGGATCAACGGCCCCCTCAGCTTGAACCAGCCGTCGTCCGTCTTGCCGACAAACTCGAAGCCTTGCAGCCTGAAGGCTTCGACCACATCGGAGACCACGGCGACGCTGCTCATCCGGCCTTCGTGCGCCCGACCAATTCGCTCGGACCAGCCGTAGCCGGCGCTGCGGCAATGGTGGCGACAACGGATACCACCTTGACCCGGTCCGGCTCGTTCGGAAAACGCGGACCGAATTCGCCTTGCATCCAGACGCAGGCCTGTGAAGGGCTGCCGGCGTTGGTGGCTCCGCGCAGCACTTTTTCGAATGCTTCGAACGCTTTCGCAGCCTCTTCGACGCCCTCTTTACCAAGGCGTGCAGTAAGCGACTCCGACTCATCAACGGGGTTGTTCACCCCCGCGCGCAGCCGGGCCGGCAATGCCGCGACGACATCCAGCAACGCCAGGTCGTCGCGCCGATCCCGCTTCTCGAATAGCGGAGCCGCAGCGGCCATCAACAGAATCGAAGCCGGTCCACCGCTCGACCACCGCCAATCGCGAAACGCCTTCAAGTAGCGAATCACGCGGCGGAACTGTTCGCCCTTGGCCTCCACCTCGCCCAAAAACCATTCCTTCACAGGCCTGGGGTCGGAGGGCATCCAGTTGCACTCGCGGTGAGCCAGGAGCACTTTATCAGCGGGCAATGCCGTCCAGGCATCCCGCTCTGCCATGTTCACCGCCTCCGTCAGCGAGTCATAGCCGTATCGCTCCATCGAGGCTTTCGCGAGCGTGACGAATTCTTCGTCGGGGATGGCGTACAACGGAATGTCGATGTGGGCATAGGCCGCAATGACAATCCGGATGCATGTCGGCTTGTCGGTGACAAGCTTCCAGTGCTTCTCCTCGACCAACAGCCTCAAGGCTTCTTCAGCAGCTGCAAAGAACACCGTTGTGGCCCTGCTGGGACGCTTCGTCTGCGAGACAAAACTCAACGGCAGATAGCAACCATCATCGACATCCGCCTGCTGGGGCCGTTGTGCCGGGCCGTTCAAGGTCTTGTACGCCCACGATCCTTGCGTGAAGAAGCGTGGCTGCGGCACGTCGTCCGTGTACCCGCGTTCGCGCAGCACGCGCGGAATTCCGGTGCGAAGGCAGTTCCTGACATCATTTCGGGCGCTGGCGATCCAGGCTCGTTGCTCGGGCGACAGATCCAGCTCGTCATGCATGCAGGATTCGTCATCGACGGTGGTAAAGAAAAGCGGGCTCAGGTTCAGCATTCGGCCTCCGGCACATTCTTGTTGGGGCCGTGATAGAAGGTGGGTGCGCCGGCCTGGTGCGCTCGAAACGGTTGGAAAAGAGGGTCGCCAAGCGCGCGCTGCGCTGCATGATTGCCGCGGTCCTTCAGCGTATTCGTGGCGCCGATGGAAACCCGGTCCAGCGCCTTTACGTCCTTGCTTTGATCGGGCGTGGCCTTGTCGTCGATCTGGAAGTAGTTGCTACCCAACGACTGGCGCAGCATGTAGTCCACCGACGACTCCTGGGCAGAGATCACCAGATCGAACAGCCCTCCGCGCCACTTGCCGAATCCGCGGTCGAGGCTGGCGCCGCCACGGACGGTTGCACCGATCGTCATCGTGCCGATGGACAGCACCCGGACCAGTGCATTCTGTTTCGGCGCGAGGAACGTATTGACTTCGTGCAGCCCGAACAGTCCTGGCGCATTGCCGACCAGTCCTCCATCCGCAAAGACGCCACGATCGTTGCGCGCTAGCGGAAAGTAAACGGGCGCAGCGGCGGTCGCCAACGCCACATCCACGATCCTCATGCGGTGGTCCATCTCAAATGAGGGATGGTGAGGCGTTTTGAAGAACTGGCCGCGCCCCGTCGAGTAGTTGACGGCTGGCACGAGAACGCGGTGCTTCAAGTTGCCGATCGTGGCGTCTTGAAAGCGCTCGGTCAGCACGCCCCGCAACCCTGCGGAGTCGTGCTTGGCGGTCAACCAGAAGCCCAGAAGGCGCCGAGCGAGACTTCGGCAACCAAAGATGCGGGAGCCCTGTCGTTCGAACAAGGCTTTGAGTTCAATGGCGGGGATTTCCGCGGCCAGCCCCAAGGCCAGCATCCCGCCTGCAGAGGTGCCGCAGATCAGGTCGAAGTGAGAAGCGATGGGGCGGCCTAGCACGGCTTCAAGCTCGGCAAGAACCGTCGCTGTGTACAAGCCGCGATAGCCGCCCCCAGACAGGGCGAGCACATGGTAGGTGGGCACGCCCATCATGGCACTCAGCCCTTCGGCGGGAAGGAGTCGTTACCGTGGCTGTCCTTGTCACGGATGCGACCGTCCGGACGGTGGATGACCAGTTCGGACTGCTGGTTGCGTGCGATGTCCCGCGCCGCGTCAATGGCCTGCTGCTGCGTATCGTGCACGGAGGTTGCCCGTTGATTGCCGGCACCCTTGACGGCCCAACCGTCCTGGTGAGGAACTACATGCTGATTTTTGCCTGTCATGGCGAATTTCCTAAAGTTGAACCATCGAGACCCCGGCCAGCCGGCCGGGTTGCCAATGACCACCGGTTGAAGCAAAATTCGTTGCTCTTGCAGACAACGGGCGAGTCAAGCCAAATCAACTTGCTGCAGTCGTAGAACTCACTTCTGTTGTCTGGCTGGACAACAATGTATCAGACTTGGTGCCAAGCTGCAAATGGTGGGATTGGTGCCGCAGAACGCAACTGCTTCGGACCGGACACACACCGTTGTCCGCCGCAGCCACAAGGAACGGAACGGATGTCACAAACAGGCCTGGGCGTCGCCCTCAAGACGCTACGCGAGCGCAGAACCCTCTCATTGCGCGAAATCGGTCAACTGTCTTCGGTGGACCATGCCTATGTCCACCGGCTGGAGTCCGGCGAAAAGACAAATCCGTCAGTGGACTTAGTCGAGAAGCTGCTGAAGGTTCTCAAACCAGGTGAAAGAGATGCTGCGCTGGTGATGTGGCTTGTCGACCATGCGGAGGCCGATCCCCGCCTTGTTGAATTCGTGCTGAACGATCCTTCCATCAGCATCGACATCTTTTCGGCTGCAGCAGGCGTGAGGCATCGTGGAAATACAAGGCCCGATCCCGCGACACTGATCGCCCGGATACAGCGAGCATTCGAGGACGAGGATGACTGAATATGGATGAAGCGGATGTCACACAGAAAGCACGGGCCTTTGTTGCGAAGGTTGATGTGTCCGGCATCCGAGAAGACCTGACGCCCTATGTGGTCGCGGCCAACGCCAAAGTCAAGAAAGAGGAGCTTAGTGAGGGGGAGTCCGGCTACACGATCACCAAGCCGAATGGCAAGCACGTGATCACGGTGAATTCGCTGGAGACAGAAGAACGCCAACGCTTCACCATCTGCCACGAAATTGCGCATATCGTCCTTGCGCTGGAATCGAGCCACGAAGAGGTGCCGTCCTGGTCCTATGCGAAGCGGCATCCGAACGAAATCGCATGCGACACTTTCGCCGCCGAGTTGCTGATGCCGTATCAGCAATGGCTATCGCTTGTGCCCAAGGAAGAACCTTCGCTGGAGCTGATCCAGGGCATGGCGGCGCTTTTCAGCACATCATTTCCCGCCGCTGCGTCGCGGTTCGCCTCCCTCAGCGACATCCCTTGCGCCTTCGTCACCATGGAGCGCGGTGCAGTGCGCTACGCGGCACGCTCCACCAGTTTGCGACAGGCTGGGGCTTGGATATCTCCCAGGTCTGCCATTCCTGTCGGCTCTGTGGCTCACCGTCTCCGTTCTTCAGGCAGCAGTGCTGCCGACACAGATGAGGTTGCACAAGACATCTGGTTCGACAACTGGGAAAAGGGCCTCGATCTCTGGGAACTCTCCAGGCACTACGCACGTACTGACACCACGACCTCGCTGCTCTGGTTCGACAGCGACGATTTACCTGAGGTCGAAGTGAACCGCTTCGGTGTACGCGTCGAGGACGACGGTGGCTTGGCTGAACTCACTGGGCAGCTACCGTGGCCGGGACGCAGCAGGCGCCGCTGAGGCCATTTGCGTTCGTGTGTCTGAGTGGCCACATGGCCTCGAAGATGTAGGGTGGATGCAGTGTCAAAGGTCAAAAGATGTTTGGTGTCGATGAGTCGCCATGAAGAGTGAGACGGAGATTATCTTGAACCGCTTTCACAGATACTTCTTGAACGTCGCCGACGCGATGCACACCGCGACGCCGAGCAGCGCCGCGCTGGGCAGCAGGATCAGCAGCGGATGCACGCTGACCGGCAGCGCGAGGTAAGTGACCCAGGGCAGCACCGCCAGCGGCATCAGGCTGGCTCTCGCCCGGTGGTAGACGAAGCCCGATTCGCGGCCGGCGCCGAAGCCGCGCACGTCGCGGCGCACGAGCCCGTCCACCAGGCCGGTGAAGGCCGCCATCAGGAACAGCGGCAAGGTCAGGACCAGCACCAGCAGCCGCACGAGGAACACCAGCACTGTGTACGCCGAGGCGATCAGGTAGCTCTCGACATGCACGTAGAGCTGACCGATGTAGTAGCGGAAGTCCTGCGCCTGGCTGCGCGCGCCGGCACGCGATTGCGCCGCCGCGTCGCGTATCCAGTCCAGCAGGCCCGTTTTCACGAACAGTCCTTGGTAGGCCCACTCGACGAGCTGGAGGGCGCTGCGCCCCGGCTCCTGCACCAGCACGCTTTGCGTGAAATGCTCCGAGACCTGCGACAGCTCGTAGTTCAGCATGCCCTGCGCATGGCGCCAGCCCTGCTCGGGCCAGAAGAAGTGCATGCCGATGCACTCGATCGCGATGCACAGCACCAGCGAACCGGCCAACACCCCGAACAGCCGGAACGGCAGCGTGATGAGGCCTGCGATCAGGCCCTGCTGGCGAACCTGCTGGCGCTGGACGGCGACGGCGGGGTCGCTCATGCCGTGGCCCCTTCATCCGCGCTGGCCATCTGCTTGAAGTCGGCGAGCAAGTCGTCGGGCAGTGCTTGGTCCTGCAGTCCGGGAAGCCCATTGTTGTCCCACCAATCGCCGGCCTCGACGTAGTGCTGGCGCATGTAGCCGGCCAGCTCCTGCAAATCCTTGGGCATGGCCTCGTCGGGGTCGGGCGCCGGCAAGGGCATGCGCACCTTCCAGAGGTGCCCGCCCTCGATCAGTGCAAAGCACTGGCCCTTGGGCAGCCCGACCACGTGCGCCGGTTCAATCAGCGGCACGCTGTTGCTGCTGATGCGGTCCTGCGTGTTGGAGGTGAAGGCGGTGTTGCCGGTCGGGTCCGAGCTGTCGGTGGCGCCGCTCATCACCGTCGTCGTGTAGACCTCGACCTTGGGCAGTTGCCGCGTCAGCAGTTCGGCCGTGGCGGTCTCGCGCACGCGCAGCATGAACAGGTTGTTGAAGTTGCCCACCACCTGGCCCGCCTTCGCGCGGTTGCCGATGCGTGCCTCGATGTCCGAGAGGGTCTGCGTGTAGGCCGTGACCTGGACGCCCGCGCCGCCGCCCTTGTTGACCATGGGTATGAACTCGTCGCCCATGAGTTCGTTGAACTCGTCGGCATGGACGTTGATGGGCACCTTGATGCCCGTCGCGGCACCCGGCAGGCCGTCGTCGATGCCGAACTTGTAGATGTGACCCGCGACGGATACGAGGTCGGAGAACATCGAATTGCCGACCGCCGCCGCGACTTCCGCGTCCGACAGTGCATCGAGGCCGACATAGACCACGGCCCGCTTCCTGATGATCTGCATCCAGTCGAAGATCGGGCGTGGGTCGGCGAGGTCCGAATAGTTCGGCGCCAGCAACTGCGCGATCTTGCCGGTGGTCAGCTTCTCCAGCAGCGGTAGGAGCGATGCGACGATCTTGTCGAAGTACGTCCTGTCGTAGCGCACCGCGCTGCGCAGGCCGTCGAGCACAGGGTCGTAGATGCGCACCTGCGACAGGTACTGCTCCAGCGCGACGACGCGCTTCTCGCGGCCGATCATGTTGCGCGGGATGTTCTTGTCGTTCAGCTTGGCTTCGAGCTGGACGATGACCTCCCAGGCCTTGGGCTCGTTCCGGGCGAAGTAGTGCTGGGCGTACTCGATGAACAGCGCATCGATGTTGATGACATGGCGCTGGATCAGCAGGTAGTCGGGCCGCTGCCTCAGCTCGACCAACGCCCGCGCGATGATGTTGACGAAGCGCCAGGCGAACTCGCGGAACGCCGCGCTGTTGCCTTCACCGGAAAGCTGGCCGGCGATGCGCGTGGCAACTTCCGAGATGCGTCCGAAGCGGCCCACCGCGTTGTAGCGGGCGCTGATGTCCGGCCAGCCCAGGTGGAAAACGTAGAACTCGCCTTCGCGTCCGGCGCGCTTGGCCTCCACGTACATGCGCTTCAACAGATCCGCATCGCCCTTGGGATCGAAGACGATCACGACCTCGTGCTGTCCATTGACCTTGCGCCGGATGTCCTGCGTGATGAACAGCTCGGCCAGGCGGGTCTTGCCGACGCGCGTGGTGCCTAACACCAAGCTGTGGCCGACGCGCTCGGCCAACGGCAGGGTGACGTCGACCTCGTGCGGCTCGATGCCGTGCAGCCGCGGCAGGCCGCCCACCGGCGGCAGCGGCCGCGCCGGGTTCAGCGGGCTGTCCCAGGCCAGGGCCTTCGCCATCTTGGACAACGGGTACGGCGCGAACTCCAGGCGCTCTTCCATGCGCCGTGCCATCCGATAGATTGCCGTCGGCTCCACGTAGCGACGGAACTCCGACCGATACGTCTGCATCAGTCGGTGCGTGTGACGCTGGTCCCAGTGGAAGCCCCGGCCGACGAACAGCCGCTGCTGGCTGACCGGCACGTCGCGGCTGGTCATCACGTAGCGCGGCAGGCGCCGGATGTTGCGCCGGTAGCGCAGGATGGCCCAGGCGTCGCGAAAGCGCAGCGCGCCGAAGGTGAGGAAAGCGAGCGCGCTGCCCAGGCCCAGCAAGGGACTCAGCGCGAGCGACCACGGGGCCACCAGGCACAGAAACGCGGCGCCCGCACAGACCGCGACGGTGTATAGCTCCACCGCTGGCCGCAGCAAGACTTCGACGGCTTGGGACTGGGGCATGGCGGGTGCTTCACGTCACGTCAGGGCTCGATGCCGGTGGCGGTGATCAGCACCGGGTAGTGCTTGAGCCCCAAGCGCTGCGCCAGCTCGTCGCCCGAGGCCGGCGACAGCATCAAGCCCGGTGCGAGGCGACGCAACGCGGCCAGGGCTTCGGGCGTCGCCACGTTGACCACCAAGCCCACGGCGCGTAGCGCCTGCAAGTCCTTGCCCCGTCGTTGGAGCCAGGCTCGTGAGCGGTCGTCGTCGCCGATCAGGAACAGCGGCGTCAGGCCCGGCGCGCGGATCACGCGGCGCGGCTCGTCGCCGGGTGTCAGCCGCATCGAGCGCACCGGCAGCATGGCCGCCTCGGCTTCGGCCGGGCCGCCAATGCGCGGCTTGGTTTGCGGCGTGGCTGGCTGACCGGGCTGCGCATCCTGCGGATTCAAGGCCCGGTAGTACGGCAGCGCCGAGGTGCCGCCTTTGTCCTCGACCACGATCAGCGGCGGGGAACTGTTCTTGGTAACGGGGCCGCGGTCCTGCGCGTCTGCGGTGGTGGCCAGCAGCGCCGCAGTCGCGGCGACGAGGATGCGGTTCATGGCATGGGACTCCGGGCAGAGGGAAGTGAGGCTCCCGGCCCGAGCACGCGGGTCAGGTGCTGGTGGACGCTGCGGCGGTAACGGGCGGCGGGCGCCCCGCCCGCGGGGCGGTGGTAGCGGCCGATGGCGACCAGCCAGTCCTCGCCCGGCGTGTGCTGCTCCTGCAGGATTTCCGCGGCGATGGCGAGGTTGCGGTATGGGTCGAGCAGCTCGCAGGGATGCGCGTAGCGGTGCGCGTGGTAGCCGAGGTTGACCTGGCCGAGGCCGGCGTCGATGCGGTTGACCGGCGTGCGGGCGAGCGCCCGGCGGATGCCGGCGCAGGCCTCGGCCCGCGTGGCATAGCGTTCGGCGCGGCCGGCGACGTTGAGCGTCCACGGCCACGGGATCAGCCGGCCGCGCAGCCGGGCGCCGCTCTCCTGCAGCGCCACCGCATACAGCACCGGCGACGGCACGCCCGCCTGCTGGGCGGCGAGCTGGTAGGCGGGTGGTGGCACCTCCTGGCCGAAGACGATGGCGGCATGGGCGCTGAGGCCGAGGACCAAGGCCGCGCAGCCTGCACGGCGGGTTACTGCCGCTGCCATTGGCCGTTGACCTCGCGCACCACGGCGGGCAGATCGCCGGGCAGGCCGAGCGACAGCCAGCGCCCGGCGTCATGGTTGAGCGTGATGGTGCGGGAGCGCACGCGGCCGGCGTCGATGCCGGCCTGCGTCGCCCACTGGCGGATGCGGGCGTCCTCCTGGCGGCTGCCGACCATGTAGAGGTCGAAGGCGGTGCCGGCCACCTGCAGCTGGCGCACGCGCTGCTCGCACGACGGGCACTCGGCCTTCACGAAAACCGCCAGCCGGCCCGAGCCCCGGTTGCCGGCGCCCGGCGCCTTCGCACCCGGCATGTTCACGCGCTGCTGTCCCGGATAGAGCCGCTTCCACGCCGCGTCGTAGGCCCGCTGGTAGGCCAGCGTCTTGCCCACGCGCTTCGATTCCGCCTGCACCTGCAGCTCCGCATAGCGGTTGCGTTCCTCGTCGCTGCGCGCCTCGATGCCCAGCGCCGTGAGCGGATCGAGGTTCGGGGAATAGATGCCCAGCGGCCCCTGCATCAGTTGGCGGTAGCGCGCCCACTCATCGGAGCGCAGGCCCCAATCGCGCGCCAGCCGTTCGTCCAGCGCGGCGTCGCTGCTGTTCTGAATCTGGGCGGGCACCGTGCGCGAGGACGCGACCGGCGCCGACTGTGCCGAGGCCGTGCCTGCCGTTCCTGCGACAGCGGCGAGGATGGCGGCGAAGCAGATCGCGGCGTGCTTCATGGCCGGCTCCTACGGCAGCGCGAGGCGCTGGGTCTGTCCATCCACGCGGAACACGGCGGCGCGCGCCTCGATCGCCAGCAGATGCCACGCGCCCACGGCATCGCCTTCGCGCAGCAGCCACACGTCCAGCACCGACGACGCCTTGGGTGCCGCCACCGACAGGAAGCGCTCGCCGCCGCGCAGCTCCACGCCCACGACGTTGAACGGCGGTTCGGGCACCTTGGGCTTGGCCGGCTCGGCGGTGCGCCGGGGTGCCGCGGCAGGCGCGGCGGTTCGCTTCATGCGAGCTTCGAGGTCGCCCATGCGCGCCTGCAGCGCCTGCAAGTCGCCGGCATGGGCGTCTGCGCCCTGGGTGTGCTCCACCTGTGCCAGGCGTTCGTCCAGCAACTTGCGGGCGGCCTCGAAGTCGGGTTGGGTGACGGGCTTGGGCTGGTTCTTCGAGGCCGCCGCCTGCTGTTCGAGTTCGGCGACGCGCGTGTTGAGCGCCTGCACGTGGGCATCCTGGGCGCTGGCCTGGCTTTGCTCGCTCAGGCGCGACAGGCCCACGCTGTTGACCACGGCCAGGATGCTCACGAGCAGCAGCCATGCGGCCGCTGTGATCTTCAACCAGCGCGCGCGGCCGGCGTTCTCGTCGGGAAGCTGCGGGATGGTCATGGCTGGGCCTCCTGGGGCACGTGGGAATCGGCGGGTTCGGCGGCCGGCGCGCTCGGTGCCGGAGCCGCGGGAATCGGGCTTGCGCTCGGCGCACGCGCAGTCGTCACGCGCGTGAAGCACACCGCGCGCGAAGCGTCATCGACGGACAACTCCCAGGCCGGGCCGGCGAGTGCCAGCAAGGCATCGCGCAGCGGCAGCGGCCCGAGCCGCAGGTGCGCCGCCGGCAGCGGCAACGCGTACAGCGCGGTCGCCTCCGTCGCGTCGCAGAGCCGGTAGCCGGTGCGCAGCAGCACGTGCCGAAGGGCATCGCCGACGCTCGCGTCCAAGATCGGCGGAATCGAAATCTCGATCACCTGTCGCAGCAGGTCGCGCTGTGCCGGTTCCGGCACCATCTCGACCAGCGTGTAGCGCCCGTAGCGGGCCACCGGGATCAGGCCCGGCTCGGGCTCCGGGGCGATGGTTCTGACCAACACCGCAGGCTCGGGGAGCGAGTCATGGACAGTGGGAGGGCTCGTCGTGCCCGTGGCGGCGCAGCCGGTGATGAGCACGCAGCCGGCCAGCAAGGCAGGCACAGCCAAGCGGTGAGCGACGCAGGTGAGTGGTTGCATGGGGCAATTCCCTGGAACACGGAGCCCTCACCATCGCCGCCGCGAAGCGTTCGGGCAGCAAACAAAGGGAACTGGCAGGCGCCCGACTTCATCGCGCGCCATCGATGCACGGAAAAAAGAAGCCGGCGCCCCGAAGGGCAGCCGGCGTGGGTGGGTGGATCAGGCCGCGACGAGTTGCCGGGCCAGTGCCACCTCGACGGAATCACCGTCCTGGTTCAGCACGTCCAATCCCGACTCGGGCACGTCTCCCGACGTGCTCTGCGAGACCATGATCTTTCGCGCCATCAGCCCCAGGCAGGTCATCTGCGAGGAAGCCGCGTAGCCGAGGTAGATCACGCGAACCGGCAGCTTCTGGCCGATGCGCCATGAGCGCCGGGCCGCCTGCTGCAGGCTGTAGACGTTGTAGCCCGACTGCATGAACACGATCGTCGGAAACTCCAACAGGTCCAGGCCGGTTTTCACCAGCTCGGGGTTCGTGATCAGCACGTCGATGCCGCGGTCCAACTGCTCGGCGATCCAGTCCTCGCGGCGGGAGGCATCCACGCTTGCGCGCAGCACCGCCACCTTGAAGCCTTCCTGCTCCAGCAGCACCTTCAAGCGCGACGTGGTGTCGCGCGTGCCGGTGTAGACCGAATAGACCAGCGTCTTGCGACCCGCAGCCTTCTCCTGCTTGCAGATCTCGATCAGCTCGCGCTCCTTGGGCATCACCTCCAGCTCGTTGAACTGAGCCGGAACGAAGGCCAAGGTCTGGCGTGTGCGCGGGTGCACCACCGTCTCCGACCGGAAGCAGCAATCCGGCCAGGCCAGCAGCACGTTGAGGACCACACCGAGCAGCGTCGTGTCGCGCTTGGCCAGCGCCTGTTTCAGCGCCGAGGTCAGACGAAACGACAGATCGCGATAAGCCGCGGCTTGCGCCGTGTCCATCGCCACCTCGCGGAACTCCTCGTCGTAGGACGGCAGCACGTTGCCGCCGATGTCCTTCAACTTGAGGAATACCGTGAACGGCAGGACGCAACGCAGCACGCCCTTCGGGCCGAAGCCCGGCGCCTTGACCGTGCGCACCGAGACCTTGCTGCCCTTGGCCGTCTTGTGCGCCGTGCCCGTGCTCTCGGAATAGATGTCCTTGAGGATGCCGTGATCCCTCATGAACGCCATCGCGGCCGAGGTCATGCTGCCGCTCTTGGTCGGGCGGTAGCCGTCTTCGATCATTCGCCCAGGCAGGGCTCGGAACAGCAGGTGGAACAGGTCGTCGCCGTAGCCGCCCATCAGCGTGCCAGTGAGCAGCAAGGCCTTGCGCGCCTTCGCTGCGAGCACGCCCATGGCCTGGCCTTGGGCGCTACCGCCGTTCTTGTACTCATGCGCCTCGTCGGCGATGAGCAGGTCGAACGTGCCTTGCGGCAAGTACCTTTTGATGAATTCGCTGGGCTGATACCCGCCCTCGCCGAAGCCGAACTCCATGTTCGCCATCGCCCGCTCCATGCGGTGCGCCTGACGATCCGAGAACACCAGCTCACCGTTGGCATCCATGAGGTTGATGAACTCGTGGATGTTGTCGCCCAGCATTGAGGCCAGGAAGCCGTCGCCGAACTTCTTCATCAGCTTATGCGCCGTGACCTCTCCGATGGTCGGGATGCGCTGCAAGGCTTTGAAGACGGCCGTGGACTGGTCGCTGGCGGACAGGCTCCGCGGTCGCATCAGCGTCCACAGCGGTGCGGCGCAATGGCTGCACCGGCGGCGGTAGTCCTCGGCTTCGAGTTCGACCGGGTTGATCGGCTCGCCGTCGAGATTGGTGATGACCTGGCCGCAGTCCGGGCATGCGCCCACTTCGCCGTGCCGCGTGCGCCGCACGTTGAAGACGGGCTTCCAGTGGAAACCCATGCGCATCCGCACGCGACCGAGAACGTAGAACTCCTGGCCGCGTACCGGCACGCCCAATTGCTCGCGCAGTTTGATGAGCTTGACCAGCGTGTCCGGGCCATTGAGCACCCAGACCTTGGCGCCGGCCACCGTCTCCTGGATTTCCCGGCGCCATTTGTAGACCAGGTGAGGCGGCGAGAGGATCAGCGTGCGGCGATAGCCTTCGGCGTGCAGCACGGCCGCCGTGGCGATGCCGACCGTGGTCTTGCCGCAGCCCATCTCGCCATTGACGATCGCGGCGCGTTCGCCGCGGTCGGCCAGCAGCTCGGTAACGGCATGCACCACCTCGGCCTGCGCGCCGAACAGCTTGCGCTTGAGACTGGCCAGCACGAGCTGGCGATGCGGCCGGGCCTGGCCGGTGTAGACGGGAGGGTTGGCGCGGTTGAGCGAGTCCAGCAGCTCGTCGCCGAATTCGGCAACGAAATCCTGAAGGCTCATCGCCAGGGGAGAAGCAGTCGCTTCGAGCACGTCGCTCTGGACGGGCGTGCCATCAGCGGCGGGAACGACTTCGGTATCGAGGGACATGGTGATGCTCCAAAGAAGATGGGGCATGCACCTCCCCCTGCGGGGCGATGGCATGCCCCGGGGTGGGAAGAGAAGAACGGCGCGAAGCCGCAGTGGAAGAACAGATCGACGGCGACCGTCAGGGAACAGCGATCAGCGGATGGTCAACACCTCGCCGCAGGTCGGCGAGCCTGGTGTCATGTCCCAGGCACGGATGACCGGCACGAACTTGTCGGTCAGGATGCGCGTCTCGGCCACGGAACCGTCGTCGCGCTCGGTGTACTCCGTGTGCAAGGTCTTCTCCTTGTGGGTGTCGCCTTTGACGACGAGCACGCGGCCCGTCTTGGACTTCACCACTCCGGAGATCGCACCTGCGGCGAGTGCCAAGGCGAGATGCCAATGCGATAAACCTCGCGCCGGGGACCGCAGCGACTGCTGCGCGGCGCCCAGGTGCGTGTCGAGCGTCGGCCAGAGCCCTTGCAGTCGGCCGACTTCCTCGGCGAACTGCTCGGGCTCCATCGTCACGCGGTAGAAGTGCTCCGGCTCGGCCGTGGCAGGCACCGTGTAGGGCAGGAACGGCCATTCGACTGGCAGCTCTTCCGCTTCGGCGTCGCCAAGACCTATCTGCAGCAGCAGCGCGCGCGTGGCCTTGACAGACTCCGATGCCTGGTCGCGCTGGCGAACCTTGCGACCGAAGATCACGACCTGCTTGAACTGCGTGTCCACCGCGCGGTAGATGCGCAACTCGGCGAAGTGCCGGGTCAGCCATCCGACCAGCTCGGCGTCGAGCACGTAGTGCGGGACGATGTAGATCAGCACGCCGCCGTACTGCAACAGCGGCAGCGCCTTCTGATAGAACAGCTTTTCCAGCCGAGCGCGGCCCTGGCCCTGGTAGCCGACGTTGCCGTTGGTGTCCTTGGACAGGTCGCCATACGGCGGGTTGAGCCACAGCAGGCCGAAGCTCTGCCGGCTGATCAGTGTGTCCATCAGGTCGCCGTGGATGCAGCGATCGACCAGTTGCCGGGCATGGCGTGCGCGCTCGGCCTCGTACTCGACGGCGAAGGCCTGGACCTGCTCGCGCCCGAGGGCGTGCGCGGCTTCGGCGATCGCCACGCCTTCGCCGGCGCAGGGATCGAGGATGCACAGCGGCCCGGCCGAGGCCTCGGCGGGCGCCAGTGCGGTGAGTGCTCTTTCGAGCGTGGGTTCATCCGTGGGGAAGTACCCGTTCTTGACGAAGTTGCGGGCGAGCCGCGGGAACATGAGGGCCATGGGAATCTCCTGGCATTGAAGATGAAGGGATGCGGACATGCGCGCGTGCATGTCCGGTGAAGGAACCTCAAGCCACCGCTTCGAGCGGTTGCGCCGAGGGGGTGCGGCTGGCGGGTGCGCCGCCGACGAGCGCGCCGCTGCGGATCAGGCCGCCCAGCACCTCGGTCAGCGTCGGCACGTCGATGGCGAGCCGATGGCCTTCCAGAGGCCCGAGGGCGAACGGCAGGCGCGTCAGCATCGACTTCGCCTGCAGCAGTTCCAGTACGCTGTCGCGCCAGGGATCGAGAAGCGGCAGCGGGCACGTGTCCCGCACCAGCGTCCACAGCCGGTCGAGCCGGTGCGTGGAATCGCGAGGCAGGAGCGCCAGTGCGCTGGCGTTGGCCTTGTCGGGTTTGACGCAGCGCCGATCGAACAGCCAGATGTTGGTCAGCGAGCCGAACAGCGTGCGCCGGTAGGCGCGTGCGCTGCGTTTCTCCAGGTTCTCGACGTTGCCGACGAAGACCGGGATGCTGGCGCCCTGCTCGGTGATGACGTGGAACTGATCCAGTCCCTGTTCGTCCCGGCCCAGGGTGAGGCGGGCCAGGAATTCCTGGACGGCGGTGTCGCGCGCCCAGAGGGAGATGAAGACCAGGTTGCCGTTCTCGTCACCGACGACGCCATCGGCCATCAGGTCGGGGCATTCGTCGATGCGATAGAGCGTCTTGGGGGAAGAAGGTGCAGGCATGGTGATGTCCTCGAAGTGAGCGGAGACAGCACCAACCGCGAGGGCAGTCACTGCCCCAGGGGGATGGAAGAAGACGCGGTGAGCGTCGTGGTGAAGAATCAGACCGTGCGTCGCAACGCACCGTAGCCTTGAAGGTCTGGACTACCTGGGCATGTTGTCGGCAACGCCGACGGACATGGGACATAGCCTGCGCCAAGGTGCGCCTACAGCGGGAGCGGAAAACCGACCCAGCGTCCAACCCTGTTTGCGCTGGCGCATCGCCCGCGGCCTGGAAGGACGGCCATAAAAGAAAACCGCCCCGGGAACACCGAGGCGGCAAAGATGACTGCTTGGCTCAGGGAGGAAAAGCCAGGGAGGTATGCAGTCGAACCGCAATTTTCGCGGCGGCAGCGAATTGCCGCATTAGGGTTACACCGAACCAAACTGAACGTGGTGCGCTGGCAGCACAGCGCCGCCAAAGAAAAAGCGGACCATGCCGCGAGGCACGATCCGCTTGTGGGTCAGGCTTTGAGCTGACGCAGGCCATCCGCGAGCAGCCAAAGCGCCCGGTTGAGCCGGACGTTCTGGTCGATGCCCTGAACGGGTCGCGTGCGCTGCTGGCGCCCGTTGGCGGCACGGCCAGTCAGGCCGCCCTTGACCAGGTTCTCCTGAACCCGGTTGAAGACCGACCAAAGATCGGCACGGTTGTCGTCGAAACGACGAGGCCGCAGGATCTGCGTCTCCGTGATGGGCAAGGCCTTGCCCGACTCGTCGTACTTCAAGGTCAGCGCCGACCTGGCGAAGACTTCGGCCTCGCCGTCGTCGAGGGTGATGACGCGCATGGCGTCGCGCGAGTCCTGCACGCGCTCGAAGCCGTGCAGCACCTCGTAGGCGCCTTCGATCACGTGATCGGTGACGTTGCCCTTGTGGGGCACGCGCACGTCGGCGAAGGTGTCGCCGCACACCAGGCCGTTGTGGCAGACGAATCTGAACATGCCCGCGAGCATCTGGTAGCTGCTGGTGCCGTCGTGCGAGTTGAGCAGGATGATCTCGTTCGCCTCGGCGCCGTTGATCTGGCTGGCGTGGCGAAGGCGCAGCATGTGCTTGGTGTAGTCGCGGCGATCCTCGTGTCGCACGCGGGTCTGGCACACCATGAACGGCTGGAAACCTTCTCTGCGCAGTTCGGTCAGCACAGCCGCCGTGGGGATGTAACTGTACCGTTCGGAGCGGCTTTCGTGCGGGGTGTCCGCGAAGATGGATGGGGCCACGGTGCGAATCTGATCGTCCGACAACGGATGGTCGGCGCGCAGCACCGGGGAACGAGGGGCGAAGCGAGATGCGAGTTGCATGATGATCTCCTTGCGGAATGGAGCAATCGGCATCCAGCGGCCGAGGCCGGATGCGTGCGATTGCGTAGGACGAAGAAAAGCCCTGCTGAACAGGGCCTGATGAAAGGGATGAAGAAGTGCGCCGCGTGAAGGCCGGCCTATGGGTTCGGAACCGGCTCCCAGCCGCGGCTGTGCGGGTTGAAGCAAAGCGCTTCCTGGCCTTTGAGGATCGGCGTGAAGCCGTCGAGAAAGACGTGTCGCAGGTACAGCGCGCGGTAGGTCAGTGCCTGCCACGCCTGTTCTTCGCTCAGGCCGTTGGCGATGAAGTGCTCGCGCAGTTCGTCGTCGTCGGAAACCTCGTTGTTGGCCAACTGGTCTTCGACGAAGCGAAGCAGCTCGGGCGGCAAGGACGACATGAGGGTGTCCATGTTCGCCTCAGTCGGTGGCTGCATCGCCGGCCGCTTTGCGCGTCGGCTGCTGGTGGAAGGCATGCACCCTTGCGCGCCAGGTGGCGCAGCGCTGCGGCGCCATGTCGAGATAGCGCAGCGGGCACGAGTAGTAGTACGGGTGCTCGGCCTCGACCAGGAACTTGTAGCCCCATTCGCGGCCCTCGCTTTCCAGCAGATGGCAGCCGATCAAGGTGGCCGACTCGCCGGGTGCGAGACCCAGGACGCCGGCCTGCTTGGCGGTGACGCGCGCCACCGTCCACAGCACGTTGCCGACCAGCGTGTGGTCGATGACCTCACTGCGCGACCGCTCGGTTTCCTCGGTTGCGGTCAGCTCGCGGATCAACTGATCGCGCGTCAATCGAACGAATGTCCAGCCCATGGAATGACTCCTGTGAGAAAGGGCCGGAGTCCTCCCGCCGGGGAAGGAGCCCCGGCGGGTGGTGGAAAGCCGCAGGCATGCGGCGTGAAATGGCGATGGGATCAGACCCTGGTGAGGTGCCAGTCCTGGGACAGCGGAGCGAACTCGTAGCCCAGGTCGCCGAGGCGGTCGCGCTGCTGACGCAGCACGCGCCGATCCACGGTGGCATCGAGCTTGACGACATCGCCCAGCGGCCAGAGTGTGCCGAACAGCGCCGCGTCGCCGTCGTCGTCCGCATGGGCCGTAGCCTCGGCAGACGCAGCAGCCGGCTCGCTGCCGAACGGCGTGGTATCGACCAGCGGGTCGCGCGAGCTGCGCGCCTTCTTCCGGCCGGCCGCCTTGGGGGCGGTCGTCGGCGTCGGCGTGGCGGTCTGCGCTTCCTCGTCGATCGGATCGACTTCCTGCGGACTCAGCCGGCGGGCGTCGTCACGGCTCAGGGCGTCGATGTTGGACAAAGTCATCCCACCCAGGAGGGCGCGGATCTCAATGACCATGCGGCCGTTGGCGGTGTACGTGGACGGGCGAATCTCCGCGATGGCGAAATCGCCCTCGTACTTGCCTTCGGCGTACTGGTCGAGTTCGGCGTTCTTCACGACGAACTCGCCGATGGAGGTCGCAAGGCGCCCGACGTTGAAGTCGCCGTTACGGCCGTGGATGGTCTTGATGGCCAATTGGCCGGGAATGGTGATCATGAAGAACTCCTGCGGACGAAGCTGCGATCACGCACACGGCCGTCATGGCGACGGTCGCATGCGCACGCGAGTGGGAGAAGACAAAGCCCCGGACTCAATTCAGAGTCGGGGCCTTGCGGATCAGAACGACTCGGCAACTTCCAATGCAGGCGCATCGGCAGTGGCTTCGTCGGCAGCTTCGGCGGCGGGCCTGGCGGGCTCGAACGCAGCGGCTTGCGGCTCAGCGAACGTCGCGGGGACATCCGTGTTACGCACGTCGCGTTCGTCGCGCTGGTCGGCATCGGTCGGCTTGGGCTCGGCCTTGTAGACGAGCTTGCCGTCGACCTTGATCCAACTGACGAACAGCAGGCGGGCCTTGAAGCTCACCCCCTGCTCGCCGGCACGCTTGCCCTTGGAGTAGGTGAAGGTGTCGGCCCACAGGTCGCCCAGACGGAAGCCGATCATCACTTTCTTCTCGGCATCGACCGCTTGGATGCAGCGGCGCACGAGGTGCTGCGCTTCGGAGCCCGAGACGCGCGTGTCGAAACGCACGTAGGCCACGTCATCGCTGGGGCCGTTGAGCGCCGCGATGTCGCAGGCCAGGAACGCATCGCCTTTCTTGGGCTTCACTTCGCGGATGCGATTGAGATACCCGAGTCCGGTGATGTGCAGGTCGAAGTAGGACTTGTCGGTGGAAGTGGTCATGGTGAATCTCCTGAGAACAATGAGGCGGAGACACACCCGACCCAAGGCGGGGAAGGTGTGGAACCCCCGCGTGGGTTGAAGGAACAGCTTGGGTGGCATCACCATCGGGAGAACCGATGGCTGTTCGCGCTGGGATGCCGGAGCGAACTGGTTGATCAACGCGGTCGGAACCGCGTCGCAGTCTTGAAGATCGAGACTGCCTGGGCATGCTGCTGACGGGCGTCAGCGGAACATGGCGGCAGCGTGGCGCCAGGCGCGCGCCCGCGCGAGCGGCAATCGGCACCGGCGGCTGTCCGCATTAGTGGCACCCTCTCGCCACCGGGTTGGGCAGGTACTGCCGCTTGCGGACCAGCATCTCGAAGGGCTCGCCCGCGCGGCTGGCGGTATCGAAGTCCACCACCACGAAGCCCGGTTCGATGGGCCGGTACTCCAGCCAGTGGATCGGCACTTGCCAGTGCTCGGCGCAGTCGCGCACGAAGCGCAAGGTGGCTTCCACTTCTTTTCCGGTGTTGGCGAAGCAGACGACGGCATCTGCGGGCAGGCCGCCGTTGGCTTGCAGCACGCGCCAGAGCATGTACGCGCTGGTGCGGCCGCCGCTGAAGCTGATGCAGGTCGGTTGCTCGATCTTGAACGGGTCTCGCATGCAGGCGTCACCAGGCGGTGGCACCGGCAGATGCCGGCGTGAGCGGCCCGAGCCGGACTGGAGACGAGCGCGTGCGATGCGGCCATGGGCCGCGGCACGAGATAAAGAGAAGCCCCCGTGAAGGGGGCTGGGAAGCAGTACGGTCAGTGGCCGGCCGGTGCAGCGGATACCGCCTGCATCGACAGGTGCGTGACCGTGGCCGACACTTCGAGGTCGTCCTCGCTGTGCAGGATACGGGTGAGGACCCGTTCCTGCAGGGCGAAGAACTCGCCGAAGTCGTCGCCGCCGAATTCGGCGCGCGCCAGTTCCCACCAGTCGTCGAACGCATCGACATCGGGGTTGCAGCCCACGGCGTAGGCGATGGTCTTGCGCCGCCCATCGGGCCGGCTCTCGCCGTGCTCGGCCATGAAATACACGCCCTGGTCCTTGACCAGGATGACGCGGCACTGGTTGGCCGCCGCCTCGGCAAGCACGGGCCGAAGCTCGGTGCCTTTGAATCGAACAGTCATGGAAGTGGTCTCCAACGGTGAAGGAAGAAGGTTTCCCGCCGCGAGGACGGGAAGCCGCTTGGGGACGTGAGGGGATCAGTGCTGGACGGGCTTGCGACCGGACAGGCGCTGTACGCGGATGAGGCGCCAGCTCCCGTCGTCGATCAGCCGCTCCAGCACCTGGCCCAAGGTGTCGAAGAACACTTCATCGACCCGCTCGACCAGCTCGCCTTCGCGATGCAGCTCCACCGCGTAGGTGTCGAGGCCGCGTTCGTAGAGCACGGTGACGCGCCCCTGGAACTTCGCCGAAGCGACGGTGAAGCCGATGGCCGGCGGCGTGGCGATGATGTTGCTGGGGCTCGGATCGACCACCGTGAAGTCCCGCGCGCCGGCATCCACCAGCAGGTGCGTGATGCGGCGGAATCCATCGGGCGCGGGCAACTGCTCCAGTTGGTGGATCAGCTCCTGCAGCTCGGGGCACTGCGGCTCGGGGATCGGCAGCTTGGCCGGCGCGGAACCCAGGATGAGCCGCTTCACCGTGTACGGCTGGCCGTCGGCGGTGAACTCAGTGCTCTCCTCGGGCGTATCCGCGCGCAAGCCGTCGAAGCGGCGCCGCGCATACGGTTCGACCTGCACCTTGGCGCCTTCGTCGGGCACGTCGGTGACGAGGGCCTTGTCGAGCACCGCGAACTCGGCCCGCCCCGTCTTGACGACGATGGCCTCGTCGGTGGTGGCGATGACCTTGCCCTCGAAGGGCTTGGGATCAACGTGGAAGCCCAGCGTCGAAACCTTGGGCTGGCCGTCGAAGATGTTGAACTTGAAGCTGCGGACGTTGGAAGGCACGTGGCCGCGAACCAGCGTCGGCATCTGTGCGCGGATGGCTTGGGTATCCATGGAAGACTCCTTGTGGCAACCAAGGGACTTCCGCCCGCAAGGGAGGTGTGTCCCTTGGGGGTGAGGTGGATGGACGCGACATGCGCCCGGAGAAGGAATAGCAACCAGCACGGCGAACCGTGCCGCAGCCTCGAAGGTCTCGACTGCCTGGGCATGCTTGCCGGCAACGCCAGCGAACATGCGAGCAGCGTGCGTCAGGCGTGGGCCAGCGACGCGGGGGAATCGGCACTGCGCGTCCACCGGCTTCGTCCAGAAAGAATACGAGCCCCGCGTGGGGGCTCGAAAGGTGGTGTCAGTCGTCGTAGATCGGCAGGCCGTCCAGCACCTGCGCATCGGCATCGAAGACCAGCATGCGCACGTCGGCGAGCGCGGCCAGGTGCAGCACGTGCATGAGGGATTCCGGCATGCCCTTCTTGCGATGCTCCTGCATCAGCCGCTTGGCCGTGATGCCTTCGACCGCGCGCAGGTTCTCGTCGGTCCAGGGCGTGGCGATCAGCTTCAACCCGATGGCCGGGCCGTACGGGATGCGGAAGGCGACGAACAGGAACAGCGTCGGCGTGGCGATGTCCGCCAGTTCGGCGAGGAAGCGGTGTGCGTCGGCGTCGAGGTGCGCGCTGCTGATTTCCCAGCACCGGCTGTAGTAGCCGGTTTCATAGCGCAGGCGCCGCACGACTTCCCGCGCCGCTTCTTCGGAGTAAGTGTCGCCCACGTGCAGTGGCTTGCCGTCTTCCTCGGCCATCACGGCATAGACCACGTTGCGGGCGAGCCCGTGGCTGCGGCATTGCGCCTGCAACTCGTTGGGGACCACCTGGTCCTCGGTGATCAGCACGAAGTCGTCCGAGAAGATGCAGGCCCGCCGTTCGACCTGGCTGTCCGGCAGATTCGACTGCGAAGGATGCAGCGGCAGGTAGGTCAGCGGGCAGTCGTCGTCGTAGGAGATGGCGAGCAGCCGCTGGACGGACAGGCCGTCGTAGCCGCGGACAAAGGGATTGTTGTTCGAGTAGGACATGGGATTTCTCCAGCAGGGGATGGCCGAGGCAATCCCCTGCTGGGGATTGAACCCCAGCGGGTGGATGAAGTGGCAGCCGGTCAGCCGGCAGCGGTAGAGGACGGGTCGCCCAGCGCCTTCAACAGGTCGAGCAGGCCGCCATTCGCAAGCTGGTACAGGCGGTTGTAGTCGTCGCCGGTCGGCGCCTGCTCCAGGCGATCCAGCCGCGCATCCAGGTTGAGGATGCTCTGGTGCACGTTGCGGGCGATGCTCAGCGCGGAAGGTTTTCCGGCCGGCTTAGGTGCATCGAGCACCGAAAGGACTTCAGCGGGCGATGGGTAGCGGCAGTCGGGTCCGTACTCGACCGGGAACACCTCGCGCCCGGTCAATCCGGTATTCGGGGTTCCGCTGCTGACATGCAGCACATACTCGTCGGGCACATCATTGCCGGCGTAGTCGAACACCACGATGCGCGGCTTGCGCACGTCGGCCGGCCAGCCTTCAAGGATGACCGCATCGATGTCGTCGTCGGTCACGAGCAGACCGATGGAAAAGTCAGGGGACATGAATCACTCCTTTCAAGAAAAGGAGGGACATGGCCCCATGCAGGGACGCATGTCCCTCGTGGGGTGGGAAGAAAAGAAGAACGTCGGCAGGCCGCAGCGCGGCTCACCAGCCGTTGTAGTTCAGCGTCAGGTCGGCGACGACCTTGCGCCGTTCCAGGTCGAGGCCGCCCAGGTCGGACAGACCCTCGAAGCCGCAACGCTTGAGCATCGCACCGCCCTCGCGGGCGTTGTAGAAGCTCACCATCGCGGACAGGAACATCCGCTGGCCGCTGCTCAGGACGCCGAGGGCATCGTTGAGCATCAGCAGCTTCGGCCGCAGATCCCACTTGGTGGTGGCACGCTGCAGGCCTTCGCGGGTGCCGTCGCCGAACCATTCGGCTCCGGCGATGTCGACGCCGCGTTTCCACGCCTCGAAGAAGGCTTGGGGCGCGGCGGCGAAGTGCTGGTGTTCCAGCTCGATCTGATCAAGTACCTCTTGAGGCAGGGCACGGTTCATGACATGGGCTCCTGGTGGTTGGACATCACGGGTGGAGGCGCTGCTGCCAGCGGCCCGTTTGCAGGGCGTGCTCGGCGGCGTGGTGCGAGCGGAAGTAGCTGACCGACTCCCGCGAGACCGGGCCGTCCGCATCGGCGGTGCCGATGTAGTGGCCGGCTGCGCTGCACAGCACTTGCAGGGGCAGGCGCTTGCCGACGCAGGCCAGGGCCTGGTAGCCGATGGATTCGGCTCGGGCCTGTTCAGCACTCAAAGGTGCCGATGCGAGCGCAAGGGACATGGTTTTCTCCTGTTGGTTGAAGACCGGGAGCACCACGCCCTGACGGGAGCGGATACCTCCCGAAGGGTTGAACATGAAAAGCACCCGCGTCGTGGCGACGCGCGTCCGCGGTGGTCGGTGCGAAGCGGACTGGATCGGTCAACGCGGCGAACCGCGTTGCAGCCTTGAGGACCGGGGCTGCCAGGGCATGGTGCTGACGACCGTCAGCGACACATGCGGGAAGAATGAAAGCGCGGCGGCACTCCGTCGCTGATCAAACGGAACCGAACGCCGTCCAGTTTGGGCCGAGCGCTGGCAAGAGCAGCGATGCACGATTCCGTTCGCCCACGACAAAGGCGCCGAAGCCTCGCAAGGCTTCGGCTGGAGAGAAATCAATCCACCTGTGGGCTGCAAGCAGGCCAGGCCATCGTCAAAGCCATTCGCTGCGTCAGCAATCTCACCCGGCCCGTTTCGTGGCTGGGGGCCGGAATCCTCTGGCGTGCATCCACACACAAAGGGAGCCCGTTGTTCCGCCGGCGGGCACCGGCACCGAATACCGTCGACCGCAAGCGGTCTCCTGGCGCCTCGCAGTTTTGCACACCAAGGCGTCAGGAGACCGCTCGCGTATCGGCGGAAGCACCTCGATCAGGGGAACCGCGGCGAACGCGATCCGGGGAGAAATGACCTTCTCGCCCAGCAGGCCGTGATGGGCCTGCAGGACGCGCACACCGTTGCAGAAGGGAACGCGCGCTGGGGAGTCCCGCGGGGTGCGGGAGGTTTGCCCCGCCGTCGGCAGCAGCCGGCGTGGCAGAGGGAAACGTGGGCGTCAGCTCGCCTTCGGAGACCGACGCCGCGGGCTTGGCGCTGCGGGCTTGCCTGTCGCGGTTTCGACCGGCTCCGTGCCCTTGCAGTCCGGGTAGCGGCTGCACGACCAGAACGCGCCGTTCTTGCCAGTGCGCTGGCGCATCGGGGCGCCGCACTGCGGGCAGCTCGGCGCGGGCGGCAGCTTGAGGGGGAGCGTTGCGCCGCGGTACTGCTGCACGAGCTGGGCGACCCAGGCCGATTGCTTGGCGATGAAGGTGTCCAGCGTCATCTGGCCGGCCTCGATCATGTCCAGCGCCTGCTCCCACACCGCCGTCGTGCCCGGATCGGCGATGGCCGCCGGCACCGCGTCGATCAGCGTGAAAGCCGCATCCGATGCGCGGATGGCACGGCCCTTCTTCACAAGATAGCCGCGTGCCAGTAAGGCGCTGATGACGTTGGCGCGCGTGGCCTCGGTGCCGATGCCCGTGGTGTCCTTGAGCTTCTGCTTCAGGCGTGGGTCGGTCACGAGCTTGGCGACGCCCTTCATGGCTTTGACCAGCTCGCCCTGCGTGTAGGGCTTGGGCGGCAGCGTCTTCAACGCCTTCAGATCGACCTGGCCGACCTGGCAGGAAGCTCCAGCACGCAGCGCCGGCAGCACCTGGCCGCGCTGCGCTTCCTCGCCGTCCGCGTCGTCGGGCTCCGGCGCCGCCAGTACCTGGCGCCATCCGGCCACCGCGATCTGCTTACCGACCGCGACCAGCGACTGCCCGCCGCACGTAAGCTGCGCCACCGTCCGGTCGAATTCGTGGTGCGGCAGGAACTGCGCGAGGTAGTGGGCGCGGATCAGCCTGTAGACGGCCAGCTCCTTGTCGCTCATCGCCGAGAGGTTCGCCGGTTCCAGCGTGGGAATGATGCCGTGGTGCGCCGTGACCTTGCCGTCGTTCCAGGCCCGCGAACGCTGCTGGCGATCCAGGCGGTCGATCAGCGGGCGCAGGCCGGGGTCGGTCTTGAGCAGGCTGTCGAGTACGGTGGGCACCTCGGCCAACATGCTCTCGGGCAGGTAGCCTGAGTCCGAGCGCGGATAGGTGGTCGCCTTGTGCGTCTCGTACAGCGCCTGGGCAATGTCCAGCGTCTCCTGCACGTCCAGACCCAACTGCTTCGAGCACACCTCCTGCAGCGTGCCGAGGTCGAACGGCAGCGGCGGCCCTTCGCGCACGCGCTCTGTTTCCACCGACAGCACCTGGGCGGCACCGGCCGCGCGCAGGCGCTCGGCAGCCTGCTGCGCCACCGGCTGTTGCAGGCAGCGGCCGGCGTCGTCGGTGCTGCCCTGCGGCGGCGTCCAGCTTGCGACGAAGGACTGGCCCGCATGTGAGAGTGCAACCTCGATGGCCCAGAACGGCACCGAAACGAAACGCGCGATCTCGCGGTCACGGTCCACCACCAGCTTGAGCGTCGGTGTCTGCACGCGCCCGACCGACAGCACGCCGGTGTAGCCGGCCTGGCGCCCGAGCAACGTGAACAGGCGGCTCAGGTTCATCCCGATCAGCCAGTCGGCACGCGATCGGGCGAGCGCGGAGAAGTAAAGCGGCAGCGTCTCGGCGGACGGCTTGAGCGTGCCCAGGGCCTTGCGGATCGACGCATCGTTGAGCGCCGACAGCCACAGGCGCTGGATCGGGCCGCGGTAGCCGCACAGCTCGATGATCTCGCGGGCAATCATCTCGCCCTCGCGGTCGGCGTCGGTCGCGATCACCAGTTCGCCCGCCTTGGCGACGAGCTGCTGCACGACCTTGAACTGCGCCGCGGTCGCCGCCTTGGGCTCGACACGCCAACGCTCGGGAAGAATAGGCAGTTGCTCGATGCCCCAGCGCTTGTACTGCTCGCCGTAGCCTTCGGGCGGAACCGCTTCGACCAGATGACCGATGCACCAGGTCACGACGACACCCGCACCGCTGTAGCAGCCGTTGCCGCGTTGGCCGGCGCCCAGCACACGGGCGATGTCCTTGCCCTGGGACGGCTTCTCGCACAGGAACACGCGCATGAAGCCTCCTTGGAAGTGTGCGGTCATCGGATGGCCCCAGCTTGGCCGGGCCAGCGGATGACGGCAGCAAGGAAGCCGATTGGCGCAGACACCGCTTTGTGATCGGCAGGCGATGCGTTGCCGCAGCGGCATGCGCGAAGCCGCAACGGCTGGCGCAGCGGGAGCGTCGTTTCGGGAGGGCGGCTGGAACCCGGTGGAACACCCTGGAGCTATCCCCTGGGGATAGCTGGTGCATGGCGGGCGTCTGACGGTTGCTACAGCCGCCCCCTGCGGGGAATCAGCCCTTGGCCTTGGTTTCCTTCGACGCCTTCGTCCCCTTGGTCTCCTTCGGCGGCGGTACTGCGGCCTCGGGTTCCAGCGTCCTGGCGCTGAGGGTCACGGCCTGGATGCGGTACGGCAGAATGCCGATGCGGCGGGCCTCGATCTTGAAGGTCGTGCGCTCGTTGTCGTCGGCGTCCTCCCACTCGTCCTTCACCGTGCGGCCTTCTACCAGCACGCGCATGCCCTTCTGGTACAGGTCTTTCCAGTGGTCGGCGTCGCGGTGCCACAGCTCCACCGGCGCCCAGAAGCCGCCGCGGTCCTCGAATTCACCGTCCTTCTTTGGGATCGGGTTGTCGAAGTAGACGTTCAGGCGCAGCAGCCGGCGCGGCTCGTCGTTGCCGTTAGGGAATTCGCGATAGTCCGGCGCGGAACCGATGTTGCCCTCGCCGACGAAGTGCGTGCTCATGGAGACTCCTTGGGGGTGGTGGATGGAACCGACGCGGCATGCCCGTGGACACGTCGCAGGTAAGCCGCTTCGGCCTGCGCGGCCTTGCTGGCGCACTCCTGGGCCTGGCGGCCCAGCGTGTGAAGGAGGCTGATCTGCATGTTCAAAGCGATGCGCTGCAGCTCCATCGCGTACAGGTCGTCGATCAGCGAGGCCGGCGTCGCCGGGCGGTCGAGCAGCGATTCCCACAGCGCCACGCCCATGGAAGAACGGTCGTGGTTGCGCCAGCGCAGGAAGGTCGTGCCTGCGCCAGTGGTCTGCTGGGCCAGTTGCACGTCGAGCAGCGAGAAGGGGTAGGCCCGCGCCTGTTGCAGCACGCGCCGCTGCGCCAGCCCGATTAAGTCGTCGCGCAGCGCCGTGCACTGGTTGGCCCAGGCCTCCAGACTCCCCTTACCTTTAAAAGGCTGTAAAAGGCCTTTTAGGTAGGAGCCGTGTTCCAGGCGCTGGAAGTCCGCCTGTTCCAGCGGCAGGAAGCGCGCCGGTTGGCCGTTGGAAGACGATGCTGTCATGCCTTCGTGCCTTCGCCGTCATGGTCGTGGTCGTCGTCCGCCACGTCGGCTGCGCCAGCGCTGGGTGCGGCATCCGCGGCTTTACCAGGCTTGCCCGACCGCCGTGCGATCGGTGGCGCAAAGCGCGAGCGGCGCGTGCCTTCGAGCACGTCCTGCGGCAACTCGCCGAACTTCTCCAGCGCCGCCCGCGCCACCGCGTTCTTCGAGGCGAAGTCGTCGCGCGTCGCGCCGGAGTAGCGGTACTGCTGTGCCAGCGAGAACAGGCTGCGCAGCGCATGCGCGCCGTCGTTGAGCCAGCGTTCCAGCGTGCTGCGGTCGATCAGCGCGGTGTGGTGGGCGAGGATCAGCTTGCGGGCCAGGTCGTCGTAGTCGGCCAGCAGGTACACCGCTATGAAGCCGAGCTGCGCATTGACGAACAGCGGCAGCTTCACGGGCTGCACGTTCATGTTCTCGCCCAGCGACAGCGCGGGCGGCACGTCGGCCAGCGCCTGGTCCACCTGCTCACGCAGCGCCTGCAAGCTGTCCTTGGTCTGCGTCAGCTTGTCCTCGATGCGCAGCATCCAGAAATCCGAGTAGGGATCGTCCTGCTCGGCGCCGCGCTTCATCTTGTTCATCACGCTGATGTAGCCGTTCAGGCCGATGATCCCGGGCCGGCCCTCGGCAGGCGCTCGGCCATGCCAGATGCGTGAAGCGTGGTGGGTGTGCAGCGTCAGCGACATCGCGCTGCGCAGCGATCCGAGATTCAACTGCAGGGGCGGCTGGGATTCATTGGCCATGGTGACGACTCGCGGTACGGGAACGAGCCGCCAGCATCGGCATCGCCCGGAAGGGCGTCAGTCAACAAACCGCAGCGGGTGCGCTCCCGGTTGTCGCCCCGGAAGGTCGCGTGTTCCGTCTATCCCCAGGGGATAGGTCCGCGCCGGGCTGCGACCGTGCGACGCATGACAGAACCGAAGCCGATGCCTGGAAGGCTTCGTGTCCCAGCTATCCCCTGGGGATAGCTGCTCAGGAATCGCCCAGGGTTGAACGCAGTTTCGCCAGGTAGGCCCGCGCTGCCTCGCGGCCAGGGCCGTTCGGCGCGGGCGGTGGCGGTGCAGACGGTGCCGGTGCGGCTGGCCGTGGCGGCGGCGCAGGCGGCGTCGATGGCGAACCGCCTTCGCCGGCCCAGGCCTTGAACTCGCCGCGCATCGCCTTCTGGATGATGCCGAACAGATAGCCGGCCGGGTTGCGTACCGCGCTTTTGCGGCAGCGCGCATCCCATTCGTCCAACACCGCCTGCCGCAGCGACTCGTCCACCTGCTGCAAGGCCACCATCGCGCCGCTTTGCTGCTCGTCCTTCAAGCGCAGCAGGCGCTCGGGCAGGCGCAGGTGCTGCAACGACTTCGCGCGCGGTACTGTACGTACTTGATTTATACGATCCATACGTACAGTACGGTCCTCCTTCGGATTCCGAAGTGAGCCGTCTGGCGCGGATTTCAGCCCTGCTTCGGATTCCGAAGACGGGCCTTCGAGATTCCGAAGCAGGCCGTCCTGGCCTTCTTCGGATTCGTGATCCACAGGCGCTTGTGGATAACTCGCGTCCGCCCATTCGTTGCGCGCCATGCGCTGTGCCAGCACCTGCAGCCGCGTGGGCAGCGTGCGGCCGTTGAGCATCGGGTCTTCGGCGATCTCGCGCAGGGTGTTCATGCCGACGATCTGCACCGCCTTCGCCGCATGGGTCAGCGCCTGGCTGACCAGGCCGAGGTAGTCGGGGTCGAGCTGCATCGCCTCGAAGGGTGTCAGCGGTTCGTCGTGCAGCACGTAGAGGTTGCTCAGGATGCGCCCGGTCTTCGGGTCGCGGCGCCGTCGCACCAGGCTCAGCCAGCGCGTCAGCCGCAGCAGCGTCAAGGCGCGCGCCACGGTCTCGTGCGAGGCCTGCGCCGCGCAGGGCATCGAGGCGAGGTAGGGGCGAAGCTGGTCGTAGGTCGGGAACGCCGTCACGCCGTCGCTCTGGAGCTGCAGGCGGAGCACCTGCCAGGCGTTGCGCTCCAGCGGCGTCAGGCGCCGGTCGAGGAACAGCGCACGCGGCACGCTCTCGTGCCGGTTGCCGCTGTAGAGGAAGCCGTCGCTGACCGGCGCGGCCGGCAATGCAGCAGCAGCGCCGCGCGGGGCTGGCGGTGTCGGTGGTGCCCGTGGCACCAGTTCCCGCAGCGCGTCGTCGAACAGTGCCGACAGCGCCACGGGGCCATCGCGCCGGGGTGCGCCGCCGGTCGCCATGGCCTACACCAGCCCCTGGTCGATCCAGTTGCGTATCGCCGACCAGATCACCGACATCGGCAGGTTCAAGGTCTCGGCCAGGTCCATGGTCAGCGTCAGCATCGCCACCTCATCGTCCAGCGCGATGCCGCGCTCCATGACGCCGGCCTTCCACTGCTTCCACAGCGCCGTGTCCTGCGCCTCGTCCAGCACCGGATGCCGCCCCTTGCGCTTGGGCAGGCCGAGGATGTCGCGGCGCAGGGCCACCTCCTGGTGCGTAAGCCCGTAGAAGCGGCTGACCATCTCCGTGCTGGCGCCCAGGCGCAGCATGCGGTCGACCGTCGCGATCTCTCGCTCCACGTCGTGCACTTGGCTCAGCAGCCGCTTCAGCACATCGCGGTTCACCGACACCGAACACCACGACACCGTGGCGTTCACCAGCATGCTCACGAGTTCGGGGTGCTTGAGCGCGTCCAGCTCCTCCTCGCCGAAGCCCATCGCCTTGCAGCGCCGCAGTTGCCCATTGCGCAGGTCGTGCAGCGCCTGTGCGATGACGGCCTGGTTGAGCGGATGCGGTGCCGACATGATGGCCTCTGCTCAGGCGCCGTGGCCGGGGTTGCTGAAGGCCGCGCCGGTCTCCAGATCCAGCAGCCGGCGCGCCATGCGCAGCAGCCGGAACAGCTTTACCAGCCCGGCATCGCTCAGGCGCGGATATGCGCCGCCGCCATGCAGCAAGGCCGCAAGGTCGTCGGCCAGCCGGGCGCCATCGAAGCCGGGGGCGGGTCGGGGCGCGGCGCACAGCGCATGCAGCAAGGTCAGCACCGCACACGCGAACGGAGGCAATGCGCGCACCGCCGGGGGCGCCACGCAGACGAAGCCCATGCCGCCTTCGCTGGGTTCGACCTGCCCGGCCACGTCGGCTTCCTCGGCGATCTCGCGCGCGAACTGTGCGATGTGCACCCGCAGCCGATCCGGCACATCCAGGCCGGGCTCGATGTACCAGACATCCGAGATGGGGTAGAGCCCGCCCGCCTGCACAGGGATCGCGCGCAGCGCGTCGGCCTCGAAGTCGGGCAGCTTGTCGCCCATCTGATCGGCCACCATGCGCTGGATGGATTGCAGGCGTTCGGTGGTCGGGGCCGGGGACACGATGTGACCCTGCAGGCGTTCGTCATCCTGCTGCATGCCCTTGTCGCTGGCGGCCGGCGTGGAACCGGCCTGCGCAGCCTGGCCAGGGCCAGGCTCCGACGACTGCACCGAGGGGCCGGGCGGCAGCGAAGGCGGTGACGGTGGTCGCGGTGGCCCGGCCGGCACCGCAGGTCTTGCCGCCTGCAGCGGCGCAGGATCGCTGGTCAATGCGCGCTGCCGGCTCTCGCTGTCGTCGATTTCCAGGCTCAGCGTGTCGTAGTCCGCTTCCAGCAGCTCGGCCATCTGGCCGACCAGCTCGTCCTGCACACGCTGCGGTGAGAAGTTGTCGGGCTGCGTGTCGAACTGCGCCAGCAGGTCCTGGAACAGCGTAGCGAAGTCCATCGACAGGTTGCGCCTCAGGGCATGCCGCTCCCAGGTGCGTTCGCAGGCCTTGCGCAGCACCGCGAGCCGTTCCACCTGATGCCGGCCGAGCCCGCCGTACAGCAGCGTGGGGATCGCCGGGAGCAGGTAGTGCACGGCGTCCTGCATGCGGCTGATGTGCGACTGCGGCAGCGGGAAGCCATCGGCCGTAAGCCGCCGCGCCAGCTCGCTCTGCGACAGCGGCTGGCCGCTGTCCCGCCCCATTTCCTGCTCGTAGAACTCGCGCGCCTTCTCCACGCCCAAGGCCCGCTCGATGAAGCTGAGCCCGCCGCGCAACTCGTTCTCGGCCAGGTGCCCGGTCAGCATCACCACTTCGCCGCGCTGCGGCCACGGGCGGAACAGGCAGGGGATGCGGAAGAACCGTTCGTCTTTCGTCTCGCTCCACAGCTCGCGCAGGATCGCCAGGCGCGTGTTGCCGCCGTTGCGGATGATGTAGTGCGGTTCGCCGGGCCGGCGCGTGATCGCGGGCGGCGCATCGAGCCCGCGTTCGCGGATCGAGGCCTTGATGTCCTCGTAGGCCGGGTTGCGCGTCACGCGCGGGTCGTGGTCGTAGGGGCGCAACTGGTCCAGCGTCACCACCATCGGCGTGTCGGCGATGGGGTCGCTCAGGGCCGCGACCGAAGGGCCGTTGCGCTCGAAGCCCGAGGCCAGCAGATTGGCGGCCATGTCCTGCGGCGTCAGGTCAGCCACGGCCATTCTCCTGAGATGCTGCAACACCCTGGGCCGCCTGTCGGTCGGCGCGGCGAAGCTGCGCACGGGCGTTGCGCTCGGCGCGGTGGTCGCTCGCCGTCGAGCTGGTGTAGATCGGCGCGCAGCCTTGCTTCGTGAACAGCAGGTGCCCGCCGCGGGTGCGCACCACCTTCCAACCTTCTCCCAGGGCGAACTCGATCAGCCCTCGCAGCCGCTTGTGGCCGCGGGCCAGGTCATGTGCGCTGGCCATGGCCGGCCCCTCCCGCGTCGCCTCGGCCGGTGACGAGCGCAAAGCGCTCCTGCCACGCCGGGAACAGCTCGCCGGCCAGCGCGCGCATGGTCTCCAATGCGGCAGGTGCCGTGCGGCCCGCCGGCTGGCGGTATTCCACCCGATGCACCGGCAGTCCGCGCGTCGCGGCGCGCGGATAGGCTTCAATCGCCGGCACGTCGGTGTCCAGCACGCGCACGCCAGGCTGCTCCTGGAATACCTGACGCAGCGCCTGCTGGATCAGCCGCGCATTCGACGACACCGGATGCACGCGGTTGATGAGCAGGTGCAGCGGCGGCGGCTCGATGCCGAGGTGGCGGTACGGCGCGATGTCCTCGATGAGTTGCAGCGTGCCGCGCCGCAGCTCGCGCGCCGCGAGGATTTCCGGCGTCACCGGCGAAAGCGCCAAGTTCGAGGCCAGCACCGCCATCTCCAGCAGCACGCTGCGCGCGCCCTGGGTGTCGATCAGCAGCAGGTCGTAGTGCGGCGCCAGCGTGGGCAGCAGGTGGCGCAGCCGCAATCTGCCATCGGGCGCGTGCAGCAGCAGCGTGTTCAGCTCGCCGCGGTCGTCGTTCGAGAGCACCAGGTCAAGCCGCTCGATCGCGGTGCGCGACACCAGTTGCTCGGCGCGCTGCTCGTTGTAGGCCAGCATCTCGTAGATCCCGGCCGGCGCGCGCTCGGCCAGCGTGAAGTAGCTCGACAGCGTGGGCTGCACGTCCAGGTCCAGCAGCAGCACGCGCAGCCCGGTGTCGGCTGCGAAGCCGCCCAGGTTGGCCGCCGTCGTGGTCTTGCCGACGCCGCCCTTGGTCGAAATGATGGACACCACCTGCATGGGCCTCTCCCGGTTGAATGGCATGTACCGAGGAAAAGCGTCAGGCGCGCTCATCGAGGCGATCGGCGATCCATTGCTCGACCTCCGCCGAGTCCCAGCCCACGGCGCGCACGCCCAAGCGCAGCGCCTTGGGGAACTTGCCTTCTTTCATCAGGCTGTAGATATGCGCGCGCTTGAAGCCGGTTTTGGCCTCGACTTCGGCGCGACGCAGGATGCGGTGCTCGGCCGGCACTGCCGGCGCGGTGGTCTGCGAAGACATGAGAGACACTCCTTGACGCTCACTGGCGCTGTTCGGAAAGTGCCTCGTATTCAATACACCGCGGTCGCCGAAATCACTGCAATTGCAGAAGCAGCGACTGCAATTGCAGTGCGCCGCATCGGCATCATGCTGGCCGCGTCGTCAGCGCGACGCCTCCAGGTGGCGCCGCGCCTGCGCGAGCTTGCTCCACAGCGTCCGCTCGCTGAGACCCGGCCGCCCCTCATGGTGTGCGATCAGCGCGCTGACCACGGCATCCATGCTGCGGAACGACGAATAGGCCGCGCCTGACGGCGAATTGCCCAGCAGCAGCGTCAGCAGTCCGCCGATGATGTTGAGGTAAGTCGTCTCGCTGCGCAGGCCAGGCTCGCGCGCCTGTTCGTCGTTGGCCGCGCGCGTGGCATGTTCCTTCGCCAGTGCTTCGTGCGCGGTGCGCAGCGTTTCATGCACCAGGGCAAGTTCGGCAAGTTGCGACTTCGCTGCTTCGCGATCGGCCAGCAGAATGTTGAGCGTGTCCACGCTCACCGCCGGATGCACCGCGCGTTCGATGCCGTCAAACAAAAACCCCGGCCGATCGCCGGGGTAGAACTGCGACATCCACGCTTTCAAGTCCACGTGGCGCACGGTCAGCTCGGGGTCGTCGAGCGCCGGCCGCTGCGAGTCCAGCACGATGCCGGCCTTGCCACCGGGCAATTCGCCATGCGTCAGCGCGTCGAAGATGCGCTCGGCATACAGGCGCAGCAGCGGCCAGCGCGGGAATTCGCCGGGCTCCGGCATGGCACGCTGCTCCAGCGCTTCCAGAATACGCTGCTCGAAGCGCAGGAGACCGCACCAGCGGACGGCCGCCTCGATCGGTCGGTAGTACGTCTTTGCGCCAAAGGCGTGGCTGCTCGATTTCGGCATATCGCGCTCTTCCCATCGTCGGATCGACACATGGCAAGCGCGCGCGGCCCACATGGGCGCAGCGATTGCCCAAAGAACCCGATGAAGCGCGAGCCGGTCGGCATCGTGGTGGACGTTGGGTGCGGCGATGTCGCCGAGCGTTACGCAGGGGGCAAACCTTCTTGCGGTGCCCGCTACACCTCAACCATAATGCACCTGCGAAAAATCTTGTTACCGGCGCAACGGTCTGAAAAGCCGCGCATCCAAGTTCGATCAGGAAGGGATGCTGCGCTTTACCGGAAAACCAGGGCAAAGTTTTCGTAGGAATACGGGCGGGGTAAAGCGCCAATGCGACTTCCGGCTGAGCCGGTTTGCATCCAGCAAGGGCTCATGCGTTCTGCGTCACTGCTGTGACCTCGACAGCTTGAAGGTGCCTTGCTTGATGCCGGGTGGATAGGCCCGATTCGCCATCCATGCCCGTGACGCAAAAGGTCGGCCGCCGATGCAATGCGGGTCAAGGTCCAGACCGAAAGGGAATCGTACCGTCCAAAATCCCCGCGTCACATCGGGCGTTGATCGGTGCCTTGCGGGCGTCCGACACGCTCCACGCGGTCGATGAACTGCCGCAGCGGCTCCATGATTTCGCCTTCGGGTCGCAGTAGATAGGTCGTCAGCGAAGCGGTCTCGTCGGCCAGCGGCCGCACGACGACATCGGCCTGATGGCAACCCGCCAGATGCGCCGCGCTCGAAAAGCCCACGCCGTAGCCGGCGGCCACGAGGGCCAGCATCAGGGAATGGGTCTTGACGTACTCGGCTACCGTCGGCTGCGCATCCACCGTGCGGAGCAGCCGTTCGCGCTGCCGGCTGCAACCTTCGCAGACCTGGGGATCGCACAGCACCAGCGGATAGCTCGCCACTTCCTCCAGCGGCACTTCCTTGAAAGCCAGCAGCGGATGCCTGGCGGGCAAAGCCACCACCAGCGGGTCTCGCCACACCGGCATGGCGACGATGCCGGCGTCCATTTCACCAGCCAATGCAAAACCTGCGTCATACAAGTCGTTGCGCAGTCCAGTCACCAACTGCGCCAGTGGCGTTTCAAATATCCGAATGCCGACCTGTGGTGCCTCCTCGCGGCAAAGCGCAAGCAACGCCGACAAGCGGGCCTGCCCCATGTCACCAGATAGTGCGATGCGCAGCGTGTTCCGCTGGTTCGCTGCGGCGCGTGCCTTGGTCTGCGCTTGCTCGAAGGCCAGCAGTACGCGCCGGGCTTCTTCGAGGAAGACCTGTCCCGCCGGTGTGAGACGAACACTGCGTGGCAAGCGGTTGAGCAGCGGCACCCCTAAATCCGCCTCCATCTGGCGGATCGTGCGCGACAGTGGAGACTGTTCGATGTGCAGCCGTCGAGCAGCCCGGCCGAAGTGCAGTTCCTCGGCTACGGCGATGAAGCAGCGAAGATGGCGTAAGTTCATGCTTTCTCCCTACCGATGTGATCAGTCCATATCATCGTAGGGAGCCGAATAGTGCGGAGGATTCACCTCTGTATCGAGATGAGAGCCATCCTGGGGGGTGATGCTCGGATGCTTTTCGCCCATGTCAGCGCCTACGGCGAAGCTCTCGTTCGAGATCGCCCAGCTGCGACGCCTGAAGTTCGGCAAGAAGAGCGAGCAGCTCGATGCCGAACAACGCGCGCTGTTCGACGAGGCTCTGGACGCCGACCTTGCCGCGGCTGAGGCGCAGCTCCAGGAACTGCTGGGCAAGAAGAAGCCGCCGGCTACGCCTGGCGCGATGCCTAAGCGCACCGCCTTGCCGGCGGACCTGCCGCGCGTGGACTGCCACCACGAGCCCGAGAACACTCGCTGCGCGTGCGGCTGTGCGCTCAAGCGCATCAGCGAGAAGCTGGACAACACACCGGGCGTATTCACGGTAGAGTGCCACATCCGCGGCAAGTGGACCTGCGCACAGGTGCCGAACGCTGACCCAGGCGCCAGTCCCGGCGGAGATCATCGCCAAGGGCATCCCCACCTCCGGGCTGCTCACGTAGGTGCTGGTCGCAAAGGACTCCGACCATCTGCCGCTTACACGGTCGTCCCTAGGCAAGCAGGAATCAGCTGCGTGAGTGAATCGGGAGGTTTGCGCAGCTGATGGGTGGTCAGCAGCGTCTGCGCCGGCGGCTTCACCGGCACGAAGCGCATGTGCGGGCGGGTTGCCGCCTCGCAGATCGCTGCGGCATCGGCCGCACCGTTCTTGCGTCCCTTGCCGGCCATGCGGTAGCGCGTGACGAAGTGGCCTGCAATCAGCCGCGCATCCAGCCCATAGCCGCGCAGCTTGCGTGCCCAGTGATGCGCACCGCCGCAGGCCTCCAGGGCCACCAGGCAGCCGGGAGGCAGCTCCACGCACCAGGCCGCAAACTTGTCAGCGGCCAGCGCCTTGGCAACCACCACGCGCGCATCCACCGCATGCACCTAGATAACCCGCTTGGCCAGATCCACCCCGACTCGGGCAATCTCGTTCATGGACTTCCCCTTCACATGGCTACAGATTGACGACTTGGGGAGCACCATCGCGGCGGCAGCCAACATTTGTTTCCTCGCTGCTTACGATTGATTCACATCGATCGGCCAGCAGATCGCTGGATGTTGACTCTTGACTTTCGGCATTTTAGGCGCACTATCTTGCAAAGTCTTGCAAGAACTTCCTCGAGCGAGGCCGCGTGACGACGGAACATGTGGGGGTGGTATGACAGCGCGCCAGCAGGCGATCTTCACACTCGACGAGTTGGCTACCTACTTAAAGGTCGGCAAGCGGACGCTTTACCGGCTCGCCGCGCACGGGGAAATTCCGGCCTTCAAGGTCGGCGGGACGTGGCGGTTTCGTCAAAGTGAAATCGATCAATGGATCAATGATCAGATCCAAGCAGGCAGAAAGAAGGAGGTGATACGCACAGATGAGCAGCCGAAGTCAGCGAAACATCCCGTGTTGCCTGGGCGCGCTATCCATAGCCGCAGGCAAGCGGATTGAGTGAGTCTTCAATTGATTTCTGGAGGTATGACATGGACATTGATTTCAAGAAATTGGCTCCCTGGAACTGGTTCAAAAAGGAGCAGGAAGAACAACAGAGCACTGCCTCGCTGCCGGTGCAGCGCAATGACCTGCCGGTGGCGGGTGGGCCCGTCAGTCCCATCCTGCAATTGCATCGCGAGATCGACCGCCTGTTCGACGACGCGTTTCGAGGCTTCGGTTTCCCGACGCTGGCCATGCCACGCTGGCCGTCGGACTGGCCGGGCATGCTGAAGCCGGCGCTGGACATCCAGGAGACCGACAAGCAGTACAAGATCGCCCTGGAAGTACCCGGCATCGAGGAAAAAGACATCCAGATCACGCTCGACAACGACGTGCTGCTGGTGCGCGGTGAAAAGCGTCAGGAGCAGGAAAGCAAAGACGGTGGTTTCCACCGGGTGGAGCGCTCCTACGGCAGCTTTCAGCGCGCTCTGAATCTGCCGGCCGATGCCAACCAGGACACGATCAAGGCCGCTTTCAAGAACGGCGTGCTCACGATCACGATGGAAAAGCGCGAGGCCAGTACGCCCAAGCAGGGGCGCTCGATCCCGATCAACGGCTGACGCGGGGCAGCGCGTTTTTCTCAAAAACCACAAAGAGATGAGGCACCGTGATCGGCGGTGCCTCGTCAGATCAATCTTTACAGGAGCATCAGCATGGCCAGAAAACAATGCCAAGTCTGCGGCCAGCCCGCCACGGTGCGGGTGGAAGCCAATCTCAATGGTCGCCACAGCACCATGCTGTTGTGTGACGATCACTATCGCCAACTGGTGCGCCAGCAAAAGCGCACCGTCTCACCGCTGGAAGCCTTGTTCGGCTCGCGCAGCGGGCTGTTCGAAGACTTCCTTGGCAGCGACTTCTTCCGCATCGGTGACGACGCACCGTCCATGGCGGCCGATACCGACGAGGTCGTCGATGCCTCGTTCGGCGAACCCGCCCCGGCCGGTACGGGCACCGCGCGCCGTCGCGGCAGTGGGCTCGCCAGCCGTATCAGCGAACAGTCCGAGGCCCTATTGCAGGAGGCCGCCCGACACGCTGCAGAGTTCGGGCGCGCCGAAGTCGATACCGAACACCTGCTGCTGGCGCTATCCGACAGCGACGTGGTCAAGACCATCCTGGGGCAGTTCAAGATCAAGGTCGATGACCTCAAGCGCCAGATCGAATCCGAAGCCAAGCGCGGCGATAAGCCGTTCGAGGGCGAGATCGGCGTGTCGCCCCGGGTCAAGGACGCGCTCAGCCGTGCTTTCGTGGCCTCCAACGAACTCGGCCACTCTTATGTCGGGCCGGAGCATTTCCTGATCGGGCTCGCCGAGGAAGGCGAAGGTTTGGCGGCCAACCTGCTGCGCCGTTACGGCCTCACGCCGCAAGCGCTGCGCCAGCAGGTAAGCAAGGTGGTCGGCAAAGGGGCCGAGGATGGCCGCGCCGAGACGCCGACCAACACGCCGGAACTCGACAAGTATTCGCGCGACCTCACCAAGATGGCGCGCGAGGGCAAGCTCGATCCGGTCATCGGCCGCGCGCAGGAGATCGAGACGACCATCGAAGTGCTGGCCCGGCGCAAGAAGAACAACCCGGTGCTGATCGGCGAGCCCGGCGTCGGCAAGACCGCCATCGTCGAAGGGCTGGCGCAGCGCATGGTCGCCGGCGAAGTGCCCGAGACGCTGCGCGACAAGCGTCTGGTCGAACTCAACATCAACGCCATGGTGGCAGGCGCCAAGTACCGCGGCGAGTTCGAGGAGCGCGTGCAGAAGGTGCTCAAGGAAGTGACCGAGCACCAGGGTGAGCTGATTCTCTTCATCGACGAGGTGCACACCATCGTCGGTGCCGGCCAGGGTGGCGGCGAAGGCGGGCTGGACGTGGCCAACGTGTTCAAGCCGATGATGGCGCGCGGCGAGCTGAACCTGATCGGCGCCACCACGCTCAACGAGTATCAGAAGTACATCGAGAAGGACGCCGCGCTGGAGCGTCGCTTCCAGCCGGTGATGGTGCCCGAGCCGACGGTAGCGCAGACCATGATGATCCTGCGCGGCCTGCGCGACACGTTCGAGGCGCACCACAAGGTCAGTATCACAGAGGACGCGATCATCGCCGCCGCCGAGTTGTCCGACCGCTACATCACCGCCCGCTTTCTGCCCGACAAGGCAATTGACCTGCTCGACCAGGCGGCCGCACGTGTGAAGCTGTCGGCCACGGCCCGCCCAGTGGCCGTACAAGAGCTGGAGTCCGAACTGCACCAGCTGCGGCGTGAGCAGGACTATGTGGCCTCGCGCAAGCAGTACGACAAGGCCGCCGAGCTGGGCAAGCACATCGAGACCAAAGAGGCCGAACTCAAGAAGCTTGTCGAGGAATGGGAACGCGAGCGCGCCTCGGGTAGCGCCGAAGTCAAAGCCGAGCATGTCGCGCAGATCGTCTCGCGCCTGACCGGCATTCCGGTCAACGAGCTGACGGTGGAAGAACGCGAGAAGCTGCTGCATCTGGAGCAGCGGCTGCACGAGCGCCTGGTGGGCCAGGACGAAGCGGTGCGCGCGGTGGCCGATGCCGTGCGTCTGGCGCGCGCGGGCCTGCGCGAAGGCGGCAAGCCAGTGGCCACCTTCCTGTTCCTCGGGCCGACGGGTGTGGGCAAGACCGAGCTCGCCAAGGCGCTGGCCGAGTCCATCTATGGCGATGAAGGTGCTCTGCTGCGCATCGACATGTCCGAGTACGGGGAACGCCATACCGTGGCACGCCTGGTGGGGGCGCCTCCGGGTTACGTCGGCTACGACGAGGGTGGCCAGCTCACCGAGAAGGTGCGGCGCAAACCCTACAGCGTGTTGCTGCTGGACGAGATCGAGAAGGCTCACCCCGACGTCTACAACATCCTGCTGCAGGTGTTCGACGACGGGCGGCTCACCGACGGCAAGGGCCGGGTGGTGGATTTCACCAATACCATCATCATCGCCACCTCGAACTTGGGCTCGGACATCATCCAGCGTCGGCTGAAGGCCCGTGGCGCCGCCGGCGAGGAATACGAGAAGACCAAGGGCGAGGTGATGGACGTGCTGCGCGGACACTTCCGCCCCGAGTTCCTCAACCGCATCGACGAGATCATCGTCTTCCATGCGCTGGGCAAGGAGGAGATCCGCCATATCGTCGGCCTGCAGCTCGATCGTGTGGCCCGCAACGCCGCCAGCCAGGGCGTGACGCTGACCTTCGATCAGACCTTGATCGATCACTTCGCGGAGGAAGGCTACAAGCCCGAGTTCGGCGCGCGTGAGCTCAAGCGGCTGATCCGCAGCGAGCTGGAGACGGCACTGGCGCGCGAGATGCTGGGTGGCGGTATCGGCAAGGCCGATCACGCCAGCGCCCGCTGGGACGACAAGGCCGAACGGGTGGTCTTCGAGCGCCAGGAGCCACCCGCGAAGCCGGCCGAGCCTGAGAAGCCCGATGCCGCGAACGCGGCCGAGACGCCGCCGAGCGACGCGAGCAAGCCTGCGCGCAAGAAGAAGTCAGCGGGCGGCGAATCTTGAGTCATGGGGAGGCTGTCGTGTCCGACCCCAACGGGCTGACATGGGCAGCCACCCTCGTGTCGCTGGCGGTCGCTATCCCCACAGCGGGGCACGCGGTCATCTACAAGCGTGACCCTCGATCGGCCACGCTGTGGGTACTGCTGATCGCCTTGTTGCCGCTGGGCGGTTCGCTGCTGTATGGGCTGTTCGGCATCAACCGTTACCAGCGGCGGGCGCGGCGGCTCTTCCCGGGGGCAGATCCTGCTGTTCGGCAGGACCTCTCGCCCACGATGCCCGAGGCTGTATCGCCGCCGCTTGCCGGTCTGGCCCACCTGGTGGGACGCGCCACCGGCCAGTCGCTGACCAGCGGCAACCGCATCGAGCCGCTTGTCGATGGCGAGCAGGCCTACCCGGCCATGCTCGCCGCCATCGAATCGGCGCGGTACAGCGTCGCCTTGGCCTCGTACATCTTCGACAGCCAAGGCATCGGGGCGCAGTTCGTCGATGCGCTGCGCCGGGCTCATGAGCGCGGCGTGCAAGTGCGGGTGCTGATCGACGACGTGTATGCCCGCTGGACGCCCCGCAGCGCCTACCGCGCCTTGCAGCGCGCCGGCGTTCCGGCGGCGACGTTCAACCCGACGTTGATTCCCGCGCGCCTGCATGCCGCGCATCTGCGCAATCACCGCAAGCTGCTGGTGATCGATGGCGAGACGGGTTTCACCGGCGGCATGAACATCTTCAGCCCGTATTGGCGGCCCGATGCGCCGGGCCGGGCCTGTCACGATTTGCACTTTCGTCTGCGCGGGCCGGTGGTTGCGCATCTGATGCGGTGCTTCACCGACGATTGGTGCGATACCACGGGCGAGCGGCTCAACGAGGGTCTCTGGGGCGAACCGCCCGCAACGGCTGATGAGCAAGGAACCTCTTGGGCGCGCGGCATCGAGGCCGGTCCCGATGAGGCCCTGGACCGGCTGCGCTGGACCTTCATGGGCGCTTTGAGCGCGGCGAAGCATTCGGTGCGCATCTGGACACCTTACTTCGTGCCCGATCAGCCGATGATCGCGGCGCTAAGCACGGCCGCGTTGCGCGGCGTGCGTATCGACGTGCTGACGCCCGCAAACGGCGACCATCCCACGGTGCAATGGGCCGCACGCGCCCACTACTGGCAGGTGCTGGAGCACGGTATGCGCATCTTCGAACGGCCGGGCCCGTTCGACCACAGCAAGCTGATGCTGATAGACGGCCAGTGGTGCTGCCTGGGTTCGGCCAATTGGGATGCGCGCAGCCTGCGCCTCAACTTCGAGTTCAATGTGGAGGTGTACGACACCGCGCTGTCTACGCGGCTGGAATCCCTTTTTGATGCCGCCCGTGATGCATCGAACGAGATATCGGCCATGGCGTTGCGCGCCCGCCCGCTGGCCATCCGCTTGCGCGACGGGGTGGCCCGTCTGTTCACCCCCATTCTCTAGCGGCACGACTTGCGAGGAACATTGCCCATGGAAAAGAAAGATCAATGGAACATTGGCTACTGGATCGTCGCCGGCCTGTTGCTGCTGACGCTGCAGAACTACTGGCAGGCGGCCAAGACCGTCGAGCCCGTGCCCTACAGCGAATTCGAGAAGGCGCTGGCCGAGGGGCGCGTCGCCGAAGTGCTGGTGTCGGACCGCACGGTCACCGGGCGCCTGAAATCGCCGGACAGCCGGGGCAAGACCACCATCGTGGCCACTCGCGTCGAACCCGACCTGGCCGAGCGGCTGTCCAAGTACGACGTGCCTTACGCGCGGGTGGTGGAAAGCACCTGGCTACGTGATGTGCTCTCCTGGATTCTGCCGGCGGTGGCCTTCTTCGGCGTCTGGTTCTTCCTGTTCCGCCGCTTCGCCGAGAAGCAGGGCATGGGCGGCTTCCTGAGCATCGGCAAGAGCCGCGCCAAGGTGTTCATGGAGAAGAACACCGGCGTCACCTTTGCCGATGTCGCGGGTGTCGATGAGGCCAAGGCGGAGTTGGTTGAGATCGTCGATTTCCTCAAGAATCCGCAGGAGTATGGACGGCTCGGGGCGCGCATTCCCAAGGGCGTGTTGCTGGTCGGCCCACCGGGCACCGGCAAGACATTGCTGGCCAAGGCTGTTGCCGGCGAGGCGGCGGTGCCCTTCTTCTCCATCTCCGGATCAGAGTTTGTCGAGATGTTCGTCGGCGTGGGTGCAGCGCGCGTGCGCGACCTGTTCGAGCAGGCCCGCGGGCAGGCGCCGGCCATCATCTTCATCGACGAGCTCGATGCGCTGGGCCGCGCGCGCGGCGTCGGCGGCCCCATCGGCGGCCACGACGAGCGCGAGCAGACCCTCAACCAGCTGCTCACGGAGATGGACGGCTTCGACAGCTCGGTCGGGCTGATCATCCTCGCCGCCACCAACCGCCCCGAAATCCTCGACCAGGCGCTGCTGCGCGCCGGTCGCTTCGACCGTCAGGTGCTGGTGGACCGGCCCGACAAGAAGGGACGGCTGGACATCCTGAAGGTTCATGTCAAGAAGGTGACGCTGGCCCAGGATATCGATCTCGAACAGGTGGCTGCGCTGACCACGGGCTTTTCGGGTGCAGACCTCGCGAACCTGGTCAACGAGGCCGCGCTGGCCGCGACCCGGCGCAAAGCGTCCGCCGTGGAGTTGCAGGACTTCACCGCCGCCATCGAGCGCATCGTGGCGGGCCTGGAGAAGAAGAACCGAGTACTCAATCCCAAGGAGCGGGAAACCGTGGCCTATCACGAGATGGGCCATGCGCTGGTGGCGCTGGCGCTGCCCGGCACCGACCCCGTGCACAAGATCTCAATCATCCCGCGCGGCATCGGCGCGCTGGGCTACACGCTGCAACGCCCCACCGAAGACCGCTTCCTGATGACGCGCGCCGATCTGGAACACAAGATCGCCGTGCTGCTGGGCGGTCGTGCGGCCGAGAAGCTCGTGTTCGGCGAGCTGTCCACCGGGGCTGCCGATGACCTCGCACGGGCCACCGACATTGCCCGCGACATGATCACCCGCTTTGGCATGGACGAAGGACTGGGCTACATCGCCTTCGAGGCGCAGCGGCCACGCTTTCTCGATACACCGGAACTGGCCCACGGCGGCTGCCGGGTGGCCGAATCGACCCAGGCGCGCATCGATCAGGCCATCCGCGACATCGTGATGGGCGTGTTCGAGCGCGCCTACGGGATCCTCGACACCAACCGCGCGGTGCTGGAGCGTTGTGCGCGCGAACTGCTGGCGCGGGAAACGCTCGACGAGAACGACATCCTTCAATTGACCCAAGGACTTGTTCTTGATGGAAACGAAAAGTAGTAGGCGCTATTCAGAGTAAGCCGGCGGCTCTGTTCGGTGCGTCATCCAATTCGCCGGCATTGTTCAAGGAGAACCGATATGTCTGCATTGACTCCGTGGGACCCCTTCCGGGAACTGGATGAATTGCAAAACGGCCTGGCGACGATGTTCGGACGAATACCCCAGCGACAGGGCGCCCGTACCGGCAACGAAGCCATGACCACGGCGGACTGGGCACCAATGGTGGACATCAGCGAGGATGAGAACGCATTCCTCCTCAAGCTGGATCTGCCGGAGGTCCCCAAGGATGCCGCGCGCGTCAGCGCGGAAAACGGCGTGCTCACCATCAGCGGCGAGCGCAAACTGGAAAAAGAGAAGCAGTGCAAGAAGTTCCACCGCATCGAACGTGCGTATGGCCGCTTTGTGCGCAGCTCTGTCTTGCCTGACAACGTTGATCCGACCAAGGTGACGGCTGATGAAAGACGGCGCGCTGGGAGTGCGGCTTGTCAAGGCCGAGCAAGCCAAACCGAAACAGATTGAAATCTCAGTCAACTAACTTTAATTAGGAGCCCAAGATCATGAATATCAAACAGCCCCAATCAACCTTCTCCGCACTAGCCCTGGCGGTCGTCGTCGGACTGAGCGGACCGGCTCTGGCCCAATCGGCGGCAGGTTCTAGCCCAGGTGCTGCAGCACCCTCTGCCGCTTCCAAGGCGGCGCAGCCACAGGTAGATGACAAGGCCGCCCGGGAAGCCGAAAAAAAGCGTGCTGAGCTCACTCAGGACGCCATCACGGCGCTCACCAAGACCCAGGAGGCTTTGACACTCCTTGATGCAAAGAAGACCAAGGAGGCGCTCGCTGCGCTGGAACTGGCCAGCGGAAAGCTGGAACTGGTATTGGCACGCGACGCCAAACTTGCTTTGGCGCCGGTCGATGTACGCGTCATCACCCACGATATCCACGCCAACGTGGAATCGGTGAAGAAGGCGGTCAAGTTGTCTCGGGAGTTCTTGGGTGATGGCGAGCTGCAAAAGGCCCGGCCCATCGTCGCCAATCTGGCCAGCGAAATCGTGATCGAAACCGACAACCTGCCGATGGCAACGTACCCGGCAGCGATCAAGTCGGCCGCACGGCTCATCGACAGCGGCAAGATCGACGACGCCAAGGCGGAACTCGCCCGAGCACTGAACACGCTGGTGGTGACCTCGGTCGCCTTTCCTCTGCCCGTGCTACGGGCTGAAGCCGCGATGGCAAAAGCTGAAAAGCTGGCCGAGACCGACAAGCGCGATGCCAAGCAGAACGAGGAGCTCAGCACCTTGCTGTCGTCCGTGCGCACGGAGATCGAGATGGCGCAGATCCTGGGTTATGGCAAGAAGGCGGATTTCAAACCCATCTTCGATCATGTGAAGTCCATTGAGCAAAAGTCGGCTGGTGGCAAAAGCGGCAAGGGATGGTTCGACGAGTTGAAGACGCGCCTCCAAAAGCTGTTTTGAGGTGATGAAGGGGCCGACTGTTCGGTCGGTCAGTCTCGCGATGTTCGCAGTCAGCCCCAATAGATTCGCCTATTTTCACTAACTCACACGAGGCATATCACCATGAATGAGCAAACATCGAATCCCAATGCGACGAACAAAGAAATAAACGAACAGGCCGCGGTAAGCAGCCTTCCTGTCAGTCCAGAGGCCAAGGCTGAAGTCGTCACGGAGGTACAGCCTGAGGTTCAGAAGGAAACGGACTCGCAGGCGGCAGACAAACGTAAACAAGTCCTCGATGAGGCCGTCTCGGCCTTGGCGCTGACCAAATCAGCGCTGGCCGCACTTGACGGAAAGGACGCTGCACGCGCATTGGCAACGCTGGCCGAAGTGACGGGAAAGCTGGAGCTGATCGTTGCGCGCGAACCCACGCTCGCCCTGGCCCCCGTTGATGTGCGCACCATCGTGCACGACTTGTTCGCCAACACGGAAACCATTGAGGCGATGACCGACGAGGCGCTGGATGCCCTCAAACATGGCGAGGTGCAACAGGCACGTCACGTGCTGGCTTTGCTGGCCAGTGAAATCGTGATCGCGGTCACCAACATCCCTCTGGCGTCCTATCCCGCAGCCGTGAAGTCAGTCGTGCCGCTGATCGATCAGGGCAAGATTGAAGAAGCCAAAGCCGCGCTGCAGGCAGCGCTCAGCACGCTGGTCGAGACGCGCAGCGTGCATCCGCTGCCCGCCCTGCGCGCCAGGCTGCTCCTGAAGCGCGCCGAGACCTTGGTAGAAGATGGTCAGCGGAGCGAAGCGTCCAATGAGCGCCTGGAGACATTATTGAACGAAGCGCGGCAGCAGTTGGAAATGGCAGAACTGCTGGGCTATGGAAAGAAGAAGGACTTTGAGCCCCTGTATGCTGAACTCAAGAAAGTCAAGCAAAAGACGGCTGGGGGAGGCGGCGGAAAAGGCTGGCTCGATGAAATCAAGGCAAAGCTGTCCAAGTTGTTCTGAAACCGCTGGATAGGGCGTAAGAGGGGCGCGTCGCGCCCCTCTCTTGGCTCAGGAGTGTTTGCTTTTTCACCCCATTAGATCTTTAGGAGATATAGCATGAATACAGACACCATCACCGATTCCAGTGCGGATGAGCCCACCAAAACACTGTGTTCATTGACCGAAAATTGGTGGATTTTTGCGTTGCGCGGTGTCTTGGCATTGATTTTCGCAGCCCTTGCGTTCTGGATGCCACAATCGGCTCTGTTGGCCATGACCTTAGTGTTCGGCGCATTTTCCTTGGTCAATGGCGCTTTCAACTTGGTTGCAGCGGTGCGCCATATCCAGAAAAAAGAGCGCTGGGGCTGGCTGCTGTTCAGCGGCATTGTCGGCATACTTACCGGCGTCGTCGTCCTGGTTGCTCCTTGGGTCGCCACGATGGTCATGGCTTCTTTTTTATGGGCTAGCGTGGGGTTCTGGGCGATTTTCACCGGTGTGCTGGAGATATCCGCCGCCGTTCGGCTGCGTCAAGAAATCAAGGGTGAAATCTGGCTTGCCTTCAGTGGACTGCTCTCGATTGTCCTTGGCGCTATCGTCTTGTGGATATTTTTTTCCCGTCCGGTCGAGTCATTCCTGGCCGCAGGCTGGCTGTTGGGCTTCTATGCGGCAGTCTATGGTGTCACGCTTTTGTTCTTGAGTTGGCGTCTTCGCAAAACGCGCCAGGGATAAGAGCGGGTCAAACTAAATTCTATGGATATGAGCATCCTCGATTCATACCTCCATAGAAATGACATCGAAGGAGTCATACATGCAGATGCAATATAGCTATCGAGCTATCGACAAAGAGTTTCATGAACCTTGGCAGAGAGCTTTGGGAAATGTGATCGAGCACGCCCTCAAGCCATTGCTCGACAAACACACTAAAGATTCAGCGCAACTTCAAATCGTCCTTGATCGCGACAAGATCAAGCGGCAATTTCTGGCCAGTGGCTATATGCACCTGCCCGGCAAAAAGATTGTCAGCGTTACTGCATCACATGACGAGCTGACGCCCCTCGCGCAGATGCTCGCACAGTCGTTGTTCCGTCAGGCCAAGAAGCATTTTGACCGACTGCATGCTCAGGATCAAATCAAGCGCAAAGCACGACGCGAGCGCTTGCGCGAGCTCAAGGTGCGAATTGCTGCAAAACCCGCGTCAGCCGCCCATGAGGCCAAAGAGACCCGAATGCCTCTACTGTCGAAACTTGAGGCTGTCGCAAGGCGTGAGCTGGCTTATCTGCGGGCCGTCGGCGATTTACCGCGCGATTATCCGACGCTGCGCGACGTGGTGGATGAAGCGATTGTCCGAGCTGAGGTGGAATGGCAATCCGTGCCGGGGGAAAAAGAGGCTTACACCGGTCTTTTGAAGCATCTGTTCGCCGTCCTGGATAACGAAGTGGCAAGCAGCCGGCAATTTGGCGAATTCGTTTCTCTGGACGCGCCGGTCGAACCGGATGCCCAGGACGTCGCCGAGGCCATGGTGGAAGAGGAAATCTTCGAATTTTATCAGCCCGATGACACACTCAAGCTGGCCGATATCTTCGCTGGCAGTCAGCATCCCGATGTCGCAACGATCGCGGAACAGGAGGAGCTGATTGATCGGTCGAGCGAGTTCGCTTTTGCATTCGACCTGCTGAAGGACATGCCGCGTTTGTGGCGGCGCATTTTTCTGCTTATCCGTGTGGACGGGCTGAATGCCAGCAGCGTCTCTGAAATCCTGCTGATTCCTAGTAAGGAAGATGCTGTCCGAAGGTGGCTCATGCAGGCCGAAGCATTCATCGCTGCTCATCTGGAAGAGGCCGGAGTAAGCAAAAACGGGAACGATTGGCTCCAAGGCGTTGATTGGTCGGCATTGTCTGTGACCCGAAGCGAGGCAGCCTCACTGTGGTCCAAGGAGGCGAACCATGAAGAATGATCTTCACCTTGTCTGCCCGCATTGCCAGTCCATCAACCGCGTACCGACTGCGAAGCTATCGGAACATCCCAACTGCGGCCGCTGCCAGCAGCCCTTGTTCACGGGCGAGCCCATCGAGTTGACCACGGCGACGTTCTCGCGCCACGTGGAGCGCAGCGACCTGCCACTGTTGGTCGATTTCTGGGCACCTTGGTGCGGGCCGTGCAAGATGATGGCCCCGCAGTTCCAGCAAGCGGCGCGCCAGCTCGAACCCAGGGTCAGGCTGGCCAAGGTCAATACCGAGGCAGAACCCCACCTGGCCGCGCAGTTCGGCATCCGCAGCATTCCGACGCTCGCCCTGTTCCAGGGTGGGCGGGAGATCGGGCGTCAGGCTGGCGCCTTGGGCGCGCAGGACATCGTGCGCTGGGCATCTGCACAGGTGGGGCGCTGACCGATGCAGGACTTGCTCGGCGCCACCCTGATCCTGCTGGCGGCATGCAGCCTCGCGGATGTGGCGACGGCGGCGTTCAGAGTACCCGCCTTGCTGGGTTACCTCGCCGTCGGCGCCTTGCTGGGCCCGTCGGTCAGCGGTGTAGTCGCGCCGGGAGAAGCGCTTGATTTTCTGTCCGAGCTGGGCGTGGCCCTGCTGCTGTTCATGGTTGGGCTGGAGTTCTCCCTCGGGCACTTCTGGCTTTCCCGTAAAACCGTATTGGCGGCCGGCAGCTTGCAGATGATCGCTGTCGCCACGCCACTGACCTTGATGTTGATGTGGCTGGGACAGCCAGTTCAGCGCGCTGCGTTGCTCAGCACTGCGGCGGCCATGTCGTCCACGGCGCTGGTCAGCCGACAGCTGGCCGACCAAGGCGAGCTCACCACCCGCCACGGCCGCAGCGCCATCGGCGTGCTGGTCTTTCAGGACCTGGCCAGCGTGCCCCTGCTGGCCCTGCTGGCGATCTGGGCGCGCGGCGAGTCGCCGAAGATCGAGAGCGTGCTGCTCGAAGTGTTGGGCGTGCTGATGTTGTTCGCGGCAGCGGCCCTCGCCTCCCGTCGTCTGTTGCATGGCCTGCTGGGCTGGGTGGCGCGGCAGGGCCACGAAGAATCCTTCGTGCTGGTTTCCTTGTGCGTGGTGGTGGCTGCCGCCGCTGCTGCACACGCGGTCGGCGTATCCGCCGCCCTGGGTGCGTTTTTGGCCGGCATGGTGCTGGGCGAGAGCGACTTCCGTCACCACATGGAAAGCCACCTCAAACCGTTTCGCGATGTGTTGTCGGGGGTGTTCTTCGTGACCATCGGCCTGCAGTTGGACGGAGCGCAGATTCTTTCGGCACCACTGGCGGTGTTCGCGTGGCTGGCAGTGCTGGTACCGGTCAAGATCGGGCTCAACACCCTGGCCTTGCGGGCGACGCGCCTGTCCGCCCTCGATGCCTGGCGCACGGGCATAGCGTTGGGGCATGGCGGCGAGTTCGCCCTGCTGTTGTTGGGCATGGTCTTGCAGCAGCATCTGATTCCCGCGACCGTCGTACAACCCATGCTGGTCGCGCTGGTGCTCAGCATGGCCTTGGCACCGCTGCTGATCCGCCATCACGATGTACTTGCCCGGTTCTTGAGCCGCACCGGCGGCGTCATTCAGCCACCCCAGGCTGAAGAAGTTGAGATCACCGCGCAGACAGCGCGATTTCGAGACCACGTCATCATCTGCGGCGCGGGCGAGCTTGGCCTGACCGTCAGTGAGATTCTTCGCCACGCCGGCGTGGCGCATCTGCTGCTGGAAGCAGACGAGCAGAAGGTAGAGGCCGAGCGTGCCGCCGGCGTGCCGGTGTTCCATGGCGATGCGAGTCGGCCCGATACCCTGCTGGCTGCCGGGTTGGCGCAAGCGCGTCTGGTGGTGCTCACGTTCGCCCATGCCCAGCAAGTGCTGCGCATCGCCCAGGCGATTGCCGAGCGCCGTCCGGCGCTGACCTTGTGGGTGTCATGCAGAAGTACGACCGCGGCCGATGCATTTCGCGCCATGCCCAACGTGCGTGTGTACCAGCAATCCTTTGCCGCAGGCCTTGGGCTGGCGGAACAAGTGATGTCGTCGCTTGGCATGTCGGCCAAGCTCGTCGAACGAAACATCAGTGCGATGCGCCGCCGTCTCGACAGCGGCAATGTCGCAGGGAGTCCATCTGCATGAAGTCAACAGGCCGCAATCCATTTCAGGTCTTCCGTGACCAATGGGCCATCATGAGTTTATACGAGCGCTTCGAGCAGGTCGTCGCCCTCGTTCTGTCGGCGGTAATTGCCGTCATCATCGTGGTGTCGCTGTTCCAGCTCATCGCCATCGTCTTCACGCTGCTGGTCCTCGATGCCTTCAATCCCCTGGATCACAAGGTATTCCAGAGTGTGTTCGGCATGATCATGACGCTCTTGATCGCGATGGAGTTCAAGCATTCCATTGTGCGCGTGGCGCTGCGTCGGGACAGCATCATCCAGGGCAAGACCGTGATCCTCATCGGTCTGATCGCGCTGGCGCGCAAGTTCGTGATCCTTGACCCCGAGGCGAGCCCCGCAAAGATAGCCGCGCTGGCAGGCGCCACGCTGGCTCTGGGTGCGACCTACTGGCTGCTGCGCAAGCGCGGCGACCGCGCCGCCGAGACCTCTGAGCATGACCCGTCATCATCCCAGTGATCCGCGCACGGCGCTGTTGCAACACCGCTGGCTCAACCGCCTGCAGACCGGGCTGTTGGTCCTGACCCTGGTCGGGATCGCAGCCGCAGCAGGGAGACTGCCGTTTGGGGAAGGCGGCCTGTGGCTCGCGCTGTTTGCCGTTGCAGGTGCGTTGCTGCTGGAACCGGTAGCCGCGTCGGCGCTGAGCTTGCGCCTGTACCGCGTACGGGCCTTGCACCCGCAAGAAGCCCACGATATGTGGGCCCTGTTGCGCGAGCTGCCCGCCCGTGCCGGTTTGCCCGCCACGCCGGTGCCGCACTATGTGCCCAGTGCCGTCGTCAACGCCTTCGCCACCGGATCGAAGCAGGAGGCATCGATCGCCCTCACCGATGGCCTGCTGCGCAGCCTGAGCCCACGCGAGCTGGCGGGTGTGCTCGCGCACGAGATCGCGCACATCACCAATGAGGATCTGCGCGTCATGAGGCTGGCGGATTCCGTCAGTCGCCTCACGAGCCTGCTGGCCCTCATGGGACAAATCGCGATCCTGCTCAACCTGCCCGCGCTGCTGGTTGGCGCGGCGGAGGTCTATTGGCCTGGTCTATTGTTATTGGCCGCATCGCCCCAGCTGACCCTGCTCGCACAGCTCGGCTTGTCTCGCGTGCGTGAGTTCGACGCTGACCGCCTCGCGGCGGAACTGACGGGCGACCCGCAGGGGCTGGCGTCCGCGCTGGCGAAAATCGAGCGGGTCAGCCGCTCCTGGCGTGCCTGGCTGTGGCCGGGATGGGGCAATCCCGAGCCCTCCTGCTTGCGCACGCATCCGGCAACGCAAGAGCGTATCGCACGCCTGCTGACGTTGGCGCCTGGGCCAGCATCAGCGTTGCCATTCCACGCGCCCCATTTCTTGCCGGAATCCGCTGTGACGCCGCGCCCGCCGCGCTGGCACCCGAGCGGGCTGTGGCGCTGATTGCCTATCAACAGGAGACTTCTCATGGCCTACCCCGACCCGTACCCACGCCCCGCACCGGACCCCTTCATCCGGCGCTGGCTCTTCATCACCGCCTGTATTGCCACGCTCATGCTGCTGTGGCAGTTCCTGCCCGCCATCGAGGCCTGGTTCAGTCCGCGCGAGGCGGCAGATCGCACCGTGACGGCGCGTGGCGATCTGGCGGCGGACGAGAAAGCCACCATCGAACTGTTCGAAGAATCGCGCGCTTCGGTGGTCTACATCACCACCGCGCAGCTGGTGCGCGACGTCTGGACTCGCAATGTCTTTTCCATGCCGCGCGGCACCGGTTCGGGCTTTATCTGGGACGATGCCGGCCACGTCGTCACCAACTTCCACGTCATCCAGGGTGCTTCTGAAGCCACGGTCAAACTCGCCGATGGCCGCGACTACCAGGCCGCGCTGGTGGGGACGAGCCCAGCGCACGACATCGCCGTGCTCAAGATTGGCGTCGGTTTCAAGCGCCCGCCGGCCGTGCCGGTCGGCACCAGTGCCGACCTCAAGGTGGGTCAGAAGGTGTTCGCTATCGGCAACCCCTTCGGCCTGGACTGGACGCTCACCACCGGCATCGTCTCCGCGCTCGACCGCTCGTTACCCGGAGAAGCGGGCGGCCCGGCCATCGATCACCTGATCCAGACCGACGCCGCCATCAACCCTGGCAACTCCGGTGGGCCGCTGCTCGATTCGGCAGGAAGGCTCATCGGCATCAACACGGCGATCTATAGCCCCTCCGGCGCCTCGGCCGGGATTGGTTTCGCCGTGCCGGTGGACACCGTCATGCGCGTAGTCCCGCAACTCATCAAGACCGGTAAGTACATCCGTCCGGCGCTGGGCATTGAGGTGGACGAACAGCTCAATCAGCGTCTGCTTGCACTGACCGGAAGCAAGGGCGTGTTCGTGTTGCGTGTTACCCCTGGTTCGGCAGCGCACAAGGCCGGCCTCGCGGGTGTCGAAGTCACGCCGCAAGGCATCGTGCCGGGCGACCGCATCATCGATGTTGATGGCAAGGCGACGGACGATGTGGCCAAGCTGCTCGCGCGGCTAGACGACAGGAAGGTCGGCGATGTGGTGGTCTTGTCAGTGGAACGGGCCGGCAAATCGCGCGAGGTGCGTGTGGAGCTGCAACCCGGGAATTGATTGAACTGAACCTGTGGATCAGGCGGTAGTGCAGCGTCGCGGTGATTGAGGTTCTCAGGTCTTCGGCCAGGTAGCGTTCCGCCTCAACCTCCGTAATTTTCGGATGCGATCTGCCTATCCGAATAGGCAAGCATGCAACGCCGGAACCTCTTGCCAATCATCGAAGGAGAAAGCGAGGCGCAATCCGCATGAGGTGGACGCAGGCCAGGAACGAGGCAAACAGGAGGCCGCATTGGAACTCAGACTACTGCGCTATTTCGTTGCGGTCGCGGAAGAACTGCATTTCGCGCGAGCGGCCGAGCGCCTTGGCGTAGAACAATCGCCTGTGTCGCGCGCAATGCGCAATCTCGAAGCCACGCTCGGCGTGCAGTTGTTCGACCGCAGCGCGCACCAGACGCGACTGACCTGGGCCGGTCAAGTGTTCCTCGGTGAGTGCCGGCGTGTGCTGGCCACCGTGGAGCAGGCGGTGAGTGCCGCAAAGGCGGCGGCGCAGGGCTATCAGGGTTATCTGCGCATCGCCATCTGCGACAGCTTGGCGCAGCCCCACATTGCCACCTTGCTGGCGCGCAGCCGCGAGGAAGAGCCCGAACTGGAGATTCGCGTCTTCGAGCTGCCTTTCGCGCAGCAGCTCAAGGGCCTGCACAACGATCTGCTGGACATCGGCTTTGCGCTGTCGGACGCGGTGAGCGAAGGCCTTGTCGCCGAGCCCGTGTGGACCGATCCTCTGTCGGTGATCGTGCCCGTGCGCCACCCCTTGTTGGCGCACGCGGAAGTGCCATTGGATGAAGCCTTGAAGTTTCCGTTGGTACTGTGCCATCCGGACGCGGGATCGGGCTGCCACCACCAGATCCAGGCGGTGCTTCAAGGTGCGTCCAAGCCGCTCAAGCTGGTAGATCAGGTGACGAGCCTAGGCGTGATGCTGACTCTGGTCGGTGCCGGTTATGGCCTAGGTTTCGCCATTGCCTCGCAGGTGCAGACCCTGAACCGCCCCGACATAACCGTTCGCCCCTTGGCCGGCACGCCGCCCATGCTGTCTACCTACCTGCTGCGCCGCAGCGCCGAACCCTCTGAGCCCATGAAGCGGTTTCTGCAGCGCGCCCGCGAGGAGTTCCTGCCAAAGGGAGATGAACCGGCCTCGTGACGTTGAGCGCTCGGGTACATTGGCTACTGCTGGCTGTCCATGGCTCGCACTGGACTTGCTCGGAGCGCGCGTTGACCAAGCGTGGTTTTCAGTCCATAATTATGTCCATCTCGGTTCGCCGAGTGCGGAAAACTCGTTATCAATCAACGAGTTGGGAACACGATGATGTTCCCATCACCCGCTCCAGACAGCCAAGCAAAAGCCCCGTCATCACTGACGGGGCTTTTTCGTTTCTGGCGTTTGAAGGGCTTGACCGCAAGGGTTTGAGCCGGGAAAGATGGCGCTTTGCGATCAAATAGAAAAGACGCTAGGCGGGAAAATAAATCTGTCCCCTTTTCCACTAAGGCGCAAAGTTGGTTGGTTTTTCAGCGCTCCTCTATAAGTAAGTAGCCCCATATGTGTCCTTCAAGGGAAAACTTACCTTTTTCTTGGGGATACAAATGCACATAAAGATACCTAACAGAAGAATCGAAGCCAGAAACGATGCTATCTACCTCGTAATAATAATTCTCTTCGACCACTCCGATTTGCTCTGAATCAGCAGAAGGCTTTCTGAATAAGGGCTTTCCTATATAGATTGGAGGAGCCGGTATAGTTCTATCTCTCTTAGGATATCTTCTACGTGAGTCCATCTCCTGCTTTTTAATTAAAAAATCAACAAGGAAATCCAAACAGTAATTGAAATTTTCAATATTCAGCTCGTTGGCAGCAAATAAACTCGAATACTCAAAATGCCATTGATTGCTTTCAGTCCTAACAACCTCCGGAGTAAGTCGTCGAAAGTTCTCGACATCTACAGTACTGACTCCCATTTCCATACAGTCAGTTTTTAATTGATCATGATTAATTTGCACATAATCAACTGGCTTATTTACATTCCTATCGATCCACTGCTTATTTTTTGTCCAGTAGTGAGCTTTCCCCCCTCCTAATAGACCTAAGCCAAGTATGCCACTAAGACCATTTTCATTTTCATCTCGATGTCGATATGCATAAATGCAGTAATCGCATTCGTATGAAATAAAAAATGCCTTACGCAGCCCAACAAGAGCATCGAGATACTCCTCTTGCGCGGCGAGAGATATAGACTCCTTAACTAACTCCTTGACGGCCCCATCTTTTAAAATATCTGCAAGAAACACTTCATTCAACTTTAAACCAATAACGCTTTTTAGCAGCGCATCGACGAAATCCACTGCAACATTAAAGTAATTTACAACTGAAGCGGGCTCTGCCAATTGTCCATAATGCTTAGAAATCACCCTTTGCTTATTTAGCGCCTTAATAGTTCCAGACTTTATGATCGGAACCTTTTGCTTTTTCAATTCACCAAGCAACTCGTCAAAAGATTTAGACTCTAGGGCTCTCTGCTCGTCAACATCTAGCTCATCTAAAGCTGCCAAAACAACAAGCTCAACAAAGTCCTGTAGAAGGATTAATCCCGCAGTGCAAGCATGCTTATCACCTGAATTGACTAAGTATTTAGTTTCACCGTAAATTGACTTGGCAACCATCAATGTATTTAGTGTCGACGATTTCATCTTAGCCCTATTTCAAAGCTAAACAATTAAGAAAAGGGGACAAATTTATTTATCAAGAAAATAAATACATCCCTTTCCGAAAACACACCAACTAATCAAGCGCAAAGCAGCGCCTACTAGGAGACAGGCACTCCGTATGCTTTTTCGGGGTACAACTTGAGATGCGCTTTATCAAGAATCCTTATCGCCGGCATATTATCGAATAAAGCATACTTTTCGATGTAATTTCGAAATTTCTGACCTTGATCGGATATTGAATTATAGAAAAGAAGAAAAAGCTCCTGATCCGACAACTGGGCCCTTATTAGCTTTATGTAAAGACCTTCGGAGAATTCACTCTCATCGACAAATTTTATAAGGTTGTATAGATACCTAAAGTAATGCCCTAGCTCTGCCTGGTGACCCTTCCAAAATAAAGCATAGGAAAGTTTAGCAATACTTTCGGGCGGGTATTTACCTTTACCTTTATTCTTTGTCTCTCGGTAAAGTCGAGCAAGCCTTGTGTAAAACACCCTAAAGCAGTCCCTGCCTTTTGTTGTATTTCCACTCTCTTTCTCCACAAGATCTATGGAGTTAACTATATCATTGTGCAGAGATAACATTTGAAAGAAAGTGCTTTCAAAATTTTGCTTCTTTAAGCTTTTGCTTTGATCATCTAGAGCATCCGCCGAGCGCTTAAATTCTTTTCGTGATTCTTTAAGCTCTGTCTGCTGAATAACGATTGTTATCAACAACCCCATAAAGGTGAGAAAAGTTAATATTGGATTAAGCACACCACCAAAGAAATCCCCCCACTCACCAAAAGAACTTCTTCCGATAGAGAGCAAGTTCACACAAAACACTAATAAAACCGCTGTTGCTGCAACAAGAAAAAGGCGGTACAAGGCCTTTGTTGTTCGAGAGTCTTTTCCGTCAACAACATCGAGAAATGCCTTGTATACTTTTTTATTAACTTCCATATCCCTAGCTCTTTAATTAATTTCTACTAGCTATAAATTAGACGACATGTCGTCATGCCCCTCGGCGAGGTTGGCTGATTTACTGTGAGCGTAAGCAGCCATTCGATATTTAACGAGTCAAAGGTAACAGACACGTCATTTTTAGGCTGAAAACACGAGACACCGAGAGACTGATGGCCTGAAGCTATCTATAGCAGCAAGACATGTCTAGGAGCTGTGTCGAAAAAGTGTCGAAAACACTGCAAGAGATAGCGGAAAAATGCTGTAGCTGCTGAGCTCCAAGGCCAGTAAAGCCGGGCTTTGCGGATCACAGCGAGGGGGCGGAAAGGGTTCAAATACCCCCGCCACAATGAACCAAGCCCTTACCGCATTTCAACACGGTGACTATAGCCATCAAGATAGATGAAGCCACCCTCCTCTCTAAGAGGGAGCCGACCTAACTTGGTGGCTTCCACTAGGAAGCGGTCGCTGTTCTCAATGGTTTGCTGCACTTCACCTGTTCTGGGGTTGCGCGACGGTAAGGTACGGGGGATACGGATAGAGAAGATATCCCGATACTCGGTTGGGCCGCCACCTAGGCCGGGATCAGCAACATGGGAGTCCCTAAGACTCATATCCATGACTGAAAATGGCGCCCTGAACCGCTCATCCCAGACGTAAGCCACTTCGAAACTCATACCTAAGCGCCTAAGCAGGCTCAGCACTTCGCGCCACTTGGTATCGTTCATGAGTGCTGCAGAATAGGTTGGACGCCGCATGCTTATCCTGAGTGTAAGAGTAGAAAAATATTTATAAAAATTTAGACCTTTAACCGAGTGACTGCCGGTCATCTAGACGCCAAAGCTGCCCCTCACATATGACTTGGCAGTGATAGCATCCACTTTCCTTACCATTGATGTTGTACCACTCATGAGAGCCTCCGGCTTGCTCGCAATCGGAGCCTTTAGCGGCAACACCCCCAATCAATTAACATCCAGGGCAGATAACCTCTCAGCCACGTTCTAAAGCGATATGGCCCACCAGTGTACCGAGGCATTGGGGCGTTTCCATTTACCTAAAAAGGATAGATTTAATGTCCAGAAAGTCTTAGCTAAACGATGCACTTATATTATGTAAGGACTCTGTTCTCCATCGACATAAATCTGCATGCATTCGAATTTATTTGAATCATCACGAAGATGAATTTCCATGCCATTTTCCAGATGGATAACCACTTTTCTTTCATCCGGCATTTGGCATGCAACCACGTTAACGTTCATAACTTCAAAAAACTGCTGTGGTGGCCAAGCACCCGACTGCCAAACCCCTATGACCTCACCGTGCCGAATAAGATGAATATCTGACTGAATCGCAAAATGGTATTTTCCAAAACGAAATTGAATGTCGAACTGACCAACCAATACTTGCGTTGTGAACTCACCAATAATCCCTGATAAGTCTAGATCTTGGGGTATGCGATACATGACTGCCTGAGCCTGAAAAATTGCCGTCGCAAAAACGACAGGCTGATGCTCGGAAGCTAGACATAGCGGCAAAACATGTCTAGCAGCTGTGTCGAAAAAGTGTCGAAAGCACTGCAAGGGATAGCGGAAAAATGCTGTAGCTGATGGGCTGCAAGGCCAGTAAAGCCGGGCGTTGCGGATCACAGCGAGGGGCCGGAAAGGGTTCGATTACCGCCAGCCATCACAGTATCCTCGCGCCAGTTTCTTCACGCCGCGAAAAGGAATTCCTCAATGAACAACCACAAGTTCTTCACAAAACGCAGCATCCAGCTGTGCCGACTGATCCTGCTGGCAGCCACTCTCTACAGCGGCTGCCTATTCGCGCTTTATCTGTGGAGTGGCGAGTTTTCGGAAGCACTGAGCCATCTCGCCACCACAATGCTGCTCCTGTTTTTCTGGTCGTTGGAGCCTCTGGCGAAGCTCGTACAAAAATCCAGCGCTTCGATAAAACAGCAGTGAGCTTTCGATGCCTTCGCTCGCTCCCCCTCTTCGTGTAATCCCACTACCTGAATGAGCGCTGCACTCAGCAGCGCGCCATCCATTTCCCCGGAACTTCTGCTCCCCAACGCCACCAGAACCCTATATGTCTTTTTTCTGGAGGCCCCTGGCGATGGAACAATGGAATATCTGGCTTGAACGCGATGTCTGGCTCAATGTGGCGATTGTCCTGGTCGCCACGGCGCTGATCTACAGCGTGCTGCGTACCCTGGTGAACACCCTGCACAAGCGCCTGAAGGCTGGGTCGGCTGATCAGGAGAGCAGTTGGTCACACTTCATCGCCATGGTCATCGGCCGCACCAGCCGCGTGCTGTTGTTGGCGTTTTCCCTGCTGTTGGCGTTGCGTCTGGCGGACTTGCCGCTCGCCTGGCAAAGCGCGCTGAGCCATACCTGGTTCGTCGCCCTGGCCCTGCAGGTGGCGTTGTGGGTCGATACCGGCGTGCGCCTGTGGTCGCGCAGCCTGGTGATAGGCAAGAGCGGCGGCAGCTACAACCCGGTGATGACTACCATCATCAGCATCATGATTCTGATCGTGGTGTGGTCGGTGATGCTGCTGTCGATCCTGGCCAACCTGGGGGTGGATATCACCGCGCTGGTGGCCAGCCTGGGTGTCGGCGGTATCGCCGTGGCGCTGGCAGTGCAGACGGTGCTCAGCGATGTGTTCGCTTCGCTATCGATTGGCGTCGACAAGCCGTTCGAGATCGGTGATTTCGTGGTGTTCGGCGAAGTCGCCGGGTCTATCGAGCATATCGGCCTGAAGACCACGCGTATTCGTAGCCTCAGCGGTGAGCAAGTGGTGTGCGCCAACGCCGATCTGCTGCGGCAGATCGTGCACAACTACAAGCGCATGAATACCCGCCGTATCGTCTTCAAGTTCGGCATCAATTACGACACGCCCAGCGCCAAGGTGCGTCAGGTGTCGGAGAAGGTCGGCGATATCATCCGCGCCACGCCCAAGGCCCGCTTCGACCGCGCGCATTTTCTCGGCTTCGATGAAAGCCAGCTGACCTTCGAGGTGGTGTATATCGTGCTGACCTCGGACTACAACCAGTACATGGACATTCAGCAGGAGATCAACCTGCAACTGCTCGATGCCCTGCGCAAGCTGGACGTGCGCTTCGCCCTGCCCCGCCGGGATCTGCGCCTGGTGGGCGAGAGGATGCCGGTACTCAAGGTCGATGGCCTGCCGCAACCGGCCGAGGCTAACGAGAGCACCAGCGATGGCCGCCTGCCACGCTTCAGCTAGCACAACCGTCGTTACGCCAAGGGGGCGAGGCGAACAAAAGAGCCTCTCCCGCCTCTTACACAACGCCGTTAGCGCCTGACGCATTGCAGCGAATATTGGAGCTGGCGATGAAGCACATTCGTAAAATATCCACAACAGCGATAAGCATAAACCCTCGGAGCACCTGATCCCGGTGCCTTAAACACTTTACAGGCCTATCGTTTATCGTTTTTTCCGCTGAACAAGCCTTTATCTGTTTGACATATTTTACGGCTTTGGCAGACTGCTCGCCCGTTGCGGCAGGTGGCCGCGAACCCGGCACGGCGAGCGCCTGAGGGGGATCGCGCGCCAGCTGGGACGCGCCATGAAAACAATAATGCTGTCTGTCCAGGCGGCCTAGCGGGCACTGCCCACGCCGGACGACGGGCGAGCCACTGGTATTCATCCAATGCTGATCTGGTTTGTTGCGATCTACCTGCTGTTCACCGTCGGTGTCGGCGTCTATGCATCCACTCGCGTCAAAAACTCCAAGGATTTCGCCGCCGGCGGCAGGAGCATGTCCTTCCCCCTGGTCGCAGCCATGGTCTTCGCGACCTGGTTCGGCTCAGAAGCGGTGCTGGGTATCCCGGCCACCTTCATCGAGGAAGGTTTCGCCGGCATCATCGAGGACCCGTTCGGCTCCTTCGGTTGCCTGATGTTGGTGGGCCTGATCTTCGCCCGGCCGCTGTACCGCATGAACCTGCTGACCATCGGCGACTTCTTCCGCAAGCGCTACGGCCCGCAGGTGGAGATACTCACCAGCCTGGTGATCATCGGCTCCTACCTGGGCTGGGTGGCCGCGCAGCTGACAGCGCTTGGCGTGGTGTTCAACGTGCTCTCGGATGGCTCGATCACCACCACCCAGGGCATGCTGATCGGCACTGCCATCGTGCTGCTGTATACCCTGTTCGGTGGCATGTGGTCGGTAGCGCTGACCGACTTCATGCAGATGATCATCATCGTCGCCGGCCTGTGCTACCTGACTTGGCTGATTGGTGACATGGCCGGCGGCGCCGACGTGGTGATCAGCCACGCAGCGGCCGAAGGCAAGTTCACCTTCATGCATGCCTTCGAGCCACGGGATATCGTCGCCTTCATCGCGGCGGCGGTGACACTGATGCTCGGTTCCATTCCGCAGCAGGACGTGTACGCCCGCGTGATGTCGGCCAAGACCGAGAACATCGCCGCGCGCGCCTCGATGGCAGGCGCGGTGTTCTATCTGTCGTTTTGCATGCTGCCGATCTTCCTCACCTACGCGGCCTCGCTGATCGACCCGGCGATGGTGCAGAAGTGGCTGGCCGAGGACGCGCAGATGATCCTGCCGCACCTGATCATGGAGCGCACTCCGCTGTTCGCCCAGGTGATGTTCTTCGGTGCGCTGCTGTCGGCGATCATGTCCACTGCCTCTGGCACCCTGCTGGCACCGTCGGTGACCTTCACCGAGAACATCCTGAAGAACTTCGTGCCAGTGATGAGTGACCGCCAGTTCCTGCTGGCCATGCGCGTGAGCGTGGTGGCGATGACAATCGCCACGTCGATCTTCGCCCTGAACTCGACGGCGAGCATCTACGAGATGGTCGGCAATGCTTACAAGGTGACCCTGGTAGCCGCCGTGGTGCCGCTGTTCGCCGGCCTGTTCTGGAAACGTGCGACCACCCAAGGTGCGCTGCTGGCCATCATCCTTGGCCTGTCGAGCTGGATCGCTCTGGAGCTGACCTATCAGGAGACCGACTTCTGGCCACCGCAGCTGGCCGGTCTGTTGATCAGCCTGGCGGGCATGCTGATCGGCTCACTGCTGCCACAGTTCAGCCGTCACCGCGGCGACAGCGTACAAGCCATCACCGCCTCGGCCAACGCCTGAAAGCATGTGCCCTCCTCGTTCGAGGAGGGCGCTTTGCCATCATATAAGCCTTTGAAAAACCTTAATTTTCCTGCTTCACAAGGGTGGCAGTGACGGCTACCCTGCCGCCCCATGATTCGACGTCTACTGCCCCTGCTCTGCTGTTTCACAGCCCTTTCCCTGCACGCCGCACCCGCCACTTTCGCCGAGGCCAAGCGCCTGGCCTGGCCGCTGTATGAGCAGCAATCCACCGAGTTCTATTGCGGCTGCAAGTACAGCGGCAATCGGGTCGATCTGCGCTCCTGTGGTTACACGCCACGCAAAAACGCCAATCGCGCCCAGCGCATCGAGTGGGAACATATCGTCCCGGCCTGGGTGATCGGCCATCAGCGCCAGTGCTGGCAGAAAGGCGGCCGCAATAACTGCGCGGCCAACGATGTGCAGTTCCGCAGGGCCGAGGCCGACCTGCACAACCTGGTGCCGAGCATCGGCGAGGTGAATGGTGATCGCAGCAACTACAGCTTCGCCTGGCTGCCGCAGAAACCGCATCAGTACGGGCGTTGCGAGACGGTGGTGGACTTCAAGGCGCGCAAGGTGATGCCGCGCCCGGCCATCCGCGGGATGATCGCGCGCACCTATTTCTATATGTCCGACCGCTACAAGCTGCGCCTGTCGAAACAGGACCGGCAGCTCTACGAAGCCTGGAGCAAGGCCTACCCGCCCAAGGTCTGGGAGCAGCAGCGCAACCAGCAGGTGGCTTGCGTGATGGGCTGGGGCAACCCCTATGTGGGGAAGGTGGATATGAGCCGCTGTGCGCGCAAGCGGGCGTAGGACGGCTTCACGTAGGGTGTCGCGGGGCCGCCTAGGCCGTGCGCACCAACGGCAGTAAGGCTGGTGCGCGCAGCGCACCCTACGGGTCGCGGCTAAAGCCCCTCCCACAGATGCGGGAGACTTGTGGGAGGGGCTTTAGCCGCGACAGCTTTGACCTGTTTCAAACAGTCCCCGGATTGCATCCGGCCTACGAAAAGCGCTGCAACTCGCGCCGCACCATGTTGGCGAATTCCGGCGGGTTTAGCTGGTACAGCTCCTGCGCCACCCAGGGCAGCCAGCGCCCCTGCAGCTCGGCCTTGCGCGCCAACAGGCGCTGGGCCTCGGCTTCGGCGCGGGCCTGGTGCTCGCGGTGGTAGGCGGCGCGGCTCGGTTTTTCTGTGCTCACGGTGTTGCCCTTTTCCTCATATCGAGCAGAGCAGGCATAATCGCCGCCTGTTCGCCCATTTCGACCGTCATCAATGCGCATCCACGTCAGCTTCATCGACCGCGTCGGCATCACCCAGGAAGTCCTGGCGCTGCTTGGCGGGCGTAATCTGAACCTCGATGCGGTGGAGATGGTACCGCCAAACGTCTATATCGACGCACCGACCTTGAGCGCCGCCGTGCTCGAGGAGCTGCGCGGCGCGCTGCTGCAGGTGCACGGTGTGCAGAGCGTCGAGGTGGTGGACATTCTGCCCGGCCAGCGTCGCCGCCTGCAGCTCGATGCGCTGCTCGCGGCCATGCCCGACCCGGTGCTGGCGGTCGATGACCGCGCCACCGTGCTGCTGGCCAACCCAGCGCTGGTGGACATGTGCAGCCGCCCGCCCGAAGGCCTGAGCATCGCCGCGCTGTTCACCGATGACGCGCTGCAGCAATCGCTGCTCGCCGCCGGTTTTCATCAGCCGCTGCGCGAGGTGCATTTCGCCGGCCAACCGCTGCTGCTCGATGCCCAACCGATCACCGAAGACGGTCGACTGACCGGTGGCCTGCTGACCCTGTATGCCCCGAGCCGCATGGGTCAGCGCCTGGCTGCGCTGCATCACGATCATGCCGAGGGCTTCGATTCACTGCTTGGCGAGTCGGCACCCATCCGTGCGCTCAAGGCCCGCGCCCTGCGGGTGGCGTCGCTCGATGCGCCGCTGCTGATCCACGGTGAAACCGGCACCGGCAAGGAGCTGGTGGCACGCGCCTGCCACACCGTCAGTGTGCGTCGCACCGCGCCGTTCCTGGCGCTTAACTGCGCCGCCCTGCCAGAGAACCTGGCCGAGAGCGAGCTGTTCGGCTACGCCCCCGGCGCCTTCACCGGCGCCCAGCGCGGCGGCAAGCCGGGGCTGCTGGAGCTGGCCAACCAGGGCACGGTGTTTCTCGACGAAATTGGCGAGATGTCGCCCTATCTGCAGGCCAAGCTGCTGCGCTTTCTTAGCGATGGCAGCTTCCGCCGCGTCGGTGGCGACCGCGAGGTGAAGGTGGACGTGCGCATCCTCAGCGCCACCCACCGTGACCTGGAAAAGATGGTCGCCGAAGGCAGCTTCCGCGAAGACCTGTTCTACCGCCTCAACGTACTCAACCTGGAAGTGCCGCCGCTGCGCGAGCGCGGCCAGGACATCCTGCTGCTGGCCCAGCACTTCATGGCCCAGGCCTGCGCGCAGATCCAGCGCCTGCCCTGCCGCCTGGCGCCGGCAACCTTCCCGGCGCTGCTGGCCGGGCGCTGGCCGGGTAACGTGCGCCAGTTGCAGAACGTGATCTTCCGCGCGGCCGCGATCTGCGACAGCAACTGGGTGGAGATGGACGACCTGGATATCGCCGGCACCGAAGTGGCGCCGAGGGTGGAAGGGGAAGTTGCCAGCCTGGAACAGGCCATGGACGAGTACGAGAAGGCGCTGCTGGAAAAGCTCTACGACAGCCACCCTTCCAGCCGCCAACTGGCTGCACGCCTGGGCACCTCGCACACCGCCATCGCCAAACGCCTGCGCAAGTACGGCATACCGGGCAAGCACTGAGCACTCGCTTCCGTAGGGTGGGTTAGGTGCCTGTTTTGAGCCTTGATAACACCGCAGATTTAGACGCGCCGTAACCCACCATCGGCGCAACGCGAAAGATCGCCCGGTGGGTTACGCGGCGCACCACGACCTCGCTGCCAGATCGCTCATCGATCAGCGCCGCTAACCCACCCTACGGTTCCAGGTTCTGAATCAGATCGGCGTGGTGCTGGTCGGCACTTTGATCACCCCGCAGGCTACACGCGCACCGCCGCCGCCCAGAGGTTGCGGGTGGTCAGCGTGATTGTCGCCGCCGGCGTGGATCATCAGCGAACGGTTGTGCAGGTCTTGCAGGCTCTTGAGTCGCGGCGCCAGCACCGGCTGGCTGGCGCTGCCATTCTCGGTCACCAGCAGCGCCGGCAGGTCGCCCAGGTGGGCGTTGTCTTCCCAGGGGAAGCCATGGCGGCCGGCGTTCTGCGGGTCCCAGTGGCCGCCTGCTGCGCCGGCTGGTGTCAGCTTGCCGTCCACTTCGGCTGCATTGCAGTTGGCCTCGGTATGCACATGAAAGCCATGCACGCCCGGTTCCAGTCCCTGTAGATCGGGGGTGAACACCAGCCCATAGGGCGACTGGCTGATGGTCACGCTGCCGACAGGCGCGCCTGTGCCGTTTTCGGTGGCCTGTT
>Ga0209070_100105_pt1 | contig 120939 bp, 110 predicted proteins | sample SynthPrep_5_END__FD_187205 | JGI IMG/M metagenome (GOLD analysis project Ga0209070, IMG submission 187205) | Synthetic microbial communities from Ohio, USA - SynthPrep_5_END_DS10_MetaG (SPAdes) (version 2) | ecosystem: Engineered > Bioreactor > Aerobic > Activated sludge | place: USA: Ohio... | reverse complement strand
TTATCTTAAAAGCCATCGGTATTCCTACCAGCATGTTTACTGTGATTTTCGCCCTATCACGTACTGTTGGCTGGATTTCGCACTGGGATGAAATGCTATCAGATAAAGGCCATAAAATCGGCCGTCCGCGTCAACTGTATACCGGTTACACGGCGCGCGACTACGAAAGCAAACACTAAGTTTAGCTAACGTTAAAAGGCGGCTTTGGCCGCCTTTTTTATTGGAAATTTTTTTGCCCCCCCTGCTTCTCGCATAATGTGATGATTTTGGGCATAATAGCAGGCTCACTTTTTTGTTTATTGCCCAATTGAGTTTTTATGTCAGATTTTGATGCCGCCGCTTTTCGTCAGCATTTCCCGTTTTTTTCCGAACAACCTGACTGGATCTATCTGGATAACGCGGCTACCACCCATAAGCCTTTGCCAGTAATGCAAGCTGTCGATCACTTTTATCGACAACAAAACAGTAATGTCCATCGGGGTGCGCATCAACTTAGTCAAGTGGCAACAACACTGTACGAAGATGCTCGTGCCTGTGTAAAACAATATTTAAATGCTGCAGAAACTGCAGAAATTATCTTTACCAGTGGCACGACCGCAGCGTTAAATCAGCTGGCTTTTGGCTTAATGCATACCGTGCTGCAACCCGGCGATCGTATTTTAATCTCAGCGCTAGAACACCATGCCAATATTGTTTCCTGGCAGTTACATTGCCAACGTTATGGGGTGTTGATTGATGTTATTCCGCTTAGCAGTCAATGTAACAACATGCACCAGCTTGACCTTGAAGCTTATCAGCAGTTATTGACTCTTGGTCCCAAGGTTGTCAGCCTTACTCAAGTATCTAATGCACTGGGTACAATATTACCACTACAACAAATGTTACAGGATGCCAAAGCCGCAGGTGCCATCACGGTAGTAGACGGTGCTCAGGGTATTGCCTGGCATAAACCAGACTTACAGCAACTTGCCGCCGATTTTTATTGTTTTTCGGCCCATAAGCTCTATGGCCCTACTGGTCTGGGCGTTTTATATGGCAAAAGAACGTTACTGGAGCGGCTAACACCGCTGCTGGGTGGCGGTGAAATGATCGAACATGTTAGCTTTGCGGGCAGTAGTTTTAACAGCTTACCTGCTCGACTAGAAGCTGGCACCCCACATATTGCCGGGGCTATTGGCTTGGCAGAGGCTATTCGTTTTATCAGCCAATTTGACGCTGAGCAAATAAAGAGTTATAAAAGATTGTTATTAAAGGCTTTTCATAATGGCTTGCAGCAAATACCCGGTATAACGCTATTATCAACAGCAGACGATAATGCCGGTATAGTCACGTTAAATCTGCAAGGTGAGCATCCGGCCGACTTAGCAACGCTGCTAAATGAACAGCGGATTGCAGTGCGTGCAGGCAAGCATTGTGCAATGCCTTTATTTGAGCTACTGGCGGTACCCGGTGCAGTAAGATTTGCTTTTGCACCCTATAACCAATTAATTGAAGTAGAGCAATGCCTAGACGCATTGACTCAGGCAGTGGAGATCCTGGCGTCATGACCATGGAACAACTCTTAACGGACACAGCGACAGCCCTTACGGCTATCCGGCAACAGGACTTGCCCGTATTACAACAACCACTAGACTGGCAAAGTAAATATCGGTTGTTAATGCAGTTAGGTAAGAAACTGCCCGCCATTCCAGAAAAAATGCGGCAGAATGAGTGGTTAGTCAAAGGCTGTGAAAGTCGCGCTTGGCTACTACACTACTATGATAGCGCAACCAATAAACACTATTTTTTGCTCGATAGCGAAGCCCGTATCGTGAAGGGATTACTGGCGATTATGCTGTCTTTTGTCAATGGCCTTAGCCAACAAGAGCTCTCGCAGTTAGATTTGCAACGAGCCTTTGATGCGCTAAATTTGAAACCCTATTTAAGCCAATCACGTGGCAATGGCTTAAATGCCATGATCAATCGCATTAAAGAAAATGTTTCCAGTATATAAATATTAGAAAGTTATGCTTTAGATTGTAATTTTATTAGTACGCGCGACACGGCAGCCAGCCCAAAGCTGGCAGTGACCACCGTCGCCGCACCAAAGCCGCCACTACAATCTAAACGCATAGCACTGCTGTTATCGGCCGTTTTATCCGGCTTTTGTTGACACACTGAGCCATCAGCCTGCGGATAACGCAACTGCTCAGTAGAGAACACACAGTCTACCCCAAAGCGACGCTTCGGATTACGGCTAAAATTATGATCCCGTCGCAACATATTGCGTACCTTTGCCAACAGTGGATCATTAAACGCCAGAGTTAAATCGGCTAACTGAATTTGCGTTGGATCCAGTTGCCCACCAGCACCGCCAGTGGTTATTAGCGGAATTTTATTACGTTTGCACCAAGCGATTAAGGCTACTTTTGCTTTCACCGAATCAATCGCATCCAGCACATAATCGACTTTACCGCCTAACAACTCAGCCAGATTATCTGGCGCGATAAAATCAGCGACCTGATTAACCTTACACTCTGGGTTAATTTGCACAATCCGCTCGGCCATAACCGCCACTTTATCTTGCCCAACGGTATCCGTTAAGGCATGTAGTTGGCGGTTGATATTGCTAATACACACATCATCCAGATCTATTAAGGTGAGCTCACCAATACCTGAACGCGCTAACGCCTCGGCCGCCCAACTACCGACACCGCCAATACCAATAACAACGACATGAGAGTGCCGAAATTTTTCGAGCGCTGGGGCACCATAAAGGCGGCTGATCCCGGCAAAGCGGGTCTGATAATCTGACATAAAAATCCTGCTTATCGCTTTTAAACTAAGGGTTATTCTGATCCGAGAGCGGGCGTAGGCGCTTTAGGCCAAGGGTATAGCCAGGGACGTTGCCACTGCTCTGGTAAACCCTGTGCCAATAACGCAGCAAATTGTTCACCGCTATCCGGTAGCACACTATAGTGATAGCGCACCCCACCATACTCTAGCGCCAGCGCATAAGCATGTAAGTAGACTCTGTCAGCAGCTGCTGCACCATAAAGCGAATCCCCCAAGATGGGCGCACTCTGGCTTTTTAAAGCAACCCGCAGTTGATGGGTTTTACCGGTAAAAGGCCGTAATAAAAACGCTCTAAAGGGCAAATCCTGAAAACCCTGGCTAACAAAATACGTAATAGCAGGTTGTTGTTGTAAAGCCGTCAACCGCCATGCGCCTCGACGTGCACTCTGCATATCGCCTTTTACCCAACCTTGTTTTTTCAGCGGCTTGTGGCAGCTTAAAGCCAAATAAAATTTCTCTATCTGGCGGTTGCTAAATTGTCGGGTTAACTCTGCTGCTGCTGCGCTACTGCGGGCCAAAATAATCAAACCAGAGGTGATCTTATCCAAACGATGTACCGCATAGAGTTTTTCGCCAAGCTGCTGCTCTGCCAATACCACCAAGCCGGGCCCATCTTCGGAGTGAAAACTTAAACCAGCCGGTTTATTTAGCACGACAAAGTCTGCACTTTGGCCAATAATATCCAGTGGCTTAGTCATATTGACGGGCAAAAATTACAGCTCGCGCCAGATCTTCAGGTGTATCAACCCCCACGGCAGGCACCTGCAAGGCGGTAGCAACATGAATTGCTTCTCCTTGCCAGAGCACCCGTAACTGCTCCAACGCTTCTATTTGCTCCAGCGTTGAACTTGGCCAGCACACATAATCAAGGATAAAACCGGCCCGGTAAGCATATAAGCCGATATGCCGCCGATAATGCTCGGCAATCTTGGCAGTAAACGTCTGATCTCGATCAAAGGGAATCGCTGAGCGGCTAAAATACAGCGCATAGCCTTGCTTATCGGTAACCACCTTTACAACATTAGGGTTGTTAACCTCTGCTAACTCGGTTAATGGTACAGCCAACGTAGCCATCCGTGCTTTTTGCTGTGCGGCGAGGTTTTTGGCAACCTGATCAATAATAGCCGGTGGAATAAAGGGTTCATCGCCTTGTACATTCACCACAATAGTCTCTGGGGTTAAGACAAGCTTGGTCACCACTTCTGCTAAGCGTTCGGTACCGGAATTATGGTTAGCCGCAGTCATGCATACCTCACCACCAAAACGCCTCACCTCTGCCGCAATACGCTCGTCATCGGTTGCTACCAGCACCCGCGCGGCACCACTTTGCAGTGCTTGCCGGTAAACGCGTTCAATCATCGTTATACCGGCAATATCTGCCAGCGGCTTGCCCGGTAGACGACTACTGGCATAACGTGCTGGAATAACAACTATGAACGCCATTGCTCGCACTCTTCAGCCGTTAATGGTGTTGCTTCATCCGCTAACAATACCGGAATGTTATTGCTTAAGCGGTAAGCCAGTTTATCAAAAGTACAAATCAGTCTGTCGCCTTGCTTATCGTACTTAAGCTTACCCTTGCAAAGAGGGCAGGCCAAAATATCAGTCAGCGCCGGATTAATGGCCATATTGACTCCGTAGTAAGTTAAGTTTTTCAGTAAGTTTATTTATCAGCAATAGCTCTGGCTGCGCTTTTACCGCCAGATAATACCAGCCTGGCTGGGCGAAGTGGCGACATTTTACCGCATCTTTTTCGGTCATCAGTAGCGGTGTTGTTAACCCGGTAAAATCGGTTACGGCAAAGGGATGGTGATCGGCCAAGAAACGGCGTTGCTTTATTTGATAGCCCGCAGCAAGCACTGAGCGCTCAAAACGTTGCGGATTACCAATGCCTGCGATTAGGTCCACCGCTGCGTGATCAGCTAAGCTAATCTCATTCGTGATTAACGGTACTGCATCTACAGCGACCAGCGCCATGCTACCATCGGCTAGCGCATGTTGCCCGCTATTCGCAATGACCAGATCAACGTGCTTTAAGCGCGAGGGTAACTCCCGTAACGGGCCAACCGGCAACAACCAGCCATTACCTAGTCCGCGTTGGCCATCTACTAACACAATCTCTAAATCTCGCTGTAAAGCATAATGTTGTAAGCCATCATCAGAGATAATAAGGTCGACTTGCGGGCACTTTGCCAGTAAATATTGACCAGCAGCAACCCGATCCGGACTCACCACCACCGGGCAGCCGCTGCGCTCTGCCAGTAGCAAGGGCTCATCCCCCACCTCGGCTGCACTATGCTGCTGGCTCACTAATAATGGCGATTTAAGCTTAACGCCATAGCCGCGACTAATAATGCCGGGCGTAAAGCCATGTTCACGCAAGAATTGGCAAAGCCAAAGCGTAAAAGGTGTTTTGCCCGTGCCCCCTACGCTGATATTACCAACAATCACTACCGGTACCGGCAACCGATACGAGGCTTTGAGGCCAGTGCGGAATAACACGCGGCGCAACGAGGCGAGTAGCCAAAACAGCAAGCTAAAAGGCGCCAGTAAATAACACCACCAGCGTTTTTCATACCAACCCCGTTCCAAGGCGGTCATTTTTCGTTGCCAAACTGCAGTTTATGTAACGACGCATAGGCACCATTACGTGCTAACAATTCGGCATGGGTGCCCTGCTCTAAAATATGGCCCTGATCCATCACGATAATGCTGTCAGCATTTTCAATCGTCGATAAGCGGTGAGCAATGACAATACTGGTGCGGCCCTTTAATAAAACATCTAGTGCCGCCTGAATTTTGCGCTCCGACTCCGTATCCAGTGCTGAAGTCGCCTCATCCAGAATAAGTACAGGCGCCTGGCGCAGCAATGCCCGGGCAATAGCAATACGCTGGCGTTGGCCGCCGGATAAGCTAACCCCGTTTTCACCGATTTGCGTATCCAGTCCTGCTGGCATTTTATTCGCAAATTCCATTACATGGGCTTTTTCGGCCACATCTAATAATTGTTCACGACTAACTGGCTCGGCCATCCCGTAACAAATATTATTGGCAATGGTATCGTTAAACAGCATTACATGTTGCGAAACGACCGCGATTTGACGACGTAATGATGCCCGGGTGTAGTGTTGGATATTTTGACCATCGAGTAAAACCTGCCCGTGCTCAACCTCATAAAAGCGCGGTAACAAGCTGGAGATCGTGGTTTTACCGCTACCAGAACGGCCAACTAACGCTACGGTTTGGCCAGCGGCTACGATAAAGCTGATATCATTTAACACTTGCTGGCTGTGATCCGGATAATTAAAACTGACATGCTCAAAACAAATATTACCCTTGGCAGTCACCAACTCGATACTGCCAGTTTCACGTTCAGCAGCTTGATCTAATACTTTAAAAATACTGGCGGCGGCGGCCAGGCCACGCTGAAACTCACTATTAACCGTCGTAAGCTGCTTTAACGGTTTTAATAACATAACCATTGACGTGACAATAGCAGAGAAAATCCCGGCTGTTAGCGTATCCAGCATTTCTGGTTGGCTAGCCATATAAACAACAAAAGCCAACGCAAAAGAAGCGATCAACTGAATAACGCCAGAACTAATCGCTGAAGTAGAGTCCATCTTAACACCTTGTAAGCGGGTTTGATTATTGACTTCAGCAAAACGTTCATCTTCGATTTTTTGCCCACCAAATGACAAGATAACTTTATGACCATTCAACATTTGTTCCGAAGCGGTAGTTACACCGCCCATTGCATGCTGGATTTTATGACTTAGTTGGCGAAACCGTTTGGACACAGCACTAACAATTAACGCAATAACAGGTGCAATTAAGAAAAATATCAGCGATAGCTGCCAGCTATACCAAAACATCACCGCTATTAAATAAATGACTAAAGCACCATCTCGCACTAACACAATCAAAGACTTGGTTAACGACTGTTTAATTTGCTCAGCATCGTAAGTAATTTTTGAAATCAGTTCACCGGTAGAGTGTTTATCATGAAAACTGACCGGCAAACGCATCATATGACCAAAAAGTTGTTGACGCATATCTTTGACAATTTGGTTACCTACCCAACTAATACAGTACGTTGCCGTAAAGTGAAAAATCCCGCGCAGTACAAACATTAAAATGACGATTAAGGGTGCTAACTTTAGAAAATCAGTGTCTTTTTCCTGAATACCACGGTCGATAAAGGGTTGTAACGACCAAATAAAAGCGGCATCAACTGCCGAGTATCCAATCATACCAATAATGGCAGCGACAAAACCTAAGCGATAAGGTTTTAAATAGGAAAGTAAGCGGCGATATACCGCAACCGAAGCTGTATTATCTGTCTGCAAAATAAAAACCTTTTTATTTGTTATCCGCCCTATTCTAACGCTTTGTTGCCAAGGTTTCAGCTATTCTGCAGGCTTTTCTAACCAACGCAGCTGCTGTTGCTGACGTTCCGCCACAATTTTGAACGAATCCGCGGTAAAGATAAACGTTAGCGCACCCTGCTCACCGGCATGATATAACGGCAAACCCAGTAAATTAATACGTTGCTCCACGTTTTGTAATGGGTAACGGTAGGCACCGCGCTGACTGGCCGATAACAATAAGGTCACTGGCGATAAATGGGTTAACCATGCTAAGGAATTGGCTGAAGGTCGACCATAATCAGCCAACAAATACAGATCTGCGCTCAGTGTTGGATACTGTGCTAGTAATTGCTGTTCCTGCCATGCACTTAACCGCCCCGGTAACAACAGACGCCAATCGGCAAAATCGGCACTGATCAGACAAGGATCTGCTGCTGGCAGCGACCAATGCCTAAAACCCGCCACAGGATAGTTTAGCGGCAACTTAGCACATGGATAGCTATTGGGTAGCACAGGGGAAGCGCTGTAAACGCGCGCCATCGGATAGTACCGCAATAATAATTCAAGCGCAGGTTGCATATCCCGCTCTAAGTTTGGGATCAGCACAGGCCCTAAAGTTTGGACCCGCTGATAACGTAGTTGCGGTAATAGCGTTTGCCGCACTACACTTTCTAACTGCGCCGTTGTGGCATCCAAATAAAGCCAATTTAGTGTGGCATGCCGAGCCAGTAACACGGTGCTTTGTCCACTATCAAATAGCAGCAGTTGCGGTGTAACTGGACGAGGTACTAGCACCGCAAAACCCAGTGTCCCAAACACTAACAATAACGGCCGCCAGGCTAAGCGCATTGCCAGTGCAACCAACAGAGCGGCAGCCAGTAGCAACGATACAGCGACACCCAACGAAGGTACACTCCACCAGACAGCTTGCGCTGCACTCCAGTTTAACCAGTGCCATAGTGGCATAAATAGCAGCTCACAAAACTGCCACCACAGTGCCATATAAGGTAAACCTAACAGACTCCAGCACAATGCAAAGAGTAATACCGGTATGGCGACCAAACTACACCAGCTCACAAATAACAGGTTAGACAGTAGCGCCAGCGTACTGACGCCACCAAAAAAAGCTAAGCCGATTAATGACATTATCGTAGTCAGTAGTAGATGAAACAAACAAAAGTAACGCAGTTTAGCTAACCAGCCAGTGCTAGGTAGTGGCAGCCACCAGACCATAAAAATAATCACCGCCACGGCGAGCACCGATAACCAAAAACTATAACTCAATACCCAAAATGGATTAAGCAGCAGTAGTATGGCCACTAATAGCTGCCAGGCGTAACGTCCGTTCAGCGGCCTTAACAAAATTCGGCTGCCAATAACCAGTAGCAAAGCGGCACCTGCCCTTATTGTAGGTATAGCAAAACCAGCCAGCCAGGCATACGCTAGTGCCGGCAGTAAGGCACTAAGCAACTGCCACACCTTACGCTGACGCAGTTGGCATTTTTTTAGCAGTAAACCACTAAGCAGATAGCCCCAGCCAAAAACTAGCCCTATATGTAAGCCCGAGATAGTCAGAATATGGCCAAGGCCACTATGCTGGATCCCCAACCAAAGTTCGTTGGAAAACTGCCGTTCGCCTACCGTTAACGCAATCAACAAAGGTGCAGTTTCTAACGACTGTGTCCAGTTGGCTAACTGCGCAATAATCCATTGCCGCTTTGAGCTTCCGGCACGCAGTAACATTGCAGGCTGGCCCGGCTCTACATATCCCTCGGCGATTATCCCTTGCAACAACGCCTGCGTTTCCCGCTGTCGACTACCGGGATTGCTATAACCGACCAACGGGCGTAACCGTAAAGCCAGCCGCCACTGCTGCCCAACCTCAACCTGTGGAGCATTGCGCCAGCGCACATTCAGTTGGTAGCCCTTAGCCTCGCCTTGCTGTATGATGAGTTGCATAGAGATGTCGCCAACATCCAGCTCCCGCCATGCGGCGATTTGCACCGTATGGTAACCTTGACTATGGTTGAATATCGCTGTTTGCGCCTGAATATAAGACTGCAGTTGCCAATGCCAACAAAGTAAAAATACGGATATCCCAGCGGCCAGATATTGACGGCACGCCCAGCACAGTAGCAGAGCACCGCTAAAAATAATTTTAAAAAAGACTGGCAGAGCCGGTAAAAATAGAGACAATAGGCAACCAGCTAAAACGCCCGTGCAAAACCTTTGCATATTATTATTTCGTTAATAGGTTGTAATGCCAAAGAAGACTATTAAGAAATATTTACCATCTCCACAAAAAATCAAGCAGATGCGTATATTAAATCTGTTTGGCACTATGCTGCACGATGGTAATTTATGGCATTTAAACCGCCGTTCAGCGCGTGGGGCTTTTGCGGTGGGATTGTTTTGGGCCTGGATGCCGTTGCCCTTTCAGATGGTATTTTCGGCCATAATGGCCATACCGCTGCGGGTAAACTTGCCGTTGTCGGTGGCATTAGTGTGGATTTCAAACCCTTTAACTATGCCCGTTATGCTGTACCTCAGTTACTTAATCGGTACCGTGGTATTAAAAGCCCCACCAGAGCCCTTTGCCTTTGAGGCGAGTTTTGCCTGGCTACTCCATAGTATGCAAACCATTGGCAAACCTTTGATAACAGGTTGCTTATTGATGGGTATAACCGCCAGCATTATTGGCTATTTTGCTATTGACTGGCTGTGGCGCTTGTCGGTAAAAAAAGAAAAGCTCGCCCGCTACCTTAAACATAAGCAACGCCGCGATCAACGTTGACCCAATACCCGGGCTGGATCCACTCTGCTGGCCCGAAAGGCCGGATACAAGGTCGATAATAAACTGAGCGCAAGCGCTAAGCCTACCGTGACGCTAACATCCTGCCATTGCAATAACGATGGTACAAAGTCGATAAAATAGATACTGGGATCAAGTAACGATCTACCCAAAATACGGGTAACAAAAGCAAAAATTGACTCAATAAAGGTAGCCAGCAATACGCCGATAACTGCGCCACCCAAGGTCCCCACCAGCCCATTTAACCAGCCCAACAACATAAAGGTTTTAATTAATGCGTTGGGTCGCATTCCCATGGTAAGCAAGATAGCAATATCCGATTCTTTCTCACGCACCGCCATCACTAAAGTCGCTACAATATTAAAACATGCCACGGCAATCACCAGCGCCAGAACCAGATATAAAATGGCTCTGACCATCTGGATATCCTGATAAACATGGCCTTGGCTGCGAACCCAATCCAACATGTAAACATAATCTTCTGACAGCTGTCCGAGTTTTCTGGCCATAATAGGCGCAGCAAAAATATCGTCGACCCGAAAGGCTAATCCTTGTACCGAACCTGCTGGCATCTCTAAATAACCGGCTAAAGCGCTGATATCCAACCAGGCTTGGCTGTAATCCAGTTGCCCCCCTACCGCGACAATACCGGTTACCGTTAACACCCGATTAGAATAACTGGCTAAACGGCCATCTTCACTAAACCGTGGCAGCATTAACTGTACGGTATCGCCTACCGCTACCCCGAGCGCCTCCGCTACACCGCTACCCAATACTAATTGTTCAGCCTCTAACTGCGCTAAACTCCCGCTTTGCACATAATGCTCAAAATCACTTAACTTGCGCTCATAATCCAAAGCGATACCACGCAGTTGCACCGCCTTCACCTCGCTGCCCCGGCGCAACATACCATTAGCTTTAATATAGGGCGCGGCAGCGGTTACACCTTCCACCTCGGCGTAAGTCGTCAGCTTGGCCTGCCAGTTATCTAAACGGTTTGCTACAGCTTCCAATTCTACATGCGGGATCACGGCCAATAGGCGCTGCTTTAACGCCAACTCAAAGCCATTCATCACCGACAAAGCAAGGATCAGAATAGCCACACCCAAGCCAATTCCCAAGGTAGATGAGGCAGAAATAAATCGAATAAAACCGCTGGTGTGGCGCGTTGAACGATAGCGCCGCGCCAGTTGCCACACTAAGCTTTTCATGCCAAAGGCTCCAGCCGTCCGTCTGCCATTAAATACTGTTGATCCAACCGCGCTGCCAGCACCCGATCATGGGTTACCACCACAAAACTGGTGGCAAACTCACGATTCAGCTCCCGTAATAACTGATAAATCGACTCAGCCGTGTGTTGATCTAAATTACCGGTGGGTTCATCTGCCAACACCAGCGCCGGTTTGGTCACCAGTGCTCTGGCAATGGCGACACGCTGCCGCTCACCGCCACTAAGCTCGGACGGTTTATGGCTAAGCCGATGCCCCAAGCCCACCCGGGTTAATAAGGTAACGGCCTGTTCATTCGCCAGTTTAGGGCTAACTCCCTGAATCAATAGTGGCATGGCAACGTTTTCTACCGCAGAAAAATCCATTAACAAATGATGAAACTGATAAATAAACCCGAGCTTTTGGTTTCGCAGCGCCGCTTTGGCATTATTTGATAAACGCGCAATCTGCTGGCCAGCAACCGCTAACTCGCCACTATCAGGCGCATCTAAGGTCCCCAGAATATGCAGTAAGGTGCTTTTTCCTGAGCCAGAGCTACCGACAATCGCCACCATTTGTCCGGCAGCTACCCGCAAATCGACATCTTGCAATACCTGCGTAACCTGCTGGCCATCACGATAGCTTTTACAAATTTGACTGGCTTCCAGAACATTATTCATCACGTAATACTTCCGCTGGATTAATTTTTACGGCTCGCCACGCCGGATATAATACGGCCAATAAGGTCAGGCCAAGCGCACTAACAAAAATACTGAAAATTTGCGACAAGTCCATCAGCACCGGTAGTTCAATACCCCCAACCACTTGCACCCCAAGCAGCGCCAGCACATTATTCAGCTGCCAGCTGCCAAGCACACCGGCAATAACGCCCAGTACTGCGCCGATCAGTCCATTAAATAAACCTTGAATAGCAAATACCAAAAAGAGTGCCCGATCGGTCATACCCTGCGTTTTTAAAATAGCCACTTCTGCTTGCTTTTCAGTGACCATCATCACCAGTGCCGAAACAATATTAAAGGCCGCAACCGCTACAATCAGCAACAGCATGAGCGACATCATGGCTTTTTCCATCGCTACCGCAGCAAACAGCTTGCCATGACTGTGCCGCCAATCCTGCACCTGAGTAATATTGGGTACAGCAGTAAGCTGAGCGCCTAATAAAGGCGCCTGAAACGGTTCTTGTAAACTGACCCGCCAGGCTGGCTTGCGCTCACGTTCGGGTAATAAGCGGGCTAAATCCTGCTGTGCCGTTACCGCAATAACTTCATCCACTTCAGAACCGGTGTCAATAATACCGGCCACGGTAAACAGCCGTTGTCGGGGCATCCAACCCAGTGGCGTATAGCTGCCCCCCTGAGCCAGTAACACCCGAATTTGCTGTCCCAGATGCACTTCTAACTGTTCAGCTAAACCACGACCCAACATCACGCTGTAGCGTTGCTCGCCAAGGGTTTGCCAATGGCCTAAGGTTAGCGATTGTTGCAAAAAGCTCGGTAAATGATCCGGCTCCAACCCTTGCAGCATTACCGCGGTTAACTGCCGTGATGATTGCACCAAGGCTTCAGTTTGCAAAAACGGCGTAATCTCCTGCACACCGGCTTTGCTACGCAACTGTTGCTGCCAGTGGCTATCGTCTGTCGAGGTTTGTACCAATAAATGCGGGATCACACCTAAAATGCGTTTTTTAAGCTCGGCTTCAAAGCCGTTCATTACCGAGCTAACAATGGTTAAAGCCATCACCCCCAATAAAATACCCGCCACCGAGAAGAGCGTAATAAAAGAAATAAAGGCGTTACCTTTGCGGCTTTGGCTATAACGTAAGCCAATAAACAGACTGACTGGCAGGTGCATGTTAATTTTCAGGACATTACCCAGGTTAGATGATAAATTAGCGCGAAAGTGGTGCCGATAATAGTGATTATTCGACACAATAACAAGCGGCAGCCGGGGGGATCACCCATGCACTCTGAACTGGATGAGTTAACAGCAGACTTTCAGCAATATTTTAAAGTTGAACACGCTATTGTGATTAATGTAGTAACCAAAGACGGCCCCTTGCCCGATGAGGCAGCCTTTTTGGCGGCTATCCCCGAACCATTTTTACTGGCCGGTAACATTGGTCAGCTCAATCTGAACTCATTGCGCTCCTTGCAGCGGCTGGGGGAATTGGCAGAAGAGCTGGCAAATTATTTGCAGCAACAAGCGAAAAAACTCGATTTACTGTTGCATTACGTGCTGCAACAGCAAGATGCCGTAGCACACAGATTTTCTACCCAAAGCTACGGCGGTGCAGGCCTTACCTTTGTCACAGAAAGGCCCTTTACGGCGTTACAAGTGGTTGAGGTTAAGTTGTTTTTAGCCGAAAATGCCGGCGCAGTGTATTGCTATGGCCAGATATTGAGCTGTGAACCCAGCGAGAATGGCTACTTAGTCAAGGTAGTGTTTCGGCAGATCAGAGAAGAAGATCGTGAGTTGCTGGTTCGGGCTAGTTTGCAGCAACAGGCGCGGCAACTGAAATTAAAAGCTGAGCAACGCTGAACCCTAAATCACGTCTGACTGTAACAGACACTTTTGGATACAGGTTTAAGAATTTTGATGAGTGTTTTCCCTTCTATCCCGAGTTTAAATCCGCGCTTAAGCCAGCCAGAAAATGGCGCTGCCGATCAGCAAGCCTGGGGCCAATTAAGCGGCGCAGCCTTACCTCTGGCCATTGCCAGCTATATGCAACAACACAATGGCGTATCAGTATTAATTGTTCAGGACACCCCGGCAGCGATGCGACTGGAACAAGAGCTCGCTGTTTTTCTTGATCCCAAAGACTGCCCCTTACTGACCTTACCCGATTGGGAAACCCTGCCCTACGATGTGTTTTCACCGCATCAGGATATTATTTCCCAAAGACTAACAACCCTGTATCAACTACCGCGGTTACAAAAGGCGCTGGTGATCGTGCCGGTCAGTACACTGCTGTTAAAAATCGCCGGGCGGGAACATTTAGAACAGCACAGCTTTATTATTGAAGAGCAGCAACAAACTGATTTAACTGCCTTAAAACAACAACTCGCTGCAGTGGGTTATCGGCATGTTGAGCAGGTAATGGAACATGGCGAATTTTCAGTACGAGGTTCCTTACTAGACCTTTACCCGATGGGTGCCACAGAGCCCTACCGTATTGATTTTTTTGATGACGAAGTCGATGCCATACGTACCTTTGATCCCGACACCCAGCGTAGTCTGCAAAAAGTCCCACGTATTGCCTTGCTACCGGCGCATGAATTCCCAACCGACAAAGAAGCGATAGAACGTTTTCGCCTGCGCTATCGGGAGCGTTTTGCCGCTCGCAATGAAAAAGAGTCGCTATACCAGCAAGTTACGCAAGGCATTTTACCGGCCGGTATCGAGTATTATCTGCCGTTGTTTGCGCAAAGCACCACCAGCTTATTTCATTACTTGCCAAACAGCACGCAGCTATTAATTTGTGGTGATATTGAGCACAGTGCCAACCAGTTCTGGTTAGAACTGCGCCGCCGTTATCAAGACCGGGCAATTGATTTACTGCGCCCTATTTTACCACCGCAAGAATTGTATTTAGCCACCGATGAGCTATTTGCTGAGCTTAAAGCTTACCCCAGGCTAAAACTGAGCCGCGCCAGCTTGCCCTCCAAAGCCGGCCAGCAAAATGCACCGGTCGCCGAACTGCCAGATTTAAATATTAATCATCAGCTAAAAAACCCACTGGAGCCGTTGCTTAACTTTTTAACGCTGCTTAAAAAGCAACAAGGCCGAGCGTTATTTTTAGTAGAAAGTGAAGGCCGGCGCGAAAGTTTGCTACAGCTGCTACACAAAGCCTCAGTGCATTTACCACAAACTGGCAGCCTGACCCAGTTTTTAGCGCAGCAGGAAGATTTAGCCGTTATGGTCGGCGCATTAGACCAAGGCACCCTGATTACCGGCAAGAGCCCACTGGCGCTTATTAGCGAAAATGAGCTATTTGGCCAGAAAATTAGCCAGCGCCGCCGGCGTAAGCAAAGCCAACAAATCTCTTCTGATACCATTATCCGTAATTTGGCTGAGCTTAGCATCGGCCAACCCGTAGTGCATTTACAACATGGTATTGGCCGTTATCAAGGCTTACAGGTATTAGATGCGGCTGGCATTAGTGCCGAATTTGTTACCATCGAATACGCCGGCAGCAGCAAACTCTATGTACCGGTATCGTCGTTACATCTGTTAAGTCGTTATTCGGGCAATGATGCAGAACATGCGCCACTGCACAAACTTGGCAACGACACCTGGGAGAAAGCCCGGCGCAAAGCAGCGGAGAAAGTACGCGATGTCGCTGCCGAATTACTGGACGTGTATGCCCAGCGTGCCGCGCATCAGGGCTATGCCTTTACGCTTGACGCTGAACAATACGCCGCTTTTGCCGACAGCTTCCCATTTGAAGAAACGCCCGATCAGCTCGATGCCATCAACGCCGTATTACACGATATGCAGCAGCCGCAACCGATGGACCGTCTGGTCTGTGGTGATGTCGGCTTTGGTAAAACCGAAGTGGCCATGCGCGCCGCCTTTGTCGCCGTAAATGATGGCAAACAAGTGGCTCTACTGGTGCCCACTACGCTGTTAGCACAGCAGCATTTTGAAAACTTTAAAGATCGTTTTGCTAATTGGCCGGTACGGGTGGAAGTACTGTCACGCTTTGTTAGCGCCAAAGCCCAAAAAGCCATTTTAGAAGATGTGACCAATGGTAAGGTCGATATTCTGATTGGTACGCATAAACTGCTGCAAGACGATATTAAGCTACATGATTTAGGGCTATTAATTGTCGATGAAGAACACCGTTTTGGGGTACGGCAAAAAGAGAAAATCAAAGCGCTGCGCGCCAATATCGATATTCTTACTCTGACAGCAACCCCGATCCCGCGCACCTTAAATATGTCGATGTCGGGTATGCGGGATTTATCTATTATCGCTACGCCACCGGCGCGACGCCTGGCAGTAAAAACCTTTGTACGCGAGTTTGAAAACGGTTTGCTGCGTGAAGCCATCATGCGGGAAATTCTGCGTGGCGGTCAGGTGTATTTTCTGCACAACGACGTGGCAAGTATTGAAAAAATGGCTGCAGACTTACTGGAGCTTATTCCGGAAGCGAATATTGCCATTGCGCATGGCCAGCTACGGGAACGTGAACTAGAGCAAATTATGGCGGAGTTCTATCATCAGCGCTATAACCTGTTGCTTTGCTCTACCATTATTGAAACCGGTATTGATGTGCCCACCGCCAATACCATTATTATTAACCGGGCCGACAATTTTGGCCTGGCGCAGCTTCACCAGTTACGTGGCCGGGTTGGTCGCTCACACCATCAAGCCTATGCTTATTTGCTCACCCCATCACCAAAACGCCTGACCAAAGATGCGGCCAAGCGACTGGAAGCCATTGCCAGTTTAGAAGATTTAGGGGCGGGCTTTGCGTTGGCAACACACGATTTAGAAATTCGTGGCGCCGGTGAATTGCTTGGTGATGAACAAAGCGGTCAGATTGAATCCGTTGGCTTTAGCCTGTATATGGAAATGCTGGAGGAAGCGGTTCAGGCATTAAAAGCCGGGCGCGAGCCAAGCTTAGATGCCATGCTAAGCCAGCAAACCGAAATTGATTTAAAGCTGCCGGCATTGTTTCCGGATAGCTATATTCCCGATGTTAACCTGCGGCTGTCTTTTTACAAAAAACTGGCCAGTGCCAAAAACGAATTGGAACTGGACGAGGTTCAGGTCGAGTTAATTGATCGTTTTGGATTATTACCCGACGCAGCCAAAAATCTGGTAGCGGTAGCACAGCTAAAACTGCAAGCCCAAGACTTAGGGATTAAACGGATAGAAGCCAATAGTAAAGGCGGTGTGGTAGAATTCGCAGAACGAACAAAGGTCAGCCCAAGCTATATAATTACGCTGATCCAAACGCAATCCAGAGTATTTAAACTTGAAGGTGGCCAGAAACTGCGTTTTAGTATTGCGGCAGTTGATCACAAAGATCGACTTAGCCTCATTACGCAAATGCTGGCCGACTTTGCCAAACATAAGGTAGGAAATTGATGAAAGTTCGGCTATTGCTGACTGGCTGTCTATTACTCAATTCACTGATGCTGCAGGCCAACGAACGCTGGTTTGAAGTAGAAATGATTATTTTTGAACGTACCGCCGATGCGCAACTACATGAGCATTTTCCAGAGCAGGTTACGCCTATCCGACTGGGTAGAAATATCGATTTGGTGACACCTCGGGTCAACCCAACCATTTTGCCGCTGGTACTGAGTTTGGATGGCTGCCATCCGGCGGCGGTCAGTACCGCACAAAGCAGCCCTTTTACTGAAATCTGGCAAGCCCCTACTCAGTTGCTGTGCCATCAGGAAACGCAGCCGCTGGCCTGGCAACGGCAAAGCCTGTTTCCTGAGTTCTTGCTTAATACACAAGAACCGTGGCCAACAAGGATCGCCCCCCGGTTAAACGGCAGTGGTGTCTATACAGGCGGGCCTTATCTGGCCGACAGCAACGCCTTTGCGTTAAGCGAAGTTGCCGACCGGCTGCGACGTCAGCGGCACAACCAAATTCTGTTGCATACTGTTTGGCGCCAAGCGCCTGTGACCGAACGCCGGGCTATTCCAAGCCGCTGGTTTGCCGGAGAGAACTTTAGCCAGCGTTTTGATTATTGGGGACAACCCACGCTCACTACACCAGCAATGGCATCCCCTTTAGCACCCAGCAGTAGTGCAGCACAAACAGAAGCCATGGTTGATTTACTGGAGCAAATAGAAAGTCGCCGGCAGCAGTTGGCCGCAGGTGTGACACTGGATCAACCCAGCACCGCAGCCAGTGAAAGCAGTGTTAACCAGAATCAGGCAAATTTACCCACTGAAGTGTGGCAACTTGATGGCTTGTTCAAACTGCATCTGGATCATTACCTGTTTGTGAACACCGATTTTAATTTACGGCGGTTAGTTGGCGATAAATTGCAAAGTATTAACATCAAGCAAAGCCGACGGGTGATCAGTGGTGAAATTCACTATCTGGATCATCCTAAGCTGGGTATAGTGCTACAAATTCGCCGCTTTAGCCCAACCACAGGGCCAGTAACGGATATGACAGAAGCTGAATAAGTTCCGGGCACTTATAGCGCCAAGCACCTTTTAACAGGATTTAACTAACTAAGCATGCAATTAAAAACCATAGATAAAACGCTTTACCGGCAACGGCTTAATCGCATTACTCTCGCCAGTGTCTTAGCGTTAATTGTGCTGAGCCTCGGTAGCTCCACCCTGTTGATAGCCCTATTCTCTGATGGTCAAGGCTCTAACTTCTGGCTAAATTTTAGTGGCGTTGTTATTGGCTGTTTGGTTATCGGTTTTACGCTAAAGCGGTTAAAGCAACATCCCTACTTTAGTGACGTTGCCTATATTTGGGATTTAAAACATGAATTAAATTTAATTCAACGTAAACGCAGAGCCATTGATGCCGCCGCCGCGCAAAACGATCCCAGCGCGTTATTAATACAGGCCTTTAGCTATAAAGCCTCTAAGCTGGTATGGCAGTTAGACGACAACACCTTAATGATGTCCGAGTTGACACTTGCTGAAAATAAGTTACAGCAACAGATTGAGACTGCAGGGTTAAGCTTAAACACTGCAGACTACCGGCGCGAATTACTGGCGCGCTTTTAAACCCTATTTGTTTCCAAGGAATATCAATGTCAATTAACTGGTTTCCGGGTCATATGCATAAAGCCCGTAAAGAAATCGCCGAAGTCATGCCACAGGTCGATATTATTATCGAAATGCTGGATGCCCGCATCCCTTTTTCCAGTGAAAACCCGCTGGTCCCCCAACTGCGTAAAGACACCCCTTGCATTAAAGTATTAAACAAAGCGGACCTAGCCGATCCCGAGTTAACTGCACGTTGGGTGGCACACTTTGAGCAACAAGCCGGGGTAAAAGCCATCCCAATTAGCCAGCAAAACCCGGAGCAGATCCGCGCTTTATTGCAACTGTGTAATACGATGCTGCCGGAGCGTAATCTAGACATTCGTGCTGCCCGCGCCATGATTATGGGTATTCCGAATGTTGGCAAATCCACACTGATCAATACATTAGCCGGGCGCACCATTGCCAAAACCGGCAATGAAGCGGGTGTCACCAAAGCACAGCAGCGCATTAAACTAGATAACAATGTTATCCTAACCGACACCCCCGGTTTTTTATGGCCAAAATTAAGTCCGGCGTCTTGTGCTTATCGGCTTGCGGTTACCGGCGCCATCAAAGATACGGTGTTTGAATATGCTGATATTGCCATGTTTGCTGCCGAGTATTTACTGCAAGCCTATCCAGAAGCCGTCATGCAACGCTTTAATCTGACCGAGCAACCCGAGAGCGACTTGGCGTTACTGGATGCTATTGGCGTACGACGAGGCTGCATGCGCAAAGGCGGTGTGGTTGATTTAGAAAAAGCCGGCACCATTCTGATCACGGAGCTACGCGCTGGCAACCTGGGCCCGATCACGCTGGAAACTCCCGAAATGGTCAGCCAGGAGTTGATTGATGCCAAAGCCGAAGAAGCGGCAAAATCGGTAGATAAAGCAGAGCGGGAAGCCGAACGCAAACGTAAAGCGCAGCGAAAATATCGCTAGGCTGAGCCTTTTTTATCCAATCACAATAGAAAACTATTTTAGTCATACTATTGTGAAAACCGACTTATTGCCCCACTTACAATATAATAAGTAATCAACAGCCTAGAGGGTTAACCCATGTTTTACGATGTTACCGTAGTGCAATTTAGCAAAATGCTCCAAAATTTAAGCGCCATCCTGAATAAAGGCGCAGTTTTTGCTGAGAGTAAAAAAGTTGATGTTGCTGTGTTACTGAATGCCCGTTTAGCACCCGATCAATTTCCTTTGATTCGTCAGGTACAAATTGCCTGCGACACGGCCAAGTTAGGTGTCGCCCGCCTAACTGGTAAAACAGACAGCGCACCTAAGCATGCGGATGATGAAACAACCTTAACCGATTTACAGCAGCGGATCAGCGATACGGTAGCCTACTTGGCAAGCTTTACGGAAGCCGACTTCAGCGAAGCCGCTACGCAAAAAATAACGCAACCGCGCTGGGAAGGTAAATACTTAACAGGCCATGAGTTTTTGATTCAGCATGTACTACCCAACATCTATTTCCATATCACCACTACCTATGCCATTTTGCGGCACAATGGGGTTGAGGTGGGTAAGAAAGACTATTTAGGCGCTATGCCGTATAAAATTTAACTCACGGTTTTGAAAAATGGTGCATACCCGTTAACCAGAGAATCACTATGATGACCGACACGACATTGTTGCAGTTAACCTACATTAGTAGCATTTGCCCTGACGTGTCGGAACAGCAGATTGCCTTAATTCATCAACAAGCTGAAAAAAATAATGCCCGATTGCAAATCACGGGTCTGCTACTGCTGACCGACCGGTATTTTATGCAATTACTAGAGGGTGAAAGCACAATAGTAAAGACGCAGTTTGCGAAAATAGCCAAAGACAAACGTCATCAACAGGTGCGCTTGGTTAGTGAACGTTGGGTGCAACAACGGCAATTTCCAGACTGGCATATGGGGTTAAAACGGGTGCTGGATAAAGATGAACATCAGGATCTAGCGGCCATAATAAACTTATATGGTCAACAACAACAGTTCTCTACCCAACACGCCGATGCAATCAGTATGTTATTTCGTTCGATTTAAATTAAAGCTTGCTGCTTTTTTGAGCACGACACACTGTATATTTAACTCGCTTCAGGTATAATCCGCGCCCTGTTTTTCCCGTTTAACCCATTACTGCAGGCTATTATGAGCGTTCAGACTTTCGATCCAAGCCAGACCACCACTCTGGATACCGCTGCTAAAACACTGGCAGAGCGAGCCATCGGTGCCAGCAAAGGCAATACTATCGGCTTTGTGTCCTTAGGCTGCCCAAAAAATCTGGTCGATTCGGAACGGATCCTGACGCAATTAAAAGCCGAGGGCTATAACATTGTGCCCACATATGATGATGCAGAACTGGTGATTGTAAATACCTGTGGTTTTATCGACTCAGCCGTACAAGAATCGCTGGAGACTATTGGCGAAGCGCTGGCTGAAAATGGCAAAGTCATTGTGACCGGCTGTTTAGGCGCGCGCGAAGATGAAATTCGCGAAGTGCATCCGAATGTACTGGGTATCACCGGCCCACATAGCTACGAAAACGTGTTAAAGCAAGTGCATGAATTTGTGCCTAAACCCAAATACGATCCGTTTACCATGCTGGTGCCGGATCATGGCGTTAAATTAACACCCAAGCATTATGCCTATTTAAAAATTTCTGAAGGTTGTAACCATCGCTGCACCTTCTGCATTATTCCATCGATGCGTGGCGATCTGGTTAGCCGCCCAGTCGGTGAAGTATTGGATGAAGCACAGCGCTTAAAAAATGCCGGTGTAAAAGAGCTGTTGATTATCTCACAAGACACCAGTGCTTATGGCGTAGATGTGAAACATCGTACCGGCTTTTGGAATGGTCAGCCAGTAAAAACCTCAATGCAGTCATTATGTGAGGCTCTGGGTGAAATGGGTATATGGGTCAGGCTGCACTACGTTTACCCCTACCCACACGTAGACGACATTATTCCGTTAATGGCACAGGGTAAGGTACTGCCTTACTTAGATATCCCATTTCAGCATGCCAGCCCGCGTATTTTAAAACTGATGAAACGCCCGGGCCAGGCTGATCGGGTACTGGAGCGGATTAAAAAATGGCGCGAGATCTGCCCTGAATTAACTATTCGCTCAACCTTTATTGTCGGTTTTCCCGGTGAAACCGAAGAAGATTTCCAGATGTTACTGGACTGGCTGCAAGAAGCTCAGTTAGACCGCGTCGGCTGTTTTAAATACAGCCCAGTTGAAGGTGCCAAAGCCAACGATTTAGCCGATCCGGTACCCGATGAGGTCATGGAAGATCGTTATCACCGCTTTATGCAAACCCAGCAAGCCATTAGCACCGCCCGCTTACAAGCTAAGATTGGCAGTACCATTAAAGTGCTGATTGACGAAGTAGATGAAGAAGGTGCCATTGGCCGCAGCTTTGCCGACGCACCAGAAATTGATGGCGCAGTTTACCTCAACGGCTTAACCAGCGTAAAACCGGGCGATCTGATTAACGCCGTGGTGGAAGAAGCCGATGAGTATGATTTATGGGCATCACTAGCTGAATAAACCCGCCAAATTTCACTTTTGTAACACAGGCAGCTAAGGCGGCCTGTGTTGTTTAAGTCCCCAGCTTCGCCTCTGTGCGCCACCGCACAGTCATGCCTTATCATGCTAGTTACTATCCCTGTTATCAGCTATCGCTTGCGATGCTCATCTGCTCACACCAGCCAGAAGGAATATGACTATGCACTTTATCACCACCAACGATAATACCAAACTCTATGTAAAAGATTGGGGTCAGGGTCAACCTGTTATTTTATTGCATGGCTGGCCGCTCTCGGCTGACTCTTGGGATGAACAGGCCATGGCAATTGCCGAGGCAGGTTTTCGTGCAATTGCTTATGACAGACGTGGTTTTGGTCGCTCCTCACAACCCTGGCAGGGTTACGACTATGACACCTTAAGTGACGATCTGGCGGCGGTTATCGAGTATGCCAATGCAGAAAATGCCATCATTATTGGCTTTTCAATGGGCGGTGGCGAGGTTGCACGCTATATGTCCCGCCATGCAGGAAGCTTTCGACAATACTGCCCGTGCCCTGAATAAAGACCGTGCCGCTTTTTTAACGGATTTCTTTAACACCTTTTTCGGTGTAGGCACCGCAGCGGAGCCGGTAAGTGCAGAGCTGTTAAAAAGTATGGCGGCGATAGCCATGCAGGGCGGCATCAAAGCTACGCTGGAATGCCTGAAGTCCTTTTCAACCACCGACTTTCGTGATGACTTGCCGTATTTTAAAGTGCCAACACTCATTATTCATGGTATCGAAGATAAAACCGTCCCTATCGATGCATCAGCCAGGTTGGCGGCAGAGGGTATTGAACAGGCAACGCTGATCGAATACGCAGACGCCCCACATGGCTTGTTCGCTACCGATAAAGCTAAGCTAACCAAGGATATTCTGGCGTTTATTCGCCAGTAATTACGCTGCTGGTGTGCCATCAACCTAATATAATCAGCACTTGGAGCAAGGCTGCTGCAGATTAAAGGCTTCAGCAGTATATTTTTAAAGTTAAAGCGGCAACACTTTATCTGCGCCCGGCCACAGTTGCTGCAACTGCCGATAAAATAGCTGCGCAGTACCGCTGGTGTAAAACGTGTCTTTTGTTGTATTGTCGGTGTCGGCTGCTGCCAGCAGATGCGCTTGCATTAAGCGCTGTTGTAGCTGTTTGGCAACCGCCTGTTCCGTGCGGATAATGGTGACATTTGGCCCGGCAATCTCACTAATCAGCTCTGCGATAAAATTATAGTGTGTACAGCCTAACACCAGCGTATCGGCACCTTTGTCTAATAACGGCTGAATATAGCGCAGCAACAGGGCTTTTATTTTGTCCCCCTTCAAATCTAATGCTTCTATTAATGGCACCAGCTCAGGGCAAGGCTGCAGTAGCACAGTCGCCTGCCCGGCAAAACGCTTAGCCAAGGTCGAAAAAGTCGGGGTTAATAAGGTGCGGGGCGTTGCCAACACCCCTACTACACCACTGTTACTGGCTAACACTGCGGGTTTAACACCGGGTTCTACTCCAATCAAAGGCAGTGAATACTGCGCCCTAAGTTGGCTTATCGCGGCAGTGGTAGCGGTATTGCAAGCGACCACGATGGCTTTTGCGCCAAGCTCGGTTAGCTGCCGGGTAATAAATTGCATCCGCTGGTAAATGTAGTCATCACTTTTCTCGCCATAAGGCGCATGACCGGTGTCAGCAACGTAGATAAGGCGTTCAGCCGGTAATAACTGGCGGATGGCTAAAGCAACCGACAAGCCGCCGATACCCGAATCAAAGATGCCTACCGCACCGCTACGGTTATTAATAACACTGTGCATAATACAACTACCTATGCCAAACTAACACTTATCTTGTGCTGCATGAAACCTAATGACGATTATGATAAAATACTGTCAGCGTGCTTTGACAGTAGCAACAAAAAATTCGCAAACTACAGATTTTTTTTTCGGGCAAATCAATTTAAAATCCTGTATATTGTCGCACTATTTTAAAACCCTAGCTTATAGAGACTACTATGTCAGCAGATTTATCCTTATATAGAAACATCGGCATCTTCGCTCACGTTGATGCAGGCAAAACCACTACCACCGAGCGTATCCTGAAACTGACCGGTAAAATCCATAAAGCCGGGGATACTCATGATGGTTCAACCACCACTGACTTCATGGAGCAGGAAGCTGAGCGCGGTATTACTATCCAATCAGCAGCCGTAAGCTGCTTCTGGAAAGGTTACCGTTTCAACGTTATCGATACCCCGGGCCACGTTGACTTTACCGTTGAAGTATACCGTTCATTAAAAGTATTAGACGGTGGTATCGGTGTATTCTGTGGTTCTGGTGGTGTAGAGCCGCAATCAGAAACCAACTGGCGTTATGCTAACGATGCAAAAGTTTCGCGCCTAATCTTCGTTAACAAACTGGACCGTATCGGTGCTGACTTTATCCGCGTAACCGAGCAGGTAAAAAAAGTTTTAGGTGCAACGCCACTGATCATGGTATTACCAATTGGCCGTGAAGAAACCTTTGTTGGTGTAGTTGATCTGTTAACGCAAAAAGCTTACGTGTGGGATGAATCTGGCCAACCAGAAAACTATACAGTAACTGATATCCCAGCAGATATGGCTGATGATGTAGAAATGTACCGTCAGCAGATGATCGAAACGGCTGTTGAACAAGACGACGAATTATTAATGGCTTATATGGAAGGCGAAGAGCCGTCTATCGAAGACATCAAACGTTGTATCCGTAAAGGTACCCGTGATCTGGCGTTCTTCCCAACATTCTGTGGTTCAGCCTTTAAAAACAAAGGCATGCAGTTAGTATTAGACGCTGTTGTTGATTACTTACCGTCTCCTACTGAAGTTAACCCACAGCCATTAACGGATGAAGAAGGTAACGAAACTGGCAAGTTTGCTATCGTTTCTGCTGATGAGCCGTTCCGTGCTTTAGCATTTAAAATCATGGACGACCGTTTTGGTGCTTTGACTTTCGTTCGTATTTACTCTGGTGTTCTAAATAAGGGTGATACCATCCTGAACTCATTCACAGGCAAAACCGAGCGTATCGGTCGTATGGTTGAAATGTATGCAAATGACCGTATCGATCTGACTAGCGCTCAAGCCGGTGACATCGTTGCTCTTGTTGGCATGAAAAACAACACCCAAACCGGTCACACCTTATGTGATCCGAAAAATGTTTGTACTCTGGAGCCAATGGTATTCCCAGAGCCAGTAATCTCTATCTCTGTAACACCAAAAGACAAAGGTTCTGTAGAGAAAATGGGTATCGCTATCGGTAAGATGGTTGCTGAAGATCCAACATTCCGCGTTGAGACTGACGTTGATTCAGGCGAAACTATCCTTAAGGGTATGGGTGAATTACACTTAGATATCAAAGTAGATATCTTAAAGCGTACTTACGGTGTTGAATTAGTTGTAGGTCAGCCACAGGTTGCTTACCGCGAAACTATCACTCGTGAAGTTGAAGATAGCTACACGCACAAGAAACAATCTGGTGGTTCAGGTCAGTACGGTAAAATTGATTACCGCATCCGTCCAGGCGAGCAAAACTCTGGCTTCAAGTTCGTTTCTACTGTTGTTGGTGGTAGCGTTCCAAAAGAGTTTATGCCTGCTATCGAAAAAGGTTTCGCATCAATGATGGCAACCGGTACTCTGGCTGGCTTCCCGGTATTAGACGTTGAAGTTGAAGTATTTGACGGTGGTTTCCACGCCGTTGACTCATCAGCTATCGCCTTTGAAATCGCTGCTAAAGGTGCTTTCCGTCAATCAATTCCAAAAGCTGGCGCGCAACTGCTTGAGCCAATCATGAAAGTTGACGTGTTCACCCCAGAAGATCACGTAGGTGATGTTATCGGTGACTTAAACCGTCGTCGCGGCATGATCTCTGGTCAGGAAGCGGGCGTAACAGGCGTACGTATTAAAGCTGACGTACCACTGTCAGAAATGTTCGGTTACATCTCTACTCTGCGTACTATGACGTCAGGCCGTGGTCAGTTCTCTATGGAGTTCTCGCACTACTCACCGTGCCCGACTAACGTAGCAGACGCTGTTATCGCGAAAGAAAAAGAAAAGAAAGCTGCTGCTGCTAAAAACTAAGCAATAGCTGCCTTTAAAAAGCCCCGTCAGGTTATCCTGCCGGGGCTTTTTTATTATTACAGACACCATGGCACAACCTTTGCTGAGATAGAGACACAGCTATTTGCTGTTTGCTATGTAGCACAAGGAGTCGCCTATGAGTCTGGAGAATTTTACCGGGGGCCGCTATCCACTGCTGCCACACTGTTTTGACGAACTGGTTACCGATGATGGTAAAGCCAGAGCGCCAGCGACAGCTATTGCGCGCTTCATTGACAAGCATGGCGCTACTGAACTTTTTAAAAGACAACAGCAATTAAATCAAACGATTAGTGATATGGGTGTCTGTTTTACCCTGTATGCCGAAGGAACGAATATTGACCGGGCCTGGCCACTAGATGTGATCCCACGCACTATACCCAGCTCAGAGTGGCAACGCACCAGCGCAGGGCTAAAACAACGACTTACTGCCCTTAATCTGTTTATTGATGATCTCTATAACGAACAAAAAATCCTCAAAGACGGTATTGTCCCGGCAGAGTTAGTCTTAAAATCGAAAAACTTTCTTGCACCATGTCAGGGCGTTTCGCCCCGTTATGGGGTGTGGGCCAATATCTGTGGTACCGATTTAGTTCGCGATGAACACGGTACTTTTTTGGTGTTAGAAGATAATTTGCGGGTGCCCTCCGGCGTCTCTTATATGCTGGAAAACCGTACCGTAATGAAACGAGTTTTTCCGGAACTGTTTGCCGATTCCACCATCGTACCGGTTGACGATTACCCGGCGCAACTTTGGCAAATGCTGGCCTCGTTATCACCGCGCGGTGATAACGTACCTCCTTGTATTGTGGTGTTAACACCCGGAATTTATAACTCTGCTTATTTTGAGCACAGCTTTTTGGCCCAGCAAATGGGGGTTGAACTGGCGGAAAACCATGATTTCTTTGTTGAAGATGATAGAGTCTGGTTAAAAACCTTACGCGGTAAACGGCAAGTCGATGTGATCTACCGCCGCGTGGATGATACCTTTATCGATCCTTTAGCATTCCGACCTGACTCGGTACTGGGCATTCCCGGCCTGATCGCCGTTTGGCGCAAAGGCAATGTGGCTATTGCCAATGCGCCGGGCTCAGGGGTAGCGGATGACAAGGTGATCTATGCCTTTGTGCCCAAAATTATTGAATACTACTTAAGTGAGCAACCGCTGATTCAGAATGTTGAAACCTTTCTTTGTCAGGATCCGCTGGAACGTAGTTATGTATTGGCTAATCTGGATAAGCTGGTAGTAAAACCTGCCAATGAGTCGGGTGGCTATGGTATTTTAATCGGCCCGCGAGCTACTCAGGCAGAGCGCAACCAAATGGCCGAAGCGATCAAAGCTAATCCACGTAACTTTATTGCCCAGCCCACCTTGAGCCTCTCTACCGCACCAACACTATGCGAAGAAGGCCTGGAACCCCGGCATCTGGATTTACGACCTTTTATTTTGCAGGGTGCAGAGCTGTATTGCTCTACTGGTGGTTTAAGTCGGGTAGCACTCACCCGCGGTTCACTGGTGGTCAATTCTTCCCAGGGTGGTGGCAGTAAAGATACCTGGATTATTAATGATGAGGGCTAAATAATGCTGGCAAGATCCGGTGAAAATATTTTCTGGTTAGGTCGTTATCTGGAGCGATTAGATGACACCGCACGGCTGGTTAATGCCACCAGCCATTTACTTATCGACAGCCACAAAGATACCGAGTTTGGCTGGCCAGTCTTACTAGATGTGATGGGGCTGGAGAGTGAGCCAATATTAGCGGGGTATGGTCTTAATCAAAAAGACCATGCACAGCTGGCGCAAATTGAACTCGCTGTAATGAGCCATTTGATCAGCAGTACCGACAGCCCGGTATCGATCAGCACGGCTTGCAGTCAGCTAAAGTATAATGCTCGCACCATCCGACAACTGCTGCCACGCGATATGTGGGAAGAACTGAATAAACTAGATAGCTTTGTACAACAGCATTGCTTGCAACCGGGCGGTCGCCAGCAACGTTATCAATTGATGACGGAAATCAGCCGCCGCTGCCAGATGGTGATTGGTACCGTAGACAGCGTAATGTTGCGGGGTGATGCTTTTGATTTATTTACGGTGGGCCGCCATCTGGAAAGAGCCGATATGGTCACCCGGATCATGGATGTCATGGTATTGCAAACCTTGCAACCCACCCAGCTAAAACGCCCACGTTTTCGCTGGATCTCTATTCTAAATGCGCTTGGTGGTGTCGAGTCTTATCATTACTATCTGGCAAATAATGCAACCGGCGCTGATGCTGATGCCATTGATTATCTGCTAGGCTATGCAGATTTTCCACGCTCTGTTAGCTATTGCCTGAATCGAGTAGCCGCCTCTGCCAAGGGGTTACCAGATAGCCCGGCTATTTTACAGCATGTGCATCAGTTGCAACATTTGCTCAACAAGCAAGCACTGACCGATTTAAGTACCGCACAGTTACATGAGCTAATTGATCAGATCCAGGCTGGTATTATCAATCTGCATCAGGTTTTGGTTGGTGTGGCCTTAACAGAGCAACAACAATTAACGGCGTAGCGCCTTGGCGCTTGCAGGAGTAGCAGTGTCAACAGCTTACGGGGCATCCCCCTCAACTACGCCAGAAGCACAGTATCTGACAGAATGGTTTGCCCGCCAACCTGCTGCGCTACTGGCTCGCTGGTATACCGAGCTACAACACCAGTTACGTGAAAATGGCGCCAGTTTTGAACGCTGGCATACGCCAGCCAGACAACTTGATATTTTTCCGTGGATTTTAACAGGAGAACAATGGCAGTTAATTAACCTTGGTATTAAGCAACGCCATCGTTTACTGGCGCTGATCTTAAGTGATTTGTATGGGCCTCAGCATTTACTGGCAGCCGGTATTATTCCGGCAGAGTTACTCTTTAGCTGCCCGCAGTTTCTACCCGAATGCCATGGTATCTTGCCGACACCAGAGCAATGGCTCCCCTTGCTCGCTACCGATATCGCCCCCCTGCCCGATGGCAGCTTTTGTGCTTTTGCTGACAGTTGCAAAACACCAGCTGGGCTTGGCTTTGCGTTAGAGCATAGGCTAGCCCTAAAACAACATATGCCTGAGCTCTCGCAGTTATTGTCGAAACAACAACTGGCTGGGTTTTTCCGGGTACTCAGGCAATATCTACAATGTCAGGAAGGTGGCTTAACGGCCATACTGACCCACGGCACCCGCGACGCGGCCTATTTTGAACACGCTTATTTAGCCAATTATCTGGATGTTGCTTTGGTACACGGTGCCGATCTAATGTATAGCGACGAGCAGATTTGGTTAAAAACACTTAGTGGCTTGAAACCCGTTGGCGCTTTATTACGTTATTTGAGCGATCAGCAAACGGATCCTTTGGCGCTGGACCATCATGCCGGTGGTGTAGCAGGTTTAATTCATAGCATTCGTCAGCAGCAACTATTTTGCGCTAACCCACCAGGCGCGGCGTTACTTGATTCCGGGCTATTGCTGCCTTATTTGCCTGCGGCTGCCGAATTCTTGCTACAGCAGCCACTAGACTTGCCGTCGGTAAAAGCCTATTGGTGTCAGGATGCTACTGCGCTAAGTTTAGTACAGGCCGCGCCAGAGGCTTATTTGATGCATGATCTGCGGCATGAACAACAAAGCCTAACGCAGCTTAATACCTTGCTGCAACGTCCAGCCGATTTTATTATCCGCGAGCAGCTAACGCTGCAGCATCAGCTTTGTTATAACCTCTATACTGGCTCAGTGCAATTAACCGGCACTCTGCGTACCTTTAGCTTGTATCAGCGTGATGCCGTGCCATTGCTGCTACCCGGTGCCTTTACCCGGTTGGGCGAGCAAAGCGGTATTCAATTACCGTTAAGTATGCAAGACAATAACGCCGAACTGAGTAAAGATGTCTGGATTTTAGGCGAAGACAAACCGGTAGAATCGCTACTGCAAACCAGTTATTCACCAGTAACCTTATCCAGAGAGTCCGGCTTGTTACCCAGTCGGGTAGCGAATCACTTATTCTGGTTAGGCCGCTATAATGAACGTCTTAATTTACTCACCCGGGCATTAAGGGTTGCCTTGCCGCTGTTAAGTGAGCCGTTTCCACTACAACACCAACAGCAGTTGCATTGTTTTATCGATTTTTGCCTAACGGCCAATGGGGGGCAGCCTATCAGCAGCCAGCAATCGGTTAGCGCTGCGCTCACCCAACTGTTTTCACCCGCCAATTCATTAAGTGTGATCGCCCTGCTAAAAAATCTAGTGTACAACGCTCAATCGGTGCGGGAATACTTTAGTGATGACACCTGGTACCTACTGGATAAACTGCAGGCCGCGGTGTATCAGTGGCCAGCCGAGCCAGATTTACAACAACCGATGACCATTATTCGCCTGCTCGACGACGTGGTGATGCTGCAAACCGCCTTCTACGGTATGAATAACGAAACCATGAGCCGTACGCAGGCGTTGCGCTTTATGGACATTGGTCAGCATTTGGAGCGCGCCTGGCAAACCAGCTCGCTGCTAGAGCGTATTTTTGTCTACGCGCAGCCCGACGCCAGCTTAATGGAAGCCTTGTTACGGATGGCTGATACGCTGATGACATATCGGCGTCGCTACCGCTCTGAGCTTAATCCGGTTGCGATTATCGATCTGCTGTTGCTGGATACCACGACACCTCGTTCGGTGGGATATCAGATCAGCCGCCTGCGTCGACAAACGGCAGAGCTACCAGAGCTAACCACTGCCGACAGACAGCGTTTACCGGCGCTGGCTGATGCACTGGCGGGGTTATTAGCCGAATTAAATGCGCAGCAGCTCATCGTACAGCACAAGCCCTCACCGCAACTAGGCGAGCATTTACAGCATATTCAACAATTGTTACGGCGGTTGTCTGATGAATTATCTTTATGTTACTTCACCCATGCGCATCTAAGCCGCCCCTGGTCAACGACATGAAATATCAGTTAAAGCACCTTACCGAATATGTGTATCAGCAAGCAGTAGCCAACAGCTACAATCTGGCCTGTCTTACGCCCAGAAACTTGAGTTATCAACAGGTCGGCACTACTGAGCTACATATTTACCCCAATACCGCTCAGCTCAGTCACTATACCGATTACTTTGGTAATATCCGGCATTTTATTCATCTGCAACCACCGCATCAGCAACTTACCGTAATAAGCCATGCTACGCTGGAGGTGCTGCCGCGCAATAATGCTGAGCGGATCAGCAGTGGCTGCACCCTGGCACAGCTACAAGCCCACTTACAGCAAAGCAAAACAGCCGAGGCTGTCTACGCCAGAATGCTTTGTCAGCCCAGTCGCATGGCACCGAGTACGGCAGAAACAGCAGCCTTGCTTCCCCCTCTACAAAGCCCCGGCCAGACCGTATTGCAACTGGCCGAACAATTAAATCAGTATATTTTTGCTAACTTTATCTATACCCCGGGCTTTAGCACTATCGTCACGCCGTTATCCGAGGTGATTAAGCATCGCCGCGGCGTTTGTCAGGATTTTGCGCAGTTGGCCATCAGTTGTTTACGGGCTAACGGTATACCTGCCCGCTATGTCAGTGGTTATCTGGAAACACAGCCAACGCAAGGTGAAACACGCCTGCAAGGCGCTGACGCCTCTCATGCCTGGTTCTCGGTTTTCGATCCAGAGTTGGGTTGGGTTGATTTTGATCCAACTAATAATCTATTGCCGTGCCAACAGCACTTAACGGTCGCCTTTGGCCGCGATTATGCCGATGTGGTGCCCTTAAAAGGTTTGGTGCAAGGCAGTGGCGGTCATCAGCTACAGGTTGCCGTTGATGTTATTCCATGTTAGCCGATAACAATGTTAGCATGCCTCTGGCGTAATCAAGCTTATTGATCCGCATCAGTGTTGCTGTAGCCAAAAGCGCTAGAATGCGCGCTAATTTCTAAAGGAGAGCGGCATGCGCGTTTCAACGGCCGAACAGGCCCTGAGTGTTTTACAAGATCACGATAAAATTTGGTGTCAGTCGATGGCGGCCACACCTTATTTTTTACTGCAGGCACTGGCCAAGGTAGCATTACAAAAACAAAACCTTACGCTACTACAATTGCATACTGAACACAGTGAATTGCTGTCTGATCCGGCCTTAGCCGGGCATTTACGCCAGCGTTGCTTTTTTGTCGGAGGCAGTACCCGTCAGGCGGTGCAATGCGGTCAAGCCGATTATGTGCCCATTTTTTTATCAGAAATTCCTAAATTATTTAGAAGCGGTGAGCAACCGCTAGATGCGGCTCTAGTACAGGTATCGCCGCCCGATAAACACGGTTATTGCAGCTTGGGTATTTCGGTTGAGGCCACCCGCGCAGCCTTGCAAATGGCCAAACGTGTTATTGCCTGGGTGAACCCATTAATGCCAAGAACTCACGGTGATTCTTTTATTCATTTAAGCCGTTTTGACCGTTATGTTGAACACAGTGCGCCCTTACCGCTACATTTACCGGCGGAGTTAGACGCCACTACCCGCCAGATTGGTCAGCATGTGGCCAGCCTGATCCGCGATGGCGATTGCTTACAAATGGGCATTGGTGCGATTCCGGATGCCACCCTTGCCTGTTTAGCTGATCGGCAACATTTAGGTATTCATACTGAAATGTTTTCTGACGGCGTGCTGCCCTTACTCGCCAGCGGCGTGATCACCAACCAGAATAAGCGTAAGCATCGCGGCAAGATCGTCACCACCTTCGCCATGGGCTCACAGGCATTATATGATTTTGTTGATGATAACCCCGAGGTGGTATTTTTGGATGTGGAATACACCAACGATACTGCGGTGATCCGGCAAAACCCGCAAGTGGTGGCGATTAACAGCGCCTTACAAGTTGATTTAAGCGGTCAGGTCTGCGCCGACTCACTTGGTACCAAAATTTATTCTGGCGTTGGCGGCCAGATGGATTTTGTGCGCGGTGCCAGTTTATCAGAAGGTGGCCGGGCTATTATTGCCCTGCCGGCCACCGCGGCCGGCGGGAAAGTTTCGCGTATTAGCAGTTTACTGGCCCCCGGTGCCGGTGTGGTTACTACCCGAGCGCATGTAAATTATATTGTGACCGAGTATGGCATTGCACAATTACGGGGCAAAAGCCTAGCCGAGCGCGCCAAGGCACTTATTCAGATAGCGGCACCGCCGTTTCAGGAAAGCCTCAGCCAGCAAGCCTGGCAAGATTGGGGGATTAAGATCTAGCGGTGTAAAGCGCCAGTTTACGCCACATACTCCTTAACCAGATGGAAAAAGGCGCAAACGAAAAAAGGGCCGCAATAGCGGCCCAAATCAGCAAGAACATATCAGGAAATCTGCTTCAGAAGCATTAGAAGCGGTAGCTGGCACCAACATGATATAGATCATCGCCGGTATCAACGCTGTCAAAGGTTACGCCAGCTTTTAATGCCAGATTTGGCATTACATACCAGTTACCCCGTACGGTAAAGGCATCTGATTCGGCATCAAACACACCTTTAGTGAGCCAGTCGTAGGCTAAGCCTAATGACAGATTCTGGCCAAAGTAATAGTCAGCGGCAACACCAAAGCGTCCTAACGAGGTATTCGCCATATCCATATAGCTGGCTTCCACGCTCATAAAGTCGCCATTACCCAAGGTCATCAGCTTTTTTGTGCTTACGCCATACTGGGTAACGCTGCCCTCACCATCTGGGCGCAGGTGTTCAATATCTAACTTAACCAACCAGCTTGGATCTAGGTAATAACCCAGGCTTGTTTCGATAGCCCGATCACTGCTGTTATTAAATTCAGTCCATAACAAGCTGGCATAAAAGTTATGGCTAACATCGCGGTATTCACCGCCGACCGACCAGGCGCTCAGGCTAGTGTCACCTAAATTACCAAAATCAAACTTGGCGTAGTCATAACCTACCAGCACACTGCTGCTACGGCTTAAAAAACCCGCTTCTGCTAACGGCATATTGTTGGCCGTGCTGACCGGGCTTAAGTAAAATTGGTGCGAAAGGCTATAGGCTTTTAAGTCAGCATTAAGCACATCACCCCAACGGTAATCTAAATTCGTTTCGTTTTGGAAACTGTTGGCAAAAACACCGGCAGAGCTTAAGGTTAAAGCGGTAGCGATTAAAGTACGTTTCATATTGACCTCACTTCGTCAGTTAGTAGTCAGTTACTGCAATTGGGCGCCATCTTAACGCCAGCGACCTGAATGAAAACTGAATGGATTTACGTGGCAAGGTCAAAAAATAAGCAAGCAGTTAACTCAACTCTAACAATAATTTTTTCAAACTATGTACTTGATCGCGTAATGCTGCCGCTTGTTCAAACTCCAGATCCCGGGCATGTTGCAACATTTTTTGCTCCAACTGTTTGAGCTCCGCCTGCATTTGGTAGGGAGTACGGCCCTTCACTAAACGTTGCTGCTCAGCCACTTGCCGGGCAATGGCTGGATTTTGTTGTGGTGTTTGGCCTAAATCCATCACATCAGCCACTTTTTTACGGATCGCTTTAGGTGCTATACCATGGAGCTGATTAAACGCCTGCTGTTTGGCACGTCGTCTATCGGTTTCATCAATAGCACGGCGCATTGAGTTAGTAATGCGATCGGCATATAAAATAGCTCGACCTTCCAGATTTCGGGCTGCCCGGCCAATGGTTTGAATTAACGAACGCTCTGAGCGTAAAAAGCCTTCTTTATCGGCATCCAAAATGGCCACCAGCGACACTTCGGGGATATCTAAGCCTTCCCGTAATAAGTTGATGCCCACCAACACATCAAACACGCCCAAACGCAGATCACGAATAATCTCCATCCGCTCGACCGTATCAATATCAGAATGCAAATAGCGAACTCGGATTTGATGTTCGTTTAAGTATTCGGTTAGATCTTCGGCCATTTTTTTAGTTAAGGTGGTCACTAATACCCGCTCACCGCGCTGGGCCCGCAACATGGCTTCTGACATTAAATCATCTACTTGCGTTGCTACCGGCCGAATTTCAATCTCAGGATCAACCAAACCAGTTGGCCGCACGACCTGCTCAATAACCTCTCCGGCAGAATGCTCTAATTCATAGGCGGCGGGGGTGGCCGAAACGTAGATACGTTGCGGTGCAATAATCTCAAATTCATCAAATTTAAGTGGCCGGTTATCCAGTGCCGAAGGCAGGCGAAAACCATAGTTAACCAAGTTTTCTTTACGTGATCGGTCGCCCTTATACATAGCACCAATTTGCGAAATGGTGACATGCGACTCATCAATAAACATCAGGCCATCATCAGGAAAATATTCCAACAAGGTTGGCGGCGGTGAGCCGGGATCGCGACCGGATAAATAACGGGAATAGTTTTCAATACCTGAGCAATACCCCAGCTCAATCATCATTTCGATATCAAACTGGGTACGCTGCGCCAAACGCTGTTCTTCCACCAGTTTATTAGCAGCAAGTAGCGCTGTCCGGCGTTCAGCCAGATCGACTTTAATTTGGTCTACCGCCGCTAAAATCGTTTCGCGTGGCGTCACGTAGTGCGTTTTCGGATAGATGGTATAGCGGGTAACAATTTTCTCTATGGCACCGGTAAGAGGGTCAAATAAGCTAATACGCTCTATTTCTTCATCAAATAATTCTACCCGCACCGCAATATCATCAGATTCAGCGGGGAAAATATCAATCACCTCGCCACGCACCCGATAAGTGGCACGCTCAAACGCCAAATCATTGCGGGTATATTGCAACTCGGCCAAACGCCTTAAAATAAAGCGCTGATCGACTATATCGCCTTGCTTCAGATGCAACAGCATCTGCATATAAGATTGCGGATCGCCCAAACCATAGATAGCCGATACCGAGGCAATAATCACCACATCACGCCGCTCCATCAGCGCCTTAGTGGCAGATAAGCGCATTTGCTCGATATGTTCATTAATCGAAGCATCTTTTTCAATAAAGGTATCAGTTGAAGGCACATAGGCTTCAGGCTGATAATAGTCGTAGTAGGAAACAAAATATTCCACCGCATTATTGGGGAAAAAAGCTTTCATTTCACCGTATAACTGAGCCGCCAGCGTTTTATTATGTGCCATAATCAAGGTGGGCCGACCAACCTGCGCAATCACATTCGCCATGGTAAAGGTTTTACCGGAGCCGGTTACGCCAAGCAGCGTTTGATGAGCCAACCCATTGGTTAAGCCCTCAACCAATTTTTGTATGGCTTCTGGCTGATCACCGGCAGGCTGATAATCTGATACCAGTTCAAAGGCACGTGACATGAAAACCTCTCTTAGACGTAACGCAATAAAACGCGGTTATACCAATAGTAGGCAACCGATGCGGTAAGCAGGTTGGCTAGGATACAGCCAATAAAGACGCCCGTCACGCCGAACAGCACGCCACCGAACCAGGCTAACGGCACATAACAAATAAATAAGCGAAATAGGCTTAACACAACAGCCTTTGCCGGTAAGTGCAGGGCATTAAAAGACGAGTTGGTTAAGATGATAACACCCTGTAAGCCATAGGCTAGCGGCATAATCCAAATAAACCAACGCAGATACTCAGCGACCTGCGGATTATCGGTAAAAACGGCAGCAATCGGATACGCCAATAGCGCCAAAGCTAAATAAAGCGCGGCCTGCCAAAGCAATACAAAACGACAGCACAACCGATAGGCTTCGCGCACCCGGTTGAACTGGGCCGCTCCAAAATTTTGGCTTATCACCGGCGGTAAGGTCATCGACAAGGCCAGAATGACCAGACAAGCTAGGCTCTCAATACGGATGCCAACACCAAAAGCCGCTACAGCTTCCGGGCCATGTGTTGCCATAATAGCAGTAAGTACCGCCATCGCCAGTGGCGTTAACATATTGGCGCCCGCTGCTGGCATACCTATTTGCAGGATTTTGCGGCTAACATGAATAAACACCTTAAATGGCAAAAACCACTGCGTTAACAAGCCTCTTTTCACACTCAACCAATAAATAATAAAGACAAAGCCCGTCAGCCAGGAAATTACCGTGGCCAATGCGGCACCTGTCATGCCCATTGCCGGTATCGGGCCTAAACCGAAAATTAAGAGCGGATCCAACACCGCATTTACCAGACCTCCGCTAGCCATGACCAAACTGGGGATCTTAGTCTCGCCAGCTGCTCTTAAAATTGCATTGCCAATCATCGGTGACACCAGCAACACTGAGCCTGCCAACCAAATCACCATATATTCACGGATATACCCTAGGATATCGTCAGTTGCCCCTAGCAACATAAACAGCGGATCCAACACAGCGTACCCCAGCAGCGCCAACAACAATACCAGCAGTGCTGAGAGCCAGAGGGCTCCTAAGCTATCGTTTCGGGCATCCGCCGTTTGCCCGGCGCCCAGTGCTTTTGCTGTAACAGCAGAGGTACCAATGCTCAGCCCTATCGCCAAGCTGATTAAGGTAAAGGTAACTGGAAAGGTAAAGCTGATTGCCGCCAGTTGCTGCGTACCAAGCATACTGATAAAGAAGGTATCCACCAGACTAAAACTCATCAAGGTCAGCATACCTGCCATCACTGGCCAGGTGAGTCGCTTCAATAAAGGCAGCATACTGGCAGTTAACAGCGGATTCGTTGTCATTTCTGGTTTAGTCATAATTTTTACTGCGGGGGAAAAGCGTTCTATTGTAGTTAAAAGCGAGACGTAGCACCATGGCTCCCCGCAAATAAGCTACTGCCGAGCGATGTCTGAGAATGAACTAAATAAGAGTAGTTAAAATTAAAAAGAGTGCACAATTGCAGCGTAATGCTGTTTTTAGACATTAAATCTGTACTAAAAACCTTAATCCGCAAACAGCAAAAACTTAAGTTATTGATTATTAGCAACTATATTTTTTACCTTAAACCTATTGACCGAGAGCAAATGAAGCGCTGACAAGGGCTAGCTTCATTAAGCAACCAGAAATCCACAGAGTTATCCACAGCTTCTGTGGGTAACTTAAGATTACCGTTTATTCTCATGCTCTGCTGCGGTGTTACGTCTTTTTATCAGCAGTTACTGCTTTAAAAAACTGCATTTTGCTGAAACAATACGCAAGTGAACCAGTTCCGCAAAAATCCCATAGGCAAAGTGTTGACAGGCTGATTAGCTGGCATTAGTATTGCGCCCCGTTGAATGCTGTTCCCTAGTAGCTCAGTTGGTTAGAGCGGCGGACTGTTAATCCGTAGGTCACTGGTTCGAGTCCAGTCTGGGGAGCCAACAGCAAATTCAACAAATAAGTAATACCCTTCCCTAGTAGCTCAGTTGGTTAGAGCGGCGGACTGTTAATCCGTAGGTCACTGGTTCGAGTCCAGTCTGGGGAGCCACTTACTTTACCTATCGTTCCCTAGTAGCTCAGTTGGTTAGAGCGGCGGACTGTTAATCCGTAGGTCACTGGTTCGAGTCCAGTCTGGGGAGCCACACTTCTAAGAATTTCACCCGCTTTTTTCCTTGCATCTTGCATGCACCTCGAAACGTTATTTATTTATTTTTAAGGTTTTTTTTGCTTTAATAGGCAATGCTAATCGCAGGATAAAAGTAGCGTTACGCTTTTATCCGGAAACTGATATCTCTGGTGGTCTGAAACTATGAAGAATTTCCGCACTCTGCTTACGGCGCAATTGGTTGCCGCCCTATTACTTATTCTTATTTTACTGGTTTCATTCCTCTTTTACAGCAAGGCTCTGCTTAATCAACAAGAAGCACAAGCAAAAAATATCATTGAACAGATTATTACTACCCATGTCACCGCCGATGGAAAATCGCTTAGTCGTCAGTTAGATCGCAGCTTTGCCCTAAAAAGTCTGCAAGTCAGTCGCTTAGACGGCACTATCTTGTATGAACAAAACAACAGCGCTGAATCAGGCAGCCTGATGCGCAGCTTACTAAGGTTCGTAGGAAAAACACCTCAAAGCATTACTTTGCGGGAAGAGCAGCAAGATATGTTGGTGCGTTTCGAACTCGATCAGCAACAAACGCTTAGCACCTTACAAGGTTACCTGTTTATTGTCCTGATCCTACCGCTATTTTTAGGTTGGTTACCGGTGTTCTTTGTGAAAAGCAGTTTACAAAGAAAATATCGACGCACCACTCGTGCCGTTAACGAAGCCATTGCAGGTTTTTTAACCCAGAGCAAACCTACCAAACCAGATTTAAGTAACTTACCCGCGGAATTTGCCGACATAGGCATCTCACTGCAAAAACTGGCTCAGCATACCCAGCAGCAGTATGCCAAGATGACGGCAGATGCCCAACAAATTGCCGAAGAGGCTTATAAAGATCAAGTTACCGGCTTGCCCAATCGTAACCGCTTTGTGCAAACCTACGAAGAGCAAATTCACGATGCAGTGCAAACTGAGTTTGGTATTTTTGCTATTACCCGCTGCACGGAACTGCAAACCATTAACCAAACCCGCGGTTTTCATGAGGGTGACCAATATGTCAAAGAGGTGTCAGACATTATTAAACGGGTTGCCGCCACTTACAAAGATAGCAAACTGTTCCGTTTAAACGGTTCTGACTTTGGCATACTGTTACCCAAAGTTACAGCAAAAGAGGCTGAGAACTTTGCGCTGCAATTACAAAGCCGCTTTAACGAGTATCAAAAACTGTCTGAATTAGACTCTGTTGCGTATACCGGCCTAGTCAGTTATGAAAATGGCAAAGCACTAGGTGAATTGCTAGCCACCGCTGACACCTCTATTAGTTTGGCGCAAACAAAGCAATCTAATGCCTGGCACTTACAAAAAGAAACATCGGGTTTAGACAGTGCCAGTAATAGTTACGGTAATCAGAACTGGCGCAACGTTATCGAAGATGTACTGACCAATAACCGCCTAACCTTGTTGTTACAGTCTATTCAACCTTCAAGTCGTGCCGCAAAAGCCTATTCAGAGATACTGGTGCGTTTTAAAACTCATGAAGATCAAACGCTACCCACCGCATCGTTTTTAGCGATGGCAGAAAAGCTGGATAAAATCATCGCTATTGACCGTTTAATTATTGAAACCTCATTAAACACCATAAAAACCAGAAATATGCAGGACCAATATTTTGGGATTAACTTATCCCCGCGTAGTGTACATGATGATCAATTTGTCATTTGGTTGGAACGCCGCCTGTTGAAGGACGCCAATATCGCTTCGAAACTGATTTTTGAAGTCAGCGAGTTTGGTTTACAACAAAACCTGAAAACCAGTAAGCGCTTTATTGATATGCTACATCGGGCTGGCGCCAGAATTACCGTAGAAAAATTTGGCGTGGGTATTACCTCCTTTAAATTTTTCCGCGATCTGAAACCTGATTTTGTCAAAATGGACGGCAGCTACACACGGCATATTGATGATGACAAAAACAATCAGTACTTTATGCGTTTAATGATCGATCTGGCACACCGTATAGGCGTGGGCGTGTTCGCAGAGAGCGTTGAAACGCAAGAAGAAAAGCATATGTTGGAGTCATTATTTATTGACGGTAGTCAGGGCTATTATATCGGTAAACCACAGCCGATGTAATTAATCGGTCAAAGCGAACCGACGTAAACAATAAATCCAACTCGCAAAGGTAGCTGTATTTTCATTCTAAAGGGCTTGTGCATAGCAAAAGCCCTTTATTTTGTCTGGTTGTAACCCAGTTGCCAAGACTGCATAATATAGGCCTTAAATGGCGTAAAGTAAGCTTATGACTGAATTTCTTCTGCTGCTGGTCAGCACTGTACTGGTAAATAACTTTGTGTTGGTTAAGTTTCTTGGTCTCTGCCCTTTTATGGGCGTGTCAGGCAAGCTGGAAACCGCCATTGGTATGTCGCTGGCCACAACTTTTGTTTTAACCTTAGCCTCAATCTGCAGCTATTTGGTCGACAGTTATTTGTTAGCACCACTGGACCTGCTGTATTTACGCACCCTTAGTTTTATTCTGGTTATCGCAGTGGTGGTGCAATTTACCGAAATGGTGGTGCACAAAACCAGCCCGAGCTTGTATCGATTGCTTGGCATCTTTTTGCCGCTTATCACCACCAACTGTGCTGTATTAGGGGTAGCGCTGCTGAACGTGAATGCCCGGCATAACTTTATTAATTCTGCCCTTTATGGTTTTGGCGCAGCAGCAGGTTTCTCAATGGTTCTGATCCTGTTTGCTGCCATGCGTGAGCGTCTGGCGGCAGCCGATGTGCCCTTACCTTTTAAAGGCGCTGCGATAGCGATGATTACTGCAGGCTTAATGTCACTGGCTTTTATGGGTTTTAGTGGTCTGGTGAGAACCGTATGACGTTAATAACTGCATTACTGGCGCTAGGTATTCTGGCGTTGTTATTTGGCGCCTTGCTCGGCTACTCGGCTATTCGCTTTAAAGTGGACAGCGATCCTCTAGTGGAACAAATAGATGATATTCTGCCACAAACGCAATGTGGCCAATGCGGCTATCCCGGCTGTCGTCCATATGCCGAAGCCATTGCTAATGGCGATGAGATTAATAAATGTCCACCGGGTGGCGAGTCCACCATTAAAAAGTTGGCAGAGTTGATGGGGGTGGAAGCAAAACCACTCAATGCTGCTCAGGAACCCGCCATAAAACGGGTAGCCTTTATCCGCGAGGATGAATGTATTGGCTGCACTAAATGTATTCAGGCCTGCCCGGTTGACGCTATTTTGGGTGCCTCTAAATTAATGCACACCATTATTGCCGACGAATGTACCGGCTGTGATCTTTGTGTCGAACCCTGCCCGGTCGATTGTATTGATATGATTCCTGTTCCGGTAACTCCGGAGCGTTGGAAATGGGATTTACAGGCAATTCCCGTAAAATTGGTGGAGTAACCCGTGCCAAGTTTATTTCAGCAAATTCAGGCAGGCGCTTTATGGGATTTTCACGGTGGTATTCACCCGCCGGTACGAAAAGCGCAAACCAGCCGTAAACCTATCGCCCTGATGCCATTACCAGACCGACTTTATGTTCCGGTGCGTCAGCATATTGGGGTGCCCGGTCAACTACTGGTTAACCCGGGCGAGCGGGTTTTAAAAGGTCAGGCCTTGACCTCAGCCGACAACTCCATGACAGTGCCCGTGCATGCGCCCACCTCTGGTAACATTATTGCGATCACTGAACATACTAGTCCGCACCCTTCGGCCTTACCCGAAACCGTTATCGTGCTTGAACCCGATGGGTTGGATGAGTGGCGGCCGCGGCAACCGCTAAACATTGTTACCACTGATAATCAAACCATTCTGGAACGGATCCAGGATAGCGGCATCGCTGGCATGGGGGGCGCAGGTTTCCCAACCCATATCAAAGCTGGCATGCAACAGCCGGTAGACTACCTTATTATCAATGCCGTTGAGTGCGAGCCCTATATCAGTGCCGACGATGCTCTGATGCAAGAAGGGCCTACCACCATTATTAAAGGGATTGATATTCTCTGTAAGCTACTCAATCCGAAAGCCGTATTAATTGGTGTGGAAGACGACAAGCCTATCGCTATTGCGGCGTTAAAGGCAGCCTGCAGCCAGCGCGAGCATTATTATGTGCGGGAAGTGCCGGTTAAATACCCCTCTGGCGGTGAAAAACAACTGATCCAATTGTTAACCAATAAAGAAGTACCCGCCGGTCGCCGACCCGCTGATATTGGCATTGTGATGCAGAACGTAGGCACCATGTTTGCCGTGGCTCAGGCGGTATTAGATGATCATCCGTTAATCTCACGGATCGTTACGGTGACCGGCGAAACGTTGCGTCAGCCACAAAATGTCCATACGCTGCTGGGTACACCGGTAGCAGCGCTACTCGATTTCTGTGGCTTTGTGGCTGAACCGCAACAAAAAGTTATTATGGGAGGCCCCATGATGGGCTTTACCCTGCCCGACTTAATGGTGCCAGTGGTCAAAACGACCAACTGTATTTTAGCGCCTACAACGACGGAATTACCGGACGCAGGCCCAGAGCTGGATTGCATTCGCTGTGGTGCTTGTGCAGAGGTTTGCCCTGCAACATTACTGCCGCAACAGCTACTTTGGTATAGCAAAGCCAAAGATCAGGAGAAATTGCAGGAATATAATCTGGCCGATTGCATTGAATGTGGTGCCTGCGCCTATGTCTGCCCCAGTGAAATTCCACTGGTACAATATTATCGTATTGCCAAAGCCGATATGCGGGAACAGCAACGCGAAGTACTAAAAGCTGAACAAGCAAAAGCACGCTTTGAAGCACGCAATGCCCGGCTAGAAGCAGAAAAGCAAGCACGTTTAGCGCGTAATCATCAATTGGCGGCAGCCCGACAGCAAACACAGCAACAGACCGGCGCGTCCAACTCTGTCGCTGATGCTTTAGCACGGATCAAAGCCAAGCAAACAGAGCAAGCCACCGAAAAAACGCATGAACAAATTCTGGCTGAGCGCGAACTGAAAAAACAGCAAGCACGTGATTATCAGGCCCAAAAAGCCGCAGCTGCGCAGCAACAGCCGATAGCTGAAAACACAGCTGCCGGTGATAACGCTACTAATGTGAAGAGTGCCGCCGTTGCAGCGGCCATTGCCCGCGCTAAAGCCAAAAAACAGCAAACCGAAAATACTGCTGAGTCGACATCCACTGAAGCAGCAATAGCATTAAGCGAAGAAGCGCCTAAAGCCGAAGCACCCAAAGATAAGGCAGTCGATCCGCGCCAAGCTGCAGTAGCTGCAGCTATCGCGCGTGCTAAAGCTAAAAAGCAGCAAGCCGAAAATACAGCCGAGTCGACCACCGCAGAAGCACCAATAGCATTAAGCGAAGAAGCGTCTAAAGCCGAAGCGCCCAAAGATGCGGCAGTTGCTCCACGTCAGGCCGCGGTAGCTGCTGCCATCGCTCGCGCTAAAGCGCGCAAAGCAGCAGAAAAGCTAAAAGGTGAAGAGTTATGAGTTTTAAAATCGCCAGTTCACCACACCATCATAGCCGGCGCAGCACTGCCAATTTGATGCAACTGGTTGCTCTTGCCTGTATTCCCGGTATTGCGGTGCAAGCAGTATTCTTTGGTTATGGCGTGTTGGTTCAGCTGGTATTAGCCATAACAACCGCCTGGCTGGCAGAAGCCGCCATGCTGCTGCTACGCAAGAGAGCGGTGTTACCCAGACTTACTGATCACAGTGCACTGGTAACTGCCCTACTACTGGCAATTTCGATACCGCCCTATGCCCCCTGGTGGTTAATTGTCATCGGCACCGCCTTTGCAATCATATTTGTCAAACAGCTGTACGGCGGGCTTGGCAATAACCTGTTTAACCCAGCGATGGCAGCCTACGTGCTATTGCTCATTTCATTTCCGGTGCAAATGACCCAGTGGCTACCACCGCTCCCGTTGCATTCCATCACACTTAGCCCATTAGATGCCGCCTGCGCGGTCTTTACCCAGTATAGTTGCGGTGGATTCAGTTTAGCGCAGTTACAGCAAGGCATTGATGGCACCACTCTAGCAACCCCGTTAGATACACTAAGAACGGATCTGGCACAGGGACTGACCCTGACAGAAAGCTTCGCTAAGCCGGTTTACCAGAGTATTGCTGGCGTTGGCTGGTTCTGGGTGAATTTAGCCTATCTGGCCGGAGGGTTATTACTGATCCAACAAAAAGTGATCAGTTGGCGCATCCCGCTGGCCGTTATTGTCAGTTTATTTGGGCTAAGCGCGCTGGGTTGGTTAGCTGCCGCCGATGCTAACCCAAGCCCGTTGTTTCACTTATTTAGTGGCGCGACGATGCTGGCGGCATTTTTTATCGCAACGGATCCGGTGTCCGCATCAACTACCGACAGAGGCCGGCTGTACTATGGTGTGTTAATTGGGGTATTGGTTTTTGTTATTCGCACCTTTGGTGGTTATCCGGATGCCTTTGCTTTTGCTGTATTGTTAGCCAATATGTGCGTGCCTTTAATCGATTACTACACCCGCCCACGTACTTATGGTCATAAACCTAAGGGCAGCACCAAATGATCCGACTAATCAGTAAAAATGCCTTAGCGCTGGCACTGGTGGCCATTATCTGTGTAGCTATCCTCGGTAGCTTAAATCAGTTAACACAGCCCAAAATAGCCGAGCAGCGGCTGTTAAGCCAGTTAGCGATACTACAAGAAGTGTTACCCGACGCCAGCAATACCCGTGAGCTGCTGGCAGATTGCACTGTAGTAAACGAACCAGAAAGCCTTGGCCGCCCAATGCAACGGGTGTATCGTTGGCGGCAAGATGGCGAACTCAAAGCCTACCTACTGGAAACCACCGCCCCTGATGGTTACAGCGGCAATATCGATTTATTAGTTGCGGTCAGCCCCGGTGGTACCGTGCTTGGCAGTCGAGTTGTTAGCCACCAGGAAACGCCCGGCTTAGGCGATAAAATAGAGCGTCGTCGCAGTAACTGGATTTACAGTTTCAGCGGCAAGTCGGCAACCGCAGCCGATGTCAAACGCTGGGCCGTGACCAAAGATGGTGGCGATTTCGATCAGTTTACCGGTGCGACCATCACGCCGCGTGCCGTGGTAAATGCCGTTTACCGGGCCGCGCTTTATGTACAGCAGCATCCTGAATTGGCAGCCGTAGCCGCTAACTGTGAGGTTACCCCATGAGTTTAGTGAAAGATTTAACCTTACAAGGTTTATGGAAAAACAATCCTGGTCTGGTACAGTTATTAGGGCTATGCCCGCTGTTGGGCGTAACCAACACCCTAACAAACGCTTTAGGGTTAGGGGTGGCGACCTTATTGGTACTGCTAGGTTCTAATACCGTAGTCTCGTTGGTGCGCGCCCATGTTCCCAATGAAATTCGTATTCCTATCTTCGTGATGATTATTGCTACCTTTGTTACCGTAATTCAGCTATTGATGAATGCCTTTACCTTTGGGCTTTATCAGTCGCTTGGTATTTTTCTGCCGTTAATTGTCACCAACTGCGCCATTATTGGCCGGGCCGAGGCCTTTGCCTCTAAGAACCCAGTGCTGCCTTCTGCCATAGATGCGGTCATGATGGGTTTAGGTTTCTTATTAGTACTGTTGGTACTGGGTGCGATGCGGGAAATACTGGGGCAAGGCACCTTATTTGATGGCGCCGATTTGCTTTTAGGCGAATGGGCCAGGGTGTTACGTATTGAAGTATTCCATAGCGACAATCACTTTTTACTGGCGATGCTACCACCGGGTGCCTTTATTGGTATGGGCTTATTAATAGCGCTAAAAAATAGTATCGACCAGCGACAAGCACGGAAACACGCTGTTGCCAAAGGTTCCATCGCCCGGGCCCGGGTTACCGGTGCCGCGCAATAAATGACACGCCAACAATGAATAAACAAAAACGTATTGAACTGTTAAGCCGCTTACGGGCGGCTAACCCTAACCCAACGACCGAGCTAGAATACAGCTCGCCGTTTGAATTGTTGATTGCGGTATTATTATCCGCACAAGCAACCGATGTAGGGGTAAATAAAGCCACCCGTAAACTTTTTCCGGTAGCACGAACCCCGCAAGCGATGCTTGAGCTTGGGGTCGATGGCGTTAAAGACTATATTAAAACCATTGGTTTGTTTAATACCAAAGCCGAAAATGTGATTAAAACCTGTCGCATGCTGGTCGAACAACACGGCGGCGAGGTACCGGAAAACCGCGAAGCTTTAGAAGCATTACCCGGCGTTGGCCGTAAAACCGCTAATGTGGTGCTTAACACCGCCTTTCGCTGGCTAAAAGATAACGAAGGTAAATACTTTATCGCCGTCGATACCCATATCCAGCGCGTCGCCAACCGTACAGGCTACGCCAAGGGTAAGACGGTTGAAGAAACCGAACAAAGCATCATTAAAAACACCCCCAATAAATCTGAGTTTATGTATGACCTGCATCACTGGTTGATCCTGCATGGTCGCTACACCTGTGTAGCACGCAGGCCTAAATGTGGCTCTTGTATCATTGAAGATCTGTGTGAGTTTAAAGAAAAGACTGAATAGAGATAATAAGTGCGCTTTTATTGCTAAAGCGCACCTGATTTTTCTCCGAATCAACGCTTAAAAGCTATAACGCACCGTCATCACTTCTTTGTCTTTGCCAATCAGGGTAACCACTACTTTAGCGCCATCCGGAATTTGCACACCTGAAGCTATGAGTTTTCCCGTTCCGGCAGCTGTCAGTGCGGCGTCTGATTTTTTACCGCCGGCTAATACCATAATCTGACCGGTTAATTCATCAGTGGCAAAGGGTTCACCATGGTCATCAACATACAAACTGACGCTGTCAGCTTCGCGCACCAACTCAAAACTCAAGTCGTACTTGGTGTGCACCACACCACCATGTTGCGGCTTAATATCACTATGGCTAAGTGCTACCGGTGAAAACAATGCCATAGCGCCTACCATGGCCAGTATTGTTAATATTTGTTTTTTCATAACGTATCTCTCTGTTTATAAATGACAAACTTAGTTCAGGCGTTGTCAAAATACCTGGTTACATAAGATCTTCTGAGCCCTGCTTCAGCCAGTTATTAGTAGGCTTCTCGCCAAACAACCAATACAACAAGGGCGTTAACAAAGTATCCAATAGTGTTGAGCTGAGCAGTCCGGCAAAAATCACCACCGCAACCGGGTGCAAAATTTCCTTACCAGGCTGATCCGCCGCCAGCAACAATGGCACCAGAGCAAAAGCGGTAACCATAGAAGTCATCAACACCGGCGCTAACCGCTCCTGTGCCCCGCGCACCACCAGTGCTGCACTAAACGCCTCACCTTCATGCCGGCATAAATTCAGATAGTGGCTGATTTTCAAAATACCATTACGGGCGGCAATGCCGGTAAGTGTAATAAAGCCGACCACCGAGGCCACAGACAACGCAGTGTTAGTAAGCCACATCGCTATCACGGCACCGGTCAGTGCCATCGGTAAGCTGCACATAATAATGCCGGCGAAAATCAGCGACTGATAACGCACATACAGCACCAGAAAAATCAGGCTGAACGACAGCACAGACAACAGCACTAACAACTGCATGGCCTGCTCTTGCGCCAAAAACTGCCCTTCTATGCTGACAAAACTGTCTTGTGGTAATACGGTATCCTTTACTATGGCCCGCACTGCGGCCAGTAAGTCACTAACATCAACATTCCCGCTATTGGCATAGATAACGATGCGGCGCTGGCCATTTTCACGGTTAACCTGATTGGGGCCATCCAGCATCTCGATTTGCGCAACGCTCGATACGGGTATGGCTCCGGCGGGTGTATTCAGCAATACATTGGCCAGCTCGCTGGGTGTGCGCCGCTGCTCTGGCAATCGTAAGATCAGCTCGTAGCGCTTTACACCATCAATAATGTCGGTGATATGCGCACCGTCCGTTAACATAGCCAGTTGCCGCAGTGTTTCGCCGGGTGTCAGGCCATATTGCGCTAATTTAGCCTGATCCAGCCGTACAGTCAGCTGTGGAATTAACACCTGTTTTTCTACCGTCACATCGACCAGGCCCGGCACCTTAACCAGTTGCTGCCGCAACAGCTCAGCGCTGACCCGCAGGCTATCTAAATCATCGCCAAACACTTTCACTGCCAGTTGCGCCCGCACGCCGGACAATAAGTGGTCCAGCCGGTGAGAAATGGGCTGGCCAATTGCCACCTGAGCCGGTAGCACCGACAGTTTCTGCCGGATCTCGGCCAGCACTTCATCGCGGTTACGTTCTGATGCTAGTAAATCGACATCAATTTCAGATGAATGCACGCCTTCGGCATGTTCGTCCAGCTCCGCCCGGCCGGTGCGCCGGCCCACCTGCTGCACTTCAGGCACCGACAATAACAATGACTCCGCCAATTGCCCCATCTGGTTAGCTTGCTGCAATGAGGTGCCGGGCTGGAACAATACGCCTAATACCAGTGAGCCTTCATTAAATGCCGGTAAAAAAGCACGGGGCAATGCCAGCACCGTAACGGCTATTAGCAACATGGCTGCGGTTGCCGTGGCAATAAGCAGCTTTGCTTTGGGCAACGCCCTGTTGAGCCAGCGCTGCTGCGCCCGTTTCAGTAGTTTCAGTAAAGCACTGTCCCCCTGCTGCAATTGCTTCATCTTCGGCAGTAAGTAATAACACAGCACCGGTGTCAGCGTCATCGATACCAATAAGGACGCCAGAATCGCCACTATGTAAGCAATGCCCAGTGGTGCAAACAACCTGCCCTCAATCCCCGGCAAGGCAAACAATGGCAAAAACACCAGAATGACAATAGCGGTGGCGTACACTATGCCGGAGCGCACCTCGACACTGGCGCGCCAGATCACCTGCAATACCGGCTGCGGTGACTCACTTTGCACATTTTGCTTTAACCGCCGCAGAATGTTCTCCACATCCACCACCGAATCATCTACCAGCTCGCCTATTGCAATAGCCAGCCCACCCAAGGTCATCACGTTGATGGAGAGTCCCAGCCACTGAAATACCAAAATAGTTACCGCTAACGATAGCGGTATCGCCAGCAACGAAATCAGCGTAGTCCGTACTGATAACAAAAAGATAAACAGAATAAGCACCACCATAATGGTGCCGTCGCGCAGCGCTTCGGTGACGTTATCAACAGATGCGGTAATAAAATCCGCCTGACGAAACAGCACCTGCGGCGCAGCTAGCCCCGCTGGCAAGGCCGCCCTCATTTCAGCCAGGGCTTGCTCAACCGCGGCAGTTAGCTGCACGGTATCAGCGCCGGGTTGCTTTTGCACATTGACGATCACCGCCGGCATGGCATTAAAACCGCCATCGCCTCGCTTCACTGCAGCGCCATAGCTAACATCGGCCAGCTGCGCCAGTTTTACCGGCACACCATCGTGCCAGCTCACCGCAAGCTGGCGCAAATCGTCCGGACTTTGGGTGCGGCCAAGATGACGAATCAGATATTCGCGGTTGCCCAGATCAATAAAGCCACCGCCTTTATTAGCAGCAAAATCAGTTAATGCTTGTTGCACCTGCTCCAGGCTGACCCCCAGCTGGCGCAATTTTGCCGTATCCGGCTCGACTCTTAGCTGTCGCACCTCGCCACCAATGGCAATCACCTGAGAAATACCGGGCAATGCCAACAAGCGTGGCCGTAACACAAAATCGGCATATTCTCTGGCCTGCATTGGTGTTACCCCGGCATCGGCGGACAAGGGCAGCGCCAACAACATAATTTCCCCCATAATGGAAGAAACCGGCCCCATCGTTGGTACTATACCAGGCGGTAGTTGCGCGCTGGCCAGACTAAGCCGCTCTGCCACCAGTTGCCGATTACGATAAATATCAGTATCCCAGTCAAATTCAACATATAAAATGGACAAACCAATGCCTGAGGTCGAGCGGATGCGCGTTACCCCGGTGACGCCGTTTAACATGTTTTCCAACGGAAAGGTGACCAGTTGCTCCACCTCTTCCGGTGCCATACCACCGGCTTCAGTCAGCACCGTTATCACCGGCTTGTTTAGATCCGGAAACACATCAACCGGCAAGCGCGGGGCTTGCCACAGGCCATAGCACAACATCATCAGCGCTGTGGCGATAACAAATATCCGGTGGCGCAGGCTGACACGAACCAATGCAGTAAACATAGTTATAGCTCCCTAGCGCACTTGATTAAGTAAGGAAGCGCCCTGCACTACCACGCGATTATCCCCCCCCAAGCCATGTACTATCAGTACATGCGCCGGGTCCAGCACCTTATATTGCACCTGCTGCGGTAAAAAGCGCTCGGCCGACAGCTTTATCCACACAACCGCCATGTTGGCGCTGTTACGCACCACAGCTTCTGCGGGTAAAACAATCCCCTGCTGTTGCTGCTTTAGTTTTGCCCGCAGTCGTACGGGCTGTTCAAGGATTAGCGGCACGCTGACGGCCGAGTCAGACAGCACAGGTTCAAAATACAACGGAATTTGACCCTGTTTTAACCGGGCAGCATTACCTAAAAAGTGCAGGCTAATATCAGGGGCATGCTCAACAACCGCTGAATCAATGTCTGCCGCTAAGTTAGCGTTGGCTGTTGCCGCTTCAATCAACAGCTTTGCCGGATCAATGATTTCAAACATGGTGGTACCGGCCGCTACCCACTGACCGCGACTGATATTTTCGCTGTGCACAATGCCTGACATCGGCGCCAGCAACACCTCGGGTTTTTCTAAGCCCTGCTGTAACAGTTGCTGTTGTTGCTCTAAGCGTTGTAGCTGGGTTTGCAGCTGCTCCAGTTGCTGTTTAGGCGCCAGGTCACCCAGCGCTTCAAGCCGGCGGATATCACGCAGCGCTTGCTCTGCATCACTGCGCAAAGCAATAAGCTCGCTGTTTTGGCTGGCAAGCTCATACGCCGTATCCTGATAACGAATATACCCCAGCACATCACCGGCCTTAACACGCTGACCGGAAACCGGTAACCCGCCGGGCGCTGCGTCTAATCTGCCATCACTGCTCGGTTGCACCACAGCCCGGCCTGAAGGATGATGCCGCACTACTGCGTCAAGTTGCACATACTGCGCTGTGGTGCTGCTTTGCGCCAACCGCGTATAAATACCGAGCTGACGTTGGTCCGCCATCGGCATTTGCACTGAGCCATCGGCCTGGCGGCCAATGCCATTGCTTTGCGTTGACGCAGCTTCTGTCAAATGCTCGCCATCAGGGCCGTGGGCGCCGGGCGCCGCACTAACCGCTAAGCTGCCAAGTATAAGTACGCTAATAACAGTGAATGTTATTGTTTTCATTTGGCAGCTCCCCGACGGCCAAACAGTACACCGGCAACAAACAGCAGCAGGCCTACAGGCAGGCTCCACCAGGGAAAGTGTTCATCATGATGCTCATGCACCACATCGTCATGATGTGCAGCAGCAGATAGATCTAAACTCGCAGTCAGTAAGTCCGCGTTATCGGCACTGATAATGGTCAGGACTATTTCATGGTTGTCGTGTTGCTGCAAAGCAGCCAGCAGCGCAGGATCATCAAGCAGATAATGGTTTTTAGCAGCAACAAAGTGTGCGCTACTGCTCAAACCAGCCGTTTCAAGTTCAATTTGCGCATCGGCAACCGCGCGGTTGCTCTGATAATCATGCAGATGTAATACCAACGCATCCGGCTGCAATTCACCCACCAGTTCAAATACATCGCTAAAAGCTTCAAAGCGTGGCAGTAAGGATAACTGTTGGCTGGTCTCAGTGGTCAGATGCTCACCATCAGGGCTATGCGCACCGGGCGCGGCATTTAGCAACTGCACATTTAGCGCAAAAACAATAACCAGGTACGGCATTAGCGTACGCACAAATACAGCCATGCTAAATGGCCTGCGGGAAAGCAAAGTCATATAAATTCCAGAATCTGAAGCACAATTAACGAAACCCTATGCACAGGCAAAGAGCTTTAATGTATTAAGGATTGTGTTTTCAGGCTCTTGGCGGAGGTGTTATGCGGTGTAAAAAGGGTTCGGGCAAAGATTGCAAACAGCTAATATCGGGCGTGGTTTGCGCCAAGCTGTTTTTCAATATGCCGTGTTGTAATAAAGCAGCTACTGAACCATTGAGATCATGTGCAACATGATCCCGGGCTTCAGCAGAGAATTCCAGTTGAATCTGCTCCGGGTCTTCAACATCGTGAGTGTGTGGCTCGCCCCAAAAATGCAAAGCATCATGCGAGAAAGATTCGGCAGCATGTGTTTTTTCAGGCGATAGCGATACGCCCAGCGTTTGAAAGCTGAGGGTAAAAATCATCAGAAGTAACACAATTTTGCGCAGCATCGGGACCTATCGCCTTAATTTACCTGCTTAGATTACCACGAAATATACTTTCAGCCAGTACTTTTTTAGCGTGCCTTTTTAACGGTGTTGGCTCTTAACAGTGTTTTTGGAACAGCCTGATATGCTAACATTAACTGCCGCACAGCGATATTTAGCTGGCTAACTATCGCTGTTGATACCCATATTTTTCGGGTATCAAATCGCACTAAGTTGGCACCGGGCAAAAATGTCGATGACGTTGAGCAGAAACTGCTAAAGGTAGTGCCTGCCGAGTTTAAACTCGATGTACATCACTGGTTAATCTTACACGGCCGCTACACCTGTATTGCCCGTAAGCCTCGCTGTGGTAGCTGCATTATTGAAGATCTTTGTGAATTTAAAGAAAAAACTGAATAGGAGCAAACATGCGCATTTTACACACCATGTTACGAGTGGGTAACCTAGAAAAGTCTATTGCCTTCTATACCGAAGTACTAGGCATGAAATTGCTACGCCAGTCAGAAAATACCGAGTACAAATACACGCTGGCCTTTGTCGGCTATGGCGATGAAAGTAGCCAGGCCGTGCTGGAGCTTACCTACAATTGGGGAACCGACAGCTACGACTTAGGCAATGCCTATGGTCATATTGCGTTGGAAGTAGAAAATATCTATGAGGCTTGCGATAAAATTCGCGCCAAAGGCGGTGTGATCAGCCGCGAACCCGGCCCGGTAAAAGGTGGCACCACCGAGATCGCCTTTGTACGGGATCCGGACAATTATGCTATCGAGCTTATTCAGAAAAAAGCCAGCTACGACACCTTATAATTTGTAATGGTATTGTCGCATTAGTTTTTCACAGCAAGCTGTTCTAGCTTGCTGATTATTTTCTCAGGAAATATTGACTGATAACGTTGGCGTAGGGTGCCGTCACGGTAGATCTGTTCTAAAGTCTGTTGCCAAAGGGCAATTTCTGCCGCAGAAAAGTCCAGCGAAAATGCCAGATAAAGCGCCACTTCACTAATCGAGTGTAATGGTATTAGCTGTAACGCGGCTTCTTGGTAGAGCGCGCCATGCCGATTCTCATTCAGCGGTGTCACATCGGCTCGCCCTCGCTGGAGCATAGTGATGCAATCACCCGAACGCGTTACTAGCACCAAATTAGCGCCCTCGGTAAAGCCCATAGCCTGTAACGCCGGAATATAAGATGCGCCGCGATAACCGCAAGCTATAGCGCTTTCACTTAGCTCTGCTACACTTAAACCGCTAAACCGAGCAGGCCCATATAACTGCATATCGTAGTATTTTACCGGACCTACCCAGTGAAACAGTTCCTCGCGTTCAGGCGTACGCACCGTTTCAAATAACACACTACGTGGTGTTTTTTGCGCCCGCTGCATTGCTCTGGCCCAGGGTAATAAGTAATAAACGCCCTGCTGCTGCATTCGCTTTACCAGCTCTTGCACTAATTCAACCATTGGCCCTGAGGGTTTACCCGCTGCATCGAGAAAAGTCCCCGGCAGGCTATGTTCCGTTAAAAAAACGATGGGTTGCTCACAAGGCGCTGCGTTACAAATCCTTTCCGATGCTACCGCCTCAAAAGGCTCTATAACGTCAGTAGGGATCACAGCCTCAGTAAACCCTGGCCAAACTGCCGATAGCAACAGAGTAAGAACCAGACTAAAAAACCACCTATTTGCATACATACTTATTTTCATAAACATCCTGTGTGCATAAACATCCTGCTCATGCCACCCTAACACGCGGTTACGCACACTGCAAAGCGACTTAAACCTTACTCCAGTTCAATAACCACTTTCTCATTTAACGACATAGCCAGATTATTGTCATAATAGGCCGCTTCGTTAATAAAGGTAGGGTAAACTACTTTGTCACCGTCATAGGCTATCTCAGTGCCATCAAATAAGGTAAAAATCGGGTCGCCCGGGTAAATCGGTTGATAATCCTTGTCCTGCACATTTTTATGCACCATGCCAAGACGCTCACCTTTTTCATTCATCGGTAATTTAATACTATGCAGGTAGCGAAATGCCTCCGTTTGCTTTGGTAACTCAGGCAAGCTATCGGTATTGTACAGCTCAACAAAGTCCAGAATATGCTGCGTCATGGTATGCATCAGTTCTAATACATCTTGCCGCAGCACCGATTGCGGCTGTGGCCCAACTTCAACCAGTACCCCATAACGCCCTAAAGTACACATTAGCGCATGTTCTTCTGCCGCAAAGTGATCTTCATCGCGCGAGATAATCGCCTCAGGCATTTTCATTTTTACATAAGCCGCCAGCTTATTATAAAAAGGCCCAGCCTGCGTTAAAATAAGACACGCGCCCATATTGCTGGTGGTGTTGTGCAAATCAATCAGTAAGTCCGTACGGGCATTACCTTTAGGACCAAGCTGTGCATTCAGTACTTTGGCGCGGCTTTGTTCGTAATTACATAAGCTTGGATCGGCTAAATCCACATTTTTAAACTGCCGGTTGAGATCGCTATGCAGGTAGCGTTTATTAGCGTAATGCGCTTCAGGACTAGCCCACACCGCTTCGGTATTAAAACTGGGGCGGCTAACTTGCTGCGGCTGTGCCAGATACTGGCGAACAAGATAAATACCAGAGAATTCATTACCATGAACGCCCCCCACAATAGCAACCTGCTTAATCTGGTCCATTAAAACTCCCGGAAATTACGACTTAAAGATGCGACAGTAGCACTTAAGATAGCGCTTAACATCAGGCGAAAAGCGCAGTGTTAGGCTACTGCAGATAGTTGACAACTATTATGGCTGGAATTTGCTTGAATGAGAATGAAAAAGCACCGGAGCACAACATATTAATATGCTACCACAGCACAGACTATGTGTTTAGCTTAAGCGGCCGGTTTAGCAAGCTGATCAATCAGTTGATGTTGTTTTACTAATTCGTTATGCAAAATTTGTGACGCCTGACACACGCATTTACCACACTGACTGCCCACACCTAATTGCGCTTTTAACTCGCGTACAGAATCAGCGCCATTGGCAATAGCTTGTTTAATGGCTTTGTCGGTTACGGCTTTACAAATACAAATGTACATGGCGCAGTCTCATTGCTGAATACTGCGCCATAATAATATTACTGCGAATCGTTATCAATACCTTTTGTGAAAATTAACGAAACAATACTTTCTCTTGTTGGAACCAATGTACACAGAAGGCGATTAACGCCGCAGCTAACGCGACTGTTGCGCCAAAGATTAACGCAATCATACTGCCATCCGCAGTACCTTTAATCAGCTCTTTTATCGCCAACGCTACATTCATCACCGGAATTAACGCCGTTTTGGTAGTTAACTCAACACCCGGCATCATCGCCGCAGCCAGTGGCACAAACATTAAAATGGTCAAGGGACTCATATAATTTTGCGCTTCTTTAAAGGTTTTAGCATAAATCGAAATTGCCAGTAATAAAGAGGCAAAAATAGCCGAGGTGGGCACGATCATCAGGAAAATCATTAACAGCTCAGGTGCTGAAATAGCGCCCATCGCTTCTTGCACTACTGCAAAACCGGCAAAGGAACCAATAACCGCGCCCCAGATCCCAAAACTGGCGACCGTAATAAGTGCACCCGCTAATCCCGTACTTAGTACCGTTAAAAACTTCCCTAACACAATAGCGGAGCGACTTACCGGGCAAATTAATAGCGTTTCCAGAGTACCCCGCTCTTTCTCACCCGCACCCATATCAATAGCGGGATAAGAGGCACCGAGTAAGCATAGTGGAATTAAAATATAGGCAATTAGCGCACCAAATTTCTCACCCAAATTTTCCCGCTTGGCAGCGGTGTCTACTTTATCTACCGATACTGGTTTTAAAATAGCGGTTAACTTTAGCGGATCTACCCCTAAGGCGCTTAGTGATTGCCGCTGTAACTGACCAGTATAGTTATCTAAAAGCTCGTTAAAGTAGCGCGACATAAAATCCAATTGGCTAGACTGGTTATAGATAAGCTGCCACTGACTTTGCTCAACTGCTTGCTGCTTGGCGTTAAAATCATCGGGGATCACTACCGCTACGGCGAAGTCGCCAGCCCGAATGGCGGCAATCAGCTCGGCAGGGTCAGTTAGCTCAGTCTCTACTTTCTTGAAATTTTTGTGATAAAACAACGCCTCAGCAAACTCTGGCGCTTGTTGGCCATTGACGATGACATACTTATGCTCTTCCTGCATCGCTTTAGCGGTGGTAGACGACAGCACCAACCCCATAATGCCAAAGATCACCGGGAAGATAAAAATAGGTAATAAAATCACAAAAATCAGCGTTTTGCGATCGCGCATTAATTCAGTTAGTTCTTTTAAATAGACCTGCCACATTAGACGGCTCCTTGCTCAGTAGGTTGTTGCTGCAGTACCGCTAAAAAGGCCTGACGTAAATCGCCCTGCGCCGATAAAGCACTAAACTCTGCCAGGCTACCGGAAAAAGCACTGATGCCTTTATCAATAACCACCACCCGGTCACACAGGCTTGCCACTTCATCCAGATGATGCGTTGAAAAAATAACCGGTGTACCCACTAACTTTAAGCCTTTGATAAAATCTAATACCGTCTGCACCGTCATAATATCCAGACCCGTGGTAGGTTCATCTAAAATCACCACCTTGGGCGAATGTACTACCGCCCGGGCAATTGCGGTTTTTTGTTTCATACCGGTAGACATATTGTCAGCACGACGATTAGCAAAATCGTGCATATTCAGCATGGTAAAAAGCTCATCAATCCGTTGCTTTAATTGCGCGTCTTTCATACCGTGTAGCCGGCCAAAATACGCTATGTTTTCATAAGCTGTTAGCTTGCCATACAAGCCCGTGTCTGCCGATAAAAAACCAATTTGTTTACGGGCTTTTACCGGCTCTTTTAGTACATCAACGCCATTTATCAATACTGAGCCAGCGTCTGGTTTTAAGGCGGTTGAGAGCATCCGTAAGGTCGTAGTTTTCCCGGCACCATTCGGCCCCAGTAAACCTAACACTTCTCCCGAACCACAATGAAAACTAACATTGCGTACAGACAAAAACTGTTTATTGCTATAGCGCACATCCTGCTTTTCAGTGTCCGATAACTTGTTATTTTTACTAAGCGAAAATGCCTTCTCAAGGTTTTTAATTTCTATCATTTGGCTATCCTGCTATAACAGCTCTATTATGGCAGCCTTTTTATCGCTGCCTAAGTGGTCGAAAATACTCCGTATTACTATAAAACGCTGGTGTCGCATTAGCAGCATACCAACCTGGTATCCCGAGTAACGGCAACGGTGTTAGCTGCTGATTATCAAGCAGTGAGGCAGTGTTAGCAATTTGTTGAGCTAATTTTTCATCCAGAAAAGTGTAAGTATCTGTTAAAGGCCAGTCATGAAACCCCGCTGGCACCTCAATAAACCAACTTTTTGCTGTCAAGCCAAGAAAAGGCTGCGTTGCCATTTCATAAAGGGCATGGCCAAAAATAATGGGGGTAATCCCCTGCTCCCAGGCTGCACGTTGTTGCCAGAAACTCTGTTGCCATTGATGCTGTCGCAGCCAATCCGCATGTGCTAACGCGGTTGGCTGCAGTGCCAGAATAACACCGCATTCATCCAGCAAAGTGAGTTTGTTGCGCAACCGACTGCGTTGTTTTAAGCCATGTTGTTTAATCTCAGTCATATGCAGCTGATTAAGCAACGCCTTACTCTTTGGAAACAAGCACCATATTAAAGCACCAAAGATGTCATGCCAGTTTTCAGCACGCGTTGGAATGGCTTTCGTATCATAAATAAAGGCCTCGTAATAGCGCCCATCCGCCGCCAATGCATCATTTTCGACAAAACAAAACGTGCTCCCCTGACGCCAACTATTAAGTTCTGTAATTGTCGGCCAGCTTCTTTGCTGTGCCAGAGGAAATAGTTGGCAAAGGTCGCTGAATATTGGATTCGTAAGCAGATACTGCGCCGACCAGTTGGCGGGTGGATTGAAACGGTTTTTGCTGGTTTTAGTTGTCATTGTTGTACGTAATTTCCTCTACAACCGGGTTTTTGAGCAAATTAGGCCGAAAAGCCAAAAAAGCGCTTGCAATTTTACTGGGGCATGGCAAATTCAAAGGGTACGAATAGATACGTATAGACGTACATACTGCCAAAACATACTTTATTATTAATTTGATTATCAGAGGTTATCATGTGTTCGATATTTGGGGTGCTTGACATCAAACAAGATGTTAAAGCATTGCGCCAACAAGCGCTGCAGTTATCTAAATTATTACGTCATCGTGGTCCAGACTGGTCTGGCATTTGGAATGACGACAATGCCATTTTGGTGCACGAGCGCCTAGCCATTGTAGATACTGAAAATGGTGCCCAACCGCTGATTAATGATAATCGAAATCACATTCTGGCAGTGAATGGTGAGATCTACAATCATAAACAACTCGAAAAAAATCTCGCTACCCCCTATCCGTTTAAAACAAAATCGGATTGCGAGGTGATTTTACCGCTGTATTTAGAGCATGGTGCTGACTTTATCGATCAACTGCACGGTATGTTCGCCTTTATTCTGTACGATGCCGAGCAGCAACGCTATCTGATTGCCCGCGACCATATGGGCATTATTCCGCTGTATTACGGTTATGACGAACATGGCCAGCTATTTGTTGCCTCCGAGCTAAAAGCCTTAGTGCCCGTGTGTAAGCAAATTAAAGAATTTCCGCCAGGCCATTACTTTGACAGCAAAATTGGCGAACTGCGTAAATACTATCAGCGCGATTGGCAAAGTTATGATGCAGTCAAAGATAACCCAGCCAGTGAAGCCGAATTAAAAGCTGCGCTGGAGCACAGCGTGAAAACCCATTTAATGTCTGATGTACCTTACGGCGTGCTGTTGTCCGGTGGCTTAGATTCATCACTGATATCGGCGATTGCCCAGCAATTCGCCAAACGTCGTGTTGAAGATGACGATCAAAGCGAAGCTTGGTGGCCACGCTTGCACTCTTTTGCCGTTGGTTTGCCAGGTTCACCAGATTTAATTGCCGCGCAAAAAGTGGCCGATGCCATTGGCACCGTACACCACACGGTGCACTTTAGTGTGCAAGAAGCCTTGGATGCGCTGCGTGATGTGGTGTATCACCTCGAAACCTATGATGTCACCACCATTCGCGCCTCAACGCCAATGTACTTAATGGCCCGTAAAATTAAAGCCATGGGCATTAAAATGGTATTATCGGGCGAAGGTTCTGATGAGATTTTTGGCGGCTATTTATATTTCCATAAAGCGCCGAATGCCAAAGAGTTTCATGAAGAAACCCTGCGTAAGTTAGACCGTTTACATATGTTTGACTGTAACCGTGCCAATAAAGCCATGTCAGCTTGGGGTATTGAAGCTCGCGTGCCCTTCCTTGATAAAGAGTTTATGGATGTAGCGATGCGCTTAAACCCACAAGCAAAAATGTGCGGCGGCGGTAAGATGGAAAAACATATTCTGCGTCAGGCCTTTGATGGTTTGCTGCCAAATGAGATTTTATGGCGGCAAAAAGAGCAATTCTCAGACGGTGTGGGCTATAACTGGATTGACAGCTTAAAGGCCCATGCGGCAAAAGAAATTACCGATCAGCAAATGGCCACGGCCAGCTTCCGCTTCCCGGTCAATACCCCTGATAGTAAAGAAGCCTACTATTATCGGGTGATTTTCGAAGAGCATTTCCCGCATGCCGGTGCTATTGCTTGTGTACCTGGCGGTAAATCAGTTGCTTGCTCTACGCCAGAAGCCCTGGCGTGGGATGCCAAGATGGCCGAGATGACGGATCCTTCTGGCCGTGCCGTGCGCGATGTGCATAGCCAAGCCTACTAAAGACGTTTGATTTAATGTGTAATGCCGGCGAATATGCCGGCATTTTTTTGGTTAATTTACCCAGTATTTTATAGGTGCCGCAATTAACGATAACAATCTTAACGTCAGCGCTTTAAGGTTGTTGTTCAGGTGCACTACCTTCCGCCTCAACCGGCGCTGGTAATAAATCGGCTCGGTTTAGCCCCAATAATACCGCAATGCCACTGGCGACGTAGACTGACGAATAGGTACCAACAGCAATACCAAATAATAACGCAGTCGCAAAACCATGGATCAGGGCCCCGCCCAGATAAAACAGCACTAACAGCACCAAAATAGTAGTAAGCGAGGTGATGACCGTGCGGTTTAAGGTTGAGGTAATAGCAAAATTGATGGTGTCATCTACCGTACTATCGCGCAATTTACGAAAGTTTTCACGAATACGGTCAAACACGACAATAGTATCGTTGATGGAATAACCGATCAAAGCCAACACTGCCGCCAGTACCGTTAAATCAAACTCTAATTGCAATAAGGAAAATAAGCCTAAGGTTAAGATCACATCATGGCCCAGCGCCAGTACCGCACCTACCGACAAGCGCCATTCAAAACGCATGGCCACGTAAGCTAAAATACCCAATAATGCCACCAACAACGCCAGCCCCCCGTCTTGCTTTAGCTCCTCCCCTACGCTAGGCCCAACAAACTCAATACGCCGCATAGTGACCTGACTATCAAACTCAGTGTTTAAGGCACTCAATACGGCATCGCCCAATTGCGCCTGCGCGACGCTCTCGCGTAACGGGATCCGCACTAACACATCCTGACTACTACCAAAAAGTTGTACCACCGCATCAGGAAAACCGGCAATACTTAGGGTTTCCCGCACCTGCCCTAAATTAGCGGCTTGCACAAAGCTGACTTCGATAACAGTACCCCCGGTAAAATCCAAGCCCCAATTAATCCCCTTAGTGGCCAACAACCCCACTGAACACATCATCAGCAGCAATGAGATTGATACTGCCAACCATTTAAAACGCATAAAATTTGCCGGTTTACTAAAATTAAATACTTGCATACTGACGTCCTCAGATAGGCAGTGACTGCACGCGGCGGCCGCCCCATATTAAATTGACTAACAGGCGGGTACCGATCACAGCGGTAAAGATCGAGGTTAAAATGCCCAGCGCTAAGGTAACGGCAAAGCCTTTAACAGGTCCGGTGCCAATACCAAACAGAATTAGTGCCACCAGCAAGGTCGTAATATTAGAATCGGCAATGGTCGCAAAAGCCCGATCATAACCATGATGGATCGCCTGCTGCACTGAACGTCCTTCAGCAAGCTCCTCACGTATTCGCTCAAAAATCAGCACATTGGCATCTACCGCCATACCAACAGTGAGTACGATACCTGCCATCCCCGGTAAGGTAAGGGTGGCACCGGGCAACATAGACATCAGGCCAATTAGCAGCACCACATTGGCTAGCAAGGCCACATTGGCAACCAACCCAAAGCCTTTATAATAAACCGCCATAAAGACCAGTACCGCCAGCATGCCCCATTGAATCGCCTGCACCCCCAGATTGATATTTTCCTGGCCCAAACTTGGGCCTATGGTGCGTTCTTCAATAATTTGGATCGGTGCAATCAAGGCGCCGGCCCGCAGCAAGCTCGCCAAATTTTGCGCTTCAGCAGGTGAGCTTAAACCGGTAATTTGAAAACTACGGCCCCCCAGCCGACTTTGAATAGTGGCATCGTTAATCACTTCCTGCTGTTTAACCAGTATCGGAGTGCCGTCTGCTGCCAGCTCTGTACCGGCTTGGTATTCCACAAACACCGACGCCATCCGCCGCCCAACCGCATCTTTGGTGCCGGCAGAGAGCAGGTCGCTGCCTGGCGCATCAAGCATAATGGTGACTTGCGGCATGCCATAATCATCATACCCTGCACTGGCACCAGTAATATGATCACCGGTCAGCATAATGCGTTTCTCTAACAACAGCGGCCGTCCATCCCGCGTTTGATATAGCGCCGAGCCAGGAGGGACCCGCCCGGCCATAGCCGCAGCCAGATCGCTTTGTGTATCCACCAACCTGAATTCCAAGGAGGCGGTGGCACCCAAAATTTCTTTAGCCAGTGCGGTATCTTGCACACCGGGCAATTGCACGATAATGCGATCTGCGCCCTGACGCTGCACTAAGGGTTCCGCTACCCCGATGCCATTTATCCGGTTGCGCAAAATAGTGATATTTTGTTCAAGGGCATATTCCCGGATTTCTTTTTGCTTTTGCTCCGACAACCGCAGCTGTAAGCTCAAGCCATCGGCACTGCGACTTAGCAGCAATTCACGGTCAGTTTTCTTTAGCAGCGACTCTACTGCCGCAACATCAGCCGCACTACGCAGCACAAGCTGGACCTGTTGCTGTTTTATATCGGCCTGCACACTACGATAACGAATATCAGCCTGACGCAAATCAACCCGAATGCGCGCCGTCAGATCGTTCAGGTTTTTCTCCAGTGCTGCTTGCATATCTACCGCCAGCAAAAAATGCACACCACCACGCAAATCTAAGCCAAGCTTCATCGGTGCAGCACCAATAGCGGCTAACCAACTGGGTGTGGCAGGCGCCAAATTAAGCGCTGTCACATAATTGCTCCCGAGCTGTGTAGTGACAAGTTCGCGTGCCTGCAACTGGGTTTCGGTATCATAAAAACGCAGCAATAATTGCCCTTGTTGTAACGCTACGGTTTTTACCGCTATGCCTTCTGCCGCTAGCGTTGCCGCTAACTGCTGACGCGTTGTTTCTGCGACCGTACCACCTCGGCTAGCACTGATATTCAGGGCCGGATCGGCAGGATATAAATTAGGTAAGGCGTACAGCAGTGTTAGCAATAACATGCCCAGCACCAGCACATAACGCCACCAGGGATTTTGGTTTAACATAAGATCCTCACAAGCCACAACAGTGAGGCTGTTGCAGCGATATCATCAACAAATTAAGGTCAGGCAAAAAGCCCGGATTTGATTAAATGTTGTGAGAATATGGCGGTGCGCGCGCCTGCCAGGCACAATAACGGTTATTAGCCGCTAAAAGTGGCAGGACGGTTGTGAACTGAAGGTCGTTACCGCTGACAAACAGCCGCTCAGCGGCAAGTAAGGCAGCAGAATGGGCATCATCTTTATCGTCTGGTTGGCTCAGCAGATGCTGTTGCAGTGCGGGGGGAACGGCCTGTAATTGGCTATCAGCCAGCGGCGATACGTTAGCATCGTGCACGGCAAAGGCTTGCGGCGTACACAATAAGCTTAAATAAAATAGTATCGCAAAACCGCTAAACCAGCGCATAACACCTCGTTGTTACAAACAATCAATCTGGCAGCATCGCAAACCGGTATTGATCTCCTGCATATGATGGTGGTTAATAGGTTTTTTCTCAAGCGCTATTTATAGCGCTTGAGAAAAGCAACGATAAAACAGAAGATTTACATCAGGCGCTGCCAAGCCTAGTACAGATCTGCTATTATCTGCCTTTGTTTAGATTTATTAGTCATACTCCCAACCCGTGTCTACAGGATCACAGCATGATAAATCACTTTAGGGTACTTGGCGTCAAATCCAATGCCAGTGATGACGAGATAAAAAAAGCCTATCGACGCTTAGCGAATAAATTTCATCCAGACAAACTACATGGTTTGTCTGAAGACGAGCATGCTGCAGCAGCCAGTCAGCTGCAGCGTGTTAAAACTGCCTATGAGGTGCTGTCTGATCCGAAGCAGCGCAGTGCATTTTTAAAAGACTTCAATAACGTTATTGTCACTGATCCCACTGCCGCTATGCGCGAGCTGTGGGACGAATTTTATGCGTGAGGCCAGCATGGCAACAAAAATGAATTTAGCACGAATTCGTGCCCTACATACCGATGCTCGGGACAATATTGACTCGTACAGCGATCCAGAGAACCCCAAAGCACTGGAACAATTTACCAGTAAAATGAAAGCGGTGTTGCTAAGCGATCCGGAGATGCTGGAGTCGGTACCTGAATATTTACCGATGGCGTTATTTGGCCGGGTAAAGTTTCCGCCGGGTACCGCAACAAAGTGGAATCAATGGTTAAGTAATGGCCAGCAACCCAGTTGGGATGAGTTTAAGGTGGCCGTGGCTTTTAATACGGCCGATTTACCTTTAGTGAAAGCCGTACGGGATTATTCAGAAAACACCCTGATTGAAGCTTGCGCGGCACTTTATTTGCTAACGCAAGATAAAGCGCTTCCCGCTAAAAAATCCTCTTCAGACAGCAGTGAAGACGCTGACGACGAAAATGATGCCGTTGACTACGATGACGATGCTTACCGTGATGAAGACGACGATGAGCAAGATGAAGACGAAGAAGGCTACGACGATCAATACGATGAAATTCGCTTTAACCGGGAGAGCTAACAGTGAGTACAGATTTAATTGCTATTGCCGTCGCTGAAATTAAAGAACTTGCCGTAATAGAACCCAAGCAAGCCAGTAAGCGTTTTGAAATTATTGCCAATACCATGAGCGATGAGCAACTGGGCGAAGTCATTGAGCAAATTGATATTGTGACGCTTACGCAAATGAACAGCCAGCATGATTTGTCCTTTCCATCTATTATCTCTGAGCTGATGACGCCAGAGAAAATTCGCGATATCGTCTGCCAACAGCCGCTATATTGGGAAGAGAAAATCAAAAATAATGCGGAAGAGCTAAAGCAGCATACTTTTGATTTTCTAACCTACCTTATTCGCACTCAGGACAACGAAGAGAAACAAGCGGAAATACTGGAATGTATTGCCGAAGATCCGGCAGGCTTGTTTTATCTGTCGATCCCTTTTATTGAAATCTATCGCGGTGAAATTCTCGAGTATGAAAATTACTGGGAAGATAAACTGTACGAAGATGAAGAACACTTGGAAGAGGCCGAAAGCTTTACCGAGCGGCAGTTGGCTGAAGATGCCCATAATATTGGCTATGATGATCCGAAAAGCTTACTGGCATTAATCCGTCAGCTTACGCCTGGCGTGGAAAGCGCAATCAAAGCGCTTATTCGCAATGAAAGATCAGGCTGGGAAGGCATTATCAGTAAATTTGCCACCGAGCTTGTTATGCAAGCCAAAGAGAAAAATCAGGTTGAAGACGAGTTTGCCGAAGTGGACGATATGTTCAGTTTTCTGGATTAAGGGATAAGCCGGATGCAGTTGATTGTTCGTGATAACCAGCAAGGTCCATTTTTAAGCAAAGTGATTTATCAAGCGCAAACCGAAGAGGCAATAACTGCCGAGCAGCTGAATCAAATCAAGTGCAAAGCCGTGTTAATGAGCCTGAAGTTTGCTGATAAGTTTTACAATAAATACAAAATGCATTTGTTAGAACAAGCCGCGCATGATGTGATTGGCATCGTTAGCCTGGGCTTAATTGCACTGAGTGAACAAGATCAGCAAAAAGCGCTAGCCCTGCTGCTAGCGCCTGAAGGCTTAGTTAAGCCCTTTCAAAAAGGCTGGAATATGCTCTCGGCGGTAAGTCGCAAACCGGCCGGTAAGGCATCGCTGTATGGTGACGTAGACGAGCAGTTGCTGGCACAAATTTCCAGCCCGCCACAGGCGGAAGATTGGCCGGGCTGGCAAGCTTATCAGCAAGCGCTAACTGAACACCATCGCTTGCATGCCATGCAATTGCTGCGGCAACAATTTTATCAACGCCAGGTATTTGACGAGTTCGAGCATTTCAGCTTAGAAGAAGTCTTAGCCGAAGTGGTGCTCTATCGCGCCCTCACCGGTGGTGATAAGGTAAAACAAGATTTGAAAAAACGGCTGCGGCAAATTACGCTGGCAGAACATTGGTTAACGGAAACTTACTTAACCCTGCAAACCGAAGCCGTACTAAGCCAATTGCCAGGTGACAATGCGGCGGCTATTCGCGAAGACTTAGGCCAGCATTTTATTCCTGCGTTGCTGCGCACGCTGCATTTTTGCCGCGATTACCAGCAATTGCAGCAAACTAATGCGTCGCCAGAAAAACTGGATGCCTTTGAACATAAACACGGTTTGCAAAGCCCGCTACTTGGCTGGCCGCACTACCTCGAACTTTAACACGGGTAAGGCCTAACTCCGGTATCGGTCTGCTCTGATTGCAACAGCAAGATGCTGTGCAGTGCTGCGATTAACCTATAGGAGCGTAATGAAAACGCCAAAACGTATTCAACCATTGATCGATGAGGGATTGGTGGATGAAGTGCTCAGGCCACTAATGAGTGGCAAAGAAGCCACAGTGTATGTTGTACGCTGCGGTGACGCTATTCGCTGCGCCAAAGTGTATAAAGATGCCAACCAGCGCAGCTTTAAAAAAGCAGTGCAATATCAGGAAGGCCGCAAAGTGCGCAGCTCTCGGCGGGCCAGAGCGATGGAAAAAGGCTCTAGCTTTGGCCGCGAGCAAGCTGAAGAAAGCTGGCAAAATGCTGAAGTTGACGCCTTGTATAAGCTGTCAGACGCAGGTGTCAGGGTACCGACGCCCTACGGCTGTTATGACGGTGTTTTAATAATGGAGCTGATTGTCGACGAAGATGGCGACGTGGCTCCGCGGTTAAACGATATCCGGCTAACTGCCGAACAAGCGCGGCGCGATCATAAAACCATGATGCAAGATGTGCTTCGTATGTTAGCGGTAGGTTTAGTGCATGGTGATCTATCAGAATTCAATGTACTACAAGATCCAATAGGTCCGGTTATTATTGACCTGCCGCAGGCCGTTGATGCCGCAGCCAATAACAACGCCAAATGGATGTTAACGCGCGATGTGGATAATATCACACAGTACTATGCACAGTTTGCGCCTGAGCTGGCAACAACCAAATACGCCAAAGAGATCTGGGCCTTGTTTGAAGCGGGTAACCTTAACCCTGAAACCGAACTGAGCGGGACCTTTGCTGAAGTAGAACTAGAAGTTGATGTAGACGCCGTAATGGAAGAAATTAATGCGGCGTTCACCGAAATGCAAGATCGTAAAGCCCGTCAGCAAGCCGAAAAAGACGAAGACTAAGCCGGTTTATCCAACGCACTGTTTACTATTCCCTTATTATTATCCACCGACTCTGACACCGACTCAACACCGTGTCAGAGTCGGTGGCTAGAGCAGCAAGTTACATTCAAACAATAATTTTCTTAAGCTTTGGCGGCCGTTGTACTGATAATTTGAAAACGGGCGAAGCAACAATATGCATCGTGTTATTCAAATGCTTGCTCAAGCGAGAGTTTACTGGTCTGTAGTGACTTCTCAGATAACTTAAGTAGTTTTAGCAGTGCCAGTGTTTCCTGCTGAAACTGATAGTCTTGGTAAGACTGCACCACAAAAGCCGGTTTACCATTTTTAGTGATTAATAGCTCTTCTTGCAACTCGAGCGTATTCGCATGCTCTTTTAAATACGTAATGGTCTCAGTTTGCATAAGGCCCCTTAAAGGCTTTTAAAAGTCTTTTTAAGGTAGCAGAATACTCTCATATTTACCAGTAACACCCACTCACTCCAGCAACCTTAATGCCGGTAACGCTTTAGATCATCTGGCAGCTCTCTTCAATAGCGGCTTGGCAAAATGTCTGCAACTGGTCGTTCCGGTGCCGGAGCCAGTTAGCTGGTTAAGGTTTTGATAGCACTGCTTAGACCATCTAACGTCAGCGGGTACATGCGATCTTGCATAATCTGCTGGATAATACTAATTGAATGATAATGCTGCCACCACTGCACTGGCTGTGGATTTAGCCATACCGCTTTGGGAAATTGCGCTAATAAACGCTCAAGCCATACCCGGCCAGGTTCCTGATTCCAGTGTTCTACACTACCGCCAGGGTAATCAATTTCGTAAGGCCCCATAGTGGCATCGCCAACAAAGATCATCTTATAGTCACTGCCATAGGTATGTAAAACATCCTGCAGCGCGGTTTGCTCGGTGTAGCGGCGTTTATTATCGCGCCAAACCCCTTCATAGACGCAGTTATGAAAATAAAAAAACTCCAGATGCTTGAACTCGGTTTTTACCGCAGCAAAGAGTTGTTGGCATAACTCAATATGGTCGTCCATCGAGCCACCAACATCAAAAAACATGAGCACTTTAATGGCATTGTGCCGTTCGGGTACAAAACGTAAATCCAGATAGCCTTGCGCTGAGGTGGCTTGAATAGTACCGTGTAAATCGAGTTCAGTAGCAGCACCACTGCGGGCAAAGCGCCTGAGTTGCCTAAGCGCTAGCTTAATGCTGCGATTATTCAGCTCACTATTGCTGTCTAAATCTTTAAATTCGCGTTTATCCCATACTTTAACAGCACGCCGTGCGCCACTGCCTTGCTGACCTATCCGCACCCCTTCAGGGTTAAAGCCATAGGCCCCAAAAGGTGATGTCCCTCCCGTCCCTACCCACTTATTACCACCGGCATGACGTTTTTGCTGTTCGGCTAAGCGCTCGCGTAATTGTTTGAGTAACGCCTCTAAACTGCCTAACCCTTTTAACGCCGCTTTATCGTCATCTGACAAGTTTCGGATAATATCCGGGATTAACCAATCATCGGGAATACTGCTGGCTAAATCCACCGCCGCTACACCTTCAAAATACTCGGCAAAGGCCCGATCAAATTTATCGTACTGACTTTCATCTTTTACCAATACCAGCCGTGATAGCTGATAAAAGGCTTCTGTATCCGCAAACACCACCTGTTGCTTTAGCGCATTTAATAAGTCCAACAATTCGGTGATGCTGGTTTTCAAGCCGTATTTTCGCAGGGTAAAAAAGAACTCGACCAGCATTTAGCGCCCTTGCCGTTTTGCCAGAAATGCCAGTTTTTCTACTAGCTGCACATCCTGCTCATTTTTCAGTAAGGCACCAAACATCGGCATTAAGCCACCCTGTTGCTGCTTTTGTTGCAATACCTCTGCTGGGATCTGCTCGGCTAACAACAGCTTTAACCAATCCAACAGTTCAGAAGTGGATGGCTTTTTCTTTAAACCCGGTAACTCACGCAGTTCAAAGAATATTTCTAAAGCCGTGCTTAACAACTGTTGGCGAATTTGTGGAAAATGCACCTCGACAATTTGCTGTAACAAAGCCGCATCAGGAAAGCGAATATAGTGAAAGAAACAGCGCCGCAAAAAAGCATCGGGTAATTCTTTCTCGTTGTTCGAGGTAATAATAACGATAGGACGCTCAATGGCACGAACTTGCTCGCCGGTCTCATGCACATAAAAGCTCATCTGATCCAGCTCGTGCAATAAATCATTGGGGAACTCAATATCCGCTTTATCTATCTCGTCAATCAGCAATACCGGTCGCCTCGCGGCAGTAAAAGCCTGCCACAATTTGCCGGGTTTAATATAATTGGCAATATCCTGCACCCGCTCACTGCCCAATTGGCTATCACGCAACCTCGATACCGCATCATACTCATAGAGCCCATGTTGCGCTTTAGTGGTAGATTTAATATGCCACTGGATCAGATCGGTATTTAGATTCTGCGCCAACTCCTCGGCTAAGCGGGTTTTACCGGTGCCGGGCTCCCCCTTAATCAGCAAAGGCTTTTGTAGCGTCACTGCGGCATTGACTGCCAGCGCCAGCTCGGCCGACACAATATAATTTTCGGTACTTTGAAAGGCCATGTTAGATCCTTAGGCAAAAGTCAAAACAGCTATAACTTATAACCAAATACTACTTCAGTTTTTAATAGAGGTGCGTATGCTTATACCAATATATTCTCATTTTGGAGTTTTTTATGGCTAATGTCTATGCAGATAACACCCTCTCTATCGGTCGTACCCCACTGGTAAAATTAAACCGGGTCGTTAAGGGTGCTAATGTTTATGCCAAAATTGAAGCACGTAACCCAAGTTTTAGTGTTAAATGTCGTTTAGGTGCAGCGCTAATTTGGGATGCGGAAAAACGCGGTATTTTAACACCAGAAACAGAATTGGTAGAACCCACTTCAGGTAATACCGGTATTGCTTTAGCCTTTGTCGCAGCTAGCCGTGGTTATAAATTAACCCTGACTATGCCTGCGACGATGAGTTTAGAACGACGTAAGCTATTAAAAGCGCTCGGCGCCAATTTAGTCTTAACCGAAGGCCCGAAGGGCATGAAAGGCGCTATTGAAAAAGCTAAAGAAATTCAGGCCTCTAACCCAGATAAGTATCTTATTTTAGGTCAGTTTGATAACCCGGCTAACCCACAAATTCACTTCGAAACAACCGGTCCGGAAATTTGGAATGATTTAGACGGTCAGATAGACGTATTTGTGGCCGGTGTCGGTACTGGCGGTACTATTACTGGCGTCAGCCGTTTTATTAAACAGGAAAAACAGCATCCACTAGTAAGTGTTGCTGTTGAACCTAGTGAGTCGCCAGTAATCAGTCAGGTTAAAGCGGGGCAGGAAATTAAACCCGGTCCGCATAAGATCCAAGGTATCGGCGCCGGTTTTATTCCAGCGGTATTGGACGTTGATCTTATTGACCGGGTAGAGCAAGTCAGCAGTGAAGACGCTATCGCCATGACGCATCGCCTGATGAAGGAAGAAGGTATTTTGGCCGGTATTTCTTCAGGTGCTGCCGTAGTTGCCGCTGCCCGCTTAGCCGAATTACCCGAGTTTGCCGGTAAGAACATTGTAGTTGTTTTAGCCAGTGCAGCAGAACGCTATTTGACCAGCCCGTTGTTTGCCAATGTCTTTACCGAGCAGGAACTTTCTGCCTAACTTACACTTTTTACCTAAAAAGGCTGCCACTGGCAGCCTTTTTCTTTACAGCGCCGGCGAAACCGCTCACAATTCTAATTACCTATGTGATCGGACAGATAGATCTTATTATGCGATTTCTTAAACCGCTGTTGTTGCTACTTATGCTGTTGCTCAGTGCCTGTGAACGCAACCCACAAGTCAATGCCCAACCGGGTACACCTGAAAACATTGCTGGCGAGTTTTTTCATGCTATTTACAATGAGAAAGATCTTAGCAAAGCTAAAGCTATGTGCACCAGCGAGTTTGCTAACTTGCTAGCCTCTTATGGCACCGCCCGGCAAGCAGGTAGAACTTTATTTAATATGAACTTCGATACCGTAATCATTAATGTTAACCGCAGTGGCCGCAATTTGCGCGAGCAATATGATAATGAAGCCAGTATTCAACTGATTTTTGATGGTGAATTTGATGATAAAAGAATTCAGGAAACACGCACCGTGGTATTGATAAAACAACGCGGTAATTGGCGGGTAAAAGCGGTGCAAGCAGACAAGTTTAGTACGTCTATTCGTTGATGCGACAACCGACTGGTAAGAGCCGGTTTTACTTGCTCTTACCAGTATCTCAACACGCCCTAACACTACTTGCGAAAAAAAGCCTGCAATTGTTGTTGGCAGCTTTCACTATGCAGCAACTGCTGAAAATCAGCTAACTCTCTGCCAATAGTCTGTTGTACCAACTGCTGTTGCGGTGCTTTCAGCAATGCTTTACTACGTTGCACCGCTTCCGCTGGCAACGCGGCTAGTCGCTGTGCTTTACTCGCTGCATAGGCCAACAACTGCTCGCTCGCCACGATCTCATTCACCAAACCAAACTGGGCCGCTTGCGCTGTGGTAAAAGGCTCTGCCAATAACAAATATTGTGCCGCCCGCTGATAACCTGCTAATTGTGGTAACAGCAAGCTGGATGCCGCTTCCGGACATAGCCCTAACAAGGTAAACGGCATTTGAAAACGGCAATCTGCGGTGGCATAAACCAAGTCACAATGCAGCAATACCGTAGTACCAATACCGATGGCTAAGCCCGCCACTGCCGCCACCAACGGCTTAGGAAAGGCCGATACTGCATATAAAAACTGCACCACCGGATGTGCTGCATTCAGCTCTCCCGCCGATAAAAAGTCTTTTAAATCATTACCACTGGTAAAGCACTCTGCACTTCCTTGTAACAGTACTACTTTGATCTCTGTGTCCTGCTGCGCTTGATTTAACGCCGCTGTAAGTTGCTGGTACATCTGTAAATTAAGCGCATTTTTCTTTTCCGGGCGCTGCATACTCAGGGTAAGTACCCCGTCTTTTACTGAGCTGTTAATCTCACTCATCTTTAACGACCTAAATACTGTTAAAAGCCACTTACCTTGCCTTCGCGCCGCGGATCGGCCGCACCTTGCAATACATTTTCTTTCACTTCTATCGCGTGCAGGCCACTGTTTAAATCCTGCAATCTAACCTCATACCCAAGCGCTTTTAGCTCTGCTTGTAACTCCACCAAAGCCGTACCATCCTCTAAGGCTAAATAATCATTACGATGGGTATAACGTGGAATATTCAGTGCCTGTTGTACATCCATTTTCCAATCTAACACCGCCACTAAACTCAGTGCTACATAGTTAATTATACGACTACCACCGGGTGAGCCTATTACCAGTTTTAAGTTATTGTCAGCGTCAAACACCATTATCGGCGCCATTGAGCTACGTGGCCGCTTGCCACCTTCCACCCGGTTAGCAACCCACAGATCACCCGCTTTGGGTTCTAAACTAAAGTCAGTTAGCTGATTATTGAGTAAATAGCCATTGACCATTAAGCCGGAACCGAAAACATTTTCGATACTGGTCGTCATACTCACCGCATTGCCTGCTGCATCAACTACGGATAAATGGCTAGTATTGGGGAACTCTACTGCAGGCGCGGCGGCTAGCGCTGTGGCACCTGCTGGTTCGCCCGGACTAGCGACCTTATCCATAGCGCCAATTAAGGCTGCCCGGGCTTTAAGGTAGTCTGGGGTGAGTAAGCCTGCTACCGGCACCTCGCTAAACGCAGGATCGGCAATATAGTGGTCCCGGTCAGCAAAGGCCAGCCGCGACGCCTGGCTAAGTAAATGCACCGTATCGACACTGTAGGGTTTCATTTCACTTAGCGGAAAATTTTCAAGAATCCCCATCATTTGCAGTACCGCAATACCACCGGAACTGGGTGGTGCCATACCACAAATCTGATACACCCGGTAACTGATACAGACCGCATCCCGTTGTTCTGCCCGATAAGCGGCCAAATCAGTCAGAGTTAATTTCCCAGGATTAACCGCAGCCTGTTGCACGGTATCGACCATAGCTTGCGCGTTGGCGCCTTCATAAAAGGCACTGACACCGTCTTTCGCAATTTGACGTAAAATAGCCGCATATTCAGGGTTTTTCAGCAAATGCCCGGCCGGTAAAGCTTCGCCGCCCGGATAAAAATATTGGTTAGCCGGTGCCAGTTGCTTCAGCCCCTGATTCCAACCAAACGCCAATTGCTTCGCTGTGCGCGCGGTTACCGGAAAGCCTTGTTCTGCCAATACTATCGCATCGGTAAATAACGCTTCCCAAGGCAATTTACCATAAAGTTGATGCGCATCGGCCAATGCACGCAACACACCCGGTACGCCTACTGATTTGCCGCCTACATAGGCTTCGCGCCAGCTCATCACTTTACCATTATCGGCAAATAAATAGGGACCAGCCGCTGCCGGAGCCGTTTCCCGGCCATCAAAGGTGGTTAATGCCTGATTATCAGCTTGCCAGTGCAAAATAAAAGCCCCGCCGCCAATACCCGAGCTTTGCGGTTCGACCAACCCCAACACCAATTGAGTGGTAATAGCCGCATCAATAGCACTACCGCCTGCTTGCAAAATACGTTGCCCGGCGTCAGCAGCTAGCGGGTTGGCCGCTGCAACCATCGCCGAGGGAAAAATAGTAAGCTGTTGCTGCACAATACCGGTTGCCGCCTCAGGTTCGCGGGTTTCTTGAGGTGAAGCAGCAAAAAGTGGTAGCGAAACGCTAGCTATCACAAAATAGCTAGCGCAGAGAAGATGTCTTTTCATTGTAGGGACTTTCCTTATAATAGCGCTCTAACACCCTAACCAGTTACCACAAGAAGATCAACCAGCGCTATGCGAAGTGCATCAATTAAACCTTATTTACCTTATCTGCTGCTGGGCATAGTGGCTGGCGCCCTATATTGGAGCCCAGCATCAGTGCAGCTTGCACTAGAATACAACAGGTTAGCACTGGCTCAAGGCGAAGTGTGGCGCCTGCTTAGTGGCCATTTATTGCATAGCAATTTCTATCATTTATTGATGAATCTGACCGGCTTGATACTTATCATGTTGCTCCACGCTGCAATTCCCAAGCGTTTGGCGTTTGGCTGGCAATTACTACTGCTAAGCCTAGCCACTGGGGTTTGTCTTTGGTTGTTTGCAACGGATATCGGTATCTACGTTGGCTTATCTGGTGTGCTACACGCCGTACTTTGTTTTGGTGCTGTGCTGGACCTGCGCCAAGGCTATCTATCGGGTTATCTAATCTTAGCAGGTGTTGCGATTAAACTAGGCTCAGAGCAGTATTTTGGGCCCAGCGCAGAATTAGCTGCACAAATCGCCGCCGATGTCGCCATAGACGCCCATCTGTACGGTGCCTTAAGTGGGGTAGTGTTAGGCCTGATACTGTTTAATCAGACGCCGGGGTTTAATCGAACGCCGGGGTTTAATCAGACGCCGCGCCGGTAATGCGCTCACCACCCAGCCGGTATACCGCATAGCTACTAAACTCGGCCACTAATTTACTATAAAAATCTAAATTGGTCAGATTAATAGTAAACATGCAGTTTAAACCGCAGTTTACGGCACGAAATGTTTGGGTGCTGGCCGCGCCGACACTGGCAGTAAACTGATACTCTGCAACCAACCGACTGACCCGCCAACTGTGAAAATCACTGGTGATAAACCGTAGCGATTGAGCTTTATCCAACCGTTTTGCTAAGCTAGCAAACTCCTGATAGGTGTTATCACCAGCCTCATAGCAATCTACGGCAAGCTGATTGACCCGCTGCTGCAGGTAGTCCACATAAGGTTGGCAATAACGGGTGGTAATTAATACCGCTGCCGGCGCACTGTCTGGAGCTCGTTGCAACAGCTCAGTACGCAGTTGTTGTAACCTTGCCGCAGCACAAGCAGGCAACTGCTGAGCTGAGCCGCCACATCCTAGCACGACGTACAACGAGGGTGTTGTCTGCTGATCTGTCTGGTTCGGTATTTCATTATGGTCCAAGCTATTCTGGCTAGCGCTATGCTGATTAACACTGGGCTGGCTAGCACTGGGCTGAGTAGTGCTATGCGAGTACCACTGCCGCACCTGATTAGCGATAAAGGTATTACCTACCACATAATAAAACAGCAACAGCAGCCATAAGCCTTTCTTCTTATAGCCAATACAGGCAACTAATAAGCCGTAAAGCAGCAGATTATGCGGGTACAAAAAGGGTTCAAGCAGGTCTTTCATTCGCAGTTCCCTCTGGTAGCATTAGTACTTCGGATGTAAAACGCTGTTTATTTGAGACGCTCTGTGCCAGTACCGCGACATTGATTAGTGCCCAGGGCAACCAGAGCATCCCCGAAGTCAGCACATGACCCGCCAGTAAAGACACTAGTAATAGCAGCACATTTAATAGTAAAACGGGTGCGGCCGCGCTGGCTTCTGCGAGGCGACTCCCTGTTAACACTAAGATCCGCCAGAAACTGAGTGCATAGAGCAAGGCGCCAGCTAAACCATAAAACAGCAGTAGATCAAACAGATCCAACTCAATAAAGTACTTTTTCAGCAGCAGGCGCACCCCACCCTGACCCACGCCAAATAGTTGCAACCATTCCGGGTAATGCTCGGCCACTGTCGTAAAATTGCGTTGTAAATAATAATCACGCGATGACAATACTATGCCCGCAATACCGCGTTGCTGATAGGCAAAAACTAATTTGTCGTAGATGCCAACCCACTGCAACAGCGCGTTAAGGTTTAACAAAAGTAACAGCGTCATACTCAGCAGCACAATGCCAAGCAATAGAAAACGTCGCCAATAGTGTCGATAATAGCTACGCGGGGTTAACAATAGCGGGATCAGAATAATTAGTAGCAGCGTACCAAATAGGCCGGTTTTAGTGAGCATCAGTCCGGCCAGCAATAACGACGCCACACTTAACAAGGGGTAACACCAACGCCGGACTTGCCAGGCACGTAACAATAGCCAGCACGTTAACACCAGCAACAACGCAGAAAGCTCATTAGTTGAGATAAAGAAGCCTTTAATACCTAAGAACTTTTGGGCGACTTCATCCATTGGCTGATAAGCCGTACCGCCATAACCTGCGATACCCAATAAGACGTTCACTAGCAACAAGGTGTAACTGCCCAGCACAAACCAATCGAACCAACGTAAAAACGCTACCGGTTGCTGCTGTGCAATAATTCCAAAATAGGCTAAAGCCAATAGCAAAGCGCCCACTTTGGCAATTAATTGCAAATCTTGCCATAAAAAATACTGGCCACCGACCACACTGACATAAAGTGGCCCCAGCAGCATAAATAGCATTAAGCCCACAGGCGCATACAGTTGATTGCGACATAGCTGCCAGCCCCGGCTAATAATCCCTGCCAGTAAGACCGCTTTAAATAACGCCGCCAAGCTATAACTGGAGCCAAAAGTGTACCAAAGCACCCCATTTAGCCAGTCAATTAATACCACCATTGACGCCAGCAGCAGCAACACCTTATCTAGCTGAGCGACTGGCAACCGAAAAGAAGTTAAGGTCATCATTATTTTTTAAACAAACCACGCAAACCTTTACTAAACAACTTTATTCTAAGCTGGCTTAAGCCCGCCAATCGTTGTTTCAGATAATAACGCCACTTCAGTTTTACCAAACCATAACGGCATAAGCTAAGCAATTGCCGAAACGTCAGGTTGTGCTGCTGCATGGTCAGCCGATAAAACATTTGATTTTGTAAATTACGTTCGCTCATCAAGGGGCGGTGTTTAGCCACAAACTGTTGATGTGCATCCAGGCGTTTTGGCGAATTGGTAATACGGCCGAGCTCATGGCCCACATTTACTTTATAACTGGCAGCAGCAATCCGCAGTGCCGGGCCGAAAGCCTGCACTACCCGCACCCACATATCATAATCTTGAAACGCGGCAAGCGAGGTATCAAAGCCAGCCAACTGTAACATCCGCTCGCGCTTTACCAGCGCTTGATTAGACAGGGTATGTAAATCCAGTAGTTCTGACAAACTTACCGCCCGTTGCTCAGCAAACAGGGTTTTTCTTACCGAGCCGTAATCCCAAATATAGGCCGAACAGACACAGCTATATTTATCTTCGTAAGCAGCATAAAGGCTACTTAAGCGATGCGGTAAAAACTCATCATCATCATCCAGACCGGTAACAAATTCGCCCTGAGCTTCTGCTATAGCGCGATTGCGAGCAGCACAGGCTCCCTGCCCGGTTTCCTGCCGTAAAATTTTTATCCGGCTGTCGTTTGCATAGCGCGCGGTCAGCACTGCGACAGTGTCATCCTTAGAGGCGTCATCTACCACTATAAGCTCAAAATGCGGGTAATCCTGTGCCAGCACCGAATCAATAGCCCGGCAGGCCATTTGGGCACGGTTATAGGTTGGCATATAGACACTGATTAACGGGTATTGTGACATCCTGCCATCCTTATATTTTGCCCGTCAAATACCACCACAGGTATTTGACTAATCTTAGCTGCCGACCAATCCGGCTGGGTTGTAGTACCAAACGGTACGCCCACTCCAGGTTCAATTTACACCAAAGTTCAGGTGCACGTTTTACGTTTCCGGTAAACACATCATAAGTACCGCCAACCCCCATATAAAAACAGTCAGGATGCTGGGCTTGAATGCGCTTAATTAATAATTCTTGTTTCGGCGAGCCCATCGCCACACTGACAAACCGGGCGCCACTTTGTTTTATCGCCTGAATCAATTCGGCTTCATCCTGAAAATAACCATCGGTTGCGCCGACAACAACAGTACCTTGCGCCTGCAATTTCGCACGCGTTTGCGCCAACACCTCTGGCTTTGCCCCCACCAGATAGACCGGTACCTGATACTTTGCTGCGCGTAGCATCAGCTCTTGCCACAGTTCACAGCCAGGGATCCGTTCTACCCTACGCTGTAACCGTTTACGCATGACTTTTACCACACCAATACCATCAGCATAACGAATATCGGCCTGACGGATCACGTCTAAAATGGCAGGGTTTTCCATTGCGGTTAAGATCTTCTCAGGGTTGATAGCAATAGCCGATCCCGCAAACACCTTGCCATCTGCATGCAAAATAAAGGCAAGTAACTGTGCCATATCGTTAAACGCCGACACCTCCACTGGCCCAATTGTTACTTTAGCGATAGCCTGTAAGTTATGTTGTGCTGTGTTAGTCATTATTTACATCCTGATAAAGTTGACGCAGACGACTGATCACCGCAGGCAGTAACACAGGCTCGGCCTGTTGTCGACATGCTTGCTGCATCACGGCGTAACGCTCTGGCGACAGCGCCAGTAATTGCTTAATGCTTTGCACTACCTGTTGGGTTAATTGCTGTTCAGTTTGCTGCTGACTTAACCGATAACCGGTAACATCGTCTACAACCTGCGCCAGCGAACCATCAGTTTCGGTGGCAATAACCGGGGTATAGCACGCCATCGCCTCTGCCATCACTAACCCAAAAGACTCATTGCGCGATAAACTGATAAAACAACGGGCGCGTTGATACAATGCCTGCAATTGCACTGGCGATTGCGCGCCCACAAGCTGCAGATTGCTAAAACGCCGGGCCGCAGCATTAAGCTGGACCTGCCAGGGGCCCGTACCTGCCACAACAATACGACAGTGACTAAGCGCCGGTAATATGGCCAGCAACCGGTCCATCCCTTTATTCTGATCTAAAGTACCGACATACAATAAATCGATATCTTTATCTGCCAAAGGGATACACCTGGCAGCAGCATAACGCCCCTGGATCCCCGCCGACAAGATTTGCTGTCGAGCTGGCGTGAAAAAAAACTGCTGGCTTAAGCTAACACTGGTAAAGACCCATGCTTGCACTTGCCTGGCACACCAGCGATATAAATTACTCGGTGGCTGGTAGTAATAGATGTCGCTGCCGTGGCAGGTCACCACAATATTAAGCCGCCGATTACGCAAAAGGCGATACAGTAGCGCTAACCAAATGCTGGGATAAAAAAAATGCACATGAATAATATCGTAACGTTTACGGCTAAACAAAAAGCGCCAAACAAAATCCAACAAAAACACCGGATATTTCAATACTCTGTTCAGCAAAGAGTCACCATGCCAACGCATATAATGATAATCGGTGGCTTGACCTTGAGCATTCAGCTCAGCAACCTGACTGGCCACAAACTGGCCTTGAAATGGTGCTGAAAGTTTAGGCCCCATATTGGTAATAACTAACAGTGTTGGATTAGCCTTAGCCACGTTAAATAGACGCTCCTGTGTAAAACGGCAGTAAATTAAGTAAAACGACACTATTTATAAACTATTAGCATTCGCCAGTCGTTTATTCTGTCACTTAGCATTATTATTACAACAAGTTTCAGCTGACGCTCGGCTGAATAAGCGCCAGATAGGCAAAATTGATAAAAATGAATTCGTTATGACATCGCAATTGCTATTAATACTTTCTGCTTTCGCATTTTGCCTACTGGCAATTTTACTCTTTTATCCCCTATCGCAACGGGTCGGTTTGGTGGATGTACCCAAAGGGCGTAAACAACACCAGGGCGCCATTCCGTTGATTGGTGGCTTGTCGGTGTTCAGTGGTTTAGCTGTCGCTTTGGCACTGTTTGCCCCGGATGCGCTCAACCCGGTGTATTACTTACTCTTAGCCGGAGCCATCGTCATTCTCGGCGCTTTTGATGACTATTTGGATCTTAGCGTTAAATTACGTTTAGCGATACAACTAGCCGTAGGCTTGGGAATGGTTTATGCGCTCGACTTGCATCTAGCCAGCTTAGGTAATTTATTTGGTCTTGGCGAAGTAACACTGGGAGTACTAGGCATCCCCATCACCTTAATCGCCGTGATTGCCGCTATTAATGCCTTTAATATGACCGACGGTATCGATGGCCTGGCGGGGATGTTAAGTTTGGTCAGTTTTGTTGCCATTGCTGGCTTTATGCTGCTGTGGGGGCAACCAGAACAAGCGCTACTGCCAATGACACTAATTTGCGCGTTACTACCTTATTTGGCGTTTAATCTGCATTTAGTGCCCGGGAAAAAAATCTTTATGGGTGATGCCGGTAGTATGCTGATTGGTTTGTCGGTGATTTGGTTGCTGATTATTGGTACTCAAAGTGAGACCGCCAGCTTTAGGCCTGTCACTGCCTTATGGTTGATTGCCATTCCACTGATGGATATGGTAGCCATTATGTTAAGGCGCATTTTGAAAGGCCAGTCGCCTTTTCAGGCTGACCGCGAACATTTGCATCATATCTCGCTACGCTTAGGCTTAGACTCACGCGAATCGCTTACCCTAATTACCGCACTAGCGTGCATTTTTGCCTGTATCGGGGTGATTGGTGAATACCTGATGATCCCCGATGTTGTTATGCTGTTGCTGTTTATGCTGGTGTTCGCCGGTTATATTCTGCTGCTACAAAATATCTGGCGCATTCTGTCACACTTACGTCGCCGCTTGCCTCGGAGACGCTAAATGAAATTACTTAAAAAACTGCTAATGGCACGCGCTACCGCCATGTTGGGTGATAAGCTGGTAAAACTGGCAGCAGGTGCGGTTCTTACTGTCTTTGTGGCGCGGATGCTTGGTGCCAGCGAGCTGGGTATTTATTCTATCGTCATGGCCTGGAGCGCTTTCTTGGTGCCGCTAACCAGTATGGGCCTGAATAACCTGGTGGTACGACAAATGACCAAGCTGCCCACCGGGCAAGAAGCCATGACCATGTTGTATACAGCTGTCAGTATCCGGCTGGGGCTGGGGTTGATTGGCGGCGCCTTACTGCTGGGTATTTTTTATCTGCTTAATCCGCAGCTTTTTAGCGGGCATTTAAGTTACGCTATTCCTCTGCTATTTGTGTTACAGGCGTTTTTTGGCTTTTTATTATTTGAGTTTTACTTAAATTATCAAGGGACTTTCCGTAGCCCTGCCTATGTTAAATCACTGATTTCACTGTTTAGTTTTGGTATCAAGCTATGGCTGCTCTATCAAGGTTTTGGTATTGCCAGTCTATTGCTACTTACCGCGCTGGAGTTCTTCGTGGTCGGTCTAGCGCAATACCTACTATACCGGCGTAAACATCAGCCATTTAAAGATGAAGATTCACGTTGGCCAGCCTATAACCCACGTTACTTTAGCCTGAACCACGGTAAATTACTGTTAAAGCGCTCAGCCTGGCTCTGGGTATCGGGAATTGTTTCGGTGATTTATCTAAAAATCGATATTGTGATGCTTGGTGCGATGGCAGGAACCGAGCAGGCCGGTATTTATGCTGCTGCTAGCCGTTTATCCGAACTGTGGTATGTCTTCCCCGCTACGCTGGCCGTGCGCTATTACCCTGATATGCTAAAAGCCTACGAAAAAGGCTGGGAAGGCTACTTATTAAAGTTACGCCGCTTTGCCGTGATGTTTTTCAGTGCGGCACTGGCAATTGCCGTGGTGATGAGCTTAACCGCCGAGTGGATCATTATACTGCTATTTGGTGAAGCCTTTAGTGAAGCCGTCACTGTACTTAGGATCCATATCTGGGCTGGCTGTTTTATCTTTGTACGTTATCTGATTGGCCAACATTTGGTCATTACCGAGCAAGAACCGCTATCGCTATTTAGCCATGGCATGGGCGCCATTATCAACGTCTTGCTAAACCTGTGGTGGATCCCGCAGTACGGCATTGTGGGTGCCGCTTGGGCTACCTTAATTTCTTATGCTTATGCTTCATTTTTCTTCTTATTTTTTGCCAAAAGCACCCGCAGTCAGTTATGGCAACTACTTCGGGTAAAAAGCTCGGCAACGACCAATAACGGAAACAACTCATGACTAAACCTTATTTTGTAGAAATTAAAGGCGTGCAGTTTCGTAACAAAGGCGCCTATTTAATGTTACTGGCCTGTTTGCAAGGCCTAAAAGCAAAGGACAAAAACTTTGAGCTGGTATTATCGCCCGGCCCTAATTTACCTTACCCAGAGCGGGCGCGCCATGGTGCCTGGCAGAAGCTGGCGTTTCGCCGCAAAGGGCTAGACTTAACCGGTCTGCTCGGCAAATTGCCAGGCCCGTTGCTACGCTTATTTAAACGCTATGGTATGGTAACCGAACGCGATCTGGACTTAATACTGGAAGCCAGTGGTTTTGCCTATGGCGATCAATGGCCCTTAGCCTTTTTACAAAATACCGCCAAAGAAGTGGTCCGTTTTGGTAAGGCCGGTAAACCCTTTATTTTTATGCCGCAGGCCTTTGGCCCCTTTACCTCTAAAGAAAGTAAAGCCGCCATGCGCGATATTATCAGCCATGCCCGGCTGATTTTTGTGCGTGATCCGGTATCATTGGCCCATTTACAAAGCTGTGTTGAGGTGTTACCCGAGCATGTCATTCTAACCCCCGATTTTACCGTGGGTTTAAGCCCGCTGGCGAATAGCGAAATACCTGAATTAACCATGCCCTTCGCCGCCCTAATCCCTAATTCCAAAGTGGTGTCGAAATATAATCATGCTAACGCTGAGGCAATGCGCCAGCAATATGTGGCTGCTTTTGCCGCCGCCGCCGACTACCTCACGGTGCTGGGTTTACAACCGGTACTGGTTAATCATGAAGGTAAAGAAGACGCCGAGCTCTGTGCAGAAATTGCCGCGCTATCACCTTGTGGCTTGGTACAAATTGAAGATCCACTGGCGGTAAAAGCCTTTATTGGTAAGGCCGAACTGGCTGTCAGTTCACGTTTTCATGGCGCGGTAAATGCGTTAAGCCAGGGCGTGCCTTGTATTGCCACCAGTTGGAGCCATAAATATCACGCCATGATGAGTGACTTCGGCATGGGTGATTTTTGTGTCGAAGAATTATCAGAAGATAGCCTGCTTGGCGCTCTGGCGGACTTACTGGAGCAAAAAGAGCAACTAACGGCAGAGGTAAAAACCCGCGCAGCCAGCCTTAAGCAACAAAACCAATTAATGTGGCAGCGGCTGTACCGGGCTATTGGCTGGTAATTAAAGCATCAGGCAAGTCAACCTTGCCTGTTTTAGCTCAGTGTTAAAAGCAAATGGGCAGTTTTAAGGTATTATCCGTTTTTTCCGGTCCACCGCACATTTCATCATAGGCAGACTGGTGTACTAACCAAGCCTGCCGAACGGTGCAACTGCTAAGTGATTGTTTCACTTGCTCTACGCTATGAAAATGCTGCGGCAGGTTATCATCGTTGACAATAAAACCTTTGCGGTCATCAAAATCGGCCTCTACCAGATAAAGGCCCATTTCGTAAGAATGAACGGTTAATTCGTCGATACGTACATCCTGATGATTTAAATGTGCAAGGCGGTGATGTGGCATAGCGCTACTCCAACAAGAGAATTCACAAAGAAGAATGGAAGAAAATCCCAGTCACTTGCGTCTTGTTACGAGCGCAGCAAACTAGCCGATCTGTACCTAGCGACTTTTTCTACACCCAAACAATACTATTGTGCTAAACGGGTTGCCTGCCAGTTTACTACCTGCCATTGCCCATTACGTTTGATAAAGGTACCACTATTTAAAAAACGTAAGGTTTCACTGTCAGACTGCCCTACTAAGGTAAAAGCCACTACAGCGGTATCACCGTACTGCAGGATTTGCACATCTTCACTGCTGTAACGCATCCCTATCTCTTCAGGCTTGAGCTCACCCCGGCTACTAACACCAGCCATCAGCTCCGCTTTACCAAACCGTTTACCGGTAGAGCTGGTATAAATAAGCTCTTCGGCCCAATATTTATTGTGAATAACCGGATCATTCCGCGTCGCGCCATCTAAAAACTCACTTAACAACGCCGTCAGTTCTGCTTTGTCGTCAGCCAAAACCTGACTTGGGATGAATAATATGAATGCAACCAAAAATGCAGTTAATTTTGTGCTGATGTTCATCATAATTTCTCCAGTAAAAAAGGCGCAACAGCGCCTTCTATGTTGCAAACCATACAACTTAAAACGCAATACCACCATCAATTTCAACGACCCGGCCGGTAAAGAAATCATTCTCAAAAATATACTTAGCGGTATGAGCGATTTCCGTAGCTTCGCCTAAACGGCCAACCGGTTTCATTTTTTCCAGCCGCTCGCGCGCTTCTGGTTTCATCGCATCGGTCATGGCCGTACGAATCACACCTGGGGCAATAGCACCAACACGAATACCATAACGCCCCAGTTCACGAGCCCAGGTTACTGTCATCGCCACTACCCCAGCCTTAGATGCCGCATAGTTAGTCTGCCCCATATTACCTGCCCGGGCCACACTCGACATATTGATAATAACGCCCTTAGTGCCACGCTGTACCATAATGGCGGCCGCTTCACGACCACAGAGAAACACACCGGTTAAATTCACATCGATCACCGATTGAAATTGCTGTAATGGCATCTTAGCCACTAGCTGACCGTCTTTAACTTTTAATAACAAACCGTCAAGCAATATACCGGCGTTATTGATCAAGCCATCAATACCGGTGAAATCGCTATCAATATGGGCAAAAGTAGCTTCAACCTGCGCTTCATCTGCAACATTAGCCACATAGGTCTTTACTGTTGTGTGCTTAGATATCTCGTCTGCAGCCGCAGCTAATTGCTCATTGTTCATATCAATCAGCGCTAGTTTGGCACCTTCGGCTGCACACATGCGCGCCATTTCCAGGCCCAGCCCCTGCGCCCCACCGGTAATTACGATTGTTTTGTCTTGTAAATTCATGGTTTTTTCCATCTATTCTGTGTAAGAAGTAACTTATGATGCTAGCGGCTGCGGTACCTTTGAATGCCACCTCTGGTCATGCTGAACCGCGGCTAATGCGGATGTACTTTTTTGGCGGACCGTCTTTCGCATGGATGCGAAAGAGGAGCCCCCAGGGAGGGGTTCACGGCGTGTCCGACAAAAAATGTACGCAGTGTTAGCCGCACTAACAGAATGAGACAATCTAAAGATTACTCTTCTCAAAAGCATTAAAAATACTGGAAAAATCCAGCTTACCATTACCTGCACGCTGATGTGCCACATACATATTACGCGATAAGGCCCCAAGCGGCGTACTACTGCCACTTTGCAGTGCTGCCTCTAATGCCAGCCCTAAATCCTTCACCATCAAGTCAACCATAAAGCCTCCCTGATAACCATTGGACGACGGTACATTGGGCAGCACATCCGGGCACGGGTTATAGAGCTCCAGAGTCCAGTTTCGACCAGAGCTTTTTAGCATAATCTCTGACAGGACCTTAGGATCCAAGCCGTTATCAATGCCCATTTGTAGCGCTTCCGAAGTTCCTACCATTAGGATACTTAACAGCATATTGTTGCAGATCTTCGCTACCTGACCTGCGCCAATAGCGCCAGCATGAAACAGGTTTTTACCCATATGGCCTAATACGGTTTTAGCTCGCTCAAAATCACTGTCACTGCCACCAATAATAAAGGTCAAGGTTCCGGCCTTAGCGCCACCTACTCCACCAGATACCGGCGCATCAATAAAAGCAATACCTTGCTCCGCCAACGCAGCGCCCAGTTTGCGGGCACTGTCTGCATCAATGGTTGAACAATCAATCACTAAGGCTTCTTTACTGATTTGCCCAGCAATGCCCTGCTCACCTAAATAGAGCCCTAACACATGTTTGGCTGCAGGCAGCATCGAAACGATGAAATCTGCACCCTTGGCGGCATCAACAGCACAGCTTGCAACTTCAGCGCCCTCGGCCTTTACTTGAGCCAATGCTGCCACAGATAAATCAAACGCCGTGACCTGATGACCGGCTTTAACCAAATTAATGGCCATCGGGCCACCCATATTACCTAAACCAATAAACGCTACTTTTGCCATTTTTATTATCCTTTTAGCTTACCCAGTTCACGCAGCGGATGTTGCTCGGCGGCCCAAGGGGAGCGAAATAGCTCATCCACAATAGCGGCGGGTACACTGGCAACGTCCGGATATAACCATTTTGGCTGCAGATCTTTATCAATCAGTAACGCCCTGACACCTTCCTGGAACTCACCTAATTTTGCACATTGCACACTAAGCCCCAGTTCTAAGCGAAAACTGTCGGCCAGAATTTTGCTTTGGCCCAGTTGCAATAAACGATAAACAATATGAGCGGTAATCGAACTACCATAGCTTAAAGAGTCTTTGGCTTTACTAAGCCATTTATCGCTACCGTCAATAGCCAAGATACCTTGCATCACTGCAGAAAGATTTGGCAGCCCAGCCAGTGCAGCAATAGCATCCTGATGCGGCCGAATTTGGCTAAGTGGCATTTGCGTACGGCAACCTTGCTCTTGCAACCGTAATAAGTCAGCAAGTTTTTGATGATTAAGCGCCACCGTGTCGCCCCATTTCACAGTAAGTAGCTTGTCAATCAACTGCGCTTTTTGTTCATGGCAAATAAACACATCAGCTAACCCGATAAAGCGCGCATCGGCAGCATTAATCGAGGCACCAGTTAAACCCAAAAACAGCCCACAACCATCTGGCATGCGGTTTAAAAACCAGCTAGCGCCCACATCAGGGTATAAACCGATGGCCATCTCAGGCATAGCGATGCGGCTGGTACTGGTAACCACACGATGTGAGGCACCGGCCATTAAACCTAAACCGCCACCCATGACTATGCCATTACCCCAAACTAATACTGGCTTGTCGAAAGTATGAATAAGATAGTCTAGGCGATATTCTTTGCTGAAAAACTCTTCGACATAAGGCTGATAAGTGCCGGGTTGATCTTGCATTGCCTGATACAGATCGCGGATATCACCACCGGCACAAAAGGCTTTATCGCCCGCACCTTGCAGTAATACCATGGCAATTTGCGGATCAGCCTTCCATTGTTGCATTTGTGGCAATAAAGATTCGACCATCGGCAAACTAAGGGCATTGAGGGACTTTTCAGAATTTAAAGTAGCAATGGCAATTTTCTTACCATTCGCAGCAGTAAGCTCATCGTAGAGCACCACTGCTGTTGCAGTATTTTCAAGCATTGGTATTCCTTATCTATGGCTGCCAGACAAGCTTAGCAGCACCTACCGCCAGCTTGATGCGGCGGCCGAGTTTAACCTTGCTTTGTGACAACCGTTAAAGAATAGCACCCGCGGCTTCATCTAACAGGCGACGGCCAATGATTAAACGCATAATCTCGTTGGTCCCTTCCAGAATTTGATGCACCCGCACATCACGGAAATGGCGCTCTAATGGATATTCTTTAATGTAACCATAGCCACCATGCAGTTGTAATGCCTGATCGCAAACACTAAAACCAACATCGGTGGCAAAGCGTTTCGCCATAGCACAATAAGCCGTTGCTTCCGGATCCTGGGCATCTAATTTAAAGGCGGCTAAACGTACTAATTGCCGTGCAGCAACTAATTCGGTCGCCATATCGGCCAGTTTAAACTGTAATGCCTGAAAGGCTGCCAACGGCTTACCAAATTGTTGCCGCTCCAGCATATAATTACGAGCAGTATTGAGCGCCTGCTGCGCGGTACCAATTGAGCAGGTAGCAATATTAATACGACCACCATCCAGCCCTTTCATGGCAAAGCTAAAACCTTGCCCTTCACTACCAAGCAAAGCACTGGCAGGAATGCGTACCTCGTCAAAAGTCACTAAGCGGGTTGGCTGAGCATTCCAACCCATTTTTTCCTCGGCTTTGCCATAAATAACACCCGCAGCGTCTGCCGGTACCACAAAAGCTGAAATACCTTTGGGGCCCGCTTCGCCAGTACGTGCCATCACGACCAATACTTCGGTAGCACCGGCACCGGAGATAAACATTTTGGAGCCATTTAGTATATAGCTATCGCCGTCTTTGCGGGCACTGGTGCGTAAACTTGCTGCATCAGAGCCTGATCCCGGTTCAGTTAAACAATAAGAGGCAAGCTGTTCACCTGTTACCAAAGTGGGTAGCCATTGGTTTTTAACAACGTCGGTGCCATAGCTAGCAATCATCCAGGTTGCCATATTGTGGATAGTTAACATGGCGGTCGTTGCCGTGCAGCCCATCGCCAATTGTTCAAAAATAATAGACGAGTCCAACCGCGATAAGCCCAAACCACCCGCGTCTTCTGGTGTATAAAGTGAACAGAAACCCAGTTCACCAGCTTTTTGAATTACGTCTTTAGGAAAATGATGTTCACGATCCCAGCTAGCCGCATGCGGTGCCAACTCTTGTTCGGCAAATTGGCGTGCTACATCGACAAAGGCTTGTTGATCTTCAGTTAGGTTAAAATTCATAGTTAAGTATCCTGTACTACTTATAGCAAAACGGGCGACGGAAAAGCTGCAAATTTTTAATAGTTTGTCTTTACTTTAACCGCCGCCACGCATGCCCCTGTCACGCGTTAACGCAGATTGATTGACATATTTGGGCCTGAAACCGCAATATCATCGTCAAACCAACGTGCTGTAATGGTTTTAGTCTCGGTATAAAAACGTACGGCCTGTTTGCCATAAGCATGTTGATCACCGTAGAAAGAGCCTTTCCAACCGGTAAATGAAAAGAACGGCAATGGTACCGGGATCGGTACGTTAATCCCCACCTGACCGACTTCAATATTGTGTTGATACTTACGTGCAGCCGCGCCGCTGGCGGTGAAGATAGAAGTACCATTGCCATAAGGACTGGAATTTACCAGCTCTATGGCGTCTTGCAAGGAATCGACTGTCATCGTAGTGAGTACCGGGCCAAAGATCTCTTGCTTGTAGATCTCCATCTCGGTCGTAACATTACTAAAGACCGTTGGGCCTACCCAGTTACCTTTTGGATACCCTGCAACCTGACAGCCTGAGCCATCTAATAAGCAGGTGGCCCCTTCTTTTTTACCCTGTTCAATTAACGAAATAACCCTTGCTTTGGCTTGTGGGCTAATTTGCGGGCCATAAGCGGCTTTTCCGTTACTATAATGGCCCGGTGCCACTTTGCTGATGGCTTCAGCTACATCTGGGATCCACTCGGCGGCGCTACCCACAAAAACGGCGACCGAAATTGCCATACAGCGCTGACCGGCGGCACCGACCGAAGCCCCAACTAAAGCATTAACCACTTGCTGCTTATTGGCATCGGGCATAATCACCATATGGTTTTTCGCACCGGCGAAGGCTTGCACCCGCTTTAAATTGTCGGTACCAGTTTTGTAGATGTATTGCCCAACATTGACCGAGCCGACAAAAGAAATAGCTTTAATATCCGGATGATGCAAAATAGCATCAACTTGCTCTTTAGCGCCATGTACTACCTGCAATACGCCTTTTGGCGCGCCGGCTTGCACAAACAGCTCAGCCAGTTTATTCACAGTCATCGGATCTTGTTCTGACGGTTTTAAAATAAAGGTATTACCGCACGCGATAGCTAACGGAAACATCCACAACGGGATCATGGCTGGAAAATTAAATGGGGTAATACCGGCGCAGACACCTAGTGGCTGGATATAGCTATAGGTGTCAATGCTTCGTGCTACATTTTCTACGGTTTCGCCCATCATTAACGAAGGGATATTGGCGGCTTGTTCTACTACTTCAATACCGCGCCACACATCACCCTTAGCATCTTCGACTGTTTTACCTAATTCTTCACAGATAATGGCAGCAATATCAGCTTGGTTATCTTTTAATAATTGCGCATAACGCATCATTAGGCGGGCACGCTCTGACACCGGCACTTCCTTCCACGTTTGAAAAGCAGTTTTAGCTGAGTCAATAGCACGCTGCATTTCATCAGCAGTGGTGCACGGCACCTGGGCAATCACTTCTTGTGTTGCTGGGTTTGTCACAGGGATAAGCTTGTCACTGGTTGAGTGTACAAATTCACCATCGATAAATATTTTAACCTGTTGCGTCATGGAATAATCTCTTTAGCTGTATGAGTTAAAACGGTTAGCCGACCCTTTATGGTATTTGTTCTGAGGCCGGCGCCGTTACCTGTCTTTACCCAGTCTTATTGCCGTTGTGGCTGTATTTGCTACAACGGCGATGAGTTTGGATAGATACCTGTCTTTGCAGGTTTATTAGCGGCGCTTCTCCCCAACCGCTTGCTTGTTTTACGTGGTGCTAAACTATTTCAACGGCCAACGCAACTGCTTCACCGCCACCGATACACAAGGAGGCGATACCGGTTTTTAAACCGCGCTGACGTAAGGCATGAATTAAAGTCACTAAAATACGGGCGCCAGAAGCCCCTATAGGATGGCCTAAAGCACAGGCACCACCATTAACATTCACTTTGCTGGCGTCTAAACCAAGCTCGTTGATTGCCAGCATGGTCACCATGGCAAAGGCTTCGTTGATTTCCCATAAATCAACCTGCTCTTTATCCCAACCCGCTTTGGCCAATACTTTTTGCATGGCGCCAACCGGGGCTACAGTAAATAAGGCAGGTTCCATGGCATGGGTAGCATGTGCCACAATCCTTGCTAATGGGGCTAACCCTTGTGCTTTGGCATCAGCTTCGCACATCAATACTAAGGCCGCAGCCCCGTCGGAAATCGAACTCGAATTTGCCGCAGTAATGGTGCCATCTTTGGCAAAGGCAGGGCGTAAGCTTGGGATCTTATCCGGCTTGGCATTGCCCGGTTGTTCATCCACACTAAAACTTACTTCGCCTTTACGCGTTTGAAAAACGACTGGGGTAATTTCGGCAGCAAAAGCACCGCTGTTAATAGCATTCTGCGCGCGGGTTAACGACTCAACAGCAAACGCGTCCATCTGCTCGCGGGTGATCCCCTTTTCATCAGCAGTATCCTGAGCAAAACAGCCCATAGCTTTACCATCGTAGGCGTTTTCTAAGCCGTCGAGCATCATATGATCTTTAATCTGGCCATGGCCCATCCGATAACCAGAACGCGCTTTATCTAACAGATAAGGGGCATTACTCATCGACTCCATACCACCGGCCACCACAACATCAGCACTGCCGACTTGCAGTAAATCAGAAGCCAGCATTACTGCCTTTAAACCCGAACCACATACTTTGTTAATGGTGGTAGCACCGGCACTTAACGGTAAACCGGCCTTTAAGGTCGCTTGACGGGCAGGCGCCTGGCCTAAACCGGCGGGCAGCACATTGCCCATAATAACTTCACTAACTTGATTAGGTTTAATACCTGCGTCAGCCACTGCAGCTTTGATTGCCGTAGCACCCAATACGGTAGCATCAACGTCTGACAATCCACCGGTAAAGCCGCCCATAGCGGTGCGTTTAGCGGCAACAATCACTACCGCGTTTTGCTGACTCATCTTACTCTCCAAAATGGGTATTAATAGATAATGGCGAAGAGACTACACCAAATTTACGTTTACGCCAACGTCAACATACTACCACCATGGTATTAGCTTATGAAAAAAGTGCAGATATTTGTACAGTAACGACGGCTTTAATGGCATTTAATCTTTACAAAAATGCGAAGACACTGGCTTGGCCGCCAGAAAGCGCGCGTACCCCGCTTTACCTTTACGTAAACTTCACTTATAGTTGCCAGCACTTAGTGGGAAGGCATGCAATGAAAGAAAAAGACGATAAAACCTACAGCATTAGCGAGTTATCACGGGAGTTTGATATTACTACCCGTAGTATCCGTTTTTACGAAGATCAGGGCTTACTAACACCACAGCGTAATGGTCAAACGCGTATCTACAGCAAGCGTGATCGGGTGCGTTTAAAACTGATTTTACGCGGCAAACGTTTAGGTTTTAGCTTGGCAGAAACCGGGCAGTTATTTGAACTCTATGATGCCGATAAAAGTAGCGTGACGCAGCTTAGTACCATGTTAAAACTGATTGAGCATAAAAAATCTGAGTTACATCAGCAGTTAGACGATATTAAGGTGGTCTTGATGGAGTTAGTTACTGTTGAAAAGCGTTGCCGCGAAACGCTTACCGAAGCTCAGCAACAAAAGACCACTACATCGTCAGCAAAATAATTAAAACAGACTTAAAAATTAGCAATACAACCAAGGTAAACGGGGTAAGCATGATTAGTACATATAAAGGCTTGAATTTTGATTTAGGTGAAACCGTCGATATGATCCGTGAGCAAGTCAATGCCTTTGCCCGCGAAGAAATTGCCCCACGCGCCGCCCAGATTGATCACGACAATGCTTTCCCCAATGATTTGTGGCGCAAATTTGGCGATCTTGGCTTATTGGGTATTACCGTAGATGAGCAATACGGTGGTTCTGGCTTAGGCTATTTAGAGCATGTTATTGCTATGGAAGAAATTAGCCGCGCCTCAGCTTCGGTGGCGTTATCTTACGGCGCTCACTCTAACCTTTGCGTAAACCAAATCTTCCGTAACGGCACCGAAGCACAGAAACAAAAATACTTACCAAAGCTGTGCTCGGGTGAGCATATCGGTGCGCTGGCGATGAGTGAACCGAATGCCGGTTCAGATGTGGTCAGTATGAAACTGCGCGCCGAAAAACAAGGCGATAAGTACATTCTTAACGGCAACAAAATGTGGATCACCAATGGTCCAGATGCCCATACCTATGTAATTTACGCCAAAACCGATGTTAACGCTGGCTCAAAAGGTATTACTGCTTTTATTGTGGAGCGTGGTTTTAAAGGCTTTTCGCAAGCGCAAAAACTCGACAAGCTGGGTATGCGCGGCTCGAATACCTGCGAGCTGGTGTTCGAAGATTGTGCAGTGCCAGCAGAAAACGTATTAGGCGAAGTTGGCCGCGGTGTGCAGGTATTGATGAGCGGCCTGGATTACGAGCGTGTGGTACTGGCAGCGGGTCCGCTGGGTATTATGCAGGCTTGTATGGATGTAGTAGTACCGTATATCCACGACCGTAAGCAGTTTGGTCAATCCATTGGCGAGTTCCAACTGGTGCAAGGCAAAGTAGCCGATATGTACACCCGCATGAATGCCGCCCGCTCTTACGTTTATATGGTGGCGAAATCGTGCGATCGTGGCGAAACCACCCGTAAAGATGCTGCCGGTGTCATTCTGTATGCTGCTGAGCTAGCCACCCAAATGGCGCTGGATGCTATCCAGTTATTAGGTGGCAATGGCTATATCAACGAATACCCCACCGGCCGCTTATTACGCGATGCCAAGCTGTACGAAATTGGCGCGGGGACCTCTGAAATTCGCCGTATGCTAATTGGCCGTGAGCTATTTACCGAGTCGAATTGATATGACCAAAATCAGCAGCAAAATTAATCCTCGCAGCGAGGAATTTCAAAAAAATGCTGCCGCTATGCAAGCGGTAGTAGACGATCTAAACAGTAAAGTACAACAGATTAAACTGGGCGGCGGCGAAAGCCTGATCGCCCGCCATGTCTCGCGCGGTAAACTCTTTGCCCGGGACAGAGTGCAAAAACTGCTAGATCCGGGCTCGCCCTTTTTAGAAATTGGTCAGTTTGCTGCCTGGGAATGCTATGAAGATTACGTCCCTGCTGCTGGTGTGGTGGCAGGGATTGGTCGGGTCAATGGTGTTGAGTGCATGATCGTCGCCAATGATGCCACCGTAAAAGGCGGTACCTATTATCCGCTTACCGTGAAAAAGCATCTACGCGCGCAGGAAATTGCCGAGCGCTGCCACCTACCCTGTATCTATCTGGTGGATTCGGGTGGTGCCAACCTGCCGCGGCAAGATGACGTCTTTCCGGATAAGTTGCATTTTGGCCGCATTTTCTTTAATCAGGCCAATATGTCGGCCAAAGGCATTCCGCAAATTGCCGCTGTAATGGGGCTTTGCACCGCCGGTGGTGCTTATGTACCGGCCATGGCGGACGAGAGCATTATTGTTAAAGATCAGGGCACCATTTTCTTAGCCGGGCCTCCGCTGGTAAAAGCGGCAACCGGTGAAGAAGTGTCTGCTGAAGAGCTTGGCGGTGCTGATGTGCACTGTAAAATCTCTGGCGTGGCCGATCACTATGCCTTAAATGACGAGCATGCGCTGCAACTGGTGCGTAATGCTGTTTCACGCTTAAACCGCCCTGCGCCAGCACAGCTGGATGTTAAACCAACCGAAGAGCCTTTATACGACGCCAAAGAATTATACGGTATTGTTGGTACGGATCTGCGTAAGCCCTTTGATGTGAAAGAAGTGATTGCCCGTATTGTCGATGGCTCAGATTTTGATGAGTTTAAACAATATTACGGCGCCACCTTAGTTTGCGGTTTTGCGCGGATCTTCGGCTATCCGGTAGGTATTGTTGCCAATAATGGCATCTTGTTTTCTGAGTCTGCACAAAAAGGCGCTCATTTTATTGAGCTTTGTGCTCAGCGCAAAATCCCGTTGTTGTTCTTACAAAATATCACCGGCTTTATGGTCGGCAAAAAATACGAAGCCGAGGGTATTGCCAAACACGGTGCCAAGATGGTGATGGCAGTAAGCTGTGCCAAGGTGCCTAAGTTTACGGTGTTAATTGGTGGCAGCTACGGCGCAGGCAACTATGGTATGTGCGGCCGGGCTTATGATCCTACCATGATGTGGATGTGGCCGAATGCGCGCATCTCGGTGATGGGTGGCGAGCAAGCTGCAGGAGTGATGGCGCAAGTCACTAAAGATGGTTTAGCACGTAAGGGTGAAACCTTGTCAGCTGAAGCAGAAAAGGCGTTAAAGCAGCCGATTATTGAGCAGTATGAAAAGCAAGGGCATCCTTACTATGCCAGCGCGCGGCTGTGGGATGATGGCATTATCGATCCGGCACAAACCCGGATGACAGTGGGGTTGGCGTTGGCCGCGGCCTTAAATGCGCCGATTGAAGAGAGTCGTTTTGGTGTGTTTCGGATGTAATTGACCGGTTGGTGCACCGGGCTTGACTTTGTGTGAGGTCACAGCAGATTCAAGATCGGTGCAATGGCCTCAGTCAGGTAGTAATTTCCCCCACCGGCTTCGAAGGGGATCGCATTAACCGAAACGCCAGGCTGCTTACAGCCGATATTGCACACAAAGACGCCGTGAACCCATCCGTGGGGGCTCCTGTCCGGCATCCATGCCGGACACGCTTTGTTTAGCAATATCGGCTCGCTGCCTGGCTGCATAAGTGCTTTTTAGTAGATCGCTAAATGCTGTACTAGCGAGGTTGAGTTTTAACTCGAAAAGCTTTCATGGGTATAACTCGAATATTGGATGCTGCTTGTATTTTCGGTTATACAACAAGAACAAAACGAGGTGGTAAACGCAGAGTACACTTTGGCCGAGGGCGTGTTTTTCATGGATGAAAAACAGGAGCCCCCAGGGATGGGTTTACGGCGTCCCTCGGCAAAGTTGTACGGCGCGTTTAGCCGCCGGATGCACAAAACTAGAATTTGGCAAAAACGGAGCGACATCAACCATGACTAAACACTACACAGAAGTAGCCATAGACCCACGCGGTGTCGCCAGTTTGATCCTGAATCGCCCTGACGTCCACAATGCCTTCGATGATCTAATGATTGCCGAGCTAATCAACCAACTCGACACTCTAGCTGCCGACGATAATGTCAAAGTGCTGGTACTTAAATCACGCGGTAAAAACTTCTCTGCCGGTGCGGATCTCAACTGGATGCGCTCGATGGCAAAAAAAGACTATCAGCAAAATCTGGAAGACGCCTCCGAGCTGGCAACCCTAATGCACAAGCTGGATAAATTCCCCAAACCCACCATTGCCCTGGTACAAGGCGCTGCCTTCGGTGGCGCGGTTGGCTTAGTCGCCTGTTGCGATATCGCACTCGCGGACGCCAGTGCCAGTTTTTGTTTAAGTGAAGTAAAAATCGGTTTAATCCCAGCAGTGATCAGCCCCTATGTTATGCGCGCCCTTGGCGAACGCCAATGCCGTCGCTACTTTTTAACCGCCGAGCGCTTTAGTGCGGAAACAGCAGCAACGTTAGGCTTGTTGCATCAGGTAGTGAATAACGACAGCTTAGAAGACGCTGTCGAGCCTATACTGCAAGCTGCATTACAAAACAGCCCCGCCGCAGTCAGCGCCGCCAAATCGTTACTGCACAATATCTATAATCGTAAAATCAGCAATAACGTGATTGCCCATACCACCCAAGCTATTGCCGAGATCCGGGTATCAGCCGAAGGACAAGAAGGGCTTAGTGCCTTTTTAGAAAAACGCGCGCCAAACTGGCTGCAGAATAACTAAGCAGGAAACAGAAGTATGTTCCGTAAAATACTGATTGCCAACCGCGGCGAAATTGCTTGTCGGGTTATTGATACCGCTCATAAACTGGGCATCCGCTGTGTGGCGGTTTATTCTGAAGCCGACGCCAATGCCCGCCATGTGCGCTTGGCCGATGAAGCTTTTTTACTTGGCCCGGCAGCCAGTAAAGACTCTTACCTGCGCGCTGACAAGATTCTCGCCATTGCCAAACAGAGCGGTGCCGAAGCAATTCACCCCGGTTATGGCTTTTTATCCGAAAATGAAGAGTTTGCCAGAGCCTGTGCCGACGCTGGTGTAGTCTTTATTGGCCCACCCGTGCCGGCTATTGAGGCCATGGGCTCAAAAAGCGCCGCCAAGAAAATTATGCATAACGCTGGGGTGCCATTGGTGCCCGGTTATCATGGCGATGATCAATCTGATGCTGTGCTACAAGCCGAATCGGCTAAAATTGGCTACCCGCAATTACTCAAAGCCGCTTATGGTGGCGGTGGTAAAGGTATGCGCGTAGTGTGGCAGCCTGAAGAGTTTGACGCCGCATTGGCCAGCGCCCGTCGGGAAGCCAAAGCAGGTTTTGGTAATGACAAAATGCTGCTTGAGCGCTACCTTACCCGGCCGCGTCATATCGAAATTCAGGTGTTTGCGGATAACCACGGCAATGCCGTCTATCTGGCAGAGCGTGATTGCTCTATTCAACGCCGCCATCAAAAAGTGATTGAAGAAGCCCCTGCCCCCAATTTTACCCCGGCGCAGCGTCAGGCGATGGGCGAAGCTGCGGTTAAAGCTGCTCAGGCCATTGATTATCGGGGGGCTGGTACCGTCGAGTTTTTATTTGATGAAGACGGCTCTTTTTATTTTATGGAAATGAATACCCGGCTGCAGGTTGAGCATCCCGTCACAGAGATGATTACCGGTCAGGATTTAGTGCAGTGGCAGCTACTGGTTGCCGCTGGCGAACCCCTACCGTTAACTCAGTCACAAATTCAGTTAGACGGCCATGCCATTGAAGTTCGGGTGTATGCTGAAGATCCGGATAACGACTTTTTACCCGCCACTGGTAAGCTCACTTATTTACGCCAACCCGATGCCAGCCGTCATGTGCGGGTAGATACCGGTGTGGTAGAACATGACGAAGTGACACCCTATTATGATCCGATGATCGCCAAACTGATTGTCTGGGATGAAAGTCGCGATCGTGCCATCAGCCGTATGTTGCGTGCCTTAGATGATTATCGGATCGCTGGCGTGACCACTAATTTGGGCTTTTTAACCAGCTTAGTCGAACATCCGGCATTTAAAGCAGCTGAACTTGATACCAACTTTATTAATAAACATCAGCAAAGCCTGTTTGCCCCCGCACATAACCAACAAAGTCAGGCACTGATTTTGGCGGCACTGTTTATCTTAAGCAAACAGCAAGCTCCGGCAAATGGCCTGCACAGCAATAGCCCATGGCAGTTTAGCCATGGCTGGCGACTTAATGAAACACCCAAAGTGGCTCTGCAACTGCAATTGGCTGACCAGCGACATCAACTGATAATTGAACAACATCAGCAGTATTATCGCGTACAGTTGGCAGAGCAAAACCTGGATTGTCAGGTTAGCTTAGCTGGCGATGAGTTAAGCGCAGTATTGGCTGGGCACCGGATGAAGGTGCGGGTGAGTCAATATCAGGATACGATTAGCGTCTTTATCAAACATCAGCGTTATGACATTGTTTACCGCACGGAAGTCGCTACCCTTATCGACGGCGCCGACAGTGTCGGCAGCTTAACAGCACCAATGAACGGCACCATTGTTGCCGTGTTATGCAGCGAAAAGCAAGCGGTTAAAGCCGGTGAAACGCTGGTGATTATGGAAGCAATGAAAATGGAATATGCCATTAAAGCGCCCAAAGATGGCGTAGTTAACGCTGTATTTTATGCTGCAGGTGATTTAGTAAAAGATGGTGCCGAACTGGTTGATTTTAGCGCGGAGGACGCATGAGCTTCCCCAAAAATGTACGCTTAGTTGAGGTTGGCCCGCGCGATGGCCTGCAAAATGAGCAAGCGGTTAGCACGGCAGCCAAAATCACGCTGATTGATATGCTTACTGCAGCTGGGCATCAGTATATTGAAGCTGGCGCCTTTGTCTCTGCCAAATGGGTACCGCAGATGGCCGACTCGTCTGAGGTATTCGCCGGCATTCGGCGTGGTAACAAAGTAACGTATGCAGCCCTTACCCCCAATTTAACAGGCTACGAAGTCGCCAAAGCTGCTGGCGCGACTGAAGTCGCTATCTTTGGTGCTGCCTCCGAAGCCTTTAGTCAGAAGAATATTAATTGCTCAATTGCTGAAAGCTTAGCGCGTTTTGCCCCTGTGCTCGCCGCAGCTAAAGCCGATGGTATTAAGGTACGTGGTTATGTGTCTTGTGTGGTGGGATGCCCTTACCAGGGCGACGTCGCGCCTGCAGAAGTAGCCAGAGTGGCAAAAGCCCTGTTGGAGATGGGCTGCTATGAGATTTCACTGGGCGATACTATTGGTGTTGGTACGGCGAATAGCGTGAATGCAATGCTGGATGCGGTGTTGGCGGTGGTGCCAGTTGAGAAGTTAGCGGTACATTTTCATGATACGTATGGGCAGGCACTAACGAATATTTACGTGGCACTTAGCCACGGTATCAGCGTTATCGATAGTGCCGTGGCCGGTCTAGGTGGCTGCCCTTATGCGGCGGGTGCTTCGGGTAATGTCGCGACAGAAGATGTGGTGTATTTATTGAATGGTTTGGGCATTGCGCATGGGGTAGATTTAACAGCGCTGGCACAAGCGGGCTGGTTTATTACACAGCAGTTGGGGAAACGGCCTAGTTCTAAAGTAGGATTGGCGATTCAGGCGAAGTGCAGTCAAACTTGACAAACTGCAGATTTGAGATCGGCGTAACGCCCTTAACTGGGTAGTAATTTAAAACAGAAGCTTCTGAGGGATCGCCTAAATCGAAACGCCAGGCTGCTTGCAGCCGATATTGCACACAAAGACGCCGTGAACCCATCCATGGGGGCTCCTGTCCGGCATCCATGCCGTACACGCTTTGTTTAGCAATATCGGCTCGCTGCCTGGCTATACAAGTGCTATTTGGTAGATTGTTAAATGCTGAACTGACAAGTTTAAGCGCTAAACTCCAGAGTATTTATATGTATATCTCAAACATTGAGTGCAGCTTGTATTTTCGGCAATACAACAGAAACAATACGAGGTGGTAAACGCACAGTACACTTTGACCGAGGGCGTGTTTTTCATGGATGAAAAACAGACTAATTCGTCGGGAACGAATTTGAACAGCGCTTGCGCTGGCCCGAAGGGTAAACTTCAGGATGAAGTTTACAACCCCCCATGGATGGGTTCACGGCGTCCCTCGGCAAAGTTGTACGGCGCGTTTAGCCACCGGATGCACAAGACTTGAAGCTGCTTTGCTTGAAGTCTCAACAGAACCAATTTAGGCGAAGCCGTAACAACAAAATATTTCTCGTAAACTTGCGACAAAAAACGACAGAGGACAACAAATGGCAGGGTTTAATAAAGTCGTACATAGCTACGAAGAAGCCATGGCCGGGCTGACAGACGGCATGACCGTTATCGCCGGTGGTTTTGGTTTATGTGGCATCCCCGAGGGCTTAATTGCCCAAATCAAAAAAATGGGCACCAAAGATCTGACCGTCGTATCAAACAACTGCGGCGTCGATGGCTTTGGGTTAGGTGTTTTGTTGGAAGACCGGCAAATTAAAAAAATGGTCGCCTCTTATGTTGGCGAAAACGCCTTGTTTGAAAAACAACTGCTCAGCGGCGAACTCGAAGTCGAGCTTACCCCGCAAGGCACGCTAGCCGAAAAAATGCGGGCCGGTGGTGCCGGTATCCCGGCATTTTTCACCGCCACCGGTTACGGTACCCCTGTCGCTGAAGGCAAAGAAACCCGCGAAATTAATGGCCGCAACTATGTACTCGAGCCGGCAATTACCGGTGATTTTGCCATAGTTCGCGCCTGGAAAGCCGACCGTTACGGCAATTTAGTGTTTCGCCATACCTCAATGAATTTCAACCCAATGGCCGCTACCGCCGGTAAAATTACCGTAGCAGAAGTGGAAGAAATTGTTGAGCCGGGTGAGCTGGAACCGTCGCAAATTCATACGCCGGGTATTTATGTGCAGCGCGTGATCAAAGGTAACTTTGAGAAACGTATTGAACGCCGCATGGTTCGTCAAGGTTAAGGAGGCAACAATGGCTTTATCACGTGAACAAGTTGCCATGCGCGTCGCGCAGGAACTGCAAGATGGTTATTACGTTAACCTGGGTATCGGCATTCCCACCTTAGTTGCAAACTATGTCCCCGCCGGTATTGAAGTTATGCTGCAATCGGAGAACGGCTTACTGGGTATGGGGCCTTACCCGACCGAGGCCGAAATTGATGCCGATATGATTAACGCCGGTAAAGAAACCGTTACCGCCATTAAAGGCGCGGCTATTTTCAGCTCTGCCGAAAGCTTTGCTATGATCCGTGGCGGCCATGTCGATTTAACCGTACTGGGGGCCTTTGAAGTAGACCAAAACGGTAATATTGCCAGTTGGATGATCCCGGGCAAATTGGTTAAAGGCATGGGCGGTGCTATGGACTTAGTGGCCGGCGCCCAGAATATTATTGTTACCATGACGCATGCCGACAAATATGGCAGCAGTAAATTGCTGGAAAGCTGCACCCTGCCGTTAACCGGCGTAGGCTGTGTAAAGAAAATCGTTACCGATCTGGCGGTGTTAGAAGTACGCGACGGTGCTTTTCATTTGTTAGAGCGTGCACCGGGTATTTCGGTAGAGGAAATTCAGCAAAAAACTGCTGGCAAACTCGTCGTTACCGGCAATATTCCAGAAATGCAATTCGCCTAGCGACTCGCTCTTATCATCTCTGCTGTACAAGGTGCCTTTTGGCACCTTTTCTTTTTCTTAATTTGTGTTATTTGCGCAAGAATACGCGATAAACACCCCGTACTTTCCTTGTATAGCAAAGCTGTTTTCGTCAATATGCTAACAAAATTATACTAATAGGAGTTTCATCCATGTTCCGTTTAACTGCCATAGCTGCATTACTACTCGCCAGCACCGCTGCAAGTGCTGACCAATTTACGATTAAAGCAAGCTCAGCTATAGCCAGCAATGCTGATACGCTGGTGCTGTTAATCAGCCCGGATCAGCTTGATGCCAATCCACAATTAGAAGCGATTAGCAAACAAGAAAACTTTAAGGCTGCGCATGGTAGCACTCTTACCTGGTTAGCCCCCGCGTCACCTTATAGTCAATATCAACGTGTATTGTTATTAGGTACTGGCGAAACCGAAAAACTGACACCCTACCAAGCCAGTTTACTAGGCGCGACTACCGCCAGAACGCTAAAAGGCTCAGCAGCAAGCATAATTCAACTAGATACGTCTTTAATCAATACGCCCTTTAGCCAAAGTGAACTGTTGGCGCAATTAAGTCATGGTGTCGATTTAGCCAGCTATACCTTTAGCCGTTATCATAGCGAGAAGAAAGCTGAGACGGTGCGTAATCTGCATCTATTAAGCAATGAACAAGCGACGGCAGAGCAACGCTTAGCGCAACTTACTGCCCTTAGCGAAGGGGTAAAATTAGCGCGCGATCTTACTAACGAACCGGCCAGTGGTATCTACCCGGAAACCTTTGCCAAGCAAGCATTGGAGCTGCGCAAATTAGGCGCCAAAGTCACCGTAATGGATGAAAAGGCGCTAGAGAAAGCTGGCTTAGGCGCTATTTTAGCTGTTGGCCGTGGCAGTGCCCGCCCACCCCGCATGGTCATAGTGCAGTGGGAAGGCAGCAAGCAACAACCTTTGGCGTTAGTTGGCAAAGGCGTAACCTTTGATACCGGCGGCTATAACTTAAAAACCCAAGCTGACTCGATTCTAAGAATGACCAGTGATATGGCAGGCGCAGCGGCGGTATTAGGTACTATGCATGCCCTGGCAAAACAAAAAGCCCCAGTTAATGTGGTGGCATTAATTCCGCTGGCCGAAAATATGATTTCAGACCGTGCTTATTTACCAGGTGATGTAGTCACCGCCGGTAATGGTAAAACCATTGAGATTATTAACACCGATGCAGAGGGCCGCATGCTACTGGCCGATGCCTTATGGTACGCCGAGCAAAACTATAAACCCCGCGCTATGGTTGATATTGCGACCTTAACTGGCGCGAAAGTGGGTGCAGTGGGCAGTTATTACGCTGGCTTATTTAGTAAAAATGATGCCTTGGTAGCACAGCTAAACCAAGCAGGCGAAACGGTGAACGAGAAAGTGTGGCGTTTACCCCTGAGTGATGAAATGTTGCCAGAGTTAAAGAGCCGTATCGCGGATTTACGTAACACCGGTAGCAGCACAGGTGCCTCTACTGCAGCGTTATTTTTGCAGCAATTTGTTAAAGACACGCCTTTTGCGCATTTGGATATTGCAGGTAATGCCTTAAGCAGCAGTAATCGTGGCTTGCAAACTGAAGGCGGTACCGGCTTTGGTGTGCGTTTGTTAACCGAGTGGGTATTAACAGCTGACTGAGGCCGTTGCACCGATCTTAAATCTGCTGATATTTCAAGCAAAGCAGATTTGAGTTTGGTGCATTTGAGTTTGGTGCATCCGGCAGCCAGCACTCCGTACAACTTTGTCGGGGCACGCTGTGGACCCATCCATGGGCGCTGCTGTTTTTCATCCCTGAAAAACACCTCCCCGTCAAAGTGCACTGCGCGCTGGCCACCTCGTTCGATATTTGTGTTGCATCCATAAAACCAGATGCAAAGCCGATGTATTTAAGGCGTCGGTTGGGTAGTGTTTTTGTAACAGCAGCATGGATGCTGCGCAGGCTGAGTGGGCACAGGGATGTGCTCCTCGAAGCCAGTGAAGAAAACACTACCCGACTGAGGCCGTTGCACCGATCTTAAATCTGCTGATATTTCAAGCAAAGCAGATTTGAGTTTGGTGCATTCGGCAGCCAGCACTCCGTACAACTTTGTCGGGGCACGCTGTGAACCCATCCATGGGCGCTGCTGTTTTTCTTCCCTGAAAAACACCTCCCCGTCAAAGTGTACTGCGCACTGGTCACCTCGTTCGATCTTTGTGTTGCATCCATAAAACCAGATGCAAAGCCGATGTATTTAAGGCGTCGGTTGGGTAGTGTTTTTGTAACAGCAGCATGGATGCTGCGCAGGCTGAGTGGGCACAGGGATGTGCTCCTCGAAGCCAGTGAAGAAAACACTACCCGACTGAGGCCGTTGCACCGATCTTAAATCTGCTGATATTTCAAGCAAAGCAGATTTGAGTTTGGTCCATCCGGCAGCCTGACGGTTCGGCTGAGTTGTTCTCATAAAAAAACCATCAAAGCCTGCAGAGCAAACACGCCCCAGCTGAAGTCAATACGCCAACCTTAGCGAGCTAACCGCTTAATTAAACTCGACGTATCCCAGCGGCTGCCGCCCATTTGTTGCACTTCAGCATAAAATTGATCCACCAATGCCGTTAACGGCAAGGCACTACCGTTTCTGCGGGCTTCATTAAGCGCAATCGACAAATCCTTACGCATCCAATCCACCGCAAAACCAAAATCAAACTTACCGTCTAACATCGTGAGCGAACGGTTTTGCATCTGCCACGACGATGCCGCGCCTTGTGAAATCACTTCTACCACCGCCGCACCATCTAAACCGGCGTTTTTAGCAAAGTTAAGCGCTTCAGCCAATCCCTGCACTACACCCGCAATACAGATTTGATTGACCATCTTTGCCAACTGCCCAGAACCGGCAGGCCCCAACAATTTAACGCAGCGGGCATAACTTTGCATCGCAGCCTCAGCGTTGGCAAACACCTCAGCCTCACCGCCAACCATCACCGTTAAAATGCCTTGTTCCGCACCCGCCTGTCCGCCTGATACCGGCGCATCTAAAAAGCCCACTTGCTTCGCCGCACAAGCAGTATATAACTCCCGAGCCAAATCAGCAGAGGCCGTAGTATGATCAACTAATAGCGCCCCCTGCTGCATAGCGGCCAAAGCGCCCTGCTCGCCATACACCACCGAGCGCACGTCGTCGTCATTGCCAACGCACATAAACACCATACTGGCACCCGCAACAGCCGCTGCGGGGGTTGCCGCGGCATGACCGCCGTATTGCTTTACCCATAGTTCTGCTTTAGTGGCAGTGCGATTATAAACCGTTACCTGATATCCTTTTTGTTGCAAATAGCCAGCCATAGGAAAACCCATGACGCCAAGCCCTAAAAACGCGACCTTAGTGAGTTGATTTGACATAAAAATGACTTAAAAATGTGACATACTGGTGCGTTAGCTTACAAAGTTCTATGGCGAATTAAAAGCAATTAAAAGGAATGACGATGACCACACTCTATGATTTTACAGTAGCCGACAATCAGGGTAAGACCATTGAGCTTAGCCAGTTTCGTGGTAAGGTGGTACTCATTGTGAATACTGCCAGTAAATGCGGCTTCACTCCGCAATATAAAGATTTAGAGGCCTTACATCAGCAGTATCAGCATCGTGGCTTGGTTATTCTGGCCTTTCCGTGTAACCAGTTTGGCGCACAAGAGCCAGGTTCTAATGCGGAAATAACGCAATTTTGTGAATTAAATTATGGTGTCACCTTTCCGTTGATGGGCAAACTTAACGTCAATGGTCCGGAAGCCGCACCGGTATTTGAATATCTGAAAGACAATGCCCGCGGTTTACTGAAAAGCCGCGCCGTAAAATGGAACTTCACCAAGTTTCTGGTAAACAAAGAAGGGGTGGTGGTAAAACGTTATGCACCGCGAACTAAACCCGCCAGCATAGCGCAAGCCATCGAAGAATTACTGTAAATTTGATCTGGCGCTAATTATGACAACACAAGATACACTAAGCTATCGGTATTCAGATGAGGAATTGCCGATGAAAATCGCTGTATTCAGTGCTAAAAAATACGATCAGGATGGCTTTGGCCAATGGGCTGATGCCAGCTTGAAATTTACTTACTTTGAAAGCCGGCTCAGCCAGGAAAGCGTAAAATTAGCTCAGGGCTGCCATGCTATTTGCGTTTTCGTGAATGACGATTTATCCGCACCGGTGTTAAAACAATTATCGGTGATGGGCATCGAAATGATTGCGTTGCGTTGTGCGGGGTTTAATAATGTCGATCTGGATGCAGCCAAAGAACTCGGCATTCGGGTAGCACGGGTGCCGGCGTATTCCCCTGAAGCCGTTGCAGAGCATACCGTTGCCATGATGCTAACCCTTAATCGTAAGCTACATAAAGCCTTTAACCGGGTGCGCGATGATAACTTTGCCCTCGATGGCCTGCTTGGCTTTAATATGCATGGTAAAACGGTAGGCTTAATAGGCACTGGCCGTATCGGTTTAGCAACAGCGCGTATTATTAAAGGCTTTGGCTGTAAACTACTCTGTTACGATGTACAACAAACCGCTGAATTAGCCGACCATTACACGAGTTTAGAGCAGCTCTACCAGCAAAGCGATATTGTTAGCCTGCACTGTCCGCTCACCCCGCAAACCCAGCACTTAATTAACGACAAAAGCTTGGCGCAGATGAAAGATGGTGTGATGTTAATTAATACCAGTCGTGGCGCGTTGATTGACACGCAAGCGGTAATTAAGAGCTTGAAAAGCCGCAAAATTGGTTATCTGGGTTTAGATGTATACGAGCAGGAAGCCGATATCTTCTTTGAAGACTTATCGGAGCAGATGATTGACGATGAGATATTTAAACGTTTGCTGACCTTTCCAAATGTGCTGATCACTGGCCACCAGGCCTTTTTTACCAAAGAAGCACTGCAACAAATTAGTCAAATAACCAGCGATAACCTGATTGCCTTTGCGGGTGGGCAGCAAAATGGCAATGAGTTAGTTAATTAGCTCAAGCAACTTAAGTTAAACGATTCAACTTCATCAACCCAATAAAAAACGGCAGAAAATTCTGCCGTTTTTTATTGCTCAGCGTAAATAATTACGCGTCATCGCTTAATTCATTTACCAGTGTCTCGGCTAACTCGTCTGGCGCTACTACCACGCCCGGGCCATCGGCATCAGGTAGTACTGCAATGCTAAGCTCATCGCCATTTAAGCCCTCAGTCCACTTATTTAACCAAGTGTCTAAGTCTACTGCTTGCGCCTGACAGTTTTCCCACTCGCCTTCAATCCACTGCTTTGCTAATTCAGCATGTGGCCATACCGGAATGCAACGTTCATCTTCTGCACTTACCAGTACAAAACCTTCATCATCAGTCAGGATCCAGATTTGCTGTAAATCCGCCACGGCCTGAATAAAATAATCGTAACGCTGCTCAGCGTCGAGCGCGATAATGCGTGCTAATTCTTCAGCAGATAATTGGTATTCCATGATTTTTTCCCATCTAGTCGATATTGTGGATAATGATGACGGATCCGCCGCCAGAATGCTATCAGAAAAGGTTTCGAGCCTTAAAAAAACGACAAGGCTAACAAGATTAAAATACCATAGCGTAAACCTTTACCAATAGTGACCAGTAATAAGAAAATTGGAAAAGGTACTCTTAATACACCTGCAATCATCGTTAAGGGGTCGCCCACTACCGGTAACCAAGATAATAATAAACTCCAGCGGCCATAGCGTAAAAACACACGCTCTGCGCGTGCTAGCTGTTTTTCTGACACAGGAAACCAGCGCTTATGTTGAAAGCGCCTAAGCTGTATACCAAGCCACCAGTTAACACAAGACCCCAAGGTATTACCAGCCGTCGCCGCCAGCCACAGCAATAAAGGTTGGTATGACTGTTGTAACAACGCTAACAGCAGTAGCTCTGAAGACGCGGGAAATAAGGTCGCAGCGATAAAGCCAGTGACAAACAACGAAAGATAAGCCACGATAAATACATCCAAAGATAAAGGTGACAAAACGGTAAAACTGGCTACAGCCGCCAGTTTATCACTGTCAGACCAACCCTTGGGCAAAGTGTTCTATACTCTTACAGAAATATGTCCAAGATCATCATACCGGTACAAAAGATTAACAAGCCCCATACTTTAGTCGATACTTTGCGCAATACATTTGACAATATTAGCGCTATTCTAGAATCTGAGTTGTTGGGTATGCTGATCTTTACTGATTGAATTGCTGAGCAAATTCTGTTCGACTTACCCGTGTTTTGATTGGCAAACGAGAAACTCAATACAGGGTAGCTATTACCAATAAAAGACAGGTGACAAAGAGCAAAACGCGCTCTCGCACTTCTATAAAAAAATAATAAACAAACCGGAGTTGTTATGTCTGCACCTTTAGCTCGCCATGTGCTGTTTTTGCTTGCCTTATTACTAATACAACTGCTTTTAGGCTGGTTACTGGGTCCTTTATTAGCACTGGGTGCCGGGCTATTCGCTACTGCAGCTTATCTTTATCTGATTACACCGGTAACGCCCAACAACGTCGATACGACTCCTGAACAAAACGCGACCCGTGCGGCTTTTCACACCATCACCACCGCCACCTCTAAGATGGCGATAGGTGCCGCCGAAGTTTCGTTTTTTATTGATGGCTTAATTAAGGATATCCGGCATAGTAGCGAAGATAGCCAGCAAATTGGCAATGCCACTACCGATTTAACCACCACCAGCAGCCAACTAAATCATAATTTGCAAACCATTAATCAAACGATCAATCAGGCTGCAAGCGCCAGTCAGCAAGCCGATAGCAACCTGCAATCCGGAGTCAAAAAAATCCAGCAATTGGCCGCGGCGGTAAGCCACGCGGCCAATGAGCTACAAGCGCTACGTGGTAATGCCGATAAAATTCAGCATATTACCGAAGTGATTAACAACGTGGCGGATCAAACTAACTTGCTTGCCCTCAATGCCGCTATAGAAGCCGCCCGCGCGGGTGAGCAAGGTCGTGGTTTTGCGGTAGTAGCAGAAGAAGTTCGGGCTCTGGCCGGCAAAACCGCCGGGGCCACTAAAGATATTGGCGTAATGCTGAGTGATATTCGTAAACAAAGCGAACATACCGCTTCTCTGATGCAGCAGTTAGAACAAGCCAGCCAGCAAGTACAGCAAGAGTTACAGCAAGTCGCAACCGGGGTTAATCATATTAGCCAGGAAATTAACCAATCGTCCGGCGCCCTTGGCCAAATAGAACAACTTAGCGAAGGGCTGGAGCATACCAGTGCCCAAATTAGCTCTGCCATTCAAAATATTAGTCAGGCCTTGCAAGCAATTGAACACAAAGGGCAAAGTATTGCCAGTCAGGCTATAGAAGTGTCTGTTGAAACAGAAACTATTTACCGTGAGCTAAGCCAGCACCAAATAGACGCCTTTTATCAGCCTATTTTGGACGAAGCACAGCAAGCAGCAACTGCTATCGGCCAAATGTTAAGCCAATTGATCAGCAGCGGCAAGCTAAGCCGTGAGCAGCTATTTAACGAAAAATATCAGCCTATTGCCAATACCAATCCGCAAAAATTTAGTACTGCCTACGATAGTTACACTGATCAACATTTCCCAGCCATTCAGGAGCCGATTTTACAACGCCAGCCTAAGGTGCTCTATGCGGGGGCAGTGGATCGTAAAGGCTATTTCCCCACGCATAACCGTAAATTTAGCCAGCCGCTTACTGGCAATTATGACAAAGACTTACTGCAAAATCGTACCAAACGCATCTTTAACGACCGTACCGGCAGCCGCTGCGGCAGCAATACCGAAGCGATGCTATTGCAAACCTACAAGCGGGATACCGGTGAAATTATGCATGATCTGTCGGTGCCGATTTATGTTGATGGCAAACACTGGGGCGGTTTTAGGATTGGCTTTAAACGCTAATGAAAATCCCGCGAACGGCTGGATAAATCAGCCAAGAGCGGGGTTAAATCTGTCAAACGCCCGGCAATAATATGGGTGACCTCGCCTGCACGCTCTAAGATGCCATGTACTTTCAGAATTTTCGCCGTTAAATAAGCTTTTTGCTGCGCCAGTGCCGTACCCTGCCAGACCACAACATTTAGATTACCGGTTTCATCCTCTAAGGTGATAAAGGTCACCCCCGACGCTGTACCCGGACACTGCCGCCCAACAACCAATCCTGCCACTGCCACTACTGCCTTATGGCGCACTTGCGCCAGTTGCGTCGCACAAACACAGCCGGTTAACTGTTGCTGTTGTCGCAGCCATGCCAATGGATGCAACGTCAGGCTTAAGCCGGTCGCCTGATAATCCTCTAACATGGCCGCTCTGGCGTCTGGTGCCGCTAAATACGCCGAGGTACTTTCATTACTTGCCGCAAACAAGGGTAACTGATCTTGTTGATCAAGTAAGTGCCAGCGGCTGTTATAACGATCGCCACTTAACGCTGCTAGCGCATTGCTACTAGCAAGTGCGGCTAAATCCGCTTTGCTAAGCCCCAACTGCTTTAACTGCGCTAAGCAACTAAAACCGTTAACGGGCCGCTGCTGTTGCACTAATTTAGCCGCTTGCTCACTCAACCCTTTTACTAATCTTAACCCTAACCGCAGTGCCAAAGCGGGTTGCCCCACTTCAGCGGTTAGCTGCGTCTGCACTGACTGGTTTTGAGCAGGCTCCAGTTGATGCTCCCAACCAGAATGGTTAACACAAAGTGGCAACACCGGGATCTGATGCTGCTTTGCATCTTGAATCAGTTGAGCCGGAGAATAAAATCCCAGCGGATAGCTATTTAATAATGCGGTATAAAACGCTGCCGGATAATAGTGCTTTAACCAGGCAGATACATAAGCCAATACCGCAAAACTGGCCGAGTGCGATTCCGGGAAACCATACTCACCAAAACCACAGATTTGCTGGTAAATGCGCTCAGCATACTGCTGCGTATAGCCATTTTGCAGCATGCCCTGAATCAGTTTTTCTTTAAATTGCAGCAACTCACCGGTCTTTTTCCAACTGGCCATTGCCCGGCGTAGTTGATCGGCTTCACCGCCGCTAAAACCTGCTGCCACCATAGCCAGTTGAATCACCTGCTCCTGAAAAATAGGTACGCCTAAAGTACGTTCTAACACCCCAGCCACTGCGGTAGAAGGGTAAGAAACGGCTTCTAAGCCATGACGACGCTGTAAGTATGGATGCACCATATCCCCCTGAATTGGCCCCGGTCGCACTATGGCAATTTGAATAACCAGATCATAATATTTTTCGGGCTTTAAACGCGGCAGCATCGACATTTGCGCCCGCGATTCAATCTGAAATACCCCCACCGTATCCGCCTGCTGGATCATCTGATACACTCTGGCATCATCACCTAATGTATTAATGCTATGAATACTCAGCACTTGCTTATAATGCTGGGCAACTAAAGCAAAACAACGCCGAATGGCCGTTAACATCCCCAGTGCCAGCACATCCACTTTTAGTAAGCCCAGGGTTTCCAGATCGTCTTTATCCCACTGGATCACCGTGCGCTCTGCCATAGCAGCATTCTCAACGGGTACCAACTCATATAACGGACCGGCGGAGATCACAAAGCCGCCAACATGCTGCGATAAATGCCGGGGAAAACCCCGAATTTGCTCAACTAAACTCACTAGTTGCAGGCCCAGCCCCTGAGTTGCGTCCAACCCCAGCTGGCTTAATTGCTGCTGCCAGCTCACCGCAGCATGGCGCCGGTTAACGTTACTGATAAAGTATTCCAGCTGAGTTTCATTAACCCCCAGCGCTTTTCCCACATCACGCAGGGCACTTTTAAAACGATAGCTAATTACCGTTGCCGCTAAAGCTGCCCGCTCGCGACCGTATTTTTGATACAGATACTGAATAACTTCTTCGCGCCGTTCATGCTCAAAATCAACATCAATATCTGGCGGCTCCTGCCGCTCACGCGATAAAAAGCGCTCAAATAACACATTAATCTGCCGTGGATCCACGGCGGTGATTTCCAGACAATAGCACACCACCGAATTGGCCGCCGAACCTCGCCCCTGATAGAGAATGTGGCGGCTTTTAGCAAACTGCACCAGATCATAAATGGTCAGAAAAAAGTACTCATACTTTAGCTCGGCAATCAGGCTAAGTTCTTTTTCAATTAATAAACGCACGGCAGCAGGGAGGCCGGTATCGGCAAAACGTTGCGCCGCACCTTGTTCCACTAAGGTGCGCAAATAGCCGGTGGCACTTTGCCCGGCAGGCACCAGCTCAGCGGGATATTCATACTTAAGTTCACTTAAACAAAAGGTACAACGTGCGGCCAGTGCCAGCGTATTAGCCAGCGCAGTGGTACTATAGAGCTTGGCTAATTTCGCCACAGGCCGCAAACTGGCTTCTGCATTACTAACTAGCTTACGCCCCAATTGCTGTACCGGCTGTTTTAAGCGGATGGCGGTCATCACCTGCTGCAAAGCTAAACGCGCCGGTTGATGCATCAATACTGCACCGACTGCTACTTGCTCCAAATTAAACTGCGCCGCCAGTGCATCACACTGCGCCAGATAAGTGCTTTCCTGATAAGTTAGATGGCGCACCACGGCCAGCGAGAGGCGCCCGGCAAATTGTTTTGCCAACCAAGGTCCCCACTGCTGATCAGAGGCGGCATCACCTTGGGGTAACCATAATGCCAGACAATGCCGGACCGACAACAAGTCCCAACTATCTAGTTGATACTGCCCCTTGCTGGCACGCCGGCGGCTATTGGTGATAATACGGCACAGTTCAGCATAGGCCAGACGGTTTGGGCAAAGTAACAGCAAGCGCAGGTTATCCAGTTGAAAATAACTGCCCACAATTAGCTTTAACGGTAACTGCTGCTCCCGAATTTGCCGATAAGCCCGCACAATCCCCGCCACTGAACATTCATCGGTTAGCGCTAATGCCGCGTATCCTAATGCTGCCGCTTGCTGTACCAGCTCTTCTGGGCTGGAAGCGCCCTGCAGGAAGCTAAAATTAGACTGACAAAACAGCTCTGCATAGGCCATCGTCACGTCCTGCCGGAGTTTTTTATCGGCTGTAGCGCCGCTACCGGTTTAACTAAACCAGCCATGAAGAAACCATTGCTGGGTAGGCGTACGAAATACCCAAAGTTGCTGCCCTTGCCTATTTCGCGCTAAATAATAATCCCGTTGACGTAGCGTTCCGGTTTGCCAGCACAGGCTTTCCAACCGCTCTGCCGCGCTCAGTAACTGTATCGGCTCCGTTAAACTAACCGGCTCAGTCAATTGCAAACTGGGCCTGATGGCATAAGGTTTGTCTGTTGCCATCGCAGCTTGTGAGCTGCTCTCATCTTTTTCTGGCAGTGGCGGTTGTCGCTGCAAACTCTGCTCTGGCCAATGGCTGCAAACAAAGGCCGGGCTTTGCAACGCAGGCAGGCCTAATCTCGCTGCCAGTACGCTTAATAGCTGGGCTTTACTCAAGGTGCCTTCTTTATGAGCACCGTGCTTATCATCAAGTAACACGCCGCTGTGAGCCTCGGCCGCACTCACTTGCAATGCCTGCAGCTCCAGCGCATACACCGGTTCTGTTAGCTTAACCTGCTCCAGCTGTAAGCTTAATAAGCTTTGCCAGCGAGCTGCCAGACTTTCGCCACCCATGGCCTGTATCTGAATATGCCGTGGCGCTTGCTGACGAAAATAGAGGGTTAATAATAAGCAGCGACATAGCTGGTTACGCTGCTGTAAAAACTGTTGCAGCTGTAACAGTAATGCCCCTAACGGCCGCAGCAAAATATCGCTTTGACTAATTTCATACTGTAGCAACAGGTAATGCTGAAACTGTGTAGCGGGCCGATAAAACAGCGGTGGGCTGGCAACGTTACCTGCTAAGTGCTGCAAATAAAGCACAACGTCAGCAGGAAAACGCCGCGCCAGTTCTGCCGCGGCTAACGCCTGTAACTGGCCTAATTGCCGGATCCCCAAACGGGCCAGCTGTTGCTGTACCTCAACACTGAGTTCGCTGTAGCATAGCTCTGTTTGCTGTAGCGCCTGCGCCGTTTGCTCGGGCTGCAAGGTTAACCAATGCCGGCCTGAGCGGGCTAATAAACGAGCACTAAGCGGTGTACTGGCACAAGCCGCAACCACACGGCATTGTTGAGCTTGCAAAACCTGCTGTAATTGCTGCCAATATGCGGTAAAACTGGCATACAGTTGCAGCATAGTACCGGCCCGGATACAAAGCCCATCTGGCGGCTGTAACGCAATATCGCCGGTGTACTGATAAAGTTGCTCGCACAGTTGCTGTAATAACTGCTGCTGCCGGTGCGCATCGGGTGCAAACAGCTGTAACGCCGGGCAAAGCAATAGCGCAGTGGCCACACTCTGCCCAACCGAAATGCCAGCTTGCGCAGCTACCGCATTCACCGCCACCAGTTGCTGCCGCTTAGGTTCAGCTAAAGCCAGTGGCTGCTGTGGCTGCGTAACACTTAAGCTATCTAATAGTAAGGATGGAAAATGCAAATACAGCCACAGCATAGGTTAGCCTGCTGCAGCTAAGTGAGGTTGCGCTACGCGTTGTGCTGGGTAAAGTGCAGGCCAACTCGACTGCAAATTTAGCGAAAATACCTGCCCGGCCCAGCCGGCACGCCGTTTAAGTACCTTAACCTGTAAACCCTGCGATGTAGGTGACAAACTTAATGCCAGCGCCAAAGGTAAAGAGAGCGTTAGCGTCTCCGTACTAAATTGTACCAGCAGTGCCTGCTGTTGCTCTGCCGCTAATTGTAGCCGCCTGCCGGCTACTTGTGGTAATTGGTGCTGCCATAGCAATACCGCTTTAAATAAGCCACTACGCAGTACCTGCTCGGCTGCCCAAAGCCCATCAGCGGCACTCAGATCGGGCAACAATAAGATTTGCTGTAGTTGCAAACCCGCGGCGAGTAAAGGCTCAGCTTGTAGCTGCTGTGGCGGATTAATCAGGCAAAGCAAGCCTTGTTGCTGCAAACGGCTCAGTAACGGCAATAATAAGCGCAGTTCACCAATCGCTGGTAAACTTTGCAGGGCAATCAGCCCCCTCTCCGGCCAACCGCCCAGCGCCTGATCAAACTCAGGATAACCAGAAGGCACCCCCGTTGGACTCTGGCGTACCGCCGATCCCTGCCAGATCAGCTGACGCCGACTCAGTTGCTCCAGTAACGCTTGCATAACACCACACCAAATACTGTTTATACATACAGTATATTTAACTTAATGGCAGATGCAAGATTTTATGTTTCACTTAGTTAGCATTTTTTTAAGAGGGTGAGCACTTCAGAGTGGCTACTATGTGCAAATAAATCAAAAAGTTGTACTTGAATAAGTTGATAACCGCTTAGCTGCTGTAAATCAGCAGCTAAGCTTTGGGCATTACAACTGGAATAGATCAACCAACGCGGTTGTAAGCGGCTGATATCCTGACATAAGGCCGCGCCCAAGCCGCGTCTTGGTGGATTCACTACCAATAAATCTGGCGCTTGCGCTGCCGCACTAGCAAAGGCGGCGGAGTCCAGCGCTTGAAAACTCACCCGGTGTAACGCCAGCTCCGCTGCCGCCTGTTTAGCACTGGCAATGGCCGCGGCGGCAATTTCGATGCCGACTAATTCTGGTTCGCCCTGCGTATGCGCCTTTAACGCGCTAGCCACATGCAAACCAAAGCCGCCTACTCCACAAAATAGATCCCAGATCCGGTTTAGTGCAGCCCCTTGCTGCTGTAATTGCACCGCCCACTGTGCTGCCGTGCGATACAAGGCGGCGGCCACGGTAGGATTAGTTTGAAAAAAACTCTGCGGCGTTAAATACAGGGGTACCTGATTCAGCTGCTCACGCAGTAGCGGTTGGGCCGTTAAGATAATTTCTTCAGCACCTTCCAGCAGGGCGGCATGCTGCGGTTGCAAATTGATACTGACTACCTCCAGCGCAGGTAATTGCGCTAACAACGCCGGTAAATACTTTTGCAACGCAGCTTGATGATTTTTCGAACGCAGCACAAAGCGCAACATAAAACGGCCGCTATGCTGGCTTTGGCTCAGTAAAATAAATTTAAGTTCGCCCCGACGCACAGCTACCTGATAAGGCTCAAGTTTGGCTAACCGAATAACGTCTTTTATCGCGCTAAAAACTGGTGCAAAGGCTGGTGGGTATAAAGGGCAATCGGCCAAGTCAACCATCTCGCCTTGTCGGTTAACAATACCTAACAGCGGCGATTCGGTGGTGCCCAGCACCACCATTTTGGCTTTATAACGAAAATGCTGCTCAGCGCTTGCAACCGCAGGCAGCAGCTGAAAAGGCTGCAAAGGCAACAGCAACTGCGCCAATTGCTGTTGCTTTAATGCCAGTTGCGTTTGATAAGGCTTATCCAGCCACTGACAAGAGTGGCATCGGTCAGCCAGAAAATGGGCACAGTGCACGTTGTTTAGTCCTGTAGCAGCAGCGGCAGTGCGGCTTTATCACCATCATTGGCTGCCGGGGTTAAACCAACTACTGCGGCCATCACATTATAGATATCCACCATTCTGAGTTTGGGCACCACCGTAGCCGCTTTAAACGCCGGACCATAGGCAATTAGCATGCCCTGCATGTCCAGCTCAGTATTATCATAACCATGGCTGCCCCGCGCGCGTAAAAAGGACGGATCGGCTTTTAAACCCGGTAATAAACTTCTGCGTACAAAGATCCACGGCTGCTCAGCCAGCAAAATAATGGGCGCAATCCGGGCATGCTGTTGATGATGGAAGCGTGCCGGTAACTCCGTTTTACGGTACAAGCGCATTTGCTCTGGGTTATAACGCTCAGCAATTTGCTGATAAAGGGTTTCTTCTTCACCGTCTTTAGGGAAAATACTAATAATCTCCCGTGAAAAACGGACATTTTGCGCCAAGCTACTATCAAACAGCTCATCGGCGATCATATATTTGCGCTGATCGACTTCTGCCATACCATGATCAGCGCTGATCATCAGATTCACCTGAGAAAATTGACCGCGTTCACGCAAGGTATTAACCAAATAGGCAATTTCAGCATCCACTTCAGCCAGAGCATTGCGCACTTCCAACGAGCTAGGCCCATAGTTATGCCCGGCGCTGTCGACATCACTAAAATACAGGGTAATCAGCCGCGGCCGCTCAGCTTCGGGTAACGCCAACCAGGCTAATACCTGTTCGGTACGCTCGCGGTTAGGCGTATCATGCTTATATGGGAACCAATACGTCGGTCTTTTACCTTTAATTTCGGCCTCAGAGCCGGGGAAAAAATAGGTTGCCGCGGTTACACCCTGCAGCTCCGCAGTGATCCAAATCGGTTCGCCCTGCCACCAGAAGCCATCAGCCACTTCTTGCGCCATACTCATAGCAAATTGGCGCTGATGCTCAGGATCATACATCGAATTATCAACAATACCGTGTTTTTGCGGATACAGACCAGTGACTAACGAATAATGATTAGGAAAGGTTTTGCTAGGAAATACCGGCTGCAAGTGCTTAACACGTACCCCACCGGCTGCCAGCTCTGCCAGCATGGGCGCACTATGCAACTCAAGATAATCATGGCGCAGGCCATCAATGGATATAACGATTAAACTATTCTTCACGACCGTATCAATATCAGGTACATGAATATATTTATAATAATAAAAAAATTTGACAGCGAAAAATAGCGCAATGAAAAAAAAAATTAAATAACTACGTAAAAAACAATTCGATTTGAAAATCATGCAACCCTCACGAAATTAAGCAATAACGTCGAATACAAACCTAAAATCTGAAGCAGAGACTGAATTCAAAAGCCTTTAACTATTATTCTTAATGAAAAACATTTCAGCTTCGACTTTTTCATGGAGATAAAGAATATTGGGTGCAATAAGAAACATCTCAGTATTAATTTCTTTAAAAAAGAAAACTTTCTGAGAAATTAGCGCATCTATTTTTTTAATTCACATATAATTTCATTTTTAACTACCATATAACTAATAATCGGATTAATCCATAAGATCTCAATTAATTCTCTAAACCAAGAGTCAAATTTTATAAATAGCATTTTAATGCTAACTTTCTTTTTCCCGATTTCACATGTCACTCAATAAAACACTGAAAACATCTATTACAATTAATAAATTCTTTTTTGAATTTAAGAATTTAATAATTTCTAATTTTATTAAGATAATTTTTATGATAACAATGAAAGCAAGTTTAAAAGTCATTTATTCTATCTGAGGAAAACACATATATATGGAGAGAACGCGTTGATTTTATTTCTAAAACGCGCCGCTTCAAATATCGCTCTAGTTAACCTACAATTTCAATCAGAAAAGGGATGAGCTAAAGTAAGCCTAGCTAAAAATTCAAGTGTATTTTCCTAGGTTAGGTTAAAACCATTCAAAATAAAAATAGACTTTTCAACATAATATTTCGGAGCAGGGCATTGAAAATCATTTGAATACGCGTAAAGCATTGAAAATTAATTATTTTTTTCGAACAGCATTATTAACATCTTTACCAACTAACTTGCTATTTATTTAATTTAACTGATTTATTAAATTTATTAAATTTAAAATTAAGATTAAGATTCTAAGTTGAGATAACTTCATTAAAGACTGAAGTGAAATTCTCTGTTGAAATTACTAAATATCTTACTTTTTCTTCAACATTACTCAGACTTGATTCTGCAATAATAAATTTCTGTCTCGATATATTTCTACGCTCCCTTAGTGCAACATCACCTGTAAGATATCGATGAAAAAAATCTTCCCTGAACTTTAAAAAACATAACAATTCCTACGTCTTTTAGAGTAATTTATACTAATATCCTTACTTAAGGCTACTAGTCTTATTTTTCAACGCTAAACTTCTTTCGTTAAAACTAGCATCTTCTTCCCTTTGCTTTTCTTTGAAAAGCCAGGGTAAATGATGGATGCTTACAGCTCTCCCCATTGACTCTAGGGATTTTGCCACATCTAAATAACTAATATCTGAACAATAGCCTTTGGGAACACTATAAAATTTACCCATAGAACATTCAAAATAAAACCCATACCATAAAATATTTTCATATGAATAAGTTGCAAGTGTAACATCAAAATTATTTTTAGAGTGAAATATAGAACCTCCATTTGAATCTCTTACTTTTCCAGTGCTGAGATCAATTACAATTTCTTTAGGATCCTTTACTAACCATTTAAAAAACCTTAAAAACCCAAAGATGCTTGCAATAGTAAATGAAAAGTATACAAGCGAAAAAGTAGAAGCGTAACCTGGAGTCAACTTTTCAGGATTAAGATACAAATAATGAATGAAAAACCAACCAAACCAACACATTGGATAGTGTACATAATTTTTCATCCATGCCAGAATACTTTTTCTAAAAGTAACGTTCATACAGCCCCCTAATGACGGCAGCAAAATATCTTACGCTGCCGTCATCTTAATAAAACCACTATTTATAACTTATAGCCTGCAAAGATATATCATAAGCTTTTAAATCATCACGCTTAATTCGTTCACCATCACGATTTAAATAATCTATACCGTATGTAATTTCATAGTTTATAATATTTCCTTCCGATGTCTCAGAAAAAACACGTTTGAAGTCCAAATGCAAAGTTATACCAAAATCAGACAACTTCCTTACTTCATCAAACGTGCAAATCCCGTCTTTATTTCTATCATACCATACTCTGAGTAAATTATAAATTTCATCATTGACATCAATTAATGAGTCTGAGTTTGTATCAATCACCTGAAGAAATCTTGCATTTGTAGACACTATATCATTTATACCAAAAAACATTTTTTCAGAAGAAATAGGGCATTGGTTCTTTTCCTCAATACTATCAGGTTTAGCAATGAAAAGTACAAAAATATCATTCTTTGGCCAACTTATTTGATACATTGCCCCTTCATGAAGTCTGTGTACTTTAGATTCAGCAGCAGTGACGAACTCAAGTCCATTATCATAAATATCTAAAACTAAAACTGGGAAAAACATATAAAAATCCTTATGGAATCATGTAGCCAGGGCCGAATGGACCACCATCACAGATGACTAAAGGTATACCCCAAGCTGCACAATGAGCTAGGTGAGGAGGAAGATTTGGCTGCGGGAGCGTGAGTTTATCCAATTGAGATTGTACATACTCACTAAGCTTCGCGGAATACAATTTACCTAGTTCAAATCCATTATCGACAATATACTTTCCACCCCAATTTATGGCTGCGGCTGTAAAAGTTGAAAGAACGACAACCGCTGCAGGACTTGCCATACTAAAACTTATTCCGATACCTGCTAGTAGAGCAATGGTGCCAACTGTAGCATAACCTATTCTTTCATTTAATAGATCAACTGCAATACCATTTACAGTATTAGCATAACTAAGGACCCCTAAAGCCTTAGTAAGGTAGGTTTTTGTTTCGTTCAGTTGTTTTACCAGTTCTGGCGGCAAATCTTTTTTCGACAATTCTGCTTTAACAGAATCTAAGAGTTGAGCAGGGCAAGAGCGTGAGTGCTCATTTTTCATTCATGCTTAATCCAGCCAGTAAAACCAGCTCAAGATAGTCTTCATTTATATGGGCTCGGCGCTGTTTACGTGGCACGCTCATCGCTTTACTGGTCT
>Ga0209070_100103_pt1 | contig 122067 bp, 105 predicted proteins | sample SynthPrep_5_END__FD_187205 | JGI IMG/M metagenome (GOLD analysis project Ga0209070, IMG submission 187205) | Synthetic microbial communities from Ohio, USA - SynthPrep_5_END_DS10_MetaG (SPAdes) (version 2) | ecosystem: Engineered > Bioreactor > Aerobic > Activated sludge | place: USA: Ohio... | reverse complement strand
GATGTTGCAGGAAATGGGTCGCGAACCGACCCCGGAAGAGCTGGGCGAACGCATGGAAATGCCTGAGGATAAAATCCGCAAGGTATTGAAGATCGCTAAAGAGCCGATCTCCATGGAAACCCCGATTGGTGATGACGAAGACTCCCACCTGGGTGACTTCATCGAAGACTCGACCATGCAGTCGCCAATCGATGTCGCCACCGTTGAGAGCCTGAAAGAAGCGACTCGCGACGTACTGTCCGGCCTCACTGCCCGTGAAGCCAAGGTACTGCGCATGCGTTTCGGCATCGACATGAATACCGACCACACCCTTGAGGAAGTCGGTAAGCAGTTTGACGTGACCCGTGAGCGGATCCGTCAGATCGAAGCCAAGGCGCTGCGCAAGTTGCGCCACCCGACGCGAAGCGAGCATCTGCGCTCCTTCCTCGACGAGTGATACCAGAACCCCCGGCCCAGGCCGGGGGTTTTGTTTTGTATCGATAAAACCTTGCGCAACACCCCTCCCCCGCAATGCCCGTCTACACTCGAAACATTCCCCGTGCCATAACGAGACCGTTATGCCCAGATTGCCGGCTGTGTTTTTGCTGTGGCTGCTGACCTGGACCGCAACGGCTGGCGCGTTGACTCTTAGCGATGATGAGCGTGACTGGCTGGCGGACCATCAGGAGTTGCGCCTCGGGGTGGATGCGTCATGGCCACCCTTTGAATACCGTGACGAAAGTGGCCGCTACCAAGGCTTGGCGGCAGATTATGTGCGCCTGATCCAGGATCGCCTTGGCGTGCGCGTCAAGTTGATTGAGCCTGCAAACTGGAGTGCGGTCCTGGAGCAGGCCCGCAACAACCAACTCGACCTGCTGCCGGGCATCATGTCCACACCGGAACGCCAGGGCTATATGGCGTTCACCCGGCCTTATCTGGACTTCCCCATCGTTATCCTGGCCCATGAGGGCGGCGCCAAACCGCGCACCCTGAAAGACCTCTACGGCTTGAAGATTGCCGTGGTGGAAAACTACGCCCCCCATGAGCTGCTGCGCACCCATCACCCCGATCTCAACCTGGTGGCCATGCCAAATGTCAGCTCGACGTTGCAAGCCCTGGCCACCGATGAAGTAGATGCAGTGGTCGGCGATCTCGCCTCCAGTGTCTGGAGCCTGCGCCAACTCAAGCTCGATGGCTTGTACGTCAGCGGCGAAACGCCCTACCGCTACCAATTGGCAATGGGTGTACCGCGCGATAACAAAATGCTGGTGGGCATCCTGGACAAGGTGCTCGCCGACCTCAGCCCGCAAGAAACCGATGCCATCCAGCAGCATTGGGTCGGCAGCTTTACCGATCACCGCACCTTCTGGACCGACCTGCTGCTTTACGGCCTGCCTGCCGTGCTGTTGCTGAGCACCGTGTTGGCCGTGGTGATTCGGATCAACCGTCGTCTCAGTTCGGAAATTTCGCGCCGTGTCGCCCTCGAACAGGAGCTGCGCAGCAGCGAGTACCACTATCGCGGTTTAGTGGAGAGCCTGTCCGCCATCGCCTGGGAAGCCAATGTCACCGATTTCACCTACAGCTACGTGTCGCCCCACGCCGAAGAATTACTGGGCTATCCGCGCGCCCATTGGCTGATCCCGGGGTTCTGGCGCAACATCATTCACCCCGCCGACCTGACCCGCGCCGAAGCCTACTGCTATCGCGAAACCCGCGCCAACCGTGACCACAGCATTGATTACCGAGTGATCACTGCTGACGGCCGTTGCTTGTGGGTGCGCGACATTGTCAGCCTGATCGAACATGGTCATGAGCCGGTTCTGCGCGGCTTGATGATCGATATCAGTGAGGCTAAGCGCACTGAAGAGGCGTTGCAGCTGTCCGAGCAGAAATTCGCCTCGGTGTTCCAGCAATGCCCGGACATGCTGGTGATTGCACGACTGTCTGATGGCTGCCTGCTGGAAGTGAACAAGGCATTCGAAGACCAGATTGGCCTGAAGGCCGAACAGGTCGTTGGTAAAACCGCCACCGAGTTGAATATCTGGGGCATCAAGGGCGTCGGTCCCGACCTGCTGCAACGGGTGCAGACCACTAGCATCCGCAACCTGGAAATGCCCTTTCTGCGCAGCAATGGTCAGGCGTTCACCGGGCTGATCTCCGCCGAGCCGTTCCAACTCGACACCACAGAGGCCATCGTTGTGGTGGTGCGCGACATCACCCAACTCAAGGAAACCCAGCAACAACTGCAAACCTCCGAAGAGAAATTCGCCAAGGCCTTCCACGCCTCCCCCGACGGCTTGCTGCTGAGCCGGCAGCGCGATGGGTTGTTGATTGAAGTGAACGACGGTTTCAGCCGGATCACCGGCTTCACCAGCGCCACCTCTCTCGACCAATCCACCCTGGACCTGGGCATCTGGGTCGACCTCAACGAACGCAAACACATGCTGGAGATGATGCAGCGCGATGGTTTTGTGCGTGACTTCATCTGCCATATACGCCGCAGCGATGGGCAGATCCGCTTGTGCGAGCTGTCCAGCCGCCCGCTACCGATTGGCGATGAAGACTGCATGCTGACCATCGCGCGGGACATCACCGAGCGCCAGCTGATGCAGGAAAAACTGCAACAAGCCGCCACGGTGTTCGAGAGCACCGCCGAAGGCGTGTTGATCACTGACACCCGGCAAAACATCAGCGCCGTCAACCGTGCCTTCACCGAGATCACCGGCTATAGCGAGGCCGAAGCCCTCGGCCACACCCCGCGCCTGCTTGCCTCCGGCCTGCATGACAGCGCCTTCTACGCCTCCATGTGGCACCAGTTGACCGCCCAGGGACACTGGCAAGGCGAGATCTCCAACCGCCGCAAGAACGGCGAGGTGTACCCAAGCTGGTTGACGATCAGTGCCGTGCGCAACCGCCACCAGTTGATCACGCACTTCGTCGCGGTGTTTGCCGACATCTCCAGCCTCAAGCTGGCTCAAGCCCGCCTCGACTACCAGGCGCATCACGACCCGTTGACCGGCCTGCCCAACCGCACGCTATTCGAAAGCCGACTGCAAGCGGCCCTCAACGGGCACCAAGAAACGGGCAAACAAGGCGCCGTGCTGTTTCTCGACCTAGACCGCTTCAAACACATCAACGACAGCCTCGGCCATCCGATCGGCGACTTGCTACTCAAAGACATCGCCGTGCGCCTCAAGGAACAACTGCGCGACATCGACACCGTAGCCCGCCTGGGCGGTGACGAATTCATCATCCTGCTCCCCGGCCTGCAGCACGCCAGCGACGCCCAGTACCTGGCCAATAAACTGCTGGCCTGCTTCACACCCCCATTCCAGGCCGGTGAGCACGAGTTTTTTATCAGTGCCAGCATCGGCACCAGCCTCTACCCCGAGGACGGCACCGATGTCGCCACCCTGGTCAAGAACGCCGACGCAGCGATGTATCGCTCAAAGGCCAAGGGCCGTAACCGGGTCGAAAGCTATACCCGCGACCTGACTGCCCAGGCCAACGAACGCGTGGCACTGGAGCACGAACTGCGCCGCGCCATCGAGCGCGATGAGCTGAGCCTCTACTACCAACCCAAGCTGAGCCTGATGACCCACGAACTGATCGGCGCCGAAGCCCTGATACGCTGGCGCCACCCCACCTTTGGCGACGTGCCCCCCGAACACTTCATCGCCCTGGCCGAAGAAAACGGCATGATCCTGCAGATTGGCGACTGGGTGCTGGAACAAGCCTGCCGGCAAATACACGCCTGGCAAGGCCACTTCGACGATTTCGGCCCGCTGTCGGTCAACCTGGCCGGCGCGCAATTACGTCACCCCGGCTTATTGGGCCGCATCAAACAGCTGCTGCATGACTACCAGCTCGACCCCGGTCGCCTGCAACTGGAGATCACCGAAAACTTCATCATGAGCCAGGCCGAAGAAGCGCTGGAGGTGTTGCACCAGCTCAAAGAACTCGGCGTACAGCTTGCCATTGACGACTTTGGCACCGGCTATTCATCCCTCAGCTACCTCAAGCGCCTGCCCCTGGACTTCCTCAAGATCGACCAATCCTTCGTCCGCGGCCTGCCCGACGACCCCCACGACGCCGCCATCGTCCGCGCCATCATCGCCCTGGGCCACAGCATGCAATTCACCATCATCGCCGAAGGCGTGGAGAATCCCGCACAGCAAGCTTTCCTGGCCGCTGAAGGCTGCGAACAGATGCAAGGCTACATCGTCAGCCTGCCGCTACCGCCGGAGCTTTTTGCTGCTACGTTTCTTCGTATGCGCATTGAGGATTATTCGGATGGCACAGCGGGGAAACCATCGTTATAATCCGCGACCTACTGAGGGCCTATAGCTCAGTTGGTCAGAGCAGAGGACTCATAATCCTTTGGTCCACGGTTCAAGTCCGTGTGGGCCCACCAAACAAGAAAGCCGCGCATTGCGCGGCTTTCGTGTGTCTGGAAGGCTGTAATATGCTTCCCGCCCCCGCCCATACTCTGGAGCCCCCCTTGCCCGCCCTAGATGAAATCGACCGCCAACTGATCGCCGCCCTGCAGCTCAACGCCCGCGAAAGCGTGGCCATGCTCGCCCGGCAGTTGGGCATCGCGCGCACTACCGTGACGTCGCGCCTCGCGCGCCTGGAGAAAACCCAGGTAATTACCGGTTATGGCGTGCGTCTCGGGCAGCGTGTGGTCGAGGGTGGTTTGCAGGCGTATGTCGGCATCACCGTGCAGGCGCGCTCGGGCAAGGAAGTGCTGCGCCGACTCAGTGCGATGGCGCAAGTGCAACAATTGTGCGCGGTGAGTGGCGAGTTCGATTACGTCGCATGGCTGCGCACCGATTCGCCGGAACAGTTGGACCAATTGCTCGATCAGATCGGCAGCGTCGACGGCGTGGAGAAAACCACCACTTCGATCATCCTCAGTAACAAATTGGATCGCGGACAACCAATCTGATCACCGATCTCGTCACTCTGACTAAAAACAAAGCAATTTGACGACACTTTGCGTCTTATTAACGAACGCTACGCTCTCTAAACTGGCTGCCATCTTTTCCTATACTCAGCGGGTCACGCCCGCCTAGTCGCCAGTAAGGTCAGCCATGAGCATTCCGTCCAGCACCCTCAGCAAGACCAATCGCCACCCCGCCGACGGTAAGAAGCCCATCACCATCTTTGGCCCGGACTTCCCGTTCGCCTTCGATGACTGGATTGAACACCCGGCCGGCCTGGGTAGTATTCCTGCGGCCAACCACGGTGCCGAAGTGGCGATCGTCGGCGCCGGGATCGCGGGCCTGGTGGCCGCCTACGAGCTGATGAAGCTCGGCCTCAAGCCGGTGGTGTACGAAGCCTCGAAAATGGGCGGACGCCTGCGTTCCCAAGCCTTCGAAGGTGCCGAAGGCATCATTGCCGAGCTGGGTGGCATGCGCTTTCCAGTGTCGTCCACCGCGTTCTACCACTACGTGGACAAGCTCGGACTGGAAACCAAACCCTTCCCCAACCCACTGACCCCGGCGTCCGGCAGCACGGTCATCGACCTTGAAGGCCAGACCCACTACGCGCAAAAACTCTCTGACTTGCCGGTGCTGTTCCAGGAAGTGGCCGACGCCTGGGCCGATGCTCTGGAAGCCGGCTCGCAGTTCGGTGATATCCAGCAAGCCATCCGCGACCGTGACGTGCCGCGCCTCAAGGAGCTGTGGAACAAGCTCGTGCCGCTGTGGGATGACCGCACCTTCTACGATTTCGTCGCCACCTCCAAGGCATTTGCCAAATTGTCCTTCCATCACCGCGAAGTGTTTGGCCAGGTCGGTTTCGGCACTGGCGGCTGGGACTCGGACTTCCCCAACTCCATGCTGGAAATCTTCCGTGTGGTGATGACCAACTGCGATGACCACCAACATCTGGTGGTCGGCGGCGTGGCTCAGGTGCCGATGGGTATCTGGCGTCATGTGCCGGAGCGCTGCGCCCACTGGCCGGCCGGCACCAGCCTGAGTTCGCTGCATCGCGGTGCGCCAAGAGCCGGGGTGAAGCGCATCGCCCATGCCGCCGATGGCCGTTTCGCCGTCACCGACAACTATGGCGACACACGCGAATACGCCGCGGTACTGACCACCTGCCAAAGCTGGCTGCTGACCACCCAGATCGAATGCGACGAAACCCTGTTCTCGCAAAAGATGTGGATGGCCCTGGACCGCACGCGCTACATGCAATCGTCGAAAACCTTCGTGATGGTCGACCGGCCGTTCTGGAAAGACAAAGACCCGGAGACCGGTCGCGACCTGATGAGCATGACCCTCACCGACCGCCTGACCCGTGGCACCTACCTGTTCGATAACGGCGACGACAAGCCGGGGGTGATCTGCTTGTCGTACTCGTGGATGAGCGACGCGCTGAAAATGCTGCCGCAGCCCATCGATAAGCGTGTGAAGCTGGCCCTCGACGCCCTCAAAAAGATCTACCCGAAAGTCGATATCAAGGCGCGCATCATCGGCGACCCGATCACCGTGTCATGGGAAGCCGACCCGCATTTCCTCGGGGCCTTCAAGGGCGCGCTGCCCGGCCACTATCGCTACAACCAGCGCATGTATGCGCACTTTATGCAGAAGGACATGCCCGCCGAACAACGTGGGATTTTCATTGCCGGTGATGATGTGTCCTGGACCCCAGCCTGGGTCGAAGGCGCGGTGCAGACCTCGCTGAACGCGGTGTGGGGCATCATGACCCACTTCGGTGGCAGCACTCACCCGGAGAACCCAGGGCCGGGTGACGTATTCGATGAAATCGGGCCGATCGCCCTGGCCGATTAAGGAGTTGAACATGCGTGTCGCCCTGTACCAATGCCCACCGCTGCCTTTAGATGTGGCCGGCAACCTCAAGCGCCTGCATCAACTGGCGCATGAGGCGTCCGGCGCCGATGTGCTGGTGCTGCCGGAGATGTTCCTGAGCGGCTACAACATCGGCGCCGAAGCCGTTGGCGCCTTGGCCGAGGCACAGGACGGGCCGTCAGCGCAGGCGATTGGCGAACTGGCCAAAGGCGCCGGGCTGGCGATTCTGTACGGCTACCCGGAACGGGCCGAGGATGGCCAGATCTACAACGCCGTGCAGTTGATCGACGCCCACGGCCAGCGTGTGTGCAACTACCGTAAGACGCACCTGTTTGGTGATCTGGACCATTCGATGTTCAGCGCCGGCGACGATGATTTCCCACTGGTGGAGCTCAACGGCTGGAAGCTGGGTTTCCTGATCTGTTACGACCTGGAGTTCCCGGAAAACACCCGGCGCCTGGCCCTGGCCGGTGCCGAGCTGATCCTGGTGCCCACCGCCAACATGGTGCCATTTGACTTTGTCGCCGACGTCACCGTGCGGGCACGGGCCTTTGAAAACCAATGTTATGTGGCCTACGCCAACTATTGCGGGCACGAAGGCGAGATCCAGTACTGCGGGCAAAGCAGCATCGCCGCGCCGAATGGCCAGCGCATTGCCCAGGCGGGCCTGGATGAAGCCTTGATCGTCGGGGAGCTGGATCGTCAGTCGATCCTGGATGCCCGTGCCGCCAATCACTACTTGCAGGACCGTCGCCCCGAGCTGTATGGCGCGCTGCACAAGCCCTGATCCAGCCGGTTTGTTAGCATAGGCACATTCTACGTTTCGGAAGTGCCCATGCTTGCGCCGGCCCACCCTCATTCTCTTCACCTGACCCTGGCTAACGGCTTGCGGGTTTCCTTGCAGCATGCGCCGCGTTTGAAGCGGTGCGCAGCAGTGCTAAGGGTGGCGGCCGGCAGCCATGACGTGCCGATGGAGTGGCCGGGGCTGGCGCATTTCCTCGAGCATCTGTTGTTCCTCGGCACCGAACGTTTTCCCACGGACGAAGGGTTGATGGCCTACGTGCAACGCCATGGGGGCCAGGTCAATGCCAGCACCCGTGAGCGCACTACGGATTTCTTCTTTGAACTGCCGGTCGCAACGTTTGCCGGTGGACTGGAACGGTTGGTGGACATGCTGACCCACCCACGCCTGACCCTGGAGGATCAACTGCGCGAGCGCGAAGTGCTGCACGCCGAGTATGCCGCCTGGGCCCGGGATGCCAAGGCACAGCAGCAGGTCGCGTTGCTGGAGGGGCTTGCGGCTGACCACCCGCTGCGGGGTTTTCATGCGGGCAACCGCGATAGCCTGCCGGTGGAGCGTGAGGCATTTCAGCAGGCGTTGAGTGAATTCCACGCGCAGTTCTATCAGAGCGGGCAGATGACATTGAGCCTGGCGGGCCCGCAATCACTGGAAGAACTGGAAACCTTGGCGCAACGATTCAGTGAACAGCTGAGTTCTGGACCTCTGCGCCCACAATCCGCCCCGCCGGCATTGATGCAGGGTGATGCGCAGAGCTATCAGCACATCACCCTGCATCACCTGCACCACGTCATGACCTGTGATGCGCCACGCAAAGCACTGGAGTTTCTCTGCACCTGGCTCAACGCCTCGGGACCCGGCGGGTTGCTGGCTGAACTGAAAGCTCGGCAACTGGCGAGTGCACTGCAGGCGTCAGTGATTTATCAGTTCGCCGGGCAAGCCGTGTTGGATATCGACTTCACCATCCAAGCTGAATCAGCCACGCAGATCGAGGCGTTGCTGCACGACTGGCTGAGTTTTTTCGCACACAGCGACTTGACTTCATTGCGTGAAGAGTTCGCGCTGCTGGCCGCTCGTCAACAGCAGGTCCAAGGCGCCCTTGCGTTGGCCCGGAACGACAGCCAAGACCTATCGGAACAGGACGTTGTCGCCCTCAAGGCCATGCTTGATTCGCTGCACCTGCCAGAATCCACACACACTTGGCAGTTGCCGCCAAACAACCCGTTCCTGCGCCCACCGGCCAAGGAAGAACGCGCCGGCCTGATTCGCGGCCAGACCAGCGCTCACCGTGGCTTGCGCACCTTTGCCCAGGATCGCTCCCGTGGACGTAGGGAAGTGTCGGCGCTGACCTTCAGTCAGGCATTGGCAGGCGATGGCGATGAAGGCGCGCTGTATCTGCAATGGCGATCAGCCCCTTCCGGCCTGGAAAACGCTTTGCAGCCGTTGCGCGAGCATGCCGGTCAGGCAGGCGTCGAATTGTCGTTCGAAAGCCTGGGCCAAGACTGGCGGGTGAAAATGATTGGGCTACTGGAGCCCATGCCAGCCGTGTTGGACGTGTTGGCAAAAGGCCTGAATGAACCGCAAGAGGCTCAGCCCGACTCACCGCAGATGATTGCCATCCGTGAATTGCTCAAGGCGCTGCCCGCTTGCTGCAACGGCCACAATCCCGAATCGGCATCCTGGTCCACTGCGCACTGGCAAGGCCTGGGACTGGGTTTCTCCGCAGCGCATGAAGCCGCGATCAAGTCCGCAGCGGCCCGCCTGCCAGGGCAACCCGCGAATCTCACTCACCGCGTGCCGGCCCTCAGCGATCAACGTATCTGGCACGCGATAAAAACCGACTCTGACGAAGCCGCATTGCTGCTGTTTTGCCCAACGCCGAGTCAATCCCTGGCGGACGAAGCCGCTTGGCGACTGCTTGGCCATCTGATCCAAGGCCCGTTCTACCAGCGCCTGCGCGTTGAGCTGCAAATCGGCTACGCCGTGTTCAGCGGTATCCGACAGATCAATGGCCAGATTGGCCTGCTATTCGGCGTGCAATCCCCCAGCGTGTCGCTGGAAGTCATCGTTGATCACCTGCAAGTATTCCTGAAACAACTGCCGACACTGATCGATAGCAACGACGACTTGGGCAACACGGCTTTGGCGCAGCAATTCTCAGCACAGACACTGCCCAATGCCCAAGCCGCCGAATTGTTATGGCACGCCCATCTGGCGGGCCACTCGTCGGGTTACCTGGCTGACCTTCAATCCCACATCCAAGCCTGCACCCGCGACGCAGTGCAGCTTGCCGCCCAACAACTGAACGACGCCGCAGGCGGCTGGCGTTGCGTGGCCAACGGCCCGCGCATCTCGGAAATCTGGCATGCGGCAGACTGATCATTGCCGCCCCTGCAAAAGGCTTTTTCCACCAAGACAGCGCTAACTTGAAAAGAATTGCGTAACATTCATACGCACACATCTGAACATCTCCGATTGGAGGTGGACTATATGTATTCCTTGGTAGTAAACGTCCCATCCCTTCGTAGGAGTAAGAATATGACCTGGTCCAAACCTGCTTACACTGATCTGCGCATCGGCTTCGAAGTCACCATGTACTTCGCCAGCCGTTAATCCGCTGGGTAATACAACGCCTCGGTTCGCCCGGGGCGTTTTTGTTTTGAGCTTGATGGAGCTGCCATGTTTGTCCAGATTCTAGGTTCCGCCGCCGGCGGTGGTTTCCCGCAGTGGAATTGCAACTGCGTGAACTGCGCGGGTTTTCGTGATGGCAGCCTGCGGGCCCAGGCGCGCACCCAGTCGTCCATCGCGATCTCCGACGATGGCGTGAACTGGGTGCTGTGCAACGCCTCGCCGGATATCCGCGCGCAACTCCAGGGCTTTGCACCGATGCAGCCCGGCCGCGCCCTGCGGGACACCGGCATCAGCGCAATCATCTTGATGGACAGCCAGATCGACCACACCACCGGCCTGTTGAGCCTGCGCGAAGGCTGCCCGCACCAAGTGTGGTGTACCGACATGGTCCATGAAGACCTGAGCACCGGCTTCCCGCTGTTCACCATGCTCACCCACTGGAACGGCGGCCTGGCCTGGAACCGCATCGAGCTGGACGCCAGCTTCAGCATCCCGGCCTGCCCCAACCTGCGCTTTACCCCACTGCCACTGCGCAGTGCCGCGCCGCCCTACTCGCCGCACCGCTTCGACCCGCACCCCGGCGATAACATCGGCCTGATCGTCGAAGACCTGCGCACCGGCGGCAAACTCTTCTACGCGCCAGGCCTGGGCAAGGTCGACGCGCCGCTGCTGGAGATCATGGCCGGTAGCGACTGTCTGCTGGTGGACGGCACGATGTGGGATGACGATGAAATGCAGCGCCGTGGTGTCGGTACTCGCACCGGCCGCGAGATGGGCCACCTGGCGCAAAACGGCCCCGGAGGCATGCTGGAAGTGCTGGAGCAATTGCCCAAGCAGCGCAAAGTACTTATCCACATCAACAACACCAACCCGATCCTCGATGAAGACTCCGCCGAGCGAGCGGAACTGGTGCGGCGCAATGTCGAAGTGGCTTACGACGGCATGAGCATTGAATTGTAGGAGCGATCGAAATGACTGACACGCCGTTGACCACCGTTGAATTCGAAGCCGCCCTGCGGGCCAAGGGCGCCTTCTACCATATCCATCACCCGTACCATGTGGCGATGTACGAAGGCCGCGCGACCCGCGAGCAGATCCAGGGCTGGGTTGCCAACCGTTTCTACTATCAGGTGAACATCCCCCTGAAAGACGCTGCGATCCTGGCCAATTGCCCGGACCGCGAGATCCGCCGCGAGTGGATCCAGCGCCTGCTCGACCACGACGGCGCTCCCGGTGAAGACGGCGGTATCGAAGCCTGGCTGCGCCTGGGCCAGGCCGTTGGCCTCGACCCGGACCAACTGCGCTCGCAGGAATTGGTACTGCCCGGCGTACGATTTGCGGTAGACGCCTACGTCAACTTCGCCCGTCGCGCCAGTTGGCAGGAAGCCGCCAGCAGTTCGCTGACTGAGCTGTTCGCGCCGCAAATCCACCAGTCGCGCCTCGACAGCTGGCCGCAGCATTACCCGTGGATCGACCCGGCCGGTTATGAATATTTCCGCACCCGCCTGGGCCAGGCCCGTCGCGATGTGGAACATGGTTTGGCGATCACCCTGCAGCACTACACCACCCGTGAAGGCCAGGAGCGCATGCTGGAAATTCTCCAGTTCAAACTGGATATTTTGTGGAGCATGCTGGATGCCATGAGCATGGCCTACGAACTCAAGCGTCCGCCGTATCACAGCGTGACCGAACAGCGGGTTTGGCATAAAGGGATCCCCCTATGAGCTTTGATCGCAGCAAGAAACCCACCTGGCGCCAGGGCTATCGCTACCAGTACGAGCCTGCGCAAAAGGGCCATGTGTTGCTCTACCCCGAAGGCATGATCAAGCTCAACGATAGCGCCGCGCTGATCGGTGGTTTGATCGACGGCGAGCGCGACGTGTCGGCGATCATTGCCGAGCTGGATAAACAGTTCCCCGGCGTGCCAGAACTCGGTAAAGACATCGAGGATTTCATGGAGGTCGCCCGTGCAGAGCACTGGATTACCCTTGCCTGAAAAACCGCCGGTTGGCTTGCCGCTGTGGTTACTGGCCGAGCTGACCTACCGCTGCCCGTTGCAGTGCCCGTACTGTTCCAACCCGCTGGACTTTGCCGAGCAGGGCAAGGAACTGAGTACCGAGCAATGGTTCAAGGTGTTTCGCGAAGCCCGCGAGATGGGCGCGGCACAACTGGGGTTTTCCGGCGGTGAGCCATTGGTGCGTCAGGATCTGGCCGAGCTGATCGCCGAGGCGCGCAGGCTCGGGTTCTACACCAACCTGATCACCTCCGGCATCGGCTTGACCGAACAGAAGATCAGCGACTTCAAGAAAGCCGGTCTGGACCATATCCAGATCAGCTTCCAGGCCAGCGACGAACAGGTCAACAACCTGCTGGCCGGCTCGAAAAAAGCCTTCGCGCAAAAGCTGGAAATGGCCCGTGCCGTGAAGGCCCACGGCTACCCGATGGTGCTGAACTTCGTCACCCATCGGCACAATATCGACAAGATCGACCGCATCATCGAGCTGTGTATTGCGCTGGAAGCGGACTTCGTCGAGCTCGCCACCTGCCAGTTCTACGGCTGGGCCCAGCTCAATCGTGTAGGGCTGTTGCCGACCCAGGCACAACTGGTGCGCGCCGAGCGCATCACCAACGAATACCGCGCCAAGCTGGAAGCCGAAGGTCACCCGTGCAAGCTGATCTTCGTCACACCGGATTACTACGAAGAACGCCCGAAAGCCTGCATGAACGGTTGGGGCAGTATCTTTCTGACCGTGACACCGGACGGCACCGCCCTGCCCTGTCACGGCGCCCGACAGATGCCGGTGCAATTTCCCAATGTGCGCGACCACAGCATGCAGCACATCTGGTACGACTCGTTCGGCTTCAACCGCTTTCGCGGCTATGACTGGATGCCCGAGCCATGCCGGTCATGCGATGAAAAGGAAAAGGATTTCGGCGGCTGCCGATGCCAGGCCTTCATGCTCACGGGGGACGCGAGCAATGCCGACCCGGTGTGCAGCAAGTCCGAGCAGCACGGCATCATCCTGCAAGCGCGGGAAGAAGCCGAACACGCCACCCAGACCATCGAGCAGTTGGCCTTTCGCAACGAGCGCAACTCACGGCTCATCGCAAAAGGCTGACGGCCTTAGCGCTTGGCGATGATGTACACGGCGTGGATGATGCCCGGGAAGTACCCGCACAAGGTCAGCAGGATGTTCAGCCAGAATGCACCGGCGAAACCCACTTGCAGGAACACACCCAGTGGCGGCAGCAGAATGGCGATGATGATACGAATGATGTCCATGGGTAAGCTCCAGAAAATCGGCTCGTGTGAGCCGTGTAGCTAATCGACCTTGGGCGTTCGTGAGGGTTCAGTGGGATCTGGCGTTGGGCCACTGTCAGGCGAGAATCTCCAAGCCGTGTTTCTTCACGATGCTCAGTAACTTGAGCGCCATGCCGCTGGGTTGCTTCTCACCGGACTCCCACTTTTTCACGGTGGACGCGCTTGTGTTCAGGTAGCGGGCGAACACAGGTTGGCTCACATGGCTGCTTTCACGAAGCTGCTTGATTTGGTCGGCCGGGATTTGCTCAGGGACGGCAGATAAGCAGGCCTCGTCATATTCGCGAAGCGTGGTTTTGCTGATGGCGCCAATTGCGTACAGTGCTAGGGCTGACTGGTGAACAGACTCAAGTACTTCGCTTTCATATTTTTTGGTCATGATGTATCTCCACAAAATCCTTGGCATCCAGCAGGTATCGGAGCTGTACTTCGCTTAAGTTTTCATAGACCTTAGCCAGCGCTCGAAGCCTACCCAATTCCTTAGGGCTGATATTGCTCTGTCTCTGCTTATCAAAAAGAGATTGATAAACCCAGTAATGCCGGCCCTTTGCCAACACAATGGAGCGGTGCCGGTTTTCCTTGAGGCGCTTCTTCCAAACACCACCACCCAGATTATCCGCTTGGCCCTTGAGCAATTCGCCAAACGCTTCTCTTAGCTCAGAATCACAGATCCAGGCTCTGCTCGCTGCATCAGCGAAATTACGGGTTTTAAACAACCTGAGTTTCATGGATATCCCTTCCCATAAACATACCACCCAGTGGTATAGATTAGAAGTAGAGCACGCTGTGCCCCATCGGCAGTCCTTGCCGACGCCCGCTAAAAAGCCATTGTTTTCACAAACGCTCAATCAACATTTTCAATCCAAAAATGACACGCCCAAAAAAACGCCCCCAGCCAAAAAAATCAGGCCGGAGGCGCCGCGTAGACCGCGAGACGGTTCAGGAATAAGGGGGCTAAACGGCGATGCCCTTGCGGCACTGCAGTTGGGCGGTACGCACGCGGGAGAAGGCGCGGGCCAGGCGCAGGAGCATTTCGTCGACGTTGCTTTTGCTCACGGTCAGGGCCGGGGTGAAGCGTAGGCAGTTGGGTTGCGGGGCTTGGAGGATCAGGCCTTCGTGCAGCGCCGCTTTTACAACAGCATCCGCAGAATCATCCGACAACGTCAGGCCCCACATCAGGCCATGGCCACGCAATTGACCATGGTCGTAGCGGTAGGTCAGGCGCGCAAGACCTTCGCCCAGATACAAGCCAGTCTCACGCACGTGATCCATAAAGCCGTGCTCCAGCACGGAGTCGAGTACTGCCAGCCCGGCCGAAGCCATCAGCGCATTACCGTGGTGAGTGCCTTCCAACTCGCCCACGTCGAAGCAACAGGCTTTGCCGCGCGCCAGCAGTGCTGCCAAGGGGACCCCGCCACCCAGGCCTTTGCCGAGGGTGATGATGTCGGCACGTACGCCGTATTGTTGCTCGGCGAGCAAGGTGCCGCAGCGGCCCATGCCGGTTTGTACTTCGTCGAGAATCAGCAGGATCCCCAGTTCACGGCACAAACGCTCAACGCCTTTGAGGTAATGCTCGGTTGCAGGAATGACGCCCGCTTCGCCCTGGATCGGTTCGAGCAGGATGGCGACGGTTTGCGCATCGACTGCCGCATGCAGGGCCGGCAAGTCATTAAAAGGCACATGGCTGAAACCGGGCAATTGCGGTTCAAAACGATTTTCCGGGCCACCCGCCGAAGCCGACATCGCGGCAAAACTGCGGCCATGGCAACCGGCGCTGGCACTAATGATGCGATAGGCCCCCCCGCGATGCAGCTGGCCCCATTTGCGCGCCAACTTGATCGCCGCTTCAACGGCTTCCGCGCCGGTGCTGAGCAGGTACGCCTGATCGCTGCCGGTGCGATGGCACAGGCGCTCAGCCAGGTTGAGTTGAACGCGGTTATGCAGGCCGTTGCCGGGGTTGATCAGCGCCTGGGTCTGGTCAGCCAGCGCCTTGATCAACACCTGAGGGCTGTGGCCGAGGCTGTTGGCCGCGTTGCCCTGACTGAAATCCAGGTAGGCACGGTCGTCGCTGTCCCACAGCCAGGAACCCTGGCCGCGTACGAACACTTGCGGCGGACGAGCGACGGAGGGCATCAGGGATTCGCTGGTAGACGTATCGCCGGGCGCCTCGAGAATCAAATCGTCCAGGCTCGGCGCGGGGCGACGGAACAGATTCATAGCTCACCCCCAATAGCAATCGGACCTTGGTCGGTGCGACACGCCAATACTGCCTCGAGGTTTTTTGCCTTGCCTATGTAAACGCCATCAACATAAACGCTGTTCATTGCCTGATCCGGCCCTGTAAGCCCTGCGAATAGGCGCTAGACTAGGCTCCTCAGGGGCCAACAGCCATTTCGTTTTTCCAGCTTTTTCGATAAGTAAGTCTTATGGATTTCAAGCAACTGCGTTATTTCGTCGCGGTGTATGAGGAAGGCCACGTAGGTCGTGCCGCCGAGCGCCTGTCGATCTCCCAACCAGCGCTGTCCCAGCAGATCCGCCAGTTGGAACAGAACCTGGATGTGAGTCTGTTCGAGCGCAGCAGCAAGCGCCTGTTGCCAACACTGGCGGCGCACACGTTGTACAACCACGCGTTGCCGCTGATCGATGGCATGCAGCAAGCCGTTGAAGCCCTGCGCAACTTCAAGGGCCAGGCGATGCGCACCTTGGCCATCGGCGTGTTGCAAACCGTGCACACCAGCCTGGTGCCGCAGATGCTCGAGCGCGTGCGCAAGGCCCAGCCACATCTGGTGGTGCAGATCTACGAATTGACCGGACTTGAAATCGAGCGACGACTGCTCAACGGCTCGCTGGATATCGGCATAAGCTACTTGCCGCCACGCCAGCCGGGGCTGCACGGCGTGTTGCTGTACGAAGATGAGCTGAAAGTCGTCATCCCCGAAGACCATCCCCTGCGGGAATTCAAGAAAGTCTCGCTGAAGCAGGCGGCGGAGCTGCCGATGTTGCTGCTGGGGGAGGAGTTCCAGGTCCGGCAGATCTGGCAAGGACAGCTGTCCAACCTCGGAAGACGCCCGCAAGTTCAGGCAGAGTTGAACACTATGGTGGGGATTCTCGACAGTCTACCGCACACAAAACTGGCGACGGTGCTGCCGGGGCGCTCGCAGGACGAACACAACAGTCAGTCGCTGCTATGGAAACCCTTGAGTGAACCCAGAGTGCCGCTGAAAGTCGGCCTGGTGTGCCGCGATGTGCAACGCCAGCAAGCGACAGTGGCGTTGCTGCGCACTCTGCTGGAAGACGTGATGAATGCCCCGCAGGCACAGTCCTGAACTCAAGCGGGCTGACTTTTTCGCGGGCAAAAGAAAACCCCGCCGAAGCGGGGCTTTGCAGACTGTTTCCCTGACATCCATTTCACTCCGCCGTCCTGGCAGAATCCTACGTGTCCGTGTTGTTGCTTTGCGCTTCCTGCGCGACGTCCATGTGAAGTAGATTATCCGTGGATCCAATATGGCGATAGAGGACGATTAGCAGCACGTCATGTAAGAGAATGCTTACACGCCCTCAAAACCCTTAGAACAGGGCCTCATCCAGCAAGAACAGCGATTCGCTACCGGATTTTACCGACGCACTCAGCGAGTGAATACGTGGCAACAAGCGCGCAAAGTAGAAGCGTGCAGTGCCTAGCTTGCTTGCGTAGAAGTCTTCTTCAGATTCCTTGCCCAACGCGGCCTTGGCCATGCGTGCCCACATATACGCGTAGGCCATGTAGCCGAAGGCGTGCAAGTACTCCACCGACGCCGCGCCGATTTCATTCGGGTTGGTCTTGGCGCGATCCAGTACCCAGGCGGTCAGCTCATCCAGGCTATCCACCGCCGCGCCCAGCGGTTTGGTGAACTCACTCAGCTCGGCACCCGCCGAGGCAATGAACGCGCGGATCTCATCGGCAAACAAGGTGTAGAACGCCCCACCACTGCCGACGATCTTGCGCCCCATCAAGTCCAGCGCCTGGATGCCGTTGGTGCCTTCGTAGATCTGGGTGATGCGCACATCCCGCACCAGTTGCTCCTGGCCCCACTCGCGAATGTAGCCATGGCCGCCGAACACTTGTTGGCCGAGCACGGTGGTTTCCAGGCCCAGGTCGCTCAAGAACGCCTTGGCTACCGGGGTCAATAACGCAACCAGGTTATCGGCGCGCTCACGGGCTGCGGCATCATCGCTGAACTTGGCGATGTCCAGTTGCGTCGCCACATAGGTGGAGAACGCACGGCCACCTTCGTTCGCGGCCTTCATGGTCAGCAACATGCGGCGCACGTCGGGGTGCACGATGATCGGGTCGGCCACTTTGTCTTTATGCTGTGCGCCGGTCGGTGCACGGCTTTGCACGCGGTCGCGCGCATATTCAATGGCGTTCTGGTAGGAACGCTCGCCGGACGCCAGGCCCTGAATGCCCACACCCAGGCGCTCGTAGTTCATCATGGTGAACATCGCGGCCAAGCCACGGTTCGGCTCACCCACCAGGTAGCCCACGGCTTCGTCGAAGTTCATCACGCAGGTCGCCGACGCCTGGATCCCCATCTTGTGCTCAATGGAACCGCAGCTCACGGTGTTGCGCGCGCCCAGGCTGCCGTCGGCATTGACCATGAATTTCGGCACCAGGAACAGCGAGATACCCTTGGGGCCGGCCGGTGCGTCCGGCAGCTTGGCCAGCACCAAGTGGATGATGTTCTCGGTGAGGTCGTGTTCACCCCCGGTGATAAAGATCTTGGTACCGCTGACTGTGTAGGAACCGTCCGCCTGTGGCTCGGCCTTGGTGCGAATAATCCCCAAGTCAGTACCGGCGTGGGCTTCGGTCAGGCACATGGAGCCGGCCCATTCACCGGAATACATCTTCGGCAGATAAGCGGCTTTCAGTTCTTCGCTGGCGTGGGTGTTGATCGACACGCAGGCGCCAGAGGTCAGCATCGGGTACAAACCGAACGCCAGGCTCGACGAGTTGATCATCTCTTCAACCTGGGCCGACACCGCCTTAGGCATACCCATGCCGCCGAACATCGGATCACCACCTACCCCAACCCAGCCGCCTTCGGCATAGGTTTTGTAGGCCTGTGGAAAACCGTCCGGCGTGAATACCGCGGTGTTGTCCCAGCGGCAACCCTGCTCATCGCCACCGCGGCTGAGCGGGGCGATGGATTTGGCGGTGACCTTGCCGGCTTCTTCGAGGATGGCCTCTACGGTTTCGGCGTCAACGGTGTCTGCCAATGCCGGCAATTGGGCCCAAGTGGTGGCGACCTCAAAGACTTCGTTGAGGACGAAGCGCATATCACGCAGCGGCGCTTTGTAATCAGCCATGGCAAACCTCGTGAGAACGTGAAAAGTAATTCGGTAAGAGTCGGTTTTACAGGCTCAGAGTGTACCCGAACAACTTTTCAGACACATAGGGTCCACTTGTGACTGATCGGTATTTTTAAGTCACTACAGCGCAAATGCCTCCGCAGGCAGACTCATCAGGCATTCGCTGCCCGCTTCCACCGCAGCACGGTGGGTGGCGGTACGCGGTAGCAGGCGCTTGAAATAGAAGTCGCAGGTCGCGAGCTTGGCCTTGGAGAAATCCGAGTCCGGTTGCTCAAGGGCAGCCATCGCCATACGCAGCCACAGGTAGGCAAGGATCACGTAGCCGCTGTACATCAAGTAATCCACGGCCGCCGCACCGACTTCATCGGGGTTCTTCATCGCGGCCATGCCGACTTTAGTGGTCAGTTCGCCCCACTCTCCGTTCAGCTGGCTGAGCTGCGCCACATAGGCCTTGAGCTGCGGGTGCTCGGCATTAGCCGCGCAGAACTTATGCACGATCTTGGTAAACCCACGCAGCAACTTGCCCTGGCTGCCCAGCACCTTGCGCCCCAGCAGGTCGAGGGCCTGAATGCCGTTGGTGCCTTCATAGATCGGCGCAATCCGTGCGTCGCGGGCCAGTTGTTCCATGCCCCATTCGCGGATGTAGCCGTGGCCGCCGAAGATCTGCATGCCGTGGTTGGTCACCTCAAGGCCGGTGTCGGTCATGAAGGCTTTGCAGATGGGGGTGAGGAACGCCAGCAGGTCTTCGGCGTCCTGACGTTGGGTGGCGTCGCCGCTCAGGTGCGCGGTGTCGAGCAACTGTGCGGTGAAGTAGGTCAGTGCGCGGTTGCCTTCGTTGAAGGCCTTCATGGTCAGCAGCATGCGGCGCACGTCGGGGTGCACGATGATCGGGTCGGCGGCTTTATCTGGAGCCTTGGCACCGGTCAACGAGCGCATCTGCAGGCGGTCGTTGGCGTATTTGATGGCGCCCTGGAAGCTCGCTTCGCCATTGCACAAGCCCTGCATACCGGTGCCCAGGCGCGCGTGATTCATCATGGTGAACATGCAGTTGAGGCCTTTGTTCGCCTCACCGATCAGAAAACCCTTGGCGCCATCGAAGTTCAACACGCAGGTGGCAGAGCCCTTGATGCCCATCTTGTGTTCGATGGAGCCGCAGTGCACCGCGTTACGCTCGCCCGAATCCGCATGGAACTTGGGCACGATAAACAGCGAGATACCCTTGGTGCCCGCCGGTGCGTCCGGCAGTTTGGCCAGCACTAGGTGGATAATGTTGGCGCTCATGTCGTGCTCGCCGGCCGAGATGAAGATCTTGCTGCCGGTGACCGCATAGCTGCCATCCGCCTGGGGCACGGCGCGGGTCTTGATCAGGCCCAGGTCGGTGCCGCAATGGGCTTCGGTGAGGCACATGGTGCCGGTCCATTCGCCGGCGGTGAGTTTGGTGAGGAACGTGTCTTTCTGCTCGGCGGTGCCGTGGGCGTGGATCGCCGACATCGCGCCGTGGGTCAGCCCTGGGTACATGCCCCAGGACGTGTTGCTGGAGCCGATCATCTCGCTGAGCACCAGGCCCAGCGACGACGGCAGGCCCTGGCCGCCGTAGGCCGGGTCTGCCGCCACGCCGTGCCAGCCTCCTTCCACGTACTGGGCGAAGGCTTCCTTGAAACCCTTGGGCGTAGTGACCACGCCGTTGTCAAAATGACAGCCTTCTTCGTCGCCGCTACGGTTGAGCGGTGCGAGGACGTTTTCGCAGAATTTGGCGCCTTCCTCGAGAATCGCGCTGACCATGTCCGGGCTGGCATCGGTGGCGCCCAAGGCGGCGTAATGGCCGTGGAAATCAAATACGTTGTCGATCAGAAAACGCATGTCGCGAAGGGGAGCTTTGTAGTCAGGCATGGCAATGTCTCCGTCAGCAGATGGCTTCAACCTACTGCCGGGCATTGCCTCGGACAATCACTGTAGCGCTGCTGAATACAGCGCCATTACTCAACCGGCAGCGCTCTCCATGCGCACCGCGCCACGTCGGGTTTGCCCGGCCGCGACCACGCAGTTACGCCCGGCGCCTTTGGCGGCATACAGCGCCTGATCGGCGGATTTGAGCACTTCTTCCGGCGTGCGCTGCTCAGCCTGGCGCTCGGCCACGCCGATGCTGATCGTCACCGAGACACTCGAAGCGCCGCTGCCCGCTCGGCGCTGACGGCCCTGATGATCGTCCTGAGGACGGTCCGAATTGCGCAGCTTGATATCGTAATCCGCAATGATCTCGCGGATTTCCTCCAGGTGCGGCAAGCACTCTTCGACCGTCTTGCCGGCAAACACCACGGCGAACTCTTCGCCACCGTAGCGATAAGCCCGCCCGCCCCCGTTGACCTTGGACAGCTTGCTCGCCACCAGTCGCAGCACCTGGTCACCGACATCATGACCGTGGGTGTCGTTGAAGCGCTTGAAGTGGTCAACGTCGCTCATCGCCAGCACGTAATTGCGCCCCAGCCGCTGCATGCGCTCGTTCAGTGCGCGGCGCCCAGGCAAGCCGGTGAGTTCATCGCGGAAGGCCATTTGATAAGCCTCGTGGGCCACGCCGGCAGCAATCATCAGCATCACCTGGCTGCACATGATGTTCAGGGTGAACGGCAAGATGAAGGTCTGCGGCAACATCCAGAATAGGCCCAGCAGGCCCACCAGTTGCGCCGCGTGCAGCGGGCGCGGCTGGTACCAGTATTGTACCGCCAGGGTCAGGAAACCGATCAGGAACATCGGATACGACAGCTGGATCAGGCTCATCCAACTGCCATGCAGCGCCGGCCAGCGAATCTCCGCCAACCAGTTCAGCACGGCTTGGGGATAACTCTGCTCCAGCGCCAGCGCCACGCTGCCCACCGCTAACAGTACCGCGCCACGGGCGACGAAATCGCGGAACAGGTGGGTCTTCTCTTGCCACAGGGCATAGATGCTGAACAACAACGGCAACAGCAAGCAGCACAGGTGAAACACCACGGCCGCGTCTTCGCGCACGCGGCCGTTGTCACGATAGAAATCGGTCTGGGTATCCAGCAGGAAGTAGGCGATGTACACCGTGATCATCAGGAACAGTTCGCGCTGACGGCGATACACCGCGCAATACGAACCGCCGAGCAACAGCACCAGGGTCGGCAACACATTGAACAGCGACGTGAAGAAGACGTTGAGGTCCTTGACGTACGCAGCCGAGAGCCCGGCCAGCAAGAGCAGCAACGAGGGTAAAAAATGACTGAAACGTACAGCGGACACGCGCGACAAGGGTAAAACTCCGACCCGCAAAAAGATGATGGCACTGTGCCTTTATGCCGACAGTTAAGCACAACCTGGCACGCATGTATCACATTGCCATCACTGTAACGGCAGCCAGCGGTAATCCCTGAGTTTTTTGTTGCAACGCTTTCTGTAGGAGCGGGCTTGCCCGCGAAGGTCGTCAACGATGACGGGGGTCGCCTGAATAAACGCGGTGCCTGTGGTTTCTTCGCGAGCAAGCTCGCTCCTACAAAGAAACGAAAAAGCCGCCGCTCCCGTGAAGGAGCGACGGCTCTTGAAGTGAACCCGGTAAGGCTTAGTAAGCCAGGCCGAAGTCTTCTTCTTTCATGTCCATCAGGTTGTTTGCGCCCGACAGCATGGTGGCTTTATGGGCCAGGGTACGCGGCAGGATGCGCTGGAAGTAGAAGCGCGCAGTCTGCAGCTTGGCGGTGTAGAACGCCTCTTCGGTGGTGCCGGCAGCCAGTTTTTCGGCAGCCAGGCGCGCCATGTCGGCCCAGAAGTAAGCCAGGCACGCATACCCGGAGTACATCAGGTAGTCCACCGAGGCGGCACCCACTTCTTCGCGGTCTTTCATCGCGGCCATGCCGACCTTCATGGTCAACTCGCCCCACTCTTTGTTCAGCGCAGCCAGCGGAGCAACGAACTCTTTGACGGCTTCGTTACCTTCGTTGGCCTGGCAGAACTTGTGCACGATCTTGGTGAAGCCCTTGAGCGCTTCGCCTTGGGTCATCAGCACTTTACGGCCCAGCAGGTCGAGGGCCTGGATACCGGTGGTGCCTTCGTACAGCATCGAAATGCGGCTGTCGCGAACGTTCTGCTCCATGCCCCACTCGGCGATGAAGCCGTGGCCGCCGTAGATCTGCACACCGTGGTTGGCAGACTCGAAGCCGACTTCGGTCATGAACGCCTTGGCGATCGGAGTCATGAAGGCCAGCAGGCCGTCGGCCTGTTTCTTGGCTTCGTCGTCGGTGCCGTATTTGACGATGTCCACTTGCTTGGCGGTGAAGTACACCATCGCACGGTTGCCTTCGGCGAAGGCTTTCATGGTCAGCAGCATGCGGCGCACGTCAGGGTGCACGATGATCGGGTCGGCGGCTTTGTCAGGTGCTTTCGGGCCGGTCAGGGAGCGCATTTGCAGGCGGTCACGTGCGTATTTCAGGCCGCCCTGGAAGCCGATCTCGGCGTGGGACAGACCTTGCAGCGCGGTGCCCAGGCGAGCGGTGTTCATAAAGGTGAACATGCAGTTCAGGCCTTTGTTCGCCGGGCCGATCAGGAAACCGGTCGCCGCGTCGAAGTTCATCACGCAGGTGGCGTTGCCGTGGATGCCCATCTTGTGTTCCAGGGAACCACAGGTCACGGCGTTGCGCGCGCCGATCGAACCGTCGGCGTTCGGCAGGAACTTCGGCACGATGAACAGCGAGATACCTTTGGTGCCAGCCGGTGCGTCCGGCAGGCGGGCCAGTACGATGTGGACGATGTTGTCGGCCATGTCGTGTTCACCGGCCGAGATGAAGATCTTGGTGCCGGAGACTTTGTAGGAACCGTCAGCCTGAGGCTCGGCCTTGGTACGCAGCATGCCCAGGTCGGTGCCGCAGTGTGGCTCGGTCAGGCACATGGTGCCGGTCCATTCGCCCGACACCAGTTTGGTCAGGTAAGCCTCTTGCTGCTCGGGAGTACCGTGCTCGGAGATGGTGTTCATCGCACCGTGGGACAGGCCCGGGTACATGCCCCACGACCAGTTGGCGGCGCCGACCATTTCACTGACTGCCAGACCCAGGGATTCCGGCAGGCCTTGGCCGCCGTGCTCCACGTCGTGGGCCAGGCTTGGCCAGCCGCCTTCGACGAATTGTTTGTAGGCTTCTTTGAAACCGGTTGGGGTTTTAACGCCCGACTCACTCCAGGTGCAGCCTTCGATATCACCCACGCGGTTCAGCGGTGCCAGCACTTGCTCACAAAACTTGGCGCCCTCTTCAAGGATGGCGTCAACCATGTCCGGGGTAGCGTCCTGGCAAGCCGGCAGGCTCTGATAGTGCGCTTCATAGCCAAGCAGTTCGTCACGAACGAAGCGAATATCACGCAAGGGGGCCTTGTAGTCAGGCATAGCGATAAACCTCTGCTGATGTATCTGGAATGAACAACCGCGTGGAATTGTTGTGGCGGTCAAACAGGTGTTTGAAACATACGTTTACCACTTGGGGATGTCAAGCGTCGTCCGGATGCCGTTTGTCATGACGTGAATCAAAGGCGCGCATAGAGAAGCCTGTGGCGAGATGCCACAAGGCGTTCAGAAAACAATAGAAGTTCAGAGGGATGATGCAGAACAAATGTGGGAGCGGGCTTGCTCGCGAAAGCGGTGGATCAGTCAACTGATGTATTGGCTGAAAGACCGCTTTCGCGAGCAAGCCCACTCCCACAGAAAAGCCAAGGTGCAGACAGAGAGAGGATTACGCGTAGGTGTCGATCAGGGTGCCGAGCATTTCATCCGAAGCTTTGGCGACTTTGGCGCCGAGCTCCACCTGGAACTTGCCTTGGGCCATTTCGACCATGTTGCTGGCCGAGTTGGACGGCTGGGCGCGGTCGTTGGCTTGCAGTCGGTCGCTTTGCGCATCCGAGGGCTGGGTCGTCGCGGCGCTGGCAATTTTACCGGCGGCCTGGTCGACACGGTTCTGCCCGGTCTGAATGCTGCTCAGGCCCGAGTAAAACGCGCTGCTTCCAGAGATTTCCATGGCGTAAGCCTGCCTTTAGAGAATCGTGAACCGTGATTGAAGCAGAGTCGCTCGCAAAATGCCCGTCAAAAACACTAATGGCATAATGCCTTAGCGATAGCCAAAATCAGTCAAGCAGGTCCAGTTGCAAGTACTCCGCGACGGCGCCAGCCCCCGCCTGCTTGAGTTTCGGCACGCGGCCCAGGCACGGTGCAGGCAGCCGCTCGGCCAGGGTTGCGAGGTTTTCTTCCAGACGAGAGGTCTTGGGATCGATGATATTCGCCACCCACCCGGCCAGCTGCAAACCGTCACGGGCGATGGCTTCGGCGGTGAGCAAGGCATGGCTGATGCACCCCAGGCGCACGCCCACCACCAGGATCACCGGCAGCTTGAGCGCCATGGCCAAATCCGACAGGTTCGCCTGATCAGCCAGTGGCACCCGCCACCCGCCCGCGCCCTCGATCAAGGTGAAATCCGCTTCTCGCGCCAGAATCTGCTGCATGGGTTTGAGCAAGGCTTGCACAGTCAGCGATACGCCCGCCTCCCGCGCCGCCAGATGCGGCGCGATGGCCGGCTCGAGCGCCACCGGATTGACCTCGGCGTACGTCAGGGGCAACGAGCATTCGGCCAGCAACGCCAGTGCATCAGCGTTGCGCAAGCCTTTGGGCGTGACCTGGCAGCCGGAAGCCACGGGTTTGCCGGCGGCGGTGCTTCTGCCAGCTTGCCGGGCTGCGTGCAACAGACCGGCGGCGACGGTGGTCTTGCCGACATCGGTGTCGGTGCCGGTGATGAAGTAGGCGGCGGTCATAGAGGTTTCTCCAGTACGGCATACACCACTTGGTAAGTCGCCGGCAGACCTTGGGCCTGACGGAACCGCTCATACGCCTGCACCAGTGCAACAATCCGCGCACGCCCCGTCAACCCTCCCGGCCGGCCGGGGTTGAGGTTGTGTGCGCCCAAGGCCTTCAATTCATGGGTGAGGCTGCGCACATCCGGGTAATGCAGCACATGGGGGCGGCGCTCCAGGCTCACCACCCGCAGGCCGCTGGCCGCGCACAGTTGTTGATAAGCCTCGAACGTACGGAAGCGGTTGACGTGAACCAGGCCATCCGCCGCGCGCCAGCTTTCGCGCAGTTCTTCCAGGGTGCCCACGCACAGGCTGGCGAAAGCCAGCACGCCGCCTGGTTGCAACACGCGAGAGGCCTCGCTGAGCACGGCTTCGAAGTTCGCGCACCACTGCACCGCGAGGGAGGAGAAAATCAGCTCCAAGCTGTCAGTTTTAAGCGGCAAGCGTTCGGCGTCGCCGGCGATGAAGTGCTGGGCACCACCCAGCGGGCGGGCGTGGTTGAGCATGCCTTCGGCAATATCCAGCGCGATACCCTGGCTGGCTGGCAGCCGCTCGCTCAGCACGCGGCTGAAATAACCGGTGCCGCAGCCCAGGTCCAGCCAGCGTTGCGGCGCAATGTCGGCCGGCATGCGCGCGAGCAATTGGCTGCCCACCGACCGCTGCAACTCGGCAACGCTGTCGTAACTGGCGGCTGCACGCGAAAACGATGCCGCTACTTGGCGTTTATCGGGCAACGCGCCTGGCAGCGGGGCGTGGGATAAATCATTCATCGACGCACTCATGCAAAAAGGCCTGGATGGCCCCCGCGACGCCGTGGGGGTCTTCCAGGAGAAAAGCGTGGCCGGCCTGTTCAATCAGGCCGATTTCAACATCGGGCAGCAACGCCAGCAAGTCGCTGGCGGCTTCGGCGGGCACCAATCCGTCCAGCCCGGCGAACAGGTGTAACTGCGGGCCGCGATACGCCAGCAAGGCTTCGCGGGTGTCGAGTTGAGCGAGCAGTTCGAGACCAGGCATCAGCACACTGGAAGGCGTATTCGGCGCGCCACTGACCAGCAAGCGCGACAATCCGCGTGGGTCTTCGGCGCCTTTGGCGCACAGCAGACCGAAGCGCTTGAGGGTAACTTGGGAGTCGGCGTGGCAACCGGCGAGAAACGCATCGAAGGTCTCGGCGGGCATCGCACTCGGCCAACCATCATGGGCGACAAAGCACGGATTGCTCGCCAGGGTCAGCAGGCCGCAGCAGCGCTCACCACGCCGCGCCGCCAATTCCGAAGCAAGCATGCCGCCCAAGGACCAGCCACCCAGCCAGGCGTTGTCCGGCAGCGTGGCGTCGAGTTCGTCGAGCCATTCCTCCAGATCGCTGGAATCCATCGCGGGCAAGGGCTCGATCTGCACCTGCAGGTGTTCGTCCAAACCTTGCAATGCAGCGGCCAACGGCTCCAGCGGCGATACACCAAGGCCCCAGCCGGGCAGCAATATCAGTCGATCACGCATGGTCGGGCTCCGTGGCACCTAACAAGCGGAAACACTCTTCCAATGCGTTTAACAATAGCTGTACCTGCGCCGCGCTGTGGGCCGCCGTCAAGGTCACGCGCAAACGGGCGCTGCCGGCCGGCACGGTGGGTGGGCGGATCGCCGTCACCATCAAGCCGCGCTCGCGCAGCATCTGCGACAGGCGCATGGCCTTGGCGCTGTCGCCGATCAGGAACGGCTGGATCGGCGTGAAGCTGTCCATCAGGTCCAGCCCAAGCTGCTCGGCGCCGTGGCGGAACTGGCGGATCAAAAGGTTGAGGTGCTCGCGCCGCCAATGCTCGGTGCGCAGCAGCTCCAGGCTTTTCAAGGTGGCGCAGGCCAGGGCCGGCGGTTGGCTGGTGGTGTAGATGTAAGGGCGCGCGAACTGGATCAGGCTTTCGATCAGCTCTTCACTGCCCGCCACAAAAGCGCCGGCTGTGCCGAACGCCTTGCCAAGGGTGCCAACCAGTACCGGCACGTCCTCCTGGCTCAGGCCGAAGTGCTCGACGATACCGCCGCCGTTGGCACCCAATGGGCCGAAGCCATGGGCATCATCCACCATCAACCACGCGCCCTTGGCCTTGGTTTCACGGGCCAGCGCGGGTAGGTCGGCCAGGTCACCGTCCATGCTGAACACGCCATCGGTGACCACCAGGGTATTGCCGGTGGCTTTCTCCAGGCGCTTGACCAGGCTTGCGGCGTCGTTATGCAAGTAGCGATTGAAACGCGCCCCCGACAGCAGGCCCGCATCCAGCAACGAGGCATGGTTGAGTCGGTCTTCCAGCACCGTATCGCCCTGCCCCACCAACGCCGTGACCGCACCGAGGTTGGCCATGTAGCCGGTGGTAAACAGCAACGCACGCGGACGACCGGTGAGGTCGGCCAACGCTTCTTCCAACTCATGATGCGGCGTCGCATGCCCGACCACCAGGTGCGAAGCACCGCCGCCCACGCCCCAGCGGGACGCACCGGCGCGCCAGGCTTCGATCACTTGCGGGTGATTGGCCAGGCCCAGGTAATCGTTATTGCAGAACGCCAGCAACGGCTGGCCGTCCACCACCACTTCCGGGCCTTGGGGGCTGTCGAGCAGCGGGCGCTGGCGATAAAGGTGTTCGGCACGGCGGGCAGCGAGGCGCGCGGCGAGATCGAAAGACATCCCTCACACCACAGCGTTATAGAACTGCTCGCTGCTCTTCTGCTCCACCAGCGCCTGCTCGATCGCCGCCTGATGCACTTCATCCGCGTGTTCTTCACGGGCTTCCGGCAGGATGCCCAGGCGTGAGAACAGTTGCATGTCCTTGTCAGCCTGTGGGTTGGCGGTGGTCAGCAGTTTGTCGCCGTAGAAGATCGAGTTGGCGCCGGCGAAGAACGCCAGGGCCTGCATCTGCTCGTTCATCGCTTCACGACCGGCCGACAGCCGCACATGGGACTTCGGCATCAGGATGCGCGCCACGGCGAGCATGCGGATGAAGTCGAAAGGATCAATGTCTTCGGCGTTTTCCAGCGGCGTACCGGCCACCTTCACCAGCATGTTGATCGGCACCGACTCCGGATGCTCCGGCAGGTTGGCCAGTTGGATCAGCAAGTTGGCGCGGTCATCGAGGGACTCGCCCATGCCGAGGATGCCACCGGAGCAGATCTTCATCCCCGAATCCCGCACGTAGGCCAGGGTTTGCAGGCGTTCGCTGTAGGTACGGGTGGTGATGATGCTGCCGTAGAACTCCGGCGAGGTATCGAGGTTGTGGTTGTAGTAGTCCAGGCCGGCCTGGGCCAGGGCTTCGGTCTGGTCCTGATCGAGGCGGCCGAGGGTCATGCAGGTTTCCAGGCCCATGGCCTTCACGCCTTTGACCATCTGCAGCACATAAGGCATGTCTTTGGCCGACGGGTGCTTCCAGGCGGCGCCCATGCAGAAGCGGGTCGAGCCGATGGCTTTGGCACGGGCAGCCTCTTCGAGGACCTTCTGCACTTCCATCAGCTTCTCTTTTTCCAGGCCAGTGTTGTAGTGGCCAGACTGCGGACAATATTTGCAATCTTCCGGGCAGGCGCCGGTCTTGATCGAGAGCAGCGTCGACACTTGTACACGGTTGGCGTCGAAATGCGCGCGGTGCACGGTCTGCGCCTGGAACAGCAGGTCATTGAACGGCTGCAAGAACAGCGCTTTGACTTCGGCGAGAGACCAATCGTGACGCAAGGTGGCGGTGGTGCTGGCGCTCATGGGCGATTCCTTGATTATGCTTTGGCAAGCGCTGCGGGAAGGGCAATACCCACAGGCACGACACGGATGCTCGGCATATTTAAGGAAGATTCATGCACTGTCAACCAGACCACAAACACCAGGTTTACATCTGGTCAAAAAACGCTCAAATCTGTTTACTCTGCGATGAGGCAACGGAATCAGCCGACTCGGTATGCAACGTCTGCGAAACCGAGCTGCCGTGGCTGATAGAACACTGCAACCTGTGCGCCCTGCCCCTGCCGATGGAGGGCTTGATCTGCGGCGAATGCCAGAAACATCCGCCGGCCTTTAAACAGGTGATCGCGCCCTGGACCTACAGCTTTCCGATCGACAGCCTGATCAGCCGCTTCAAGCACCAAGCGCGCTGGCCTCTGGGGCAGATGCTGGCGCGGCTGTTGACCCAGCACCTGCAACATCGCTTCGACAACACCGAACTCACTCGCCCCGACTGCCTGCTGCCGGTGCCAATGGCCCGCAAGCGCCTGCGGGAACGCGGCTATAACCAGGCGTTGATGCTGGCGCGATGGCTCAGCAGCGATTTGAACATCCCCTACGATGAACACCTGTTGTTACGCCCTCATGAAACCGTCGCCCAACAGGCCCTCGATGCCAAGACCCGCCAACGCAACCTGCTCGGCGCCTTCGCCCTGGCGCCCGACGCCAAGGTGCAAGGCCGACACTTCGCACTGGTGGATGACGTGCTCACCACCGGCGCCACCGCCCACAGCCTGGCGCGGTTGTTGATGAACGCCGGGGCACGACAGGTCGATGTGTACTGCCTGGCCCGAACGCCCAAACCAGGCGGCTGACTTGACTCCGTCCCACCTTGGCCGCAACGTTCGGTCCATCACATCGAAGCGTATCCGCATGTCTCTGCCAACGTCCCTCAGCCAACACATCATCCGCCGACCCCAGCGCATTGCCTTGCTGGCGCATATCGCCGAGCAGGGTTCCATCACCCGCGCGGCAAAAAGTGCCGGCTTGAGTTACAAGGCGGCGTGGGATGCCATCGACGAGTTGAACAACCTGGCGCAAAAACCGCTGGTGGAACGCAGCGTCGGCGGCAAGGGCGGCGGCGGCGCCAAGTTGACGGCGGAAGGTGAGCGCGTGCTGCGTCTTTACCAACGCCTGCAAGTACTGCAGGCCGAAGTGCTGGGCTCAGACGAAGCCGCCAGCGATTTCAACCTGCTCGGCCGCCTGATGCTGCGCACCAGCGCGCGTAATCAACTGCATGGTCAGGTCGTCGCCATCGAGCAGCATGGCCGCAATGATCTGATCCGCCTGCAACTGGCCGGCGGGCTGACTCTGGCTGCACAGATTACCCACGACAGCACGCAGCGACTGGAGCTGGAAACTGGCGTAGAAGTAGTCGCACTGATCAAGGCCGGCTGGCTTGAATTGCTGGCACCCGAGGCGCCCGTAACAACTGGACACAATTGTATGGACGGCATCGTCGACGCCATTCTCGATGCTGAGGACGGGCCCAGCGAGGTGCGCGTCACCCTGCCAAACGGCCAGGTTTTGTGCGCCCTGGCGCAGCCCGCCACGCTCAAGGCGCTGCGCGTGACGGAAGGCAAAGCGATCCAGGTGCAATTTGCACCGAGCAATGTGCTGCTCGGCACACCGGTGTAAACGCCCCGCCATTTAAACTGCAACAATTTCGTCACGCCCGCTCCTTATGGTGTCTGCAAAAACCGCAGGGAGCCTGAGATGAGCCTATTAGAAGAAAACCAAGCCACCGACCTTGAGCAGATGGTCGGCCTCACCCGCCGCCGTTTCATCGGCGCCGGTGCCCTGTGTGGCGCCGCGATGTTCCTGGGTGGCAACCTGCTGACCCGCAGCGCCCTCGCCGTCAACGCCGCCAGCGCCAGCCCGTTGCTGGGGTTCACCAGCATCGCCGCCGCCACCAGCGACGCCATTACTTTGCCGCCGGGCTATAGCGCTTCGGTGCTGATCAGCTGGGGCCAGCCGTTGAGCAAGAGCGCGCCGGCCTTCGACCCGTCCGGTAACGGCACGGCCAAGGCCCAGGAACAGCAGTTCGGCGACAACAATGACGGCATGAGCCTGTTTGCCTTCCCCGGCGACGAGAATCGCGCGCTGATGGCGATCAACAACGAATACACCAACTACCGCTACCTCTTCGCCCACGGCGGCGCGCCGCAATCGGCCGAAGACGTGCACAAGGCCCAGGCCAGCGAAGGCGTGTCGGTCATCGAAGTACGGCGCAAGGGCGACACATGGCAGTTCGTGCAGGACTCGCGCTACAACCGCCGCATCCACGGCAACTCGCCGATCCGCCTCAGCGGCCCTGCCGCCGGCCACGACTGGCTCAAAACCAGCGCCGACAAATCCGGCAAAAAAGCCCTGGGCACCTTCCAGAACTGCGCCAACGGCAAGACGCCGTGGGGCACTTATCTGACGTGTGAAGAGAACTTCACCGACTGCTTCGGCAGCAGCAACCCACAACAAACCTTCGACGCCGGGCAGAAACGCTATGGCGTAGTCGCCGCCAGCAAAGATATCAACTGGCACCAGCACGACCCGCGCTTCGACATCGCCAAGAACCCCAACGAACTCAACCGCCACGGCTGGGTCGTGGAAATCGACCCGTTCGACCCGCAATCCACCCCGGCCAAGCGTACCGCCCTGGGTCGCTTCAAGCATGAAAACGCTGCCCTGGCGGAAACCCGCGACGGCCGCGCCGTGGTGTACATGGGCGACGATGAGCGCGGCGAGTTCATCTACAAGTTCGTCAGCCGCGACAAGATCAACCACAAGAATCCCAAGGCCAACAAAGACCTGCTCGACCACGGCACCTTGTATGTGGCGATCTTCGACGCGGGCGACGGCAACGCCGACCACCCCAAGGGCAAGGGCCAATGGGTCGAGCTGACCCACGGCAAAAATGGCATCGACGCCAGCACCGGCTTCGCCAACCAGGCCGAAGTGCTGATCCACGCGCGCCTGGCGGCCAGCGTGGTGAAAGCCACGCGCATGGACCGCCCGGAATGGATCGTCGTCAGCCCCACCGACGGCCAGGTCTATTGCACCCTGACCAACAACGCCAAGCGCGGTGAAGACGGCCAACCAGTCGGGGGCCCGAACCCTCGTGAGAAAAACGTCTACGGTCAGATCCTGCGCTGGAAGGCAGATGCCGATAACCACGGCAGTATGGAATTCACTTGGGACCTATTTGTGGTGGCCGGCAACCCAGGCGTTCACGCCGGAACACCGAAGGGCGGGTCGTCGAATATCAACCCGCAGAACATGTTCAACAGTCCAGACGGATTGGGCTTCGACAAGGCTGGACGCCTGTGGATTCTTACGGATGGGGACTACAGCAACGCGGGTGACTTCGCCGGCATGGGCAACAACCAGATGCTCTGCGCCGACCCTTCCACCGGAGAAATCCGCCGCTTCATGGTAGGACCGGTGGCCTGTGAAGTGACGGGTATCAGCTTCTCGCCGGATCAGAAGACGCTGTTTGTGGGGATCCAGCACCCAGGCGAAACCGGTGGGTCGACCTGGCCGGAGCATCTGCCGAATGGCAAGCCGCGGTCGTCGGTGATGGCGATTCGGCGGGATGATGGCGGTATCGTCGGCGCCTGATAGACCACAGTCCCTGTAGGAGCAGGCTTGCCCGCGAAAAACGTCAACGATAACGCGCAAAGCCTGACGCCCCGAGCCTCGCTCAGGTTTTTCGCGAGCAAGCTCGCTCCTACAGGGTTACCATACCCGGCCGGACGCGGCGCCCTGCTGCGCGCAGGAGTTCGCATGGCCCACCCGTTTGAAACACTCACGCCCGACCTGGTGCTCGACGCTGTCGAAAGCATCGGTTTCCTCAGCGATGCTCGCGTTCTGGCGCTCAACAGCTACGAAAACCGCGTTTATCAAGTGGGCATCGAAGACTCCGAGCCACTGATTGCCAAGTTCTACCGCCCGCAGCGCTGGACCAACGAGGCGATCCTCGAAGAACACCGCTTCACCTTCGAACTGGCCGAATGCGAAGTGCCGGTGGTCGCGCCCCTAATCCACAACGGCGAAAGCCTGTTCGAACATGCCGGGTTCCGCTTCACCTTGTTCCCCCGCCGTGGCGGCCGTGCGCCGGAGCCGGGCAATCTCGACCAACTGTATCGCCTTGGGCAATTGCTCGGCCGTTTGCATGCGGTGGGCTCCACCCGCCCGTTCGAACACCGCGAAGCCTTGGGCGTGAAGAACTTCGGCCACGATTCCCTCACCACGTTGCTGGAAGGCAATTTCATCCCCAAGAGTCTGCTGCCGGCCTACGAGTCCGTGGCACGCGACCTGCTCAAGCGTGTGGAAGAGGTGTACAAAGCCACGCCGCACAAAAACATCCGCATGCACGGCGATTGCCACCCCGGCAACATGATGTGCCGTGACGAGATGTTCCACATCGTCGACCTGGATGACTGCCGCATGGGCCCGGCGGTGCAGGACCTGTGGATGATGCTCGCCGGCGATCGTCAGGAATGCCTGGGGCAACTGTCAGAATTGATGGACGGCTACCAGGAATTCCATGACTTCGACCCGCGTGAACTGGCACTGATCGAACCCCTGCGCGCCTTGCGCCTGATGCACTACAGCGCCTGGCTGGCACGGCGCTGGGACGACCCGGCGTTCCCCCACAGCTTCCCGTGGTTTGGCAGCGAGCGTTATTGGGGCGATCAGGTGTTGGCGTTGCGTGAGCAACTCTCGGCCCTGAATGAAGAACCCCTGAAACTCTTCTGACAGCTTCTCTGTGGGAGCCGAGCTTGCCCGCGATGCATGCGCCTCGGTTTTGCAGGAGTACCGAGGTGATGCTATCGCGGGCAAGCCCGGCTCCCACAGAAAGCAGATCCCATTGCCTGAGAAATATCCTTACAATCGCGCTTTGTTAGCTGCCTAAGCAAGGATTCTGCAATGCAAGCCGCCAACCCTCGCAAGGGGTACATCCTGGGCCTGAGCGCCTACGTCATCTGGGGTCTGTTCCCGCTCTACTTCAAAGCCATCGCCAGCGTACCCGCCGCCGAGATCATCGTGCACCGCGTGTTGTGGTCGGCGCTGTTCGGCGGTTTGCTGTTGATGATATGGAAGCATCCCGGCTGGTTCCGCGAGTTGCGCGACAACCCCAAGCGCCTGGCGATCCTAGCCCTCAGCGGGTCGTTGATTGCGGGTAACTGGCTGACGTATGTGTGGTCGGTGAATACCGGGCGCATGCTGGAGGCGAGCCTGGGTTACTACATCAACCCGTTGGTGAACGTGGTGCTGGGCATGCTGATCCTGGGTGAGCGCCTGCGCCGCTTGCAGTGGGTCGCCGTCGGGCTGGCAGCGGTGGGTGTGGCGCAACAGGTCTGGCAGGTCGGCAGCTTGCCGTGGGTGTCGCTGGTGCTGGCGTTGACCTTTGGTTTCTACGGGCTGATCCGCAAGCAGGCGCCGGTCAAGGCGCTGCCGGGGCTGGTGGTGGAAACCTGGATGCTGGTGCCGATTGCAATTGCCTGGCTGCTGTTCAACCCAACCGCCCATAGCGCGCAAATGGCGTTCTGGAGTACGTCCGAAGCCTGGTGGCTGGTGGCGGCCGGCCCGGTGACGCTGATCCCGCTGGTGTGTTTCAACGCCGCCGCACGGCATTTGCCCTACACCGCATTGGGCTTTTTGCAGTACGTCGCACCGACCCTGGTGTTGCTGGAAGCCGTGCTGCTGTTCGGCGAACACCTGGCACCGAGCACCCTGACCGCCTTCGCCTTCATCTGGGCGGGCCTGGTGGTGTACAGCGTGGATATCTGGCTCAGCGCGCGCAAACGCTGATCAAATAACGTACAAACCTCTGCAAGCCACAGCGGGCGTGGCTTGCAGGCATCCACCCCAAGGTTATCCACAACCTGATCCCCGCCATTTGTGCACAAGCTTTTGAAATTGCTCGTTTTTTGCTCAGATGCCAGAGAAGCCCGGCCGGCGTGGCCTGGCGCCGGGTCTCTACAGGTTATCCACAGGCCCATGCAAGATTTCCATGCATAACCCTGTGGGCAGATCATTCCTCGTGGTGCAGTTCCACCATCAAGTCATCGGCCAGGGTTTCCAGGGACAACTGCAAGGTATCCAGGGATAACGCGGCCGGCACCTGCAACAGTGCCTCGGCGGTAAACAACGGATCACCGCTCATAGGGGCCGGGCGCACATCGGTGCTCAGACTCTCCAGGTTCACGCCCTGCTTGCTCAGCAGCGCGGTGATCTCGCGCACAATGCCTGCACGGTCATTGCCCACCAGCGTCATCATGATCGATTTGGAGGCCGAGGCCTGCCCGCTGCTGCCCTCGCCCACCAGCACGCGAATGCCATGGGTGGATAAATCCTCCAACGCCCCGACCAATGCCTGACGGTGCTCTGTAGGAACACTGACCCGCAGGATCCCGGCAAATTGCCCGGCCATGTGCGCCATGCGGCTTTCCAGCCAGTTGCCACCGTGGGCGGCGATGTTCTGCGCGATGCGTTCAACCAGGCCGGGTTTGTCGGCAGCGATAATTGTGAGTACAAGATGGTCCATGGCAACGCCCTCTGGAATTCAATCTACAAGGTGGACCCGAAGGCCCTCGATAACAAATCGTGTACCGTTTTTATATTTATCTGGAACAATCCAATAGTTTTTTGAGAACATCCGGTTCTCCGCTGTGACCGTACGACCAAAGTGGGTCGCTAAACGACGTATTTAGTCTAATTTTCACAACCGCAAGTCATCATGTAGTATGCGCAACCTGGCACTACATAATGAAAATCTAAAAAGCGCTTAAGCTGTGCAGAGTGAGGCAAGCAATGACTGAACACGTTCAAGTCGGTGGCCTGCAGGTCGCCAAAGTCCTGTTCGACTTCGTGAACAACGAAGCCATTCCCGGCACCGGCATCACTGCCGACCAGTTCTGGGCCGGTGCCGACAAGGTCATCCACGACCTGGCACCGAAGAACAAAGCCCTACTCGCCAAACGCGACGATTTCCAAGCGCGGATCGATACCTGGCACCAGACCCACGCAGGCCAGGCACACGACCCGGTGGCTTACAAAGCCTTCCTGCAAGACATCGGATACCTGCTGCCAGAAGCCGCAGACTTCCAGGCCACGACCCAAAACGTCGATGACGAGATCGCCCGCATGGCAGGCCCGCAGTTGGTGGTGCCGGTGATGAACGCCCGCTTCGCCCTCAACGCCTCGAACGCGCGGTGGGGCTCGCTGTACGACGCGCTGTATGGCACCGACGCCATCAGCGAGGCCGACGGCGCCGAGAAGGGCCAGGGCTACAACAAGGTGCGTGGCGACAAGGTGATTGCCTTTGCCCGTGCCTTCCTCGATGAAGCCGCACCGCTCAGCGCCGGCAGCCACGTCGATTCGACCGGCTACAAGATCGTCGATGGCACGCTGATCGTCAGCCTCAAGGGCGGCAGCAACAGCGGCCTGCGCGACGACGCACAGTTGATCGGTTTCCAGGGCCCTGCGGCTGAGCCGATTGCGATCCTGCTGAAACACAATGGCCTGCACTTCGAAATCCAGATCGACGCCAGCACCCCGGTCGGCCAGACCGACGCCGCCGGCGTCAAAGACGTGCTGATGGAAGCCGCGCTGACCACCATCATGGACTGCGAAGACTCCGTCGCCGCCGTCGATGCCGACGACAAAGTGGTGATCTACCGCAACTGGCTCGGCCTGATGAAGGGCGACCTGGCCGAAGAAGTGGCCAAGGGCGGCAAGACCTTCACCCGCACCATGAACGCCGACCGCGTTTATACCGGTGTGGATGGCCAGGACGTGACGCTGCACGGTCGTTCGCTGCTGTTCGTGCGCAACGTGGGTCACCTGATGACCATCGATGCGATCCTCGACAAAGACGGCAACGAAGTGCCGGAAGGCATCCTCGACGGCCTGGTCACCAGCCTCGCCGCCACACACAGCCTCAACGGCAATAACAGCCGCAAGAACAGTCGCACCGGCTCCGTGTACATCGTTAAGCCGAAGATGCACGGCCCGGAAGAAGCCGCGTTCACCAACGAGCTGTTCGGCCGCATCGAAGACGTGCTGAACCTGCCGCGCAACACACTGAAAGTCGGGATCATGGACGAGGAACGCCGCACCACGGTCAACCTCAAGGCATGCATCAAGGCCGCCAGCGAGCGCGTGGTGTTTATCAACACCGGCTTCCTTGACCGTACCGGCGACGAGATCCACACCTCCATGGAAGCCGGCGCGATGGTGCGCAAGGCGGCGATGAAGGCAGAAAAATGGATCGGCGCCTACGAAAACTGGAACGTCGATATCGGTTTGAGCACTGGCCTGCAAGGTCGTGCGCAGATCGGTAAAGGCATGTGGGCCATGCCCGACCTGATGGCGGCGATGCTCGAACAGAAAATCGCCCACCCACTGGCCGGCGCCAACACCGCCTGGGTGCCGTCGCCAACCGCCGCCGCGCTGCACGCGTTGCATTACCACAAGGTCGACGTATTCGCCCGCCAGGCCGAACTGGCCAAGCGTGAGCGTGCGTCGGTGGACGACATCCTGACCATTCCTCTGGCCAGCAATACCGATTGGTCCGACGAAGAGATCCGCAACGAGCTGGACAACAACGCTCAGGGCATCCTGGGTTATGTGGTCCGTTGGATCGACCAGGGCGTCGGTTGTTCGAAAGTGCCGGACATCAATGACGTCGGCCTGATGGAAGACCGCGCCACCCTGCGTATCTCCAGCCAGCACATCGCCAACTGGCTGCGCCACGGCGTTGTCACTCAGGATCAGGTGATGGAAAGCCTCAAGCGCATGGCCCCGGTGGTGGACCGCCAGAACGCCGGGGACAAGCTGTACCGCCCGCTGGCCCCGGATTTCGACAGCAACATCGCGTTCCAGGCAGCGGTGGAGTTGGTGATTGAAGGGACCAAGCAACCTAACGGGTATACCGAGCCGGTGTTGCACCGTCGGCGTCGGGAGTTCAAGGCTAAGAACGGCCTGTAAATGAAAAAGCCCTGATCACACGATCAGGGCTTTTTTTATGCACCGGAGTTTTACTGCGCCATCCCCAACTCCCGCTTCACCAGCTTCGCCAACTTCACGCTATCAATGGGCTTGAGCAAGAAGTCCACCACACTCAAATGCATGGCATCAATCACGTCCGGCGCCTCGGCATCCCCCGACATGATGATGATCGGCAGCGCCGCACGCGTAGATTCACGCACTTGTCGGATCAGCTCCAGGCCGTTGCTGGGCGCCATGCGCAGGTCGGTGATCAGCAAACCGATGGAGCTGCTCGACTTCAACAAATCCCACGCCGCCTCACCACTGTCGGCGGTCATGCAGCGAATACCGTCCAGCCCCAGGATTTCCGCCAGCAGTTCGCGCGCATCCTTGTCGTCGTCAACAATCAACACGCGTTGTGGCGGTAAATCAGGCTCCAGCATCACGGCGCTCAGCGCCTCGCGCTCGGCATCACTCAAAATATCGTGGTCGGACATACGGTTCTCAGCAGTTCTCATCAATCTCCCAGCACACTCGTCAGACATCTGCGGAAGGGCGTTCAATGTGCACTTCGTCGGAAAGTTTGCCTAGTGGGCGTTCTACGGGTTTTGGACGATATTCATGTAAGGTTTTTCCCTAGGTTTGTACCCTTTGTATCGACCTAGACTTACGTCCAATGGGCACCCGCTGCACAGGAGTCGACCATGGGGGACGATAACGACAAAAAATCTGCGGTCATTGTTATGAGTAAAGCTGATGCCTTCGCCCAGGCGGGGAAAACTGCTGTATTGCAAAATATCCACGGCACCCTGCAATTCCTGCAACGCTTCCCGCCGTTCAACCAGATGGAAAACGCCCACTTGGCGTTTTTGGTGGAGCAGTGCCAGTTACGCTTCTATGGCCCCGGCGACAGCATCCTCAAACCCTCGGGCGGGCCGGTAGAGCACTTTTATATCGTCAAGCAGGGCCGGGTCGTCGGTGAGCGGCCGGACAGCGCCGAAACCACCTTCGAAATCACCACCGGCGAGTGCTTTCCCCTGGCCGCGTTGCTGGGCGAACGGGCGACCCGCACCGAGCACAAGGCCGCCGAAGACACCTTCTGCCTGCAACTGAACAAACCGGCGTTCATCAAGCTGTTCGCACTCTCCAGCCCGTTTCGCGATTTTGCCCTGCGAGGCGTCAGCAGCCTGTTGGACCAGGTGAATCAGCAGGTGCAGCAAAAAGCGGTGGAAACCCTCGGCACTCAATACTCCCTGAACACGCGGCTCGGCGAGTTGGCCATGCGCCATCCTGTCACGTGCAGCCCCGCCACGCCGCTGCGCGAAGCCGTCACGTTGATGCATGAGCAGCAGGTTGGCAGCATCGTGATCGTGGATGAACACAAGGCGCCCCTTGGGATTTTCACCCTGCGCGACCTGCGCCAAGTGGTGGCCGATGGCACCAGCGATTTCAACCAGGGCATCGAAGGGCATATGACCCAGGCGCCCTTCTTCCTGACGCCGGACCACAGCGCTTTCGACGCGGCAATCGCCATGACCGAGCGGCATATCGCCCACGTCTGCCTGGTCAAGGACCAGCGTCTGTGCGGCGTGGTGTCCGAGCGCGATCTGTTTTCCCTGCAACGCGTGGACCTGGTGCACCTGGCGCGCACCATCCGCAATGCGCCGAGGGTGGACAACTTGGTGGCGATTCGCGGCGAGATCGGCCAGTTGGTGGAGCGCATGCTGGCCCATGGTGCCTCGTCCACCCAGATCACCCACATCATTACGCTGCTCAATGATCACACCGTGTGCCGGGTGATCGAACTGACCCTGGCCGAAAAAGGCGACCCCGGCGTGCCGTTCAGTTGGTTGTGCTTTGGCAGCGAAGGCCGCCGCGAGCAGACGCTGTACACCGACCAGGACAACGGCATCCTGTTTGACGCCAAGGACGCGGCCGAAGCGGCGGCGATCCGAGGCCGGTTGTTGCCGCTGGCGCAACAGATCAATCAAAGTCTGGCGCTATGTGGGTTCAGCCTGTGCAAAGGCAACATCATGGCCGGCAACCCAGAGTTGTGCCTATCGCGGGCGGAATGGGCGCGGCGGTTTGCAGCGTTTATCCGCGAGGCGACGCCAGAGAATCTGCTCGGCTCCAGCATCTATTTCGATCTGCGTGTGGTGTGGGGCGATGAGCGTGGCTGCGAGCAATTGCGCCAAGGCATTCTCGACCAAGTGGCGGACAACCGGTTGTTCCAGCGCATGCTGGCCGAAAACGCGTTGCGCCAGCGGCCACCCGTAGGACGCTTCCGCGAATTTGTACTCACACGTAAAGGTGGCGAAAAAGCCACGCTCGACCTCAAGGTGCAGGGCCTGACCCCCTTTGTCGACGGCGCGCGCCTGTTGGCCCTGGCCAATGGTATTCACGCCAACAACACCTTGGAGCGCCTGCGCCAGTTGGTGGTCAAGGAGGTGATTGAGCCGCTGGACGGTGCTGCGTATGAAGAGGCCTACCACTTTATCCAGCAGACCCGTATGCAACAGCACCAACTGCAAACCCGCGAGAACCAGCCGTACTCCAACCGTGTCGATCCTGACAGCCTCAACCACCTGGACCGGCGCATCCTACGTGAATCCCTGCGCCAGGCCCAACGCCTGCAAAGCAGCCTGACATTGCGGTACCAGCTGTGAGCTTGTTCAACTGGCTGCGCAAGAAAAAGCCGGGGCTCGACAGCGCGCAACAACAGCGCCTGGCGCAGCTGCGCAAACCCACGCCGCTGGGCGAAGACACCCTGCGCAGCCAGCGCTGGGTGGTGGTGGACCTGGAAACCAGCGGCCTCAACCTCAACCGTGACCAGGTGCTGTCCATCGGCGCGGTGGTGATCGAGGATGGCGCGGTGGATTTCTCGCAACTGTTCGAACGCACCTTGCAACGGGCTGAAACCAAACTCAGCCCCAGTGTGTTGATCCACGGCCTCGGCCCCAGTGCGATTGCCGCCGGCAGCGATCCGGTCGACGCGTTACTGGACTTCATGGACTTTGTAGGCGACAGCCCATTGCTCGCCTTCCATGCGCCATTCGATCAACACATGCTGTGTCGGGCGCTCAAGGACAGCCTGGGTTATCGCCTGGCCCATCCGTTTCTTGATGTTGCAGACATCGCCCCTCTGCTGTGCCCGGATGCGCATATCCGTGAAGCCGGGTTGGACGATTGGATCAACCACTTCCATCTGCACGTAGGCGAGCGCCATCACGCCAGCGCCGATGCCCTGGCCACGGCGGAGCTGATGCTGATCCTGTTCAGCCGCGCGCGCCAGCAACACATCGACACGCCACAGGCGCTGCAAGAGCGATTGAGCCAATGGAAACGGCGTCTGCGCGCGCCCTCTTTCTAACGCCTCAGAACCCTGTGGTGACCGGGCTTGTTGTGGTGAGCGGGCTTGCCCCGCGCCGGGCTGCGAAGCGGCCCCTATAAGACCACCGCATTTTTCCAGAGAGAACGCGGCGTCTGGTTTCAGGGCCGCTTCGCAGCCCAGCGCGGGGCAAGCCCGCTCACCACAAAAGCGACCCCCCCTCAAACCGACAGACGCCAATTGCGCCCACTCCACGGCTCTGACACAATCGCGAATAATTCTCGTTAGTTTAAACATCCCGTTTACTAGGTGATGCCTTGTCGTCGATCCAGAACCCACACAGTGAGCTTGTTGGCGCGTTGTATCGCGACCATCGTGGCTGGCTGTTGGCCTGGCTTCGACGCAACGTGGCTTGCCCGAGCCGCGCCGAAGACCTGAGCCAGGACACCTTCATGCGCCTGCTCGGCCGTGATGAGTTGCGTGAACCCCGCGAACCCCGGGCGTTCCTGGTGGCAATCGCCAAGGGCTTGTTGTTCGACTACTTCCGTCGCGCCGCCCTGGAACAGGCCTACCTCACCGAACTGATGCTGATCCCGGAAAGCGAACACCCTTCGCCGGAAGAACAGCAACTGATCCTCGACGACCTCAAGGCCATCGACCGCCTGCTCGGCAAGCTGTCGACCAAGGCCCGCGCCGCCTTCCTCTTTAACCGCCTCGACGGCATGGGCCACGCCGAAATCGCCCAGCGCCTCGGCGTGTCGGTGCCCCGCGTGCGCCAGTACCTGGCCCAGGGCATTCGCCAGTGCTACATCGCGTTGTATGGCGAGCCGCTGTGACGGTGATCAGTTCCAAACCAGTCTCGGCCCGCGTGCTGGATGCGGCGATCGCCTGGCAGTTGTCCCTCGACTCGGGCGACGGCAGCGCGATTGAGCGTGAAGAATTCAATAAATGGCTGGCCGGCGACGAAGAACACGCCCGCGCCTGGCGCCAGTTGGGCATGCTCGACCAGCGTTTCAGCGTGGCCTCGGGCCCCGCACGGGCGGCACTGTTGCAATCGCGCGAAGGCATTCGCCAGCGCGTGCGCAAGCTGGGCAGCGGCCTGGCGAGCATTGCACTGGTCGTCGGCCTGGCGTTGTTTGCCGGTGAGCGCTTTGTGCCGATCCACTATTGGCTGGCCGACCAACGCACCGCCACCGGCGAACAGCGCACGCTGAAGCTGGCGGATGGCACGTTGATCAACCTCAACACCCACAGCGCCATCGACGTGCGTTTTGATGAACAACGCCGGCTGATCGTGTTGCAGGAAGGCGAAATCCTGATCGAGACCGGCCACAACGATGCGCGCCCGTTCTATGTGCAAACCCGCGACGGCAGCCTGCGGGCGCTGGGCACGCGGTTTATCGTCAAGCGCGAAGACGACGCCACGCGCTTGAGCGTGCTGCAATCGGCCGTGGCCGCCCAGCCCGAGGCGCTGCAGCAGGAACAGATCTTCAAGGAAGGCCAGCAAGTACTGATGCGCAGCGATGGCCTCGGCCCTGCGCTTGCCGTCACCCCCGCCACCGACGCCTGGACCCGCGGCATGCTGGTGGTCGACAACGCGCGCCTGGGCGATGTGGTTGCGGAACTCAGCCGTTACCGCACCGGTTACCTGGGTGTGGATAAAAACGTGGCTGACCTGCGCATTACCGGCAGCTTCCCGTTGCGCGACACCACGCTGGCGCTCAATGCGCTGCTGCCGACCCTGCCGGTGCAGATCGAGCATCATACGCCGTGGTGGGTCACGGTCGCCGCTGCTCGGGCACACGCTGACGCGATTAAAAAATGAGTTCAAGTATTTCGTATTGCTGGTAAAAACTGTCAACTCTGACAGTTACCTCTACCCTTTTTTTACCCTCAAATGACCACTGACAGGACCTGTCCTTCAGAGGGCGCATCTCGCTTTACGCCCGGTCTCACATTGCAAGGAAGCAAACACTTCTTTCGGTAGCAATATGAGGGCTGCACTATGTCTACACTCCCCCAAATCAATCGACATACGTTCGTTTTTGCCTTCCCAGGCCAAGGCAATGACCCCTGCGCCGCCTTGGCTGAGTTATACCGGCAAGCCGAGGAGCTTCGCCCGCGCATCGACGCCACCCTGTCAATTATCGAACGCGAAGCAACGCAGTCTGAAGCCAAACTGCAACCCGGGCTGATCAGCGACGTACTGCTGACACACGAATATGCGTTGCCGCTGCCCTCTGGAGTCACGCAACTGGCCCTGTATGGTGCGGCCGTGGTGCTCAACCAACTGCTCCACGACGCAGGCGTGCGGCCGGCACTGATTGTCGCGCAGAGTTTTGGTGAGATTGCTGCGCGAGTGTGCGCCGGTGTACTGAGCATTGAGCAGGGCGCGCGTGCGGTCTGCGCCCTCAATGCGGCCTACCGCAGTGAAGAAGGCCGCGGCGGCATGTTGCTGGTCAACTTGTCGCCGGAGATGACGCAAGCGTTGCTCGACAGGTGGCCTGAACTGAAGCTGGAATTGGGGTCGGTCAATGCCCCTGAGCAATGCATCATCAGCGGAGAAATGGACGCATTGCACGCTCTGCTTGACCGTTACGGCGACAGCACCCCGCCGTTGCGCTGGGTGTCGATCGCCTACGCATCCCATTACTCGGCGCATCGGCGTGTCGCAGAACTCATGAACGCATTGCTGCAACCCCTGGAGCAACAGCCGTTCAGGACCCCCATCTATTCGACCGTGTTGGGGGGCTGTTACCAGCACGGGGATGACCTGCACGAGCTGTTCACCTTGGGCGTGACCGACCCCACCAACCTGCCCAAGACACTGGCCGCGTTGCCACTCGACAAATGCTGCGTGTTTATCGACATGGGTGTAAACCGAGGCATGTCGATGTGCATCCTCAAAAGCCTGCGCGATGCCAAGACCTACACGCCCCTCGCCGCACCACCTAATGAACTTCGCCAACTACTGGCCGACTCACATACCCTGGACACTCTGCGCCAACTGGTCAACGGGCCCGTCACCGCCCAGGCCCATGCGCACATGGCTCACACGTTCAACGACCCTGAGTTGCATCCGCAAACCAACCTGACCTTCCACGACGGCCACTGTCAGACCTATCGGCGCTTGCAGCATCTGCTCAAACAACTGCCCGACGGCATCCACGGGTTCAAACAACCGGAGTGGTTGATGGCCCTGGCCACCCACGCGGCGGTCAATGATCCGTCGCTGTTCATGGGGTGTGTGATTCAGCAGGGTTTGTGCATCGGTACACTCCTGGCGTTCGAACAGGACCACCCGTACGCCGCCAAATGGCGATGCGAACTGGAGAAGGGCCAATGCCTGGGGGTCTACGCGCTGACTGAAATCGGCCGTAGCAACTCACACATGGGCCCCTGCCTGGAGGCGGTATTCGACACCGACACGCGCACATTTGTGTTGAACACACCCAACAACGCTGCGCTGAAATTTGCCAATGTCGGTATCAATGACCTCAACAAGTTGGGCGTGGTGTTTGCCGAGTTGAAGGTTCAGGACCAACGCTGTGGTGTCTTCGCCTTTGTCTTGCCATTAAGCGACACACAGGGTCCATGCCCTGGCATTGATATGTCTTCACCAGCAGAAATTCGCGCCGTACCGTTGGATTACGGCTTGTTGCGTTTTAATCAGGTCCGCGTCTCTTTTGACGCGTGGCTGTGTGACGGAGCGAACATTGATCAGTCCAACCGCTTTCAAGACCCACTGGGCAGCACTGACCGCCGTCTGATCCGCTCACTGTTCGCCCCCAAAAACGTGTGGGCGATGGTCGGCACCGGCTTGAGCTCCGTCATGCTGGCCTGTGCAACCCTGGCCCTGACTCACGCCAACCGGCGCACCACCCAGGCAAGAATCGGCAACGGCACTGGCTTGCTGGACTTTCGCACCCAGCGCCGGGCGTTATTCGGTTGCCTGGCGACAGCGTACGTCATGAAATGCTTTGCCAATGACTCCGCCCGCCTATGGATCGAAGGCACGGCCAGCCAGGCCTCCCTGCAAACAACCGGCACGGGCGATGTGACATGGACACCCTGGGCCGCCATCAGCCAGACCCTGGCGCTGACCAAAGCCCTGTGTGCGCCCGCCGCTGAGGCCGTGGCCACCGAATGCCGATTGCGCTGCGGCGTGGCCGGGGCGCTCAACCTCAATCGTTTCGCCGACTATGAAGGCATGGCCAAGATCTACCAGGACGCCGGTGGCAACAACCGCATGATCCTGCTGGATGCCGCCAAGGTCCTGATTGGCCAACCCTTGACCGAGCCCGCCCATCCGGACCCGCACGCTAACCTGGACGACGTTGATTACGGGCTGAGCATGGTCCGCACCCTGGAATACCGTTTGCTCACGGAGGTGGCCCACCATGTCGCCGCACACCGGGCTCAGGGAGAGGACGACATGCAGGTCTGGAACTCAAAACTGATGGTGGTTGCACGCGCTGGCGAGGCGCATGCCCAGCGCCTTGCCATCGAGAGTGCGGTAAAGGCCGGCAACTCACTGCCGCCTGGGCTTGCAAAAGATCTGGTGAGCGCGTTGTACGACCTGTACGTACTCGACTATCTGAACAAACACGCGGCCTGGTTTCTCAGCGAAGGGTTCATGGACGGCAAGCGCTACCGGGCACTGGAGGAACACCTCAATCAACGCAGCGACTTCCTGACCACCCACGTCACGCTGTTGATCGAGGCCTTCGGCCAGGGTGATGCGACGCGTGCGGCAATCGCCAGTGCAGAAACTTACCCGGACGCCTTGGCCGCTAAACTCCAATGGACGCAGGGCTGAACCTCACAACACACCTGAACCTTCAGGGCCATGCAGTGCGAAGAGTTGTGACCACTCACAGATTTATTTTCATTTGGCCCTATCACTTTTCGATTCTCGTTCGGCACCTAGGCAATTGAGAAATATTTCCATTCAGGAGCCGCCCCATGTCCCGCACGCTAGACACCTTGTTGCGCCCCAGCCTGTTAGCCGTGGCCATTGCCCTCAGTGCCCCGCTGGCCAGCACTACGCTGATCGCCGCGGAGCAGGCATCCAGCGTGCGCACCTACAACCTGCCGGCGGCACCACTGGCGACAACCCTGAACCAGATCGCCAGCCAGGGCGGCCTGGCGCTGACCCTCAGCCCGGCGTTGGCGTCGGGCAAGACCTCGGCGCCGGTCCAAGGCCAGTTCGATGCGCCGGGTGCGCTGCGTGAGGCGTTGCGCGGGACGGGGTTGCAGCTTGAGCAGAGCACCGCGGGGACTTACACCCTGGTAGCGATTCCGGATGGGGTCGTAGCGTTGCCTGAAACCAACATCACCGGCCAAGGTAGCTATGAAAGCGCCTGGGGCCCGGTAGACGGCTATGTCGCCACACGCACCGCTGCTGGCACCAAAACGGATACACCGATTGCCGAGCTGCCTCGTTCAGTGACGGTGATCACTCGCAAACAGATGGAAGACCGCTCCGTACTCAACCTCAATGACGCTTTGCGCTACACCGCTGGCGTGCAGAGCTCCGGCTACGGTTCGGATTCCCGCAGTGACTGGCTGCTGGTGCGCGGTTTTGTCCCGACTCAATTTCTCGACGGCCTGCCATTGCCCAAAGGCAACTACGCAACACCAAAAATCGACACCTGGAATTTGGAGCGCATTGCCGTTCTACGCGGTCCTGCATCGTCGGTTTACGGGCAAACCCCACCAGGTGGTTTGCTGGACATGGTCAGCCGCCGTCCACAGGCCGAAAGCTCGAATGAAATCGAGGTGCAGGCCGGCAGCAACAATCACAAGCAAATCAACTTCGACAGCACCGGAAAAATCGACGACGAGGGCCAGTTCCTTTATCGCGTCAGTGGCGTCGTACGAGACAGCAACACACCAGTGGACCATATCCCTGACAAGCGCTACAACATCGCCCCGAGCCTGACCTGGAACATCAACGACGATACCAAACTGACGTTGCTCACCCAGTTCACCCGCGACGATACAGGTATCACCGGGCAATTCCTGCCGCTGCAAGGCACCAAGTTGAGCTCGCCAGCCGGCAAGATCTCCCACCACAAGAATCTGGGTGATCCGGACTGGGAGTTCTACGACCGCACCTACTACGCTCTGGGCTATGCCTTCGAAACGCGCCTGAACGATACCTGGCAGTTTCACCAGAACCTGCGCTACACCAAGAACGATCTGTCGTTCCAAGGCATTACCGCAGGCGGCGCGTTCTTCCCGAATGGCCCTGAAGTGGCAGTAGACGCTAATGGTAACGTGAGTCGCTCCGCCGGCAAGGTCGATGAAAACATCGGTCAATTTGCCGTGGACAACAACTTCCAGGCCGACTTCCAAACGGGCGCCGTAAGTCACACGCTGTTGTTGGGGCTCGACCACCAGCGGTCCACCAGCGATGCGCGCTGGCTATGGGGCTCTGCAGGTGTGCCCACCATCAACTTCAACCGCCCGGTATACGGCCAGGACTTTTCCAACGTCCAGTACTTCACCATGTACGACTATACCCAAAAGACCCAACAGACCGGCTTGTACGTACAGGATCAGATGGCCCTCGACAACTGGCGCCTGACCCTCGGCGGCCGCGAGGATTGGGTACATACCGGCACCACTTTCCATAACCTGAACGACGCCACCAACACCCAGCGTGACAAACATTTCAGCGGCAACGCAGCGCTGAGCTATGTCTTCGACAACGGCATCACCCCATACCTTTCCTACGCCGAATCGTTCCAGGCGGGCTCGGGCACTCAAGTGGGCAGCACCGGAGCTTTCAAGCCCACAGAAGGTAAACAGTACGAAGCCGGTATCAAGTACCAGCCTCCTGGTACCAAAGCGTTGTTCACAGCTGCCGTATTCGACCTGACCCAGCAAAATACTTCGGTCACTGAGGGTAGTATCACGCGCCAAGTGGGCGAAGTGCGGGTACGCGGATTGGAACTGGAAGCCAGTGCCGACGTCACTGAAAGTCTCAAACTGGTGGGTTCCTACACCTACAACGACAGCGAAATCACTCAAGGAGTTGCTGCTGAAAAAGGCAACCGCCTGAACCAGTTACCACGCAACCAGGCCACTGGCTGGGCTGATTACACGTGGCATAGCGGACTGCTGGACGGTTTTGGTATTGGCGCGGGCGTGCGCTACGTTGGCGACACCTACGGCAATGCAGCCAATACCGACCTGGGCCACGTAGGCTCCTACACCGTGTATGACGCTTCGATGCACTATGACCTTGGCCGCTTGAACAGCATCATGAAGGGCGTGACCGTAGCTGTCGACGCCAAGAACATCTTCAACAAGGACTACCTGTCCACCTGCGATGGTTTCTACTGCTACTACGGCGATCAGCGTAACGTGGTAGCCAGCGTTAACTACAAATTCTAAGACGGTAAAAACCGCCAATGAAGGGCCGCCTGAACCGCGGCCCTTTTGCCTTTGGAGCCGTGATGAAAAGCAAAACCATCCGCCGCTGGTCCTTCATCCACACCTGGACCAGCCTGATCTGCACGGTATTCCTGCTGCTGCTCGCCCTCACTGGCTTGCCGTTGGTGTTTCACCATGAGATCGACCACCTGCTGGGCAACGAGCCGGAATTGGCGCAAATGCCTGCCGACACACCGCAGCTCAACCTGGAGCAGCTGGTGGCCAAGGCGCAGGCCCATCGCCCCGGCGAAGCCATGCAGTACCTGGCCTGGGACGAAGATGACAAGAACGGCGTGATCGCGATCATGGCCGCGACCGCCGGCACCGAGCCCAACGCGTCCCACACCTTCATGCTCGACGCGCGCACCGGTGAAGCGGTGGAAACTCCGGCGGCCAATGGCGGGTTGACCCTGTTCCTGCTGCGCCTGCATGTGGACATGTTCGCCGGCCTGCCGGGCAAGTTGCTGCTGGCGTTCATGGGCATTCTGTTTGTACTGGCGATCATCTCGGGCACGGTGCTGTACCTGCCGTTCATGCGTCGCTTGAAGTTCGCCACCGTGCGCCAGGACAAATCCACGCGCCTGCGCTGGCTCGACCTGCATAACCTGATCGGCGTGGTCACCCTGACCTGGGCCTTGGTGGTGGGCGTGACCGGCGTGATCAGCGCCTGCGCCGACCTGATCATCGCCGCCTGGCGCCAGGACAGCCTCAGCGCCATGATCGAACCCTACAAAAACGCCCCTCCGCTGACCCAGCGCGCACCGGCCACCGAGCTGCTAACGATCGCCGCCAAGGCCGCGCCGGACATGGAGCCGGACTTCATCGCCTTCCCCGGCACGCGCTTTTCCAGCGAGCACCATTACGCCGTGTTCATGAAGGGCAGCACCCACCTCACCTCGCACCTGCTCACACCCGTGCTGATCGACGCCAGCACCCTGGCCGTCACCGCCATCGCCGAACGGCCCTGGTACATGGACGCCATGGGCATGTCCCAGCCGCTGCATTTCGGTGACTACGGCGGCATGCCGATGAAAATCCTCTGGGCGGCACTGGATGTGCTGACCATCATCGTGCTGGTCAGCGGGATTTACTTGTGGATCGTGCGGCGCAAGGCGGGCAAGGCATGAAGCCGCGTCAGTCGAACTTCTGGAAAGTGTTTGGGATTCCGTTGGGGATCGGCCTGCTAAGCGCCACCGGGTTGTTTGCGGCGTTGCTCGGGGACGGGTTGTGGGATTCGCTCAGTTGGGTGGGATTAGGCATACCGGCCGTAATTGGCACTTGGGCCTTGCTCAAGCGGTGAGATAGATTAGCCTAGCCCTTTCTTGAGGAATGCCCATGTCCACACCCAGCATGACCTTGTTCCACAACCCCGCGTCACCCTTCGTGCGTAAGGTTCGCGTGTTGCTGGCTGAAACCGGCCAGCAGGACCGCGTCGCATTGCACGGCTGCATGCCGACCCCGGTCAACCCGGATGCGCAGGTGGTGCAAGGCAACCCCGTGGGCAAGATCCCGGCCCTGCGGCTGGCCGATGGCACGGTATTGCACGACAGCCGGGTGATCCTCGATTACTTCGATCACCAGCACGTCGGCAACCCACTGATTCCCCGCGACGGCGCGGCCCGCTGGCGCCGCCTGACCCTGGCCTCAATGGCCGACGGCATCATGGATGCCGCCGTGTTGGTGCGCTACGAAACCGCCCTGCGTCCGACCGAAAAGCACTGGGACCAGTGGCTGGATGAGCAGCGCAGCAAAATCCGCCGCAGCCTCTCTGAGTTGGAAGCGGATGCGATTGCCGAACTGACCAGCCACTTCGACATCGCCGCGATCAGCGTGGCCTGCGCCTTGGGTTACCTCGACTTCCGTCATCCGGATATGCAATGGCGCCTGGATAACCCGAAGCTTGCCGCCTGGTATGCCGAGGTCAGCCAGCGGGCTTCGATGCAAGAGACCCAACCACCGGTTTAAAACCCACCGCCGTCCCTTGTAGGCGCTGGCTTGCCAGCGATAGCGCAGTGTCAGTTTGCGGCTCGTTGACTGGACCATCGTCATCGCTGGCAAGCCAGCTCATACAGGAGGCGGTGGCGTTGTTGAGGTAGTCGATAATCCGCGCCTTCATTTGCTGATCCTCCCGCAACCCGATCATTGCACAGCCTCCAAATCAAACTCCAAAGGCTGTGCCGCTTTACGCTTGCCCACGCCATACCAATCCAACTTACGCGTCAGCACCATCACCGTGCCCAGCAGGCCGAACAGCAGCAACGAGCCCATCAGCAACGCGTAATCCTCGGCACTCAACAGCCCGTACAACAAGCCATACAACGCGGCCAACCCCGCTGAAAACCCCAGGCCGTGAGCGACGCTGCGCAGCACATGGCACACATAGAAGCCAATCAACAACACGCAGGCGCTGGCAGAGATGAGATAAGCCAGCGCGAACCCAATGTGCTCGGACAACGACAGCAACAGCAGGTAGAAAAACGCCAGCGCAAACCCCACCAACGCGTACTGCACCGGATGCACTGCCAGGCTCTTGAGTACTTCGAACAGGAAGAAGCCGGCGAAGGTCAGGGCGATGAACAGCAGCGCGTATTTGATCGCACGGTCGCTCTTGAGGTACTGGTCCACCGGATCGATGAAGTTCACGCCGAAGCTGCGGTTGTTGAAGTCTTCACAGCCCTGCTTGTCCAGGCAGGTTTGCAGCGCTTGCTCAAGGTTGGTGGAGAAGAACGAGGTCTGCCAGTTGGCGCTGAAGCCCTTGTCGGTAATCTCGCGTTGTGCCGGCAGGAAATTGCCGATGAAGCTGGGATGTGGCCAGTTGGAAGCGAGTGACACCTGGCTGGTCTTGCCCACCGGCACCACTTGCAGTTGCTCGGTGCCTTGCAGGCGCAGGTCGAAAGCAAAGTTCACGACGTTGGGCTTTTTGCTGTCGTGCTCCGGCAGTGTCACGTGCACGCCTTCGCCCAGCCAGTCCATCTGGGAGCCGGGTTCGAACTCCAATTGCTGGCTGCCCAGCTCCAGCTTCAGCGCGTTTTCGATGCCGCGAATATCGCTGATGCCCACCGCGAGAAATGCCGGCTCAAAGCGGTAATCGGCGAAGTCTTCGGTGATACCCAACTGCGCAGGCAATTCGAAATGCCCGCTGATGCGGTTGTCGGCATGGAACAGCCGCGCCTGGTAGATGCCCCGTGCGCGCAATTCGGTCTGCACCTTGCCGTCGAGTTCAAATCGGTCCGGCAGGAAATACAGACGACCGCGCTCTTCACGGGTGACTTCGTAGCGTTTGTTGAGCTTTTCATTGAGCTTCCACTCGCGGACGGTCTTGCGATACGGCACTACCATCACCGGGCCGGTGAGGCGCTGGGCGTAGCTGGAGCTGCGGGCGATGTCCATCAATACGCCATCGCGCAGTTGCTGGCGGTCGCTGATAATGCCGTTGATCATCAGCAACGGAATCAGCAACAGCAGGATCAGCAGCGCAATCGCGCCAAGTTTGAAAAGCAGGCTGCGGTTCATGGGTCTCTCCCTGTTTTGATGGAGAGAGTCTGGGCAGACCGTGTGGGGGATTTATGTGGGCAATGTGGAGACTGTGTGGAGATGCAGCACCACCTGCACGCCGCCGTCGACATTGCCGATCTGCAATGCGCCGCCGTGCAGTTTCATCACTTCCTCGACAAAGTTGAGGCCCAGGCCCGTGCTTTTGCGACCGCTGGCCGGGCGCGGCAGCGAGTAGAAACGCTCGCTCAGGCGTGGCAGGGCGTAGTCGGGAATCGGTGCGGCCTGGTTGAACAGGCTGACGTGCACATCGTCATGTCGCGTCTGTGCGCTGAACTTCAACAAGCCGCCGGGCGGCGTGAAATCCAGGGCGTTGTCCAGCAAATTGCCCAAGGCCTGACGCAACAAGAACGGTTCGCCGTACACCCTCACATCCGTCGCAATAGTCTGCTCGACCTGCAATCCAGCGCCTTCAATCCGTGCGCATTGGGCCTTGAGTACCTCATCAACCATCGTCGCCAACGGGATACTCGCCTGCTCTTCCAGGCCCTGGCGCTGCTCGACCTGTGCCAGGTTCAGCAGGCGTTCGATCAGCTGCTGCAGACGCGCGCTTTCGCTGTCGATATTGCCGACGAAGCGCTGCTGTTGATCGCGGGTCATATCCCCCTGCAACAACTCCGCCGCGCCGCGAATCGCGGCCAAGGGGCTTTTCAATTCGTGGGTCAGAGTGTGTACGTAATGCTCGACGTAGGCCTTGCCTTCCAACTGCGTGCGCATGTGCTCCACAGCGGTGGACAGTTGCTTGAGTTCACCGCCACGGTAATGGGGCAACTCGGCACGCCGCCCCTCGCTGACAGCCTCGGCATAGGCGGTCAAACGGCGCAGTGCAACGCTCAGCCACCACGACAGCAATGCACCCAACAGCAGGCCCAGAATCACCAGGCCCGCGCCGTACCACAGCAGGCGGCGTTCGGTGCGATCGACATAAGGCTGCAATGAACTGTTGGGTTTGGCCACAGTGACCACGCCGATGATCTGGCCGTTGTCGCGGATCGGCGCGCCCACATGCATAACCGACGAGGCAGGGTCATCCAGTTCGCTGCGGGTGGAGCGCGCGCCGTACTCGCCACGCAAGGTCAGGTACACGTCGTTCCACTTCGAATAGTCTTGTCCCACCGCTTCGCCCGTGGAGTCGAGCAACACCGTGCCCTTGGCATCGGTCACGTAGATGCGATGATTGACCTGGTTCTTCGGCAAACCCCAGATGGTCGCTCCCGGCTGGCGGTTGCCATACGCCTTGAGCAGCTCCGGCCAGTGGCTTTGGCCGAGGGTGCCGTTCTTCACGTCATTGCGCACGATCTCGGCTAGCAGGTTGGCGGTGTCCACCAGGGTTTCTTCGGTGGACTGGCGCACGCCGGGGCGGATTTCCTTCATCACGGTGCTGAGCACGAAGTAGCCGGTCAGGCCGATAAACAGCGCATACACCAGGAAAATCCGCAGCCCCAGGCGCATCAGCTATTGCTCGGGCTGTAGCTGTAGCCGAGGCCGCGATGGGTCTGGATCGGCTCGGCATCGGCGGCCACGCTGCGCAACTTGCTGCGCAGGCTTTTGATATGGCTGTCGATATTGCGCTCGTAGCCGGCATCCGCCGCCACGCCCACCGCGTCCAACAGTTGCTCGCGGCTGAACACGCGCTCGGGTTGTTCCAGCAGGCTTTGCAGCAAGCGGAACTCGTGTCGTGTAAGGCTCAACGGTTGGCCGCGATAGCTGATCTGCATACGCTCCAGATCAACCTGGAACACCGCGGGCGCAGCACCTGGGCCAATCCGTTTCAGGATCGCCCGGACCCGCGCCGTCACTTCCCGTGGGCTGAAGGGCTTGACCACATAATCGTCGGCGCCGATCTCCAGGCCCACCACGCGGTCGATCTCGCCATCTCGCGCGCTGAGAAACATCACCGGCACTTCACTGAACCGGCGCAGTTGCTTGCAGGTTTCAAAACCCGTGATATCCGGCAGCCCGATGTCGAGGATGATCAGGTCGGCAGGCGTCTGGCGCTGATGCTCCAGCGCCGCCTGGCCGAGGGTCAGCCAGGTGGTGGTGAAGCCCTCGCCTTGTAGGGCGAAAATCAGTGTGTCGGCAATTGCCGCTTCGTCTTCGACAATCAGGATATGCGCCATGGTGGTCCGTCAGCAGTCCGGTTTGTCGGCAGTGTAACGACGGGCCGGGTTCACCGCCGCGCCAAATTCACGCAGGGCCTTGGCGCCGATCAACAGCGGGTAGTTGAAGCTGCTGCGGTCGGTGAGGTTGACCTCGACGGTGCGCTTGACGTCGCCCAGGCACATTTCCAGGTCGATCACCGGGCGCTTGGCCACGGTGGCTTCGTCCTTGTCGTCGTCTTCATCGGCGCGGCTCTTGATCTTGCTGATGCGCGAGACTTTGTGTTCGTAGACTTTGTTGGAGGCATCCTTGCCGCCGAGGCGGAAGCGCACCCAATCGTCGCCGTCACGGGTGAAGGTCTGGATGTCGCGGGCCGACAGCGAGGCGGTCAGCGCGCCAGTGTCCATCTTGGCCTTGAAGGTTTCGCCGATCTCCGGCAATTGGATGTATTCGTAGCGACCGTAGAGGGTCGGTTCGGCGGCCATGACCGGCAGGGCAACCAGGGCGAGAGAGGCAAGGAGCAGTTTCACGAAGTGATTTCCTCGGAAAGAAGTAGGCGGATTCTAGACCGCAAAGGCAGTACTTAGTTAGCTCGCCCCAGCATAACCGGCACATTGTGAAACATTCGTCCGGCGAATTGGGATTTGGCCTCTAGACTCAAGCTGCTTATCATGGCCCGCCCACAGGATTTCAAGAGTTACTTATGCGCCGCCTGCTCACCGGCTGTTTTGTCTCATTGCTACTGCTGCTCAACACCCTGATCCTGATCGGGCCGTTGATGGTATTTGCCCTGCTCAAGCTGGTGGCTCCCGGCCGCTATCGTGACTACATGTCGTGGGCGGTAATGTGGATCGCCGAGACCTGGGCCGAGATCGACAAGTTGATCTTCGCGCTGTGTATCCCAACCCAATGGGATATTCGCGGCGGTGAAGACCTGAGGGGCGATACGTCCTACCTGGTGATCAGCAACCATCAGTCCTGGGTGGATATCCCGGCGCTGATCCAGGCCCTCAACCGCCGCACGCCGTTCTTCAAGTTCTTCCTGAAAAAAGAGCTGATCTGGGTGCCCTTCCTCGGCCTGGCTTGGTGGGCGCTGGATTACCCGTTCATGAAGCGCTACACCAAGGCCTTCCTGGCCAAGCACCCGGAACTCGCGGGGCAGGATTTGAAGATCACCAAAGAGGCCTGCGAGCTGTTCAAGCGCCAGCCGGTGACGGTGGTCAATTACCTGGAAGGCACGCGCTTCAACGAAACCAAGCGCAAGCAGCAGGATTCGCCCTTCACTCGCTTGCTCAAGCCCAAGGCGGGCGGTGTGGCGTTCGTGCTGGCAGCGATGGGTGAACAGCTGGATGCCGTGCTCGACGTGACCGTGGTCTATCCACAGCAAAAGATTCCGGGGTTCTGGGATTTGATCAGCGGCGCGGTGCCAAAGGTGATCATTGATATCCGCACCCGCGAACTGGACCCGGCGTTGTGGCAAGGGGATTACGAGAATGATCCGGCGTTTCGCCAGACCGTCCAGAACTGGGTGAATCAGCTCTGGACGGAAAAGGACGCGCGCATCGAGCAACTGCGCGCGGAGCGTTAGTTAGCCGCCAGTGCCCCAGGCCGAGGCCAGCTTGCCCAGCACCGAGCTGCTGGCGCCCTGGCCGCCCAGGTATTGCAGGATCACCGGGGCAAACTGGCCAACCATGCCGCTGTCCATGCCCAAGGCGCTGAAGGCGGTGTTCAGGTCGTTGGTGTTCTTCACGTTACCCAGCAGACCGTCCAGTCCGCTGGTCTTGCTGCCGCCGGTCTGGCCGAGCATCCCGCTCAAGGCGCCGAGGCTGCCCAAGGCGTTGTTGCCCGACAACTGGTCGAGGCCCGGCACGCTGTTGCCCAGTTGCGAATAATCGTTGCCGCTCAGTTTGTTCTTGGCCAGGCCCAGCATGGCGCCCGTACCGCCGACCGCTTGTTCGGGGGTGATGTTCAGTTGCGAGGTGAGTGCGCTCAACAGGCCGGCCGTCTCGGACGACGGTGCCGCAGCGGCTGCCTTGTTGCCGCCGCCCTGCATGCCGGAAATCGCATTGGCTGCATCGCCAAGGCTGAAGCCCGCAGCGAACACCGGAGCGGCTGCCAGGGTCATCAGGCAGGAAAGGGCGAAACCGCTTGAAATCTTCATCGAAACAACCTCTGGGTGTAAGAGCTGAAAGCAGGCGTTTGACTGGGTATCCGGCGCATTGTTCCGGGCCATTCCAGGAACCCGATGGCAAGATCAGAGTCCATGCAGTGACTTTAAAACTTGCCAGGAACAGCCCTATGAGTGCCACCCGTCCCCAAGTGATTGAGCCAAATCCCCCATTCTGGAGCCGTCCACGTGTGTTTATCGGTGTCTGCGTGGCCATTGTCGCCGGCCTCGGCGGCGCGCTCTACACCCAAGACAACGTCAAGTCCGCCGCCACCCTGGTGACCACCGCCCAGCAGCCGGCCGCGCAGATCATGGCGCACAAGGACTACCTCGAAATCGAACCCATCGCCACGGCGGCACCAGAGCCGGATCACAGCCTGGAACTCTGGGCCATGCCTGAGGGAGGCCGGCCGATTTCGCTGGGACTTTTGCCGGAAGATGGCAAAGGCATTATCAGCCTCAACCCGCGCCAGCAGAAAAGCATCCGCAAGCCGGTGGAGTTGATGGTGAGTTCAGAGACCAAGGGTGGGTCGTTGAGCAAGCAGCCGACGGGGCCGACGGTTTATCAAGGAGCGTTGGCCGCTCGCTGAATCGATGCGCTGCATCTGGGAATGAAAACCCGGTCACTGATCACGAATCGCTCTAACTAACTGTCACGTTTAACAGTAGCCAGCATCGAACAATCACCTGCAGCATGATCCCTCCCACGTCCCGCAGGAGGCTGCCATGAAAAGCGCAATGCTTGCAGGTGCATTCGCCGCCCTGACACTGGTGAGCACGTCGTATGCAGCGACCTCCACCTGTCCGACACCCCAGCAGATCAAACAGAACCCCATGGACAACGGCGGTTATCGCTATGAGATGCTCCAGCCTGATGGCCGCAATTGGTCAGGTGAGAGCCCGCAGGCTACAGCGTCCTACCTGACTGACTCAACATTCCACGATGCCCGTTACACAGCAGAGGACCACTCCGTCACCTGCACCTACAAAGGACCGATGAATAACGACGCGAGCTTTTCAGTCACGCTCAAACCGGTCTTGGATTGGAACCTTATCCCTATAGGCGATTGGAGAGGCACCTATTGCGAAGCCCTGGAGATTGCCAGGTGCTCATTTACGCATCAGTAAAAAAAGCCATCGAATAATTCCTACAGTGTCCGTCCACACATCCACGACCCGTAGTCCAGATTCTGGCGGAACTCATCCATCGACACAGCCCACCCAAGCTAGCCTTCCCACTCACATTCAACGGGGAGGCTCAGCCACACCACAAGGAGCTGTAATAATCACGATCGGATTGGTTCCCAATTTCTATGTTGCCTTCAGCGCAATCATCCATTTGCCATCTCGCAGCCAGGCCCAGGCTTCACGGCCCCAGGCCACCGGCATCGACCAATGCCCCACCCCCCGCGACATCCAATCCAAACCCTACACAGACCCTGACGTTCCCGCGCCCTATGGCGAGGGTTATCAATACACGGCTACGGCCAACGGCAAGGCATGGACAGGGCAGACGGCAGCCACCAAGGATGACTATCTGGCCCCGGAGTACGAACTCAAGGCAGAGGCCATCAATGAACGCAACGACAAAATCCATTGCGACTACGGCGGCAAGCGCCTGATCAAGAACGGTGAAGTGGCCGATCCCTATCTGCGACTCACCACCATCAAGTAACCCATAAAAAATGGCGACCTCCGGGGTCGCCATTTATTCAGCCTTGAACCTTACGCCGCACTGAACAGCTTGTGCGGATCAATCACAAACTTCTTCGGCACGCCCGCATCGAACTCGCCGTAGCCACGTGGCGCATCATCCAGGCTGATCACCTGCACACCCACGATCTCGGCAATGTTGATACGGTCCCACATGATCGCCTGCATGAGCGCGCGGTTGTACTTCATCACCGGGGTCTGGCCGGTGTGGAAGCTGTGGGACTTGGCCCAGCCGAGGCCGAAGCGAATGCTCAGGCTGCCCATCTTGGCGGCGGCATCCACAGCACCTGGATCCTCGGTGACGTACAGGCCAGGAATACCGATCTTGCCGGCCACGCGCACCACGCCCATCAGCGAGTTGAGCACAGTGGCCGGGGCTTCGGCTTTCACGCCTTCATGGCCGTGGCCACGGGCTTCGAAGCCAACGGCGTCGACAGCGCAATCCACTTCCGGCTCGCCCAGCAGCGCAGCGATCTGTTCGTGCAGCGGGGTGTCGGTGGACAGGTCGGCCACTTCAAAACCCTGGGCCTTGGCGTGAGCCAGGCGGATGGGGTTGACGTCGCCGATGATCACCACCGCGGCGCCCAACAGGCGTGCAGAGGCGGCAGCGGCCAGGCCGACCGGGCCAGCGCCGGCGATGTAGACGGTGCTGCCTGGGCCAACGCCGGCAGTGACGGCGCCGTGGTAGCCCGTCGGGAGGATGTCGGACAGGCAAGTCAGGTCGCGGATTTTTTCCATGGCCTTGTCGCGGTCCGGCAGTTTCAGCAGGTTGAAGTCGGCATACGGCACCAGCACGTATTCAGCCTGGCCGCCGGTCCAATCGCCCATGTCGACATAACCATAGGCACCACCGGCACGGGCCGGGTTGACGGTCAGGCATACGCCGGTGTGTTGCTCTTTGCAGGAACGGCAGCGGCCGCAGGCCACGTTGAACGGCACGGAAACCAGGTCGCCGATCTTCAGGTTCTCGACGTCGCTGCCCTTCTCGATCACTTCACCGGTAATTTCATGACCGAGCACCAGGCCGGTCTGGGCAGTGGTGCGGCCGCGCACCATGTGTTGGTCGGAGCCGCAGATGTTGGTGGAGACCACGCGCAGGATGACGCCGTGCTCAATCTTCCTGCCACGGGGGTCCTGCATTTTGGGATAGTCGATTTTCTGTACTTCGACCTTGCCGTTGCCGAGATACACGACACCACGATTACCAGACATGCTTTCACCTCGCTGTTGTTTTTATGGAACTGCGTTGCCCGTTGGGTGGGCAGCGCGTTTAAGTGCTCGGGTACAGATGCTGTTTTTGCGTTGTTGCTGATGGCCTCATCGCCGGCAAGCCGGCTCCTACAGGAGAATGCATTCCAAACTGTAGGAGCTGGCTTGCCTGCGATAGCGATCTAAAGAACGACCGTGCGATTGGCGTTCAAAAACACCCGCCGCTCAATGTGATACCCCACCGCCCGGGCCAATGTCAGCCCTTCAATATCCCGCCCCTTGGCAATCAAATCCTCGGGATAGTGGCTGTGATCCACTACCTCCACGCCCTGGGCAATGATCGGGCCTTCGTCCAGATCGTTGTTGATGTAATGCGCCGTGGCCCCCACCAACTTCACGCCCTTGTTGTACGCCTGGTGATACGGCTTGGCGCCCTTGAACCCCGGCAACAACGAGTGGTGAATGTTGATGGCCTTGCCATCCAACTTGCGGCACAGCTCCGGCGACAGCACTTGCATGTAGCGCGCAAGGATCACCAATTCCGCGCCGGTGTCTTCCACCACCTGCCACACCTGCCGCTCCTGGGACGGTTTGTCGTTGGGGTCGAGGGGGAAATGGTAGTAGGGAATCTGGTGCCAGTCGGCCAAAGGCTTGAGATCGGGGTGGTTGGACACCACCGCGACCACGTCCATCGACAATTGGCCGATGCGTTGGCGATACAGCAGATCATTCAGGCAGTGATCGGCCTTGGAGACCATGATCACCACTTTTGGCCGATAGTTCGGCGCCGTCAGTTCGAAGATCATGCCGAAGGCTTCACCACGGGTGGCCAGGCCATCGCGGAAGCCTTGTTCGTCAAAACCGTCGGGCTGGCGGAACTCCACGCGAATAAAGAACCGGCCCGAAAGCCGGTCATCGAACGAGTGGTGCTCAGTAACGTAGCAACCCTGCTCGAACAGGTAGCGGGTGACCGCGTCCACCGTGCCGAGCACGCTGGGGCAGTCGGCGGTCAAAATCCATGTATCAGGTGCGCGGCTCATGGGGTATTCCTCAGGCTTGGACGCTCAGGCCGAATTCGGCGGATGCATCCTGTAACCACAACCACCAGTAATCCGAGAAGCTGCGGCGAATCAGCAGTTCCCAAGTGTCTTCAGCCGTGTGACGGATCACCAGCTGCGACTTGGCGAACACCGTGCCCACCGCCTTGCCCACCGGGAAGTTGTTGGGGTGCACGTCGTAGCTGGTGGACTTCATCAGTACATCGCGCACATTCGGGCCGCTGAGTTCGAGGATCTGCTGGCCGCCGCTGACGTTGACGACCTGGATGTGCAACTCACCCAACGCGGCACGCAGGTTTTGCTCGGCGGCGAATTCTTCACCGCTTGGCACGATCAGCAACCACTCATCCGGGCCGAGCCACTGCAGGCTGGTTTCACCCTTGACGATCACTTGCAAGGCGCCGGGCAATTCGATGCCCAGGGCCTTGTGCACGCCGGCAGCGAAGGCTGCGTCATGGCCGTCGCCCCGGATAGTCAGGTGACCCAGGAGTTTCTTTTCACGCACGGTCACGCCGGCGTTCTTGCGACCCTTGCCGACCAGGCTGGCGAGGTCGGCATGGTGCAGCGACGACTCGGCCTTGGCGCCGGTGGTGGGGCGTTGTTGGTAAACATTGGCTGCTGTCATAAAGCACCTGTCTTAATTCTGTTGTGAGGCTACTGGCGTCTTCGCGAGCAAGCCCGCTCCCACATTTGGAATGCGTCCCCCTGTGGGAGCGGGCTTGCTCGCGAAGGCCGCGACTCGGTCCATCAGATATTTTGGCGATCGCCCTTAGGATCGAAGAACACCGAGGACACAATCTCCGCCTCGATCACGCTGCCATCCGCTTGCGGTGAAAACACCCGCTCCCCGATGCGCTTCAAGCCACCCTTCACCACCGCCATCGCAAACGAATAACCCAGGGAGTTATGCGCATAGCTCGATGTCACGTGGCCGACCATCTTCATCGGAATCGACTGCTTCGGATCAAACACCAACTGCGCGCCTTCCGGCAGCCAAACGGTCGGGTCGATCGGCTTCAAGCCCACCAGTTGCTTACGCTCTTCGCGTACGCAGTCTTCACGGTTCATGCCGCGCCAGCCGATCCACGAGAACGGTTTGGTGCGACCAACGCACCAGCCCATGTTCAGGTCGTCCGGGGTCATCGAGCCGTCAGTGTCCTGGCCGACGATGATGAAGCCCTTCTCCGCCCGCAGCACGTGCATGGTTTCGGTGCCGTACGGGGTCAGGTTGTATTTCTTGCCGGCGTCGACGATTTTTTCCAGTACGCCCATGGCGTAGTCGGCCTGCACGTTGACTTCGTACGACAGCTCACCGGTAAACGAGATCCGGAACACACGGGCCGGTACGCCACCGACCAAACCTTCCTTCCAGGTCATGAACGGGAAGCCGTCCTTGTCCAGGTCGATGTCGGTGACTTCCGCCAGCAGCTTGCGGCTGTTGGGGCCGGACAGGGTCATGGTCGCCCAGTGGTCCGTGACCGAGGTGAAGTACACCTTGAGGTCTGGCCATTCGGTCTGCTGGTAGATCTCCAGCCACTGGAGTACGCGGGCGGCGCCGCCGGTGGTGGTGGTCATCAGGAAGTGGTTGTCGGCGAGACAGGCTGTGACGCCGTCGTCGAAGACCATGCCGTCTTCCTTGCACATCAGGCCGTAGCGCGCCTTGCCCACGTCGAGCTTGGTCCAGGCGTTGGAGTAGATGCGGTTGAGGAATTCGCGCGCGTCCGGGCCCTGGATGTCGATCTTGCCGAGGGTCGACGCATCCAGCAGGCCGACGCTGTCGCGCACGGCCAGGCATTCGCGTTTCACCGCCGCATGCAGGTCTTCACCGTTGCGAGGGAAGTACCAAGGGCGCTTCCACTGGCCGACGTCTTCAAATTCGGCGCCGTTCTTCACGTGCCAGGCGTGCAGCGCGGTGTAGCGCACCGGCTCGAAGATGTGCCCGCAGTGACGGCCCGCCACCGCGCCGAAGGTCACCGGCGTGTAGTTGGGACGGAACATGGTGGTGCCCATCTGCGGGATGGTCACGTTCAGCGAACGAGCGGCAATCGCCAGGCCGTTGACGTTGCCCAACTTGCCCTGGTCGGTGCCGAACCCCAACGCGGTGTAGCGTTTGACGTGCTCCACCGACTCAAACCCTTCACGGGTCGCCAGTTCGATGGCGGCGGCGGTCACGTCGTTCTGCAGGTCGACGAATTGCTTCGGCGCCCGTGCGGTTGGCTTGTCGTGCGGCACTTGGTAGATCGCCAGCGTCGGCTCTTCCAGGCGGCTCAGGGCTTTCGGCAAGGTGCCTTCCACTGGCGCAAAACCGGCTTCGCTGGCTGCGCGCACGCCCCCTTCAAAACCGTCTGCCAGGGAATCGCCAAGGCCGTAGACACCGTTGATACCACCCACGCACACGCGTTTCTGCGGCGCTTCGCCCGGTACAAAACCGAGGATGTCTTCACGCCAGGTCGGCTTGCCGCCCAGGTGCGAAGCCAGGTGGACCACTGGGCTGTAGCCGCCAGAGCTGGCGACCAGATCGCAATCCAGCCACTCGCCTGGGCTGGTGACTTTGTGCGCTTTCACATCAATCGCAGCGACGCGGGCAGCAGTGACGTGCTTGCTGCCACGAGCCTCGATCACAGCGCTGCCGGTGAGGATTCGAATACCTTTGGCGCGGGCTTCTTCAACCAGTGCGCCGCGTGGGTTGTGGCGTACATCAGCCACGGCCACCACTTGCAGGCCGGCGTCGAGCCAGTCCAGCGCAACGCGGTAGGCGTGATCGTTGTTGGTCGACAGCACCAGTTTCTTGCCCGGCGCCACGCCATAGCGACGCACGTAAGTAGAAACCGCACCGGCCAGCATGTTGCCCGGCACGTCGTTGTTGCCGTACACCAGCGGGCGCTCACACGCACCGGTCGCCAGCACGACGCGCTTGGCGCGCACACGGTGGATGCGTTGGCGCACCACACCAATCGGCGCACGGTCACCGAGGTGGTCGGTGAGGCGTTCGTGAATGGTCAGGAAGTTATGGTCGTGGTAGCCGTTGACGGTAGCGCGGGGCAGCAGCACCACGTCCGGCAGGGCTTTCAATTCAGCAATGACGCTGGCAACCCATTCAGCGGCTGGCTTGCCGTCGAGGCTTTCGCGCGAGTCCAGCAGCGAACCGCCAAACTCTTCCTGCTCGTCAGCGAGGATCACACGGGCACCGCTGCGTGCAGCCGCCAGCGCAGCGGCCAGCCCAGCAGGGCCTGCACCTACGACCAGCACATCGCAGTGACGGTTGAAGTTGTCGTAGGTGTCCGGATCGTTCTCGGTCGGCGAGCGGCCAAGGCCGGCAGCCTTACGGATGTACTTCTCGTAGGTCATCCAGAACGATTGCGGGTACATGAAGGTTTTGTAGTAGAAACCCGGTGGCATCAGCTTGCCGCCGACCTTGCCAAGAATGCCCATCACGTCAGTGTTGACGTTCGGCCAGCCGTTGGTACTGGTGGCGACCAGGCCTTGGTACAGCGCCTGTTGCGTGGCGCGCACGTTGGGAATCTGGGTAGCTTCGGTGGCGCCGATCTGCAGCACCGCGTTCGGCTCTTCGGCGCCCGCAGCGAAGATGCCGCGAGGGCGCGAGTACTTGAAGCTGCGGCCGATGATGTCGACGCCGTTGGCCAGCAGGGCGGCGGCCAGTGTGTCACCTTCAAAGCCTTTGTAGCTCTGGCCGTTGAAGGTAAACGTCAGGACTTTATTACGGTCGATCCGGCCACCGTTGGACAGGCGATTGGTCTGGCTCATACCTTCTCTCCAGAGGCCTTGGCGGTGAATTGTGGCTTCTCACCGATCTTGTAGGTTTCAAGAATTTCGTAGGTCAGGGTGTCGCGGGTCGCGTTGAAGTACTGGCGGCAACCGGCGGCGTGGATCCACAGTTCGTGGTGCAGCCCGCGGGGGTTGTCGCGGAAGAACATGTAGTCGCCCCACTCTTCATCGGTGCAGGCATTCGGGTCCAGCGGGCGCGGGATGTGCGCTTGGCCGGAGGCGTGGAATTCCTCTTCGGAGCGCAGTTCGCCACAGTGAGGACAGAAGATATGCAACATAGGGAATTTCTCCTGTTAGTGGGCGACGGCCGCAGCGCCGTGTTCGTCGATCAACGCACCGTTGTGGAAACGGTCGATGGAAAAAGGTGCGGCCAACGGGTGCATTTCACCCTTGGCGAGGCTGGCGGCAAACACGTTGCCTGAGCCCGGCGTGGCCTTGAAGCCACCGGTGCCCCAACCGCAGTTGAAAAACATGTTGGGCACTGGGGTCTTGGAAATGATCGGGCAGGCATCCGGCGTGGTGTCGACGATACCGCCCCACTGGCGGTTCATGCGCACGCGGGACAGCACCGGGAACATCTCGACGATGGCCTGGATGGTGTGTTCGATCACCGGGTACGAGCCGCGCTGGCCGTAGCCGTTGTAGCCGTCGATACCGGCGCCGATCACCAGGTCGCCCTTGTCGGACTGGCTGATGTAGCCGTGCACGGCGTTGGACATGATCACGCTGTCGATAATTGGCTTGATCGGCTCCGACACCAACGCTTGCAGCGGGTGGGACTCAATCGGCAGGCGGAAGCCCGCCAACGACGCCATGTGCCCAGAGTTACCGGCAGTGACCACACCGACGCGCTTGGCGCCGATAAAGCCCTTGTTGGTTTCCACGCCGATGCACACACCGTTTTCCTTGCGAAAGCCGATCACTTCGGTCTGCTGGATCAAATCCACGCCGAGGGCGTCAGCCGCACGGGCAAAGCCCCAGGCCACGGCATCGTGACGGGCCACGCCGCCGCGACGTTGTACGGTAGCGCCGAGCACCGGGTAGCGGGTGTTCTTGGAGCAATCGAGGTACGGGATCTCGTCGGCCACTTGCTTGGCGTTGAGCAGTTCGCCGTCCACGCCATTGAGGCGGTTGGCGCTGACGCGGCGCTCGGAATCACGGATGTCTTGCAGGGTGTGGCACAGGTTGTAGACGCCACGCTGGGAGAACATCACGTTGTAGTTCAGGTCCTGGGACAGGCCTTCCCACAGTTTCATCGCGTGCTCGTACAGGTGGGCCGACTCATCCCACAGGTAGTTGGAACGCACGATGGTGGTGTTGCGCGCGGTGTTACCGCCGCCCAGCCAGCCTTTTTCGACCACGGCCACATTGGTGATGCCGTGCTCCTTGGCCAGGTAGTAGGCGGTCGCCAGACCATGCCCGCCGCCGCCGACAATGACCACGTCGTAGACCTTTTTAGGGGTCGGCGTGCGCCACATTTTCTGCCAGTTTTCGTGGTGGCTGAGTGAGTGCTTGAAGAGGCCGAAGCCCGAGTAGCGTTGCATAGTCATTACTCCAAAACCGCGCTCAGCGATAAACCGGGAAATCAGCGCACAGGGCAGACACGTGCTTGGCCACGTTGGCCTCGACATCGGCATCGCCGAGGTTGTCGAGGATGTCGCAGATCCAGCCAGCCAGTTCGATGCACTGCGGCACTTTGAAACCACGCGTGGTCACCGCCGGGGTGCCGATGCGCAGACCCGAGGTCACGAATGGCGACTGCGGGTCATTCGGCACGGCGTTCTTGTTGACGGTGATGTGGGCGCGGCCCAAGGCGGCATCCGCCTCTTTGCCGGTGAGGCCCTGACGGATCAGGCTGACCAGGAACAGGTGGTTGTCGGTGCCGCCGGACACTACATCGTAGCCGCGTTTGATAAACACCTCGGCCATGGCCTGGGCGTTGTCGATCACTTGTTGCTGATAGGCCTTGAAGCCCGGCTCCAGCGCTTCCTTGAAGCACACGGCCTTGCCGGCGATGACGTGCATCAGCGGGCCACCTTGGGCGCCAGGGAATACGGCGGCGTTGAGTTTCTTTTCGATTTCTTCGTTGGCCTTGGCCAGGATCAGACCGCCCCGTGGACCGCGCAGGGTCTTGTGGGTAGTGGTGGTGACCACGTCGGCATACGGCAGCGGGTTCGGGTACAGGCCGGCGGCAACCAGGCCGGCGACGTGGGCCATGTCGACGAACAGCAGTGCGCCCACCTTGTCGGCGATCTGACGGAAACGTGGGAAATCCAGAGTCTTGGAGTAGGCAGAGAAACCGGCTACGACCATTTTCGGCTTGTGCTCGACGGCCAGGCGCTCGACTTCGTCGTAGTCGATCAGGCCGGTGTCGGTGTTGATGCCGTACTGCACCGCGTTGTACAGCTTGCCCGAGGACGACACTTTGGCGCCGTGGGTCAGGTGGCCGCCGTGGGCCAGGCTCATGCCGAGAATGGTGTCACCGGCGTTCAACAGGGCCAGGTACACCGCGCTGTTGGCGGAAGAACCGGAGTGCGGCTGCACGTTGGCGTAATCGGCGCCGAACAATTGCTTGGCGCGTTCGATGGCCAGGGCTTCGACCTTGTCCACGTGCTCGCAGCCGCCGTAGTAACGCTTGCCTGGGTAGCCTTCGGCGTATTTGTTGGTGAGGCCGCTGCCTTGAGCTTCCATCACGCGTTTGCTGGTGTAGTTCTCTGACGCGATCAGCTCGATATGATCTTCCTGACGCTGCTCCTCGGCATTCATCGCCGCCAGCAGTGCGTCGTCATATCCCTGAATCTGGTCTTGTTTGCTGAACATCGCGTCTCTCCCAGCCTTTCGTATTGTTGAGGCCCGTGCAGGGCCCTTTGATGCGATGGTAGGGCTGGCGTCAGCAGGTCAAATGCCTACGCACGCCACGCAAAGGTGCGTTTACGACATGGAATGAATTCTGCGACTCAAGCAAGGCTGTGGCGCAAGGCCAGCAGCAGCAGGAAATGCGCGGGATAGAGGGCATACGCCCAGCGGCGCATAGGCGGCGGGGAGGCATTTTTGGCGTGTCGTAACAGGACCAGGCCGAGTATTGGCGCAATCAGGCAAGTGGCCAATCCCGCCAACGCGACGGGGGAGCCACTAGCGAGCAAAACCTGCCATTGATTGGCCGCGACGCAGACCACGCCAGGCAATACGCTGAAATACCAGGGACGACGGAACACCAGCAGCATCGCCAGTGGCAGTAATACACCGAAAAAACCAAACATCAGCTGCGTGGAAAACACCACCGCAATCGTGCCCGCGATCAGCGCCAATCCGCGATCAAAAAGCGCTTTCTGCTGCCATCCTCGGGCAATAAGCAAACCCAACGCCAACGTCGGCAATACGTTCAATGTATCGGCATCATCGATAAACAGTCGGTACGGCACTTCGCTGATCACGCTGAACAGCAGCAGCCAGCCCAAGTACCGCCACTGGCCCATGACAGGTGAGTTTCTCGCCCGATGCAGGTTGGCCGCAATCGCCAGGCAAAACCAAGGGAACGCCAGGCGCCCCGGCACATACAGGCCGTCCAGGTTCAAACCGACATAGCGCAAGTGGTCCAGCACCATGCTCAACAGCGCCAGCCACTTGAGCAGATCCAGAGCGCCATCACGGACGCGTCCGACAGGAATCGTTTGAGTACCGTGCATAATTCCCCAGTGACTTTGCATTTACAGTACGTGCGCACCCGCGACAATCTTGGTTACAGTGCGCACCAACATCGACCACAGGAATGGGCCATGACCGACAAGAGCCAACAATTCGCCAGTGACAACTATTCGGGCATCTGCCCGGAAGCCTGGGCCGCCATGGAACAAGCCAACCAGGGCCATCAGCGCGCCTACGGCGATGATGAATGGACCCACCGCGCCGCCGACGGTTTCCGCAACCTCTTCGAAACTGACTGCGAAGTGTTCTTCGCCTTCAACGGCACTGCTGCCAACTCCCTGGCGTTGTCTTCGCTGTGCCAGAGCTACCATAGCGTGATTTGCTCGGAAACCGCCCACGTCGAAACCGACGAATGCGGCGCGCCGGAGTTTTTCTCCAACGGTTCCAAGCTGCTCACCGCTCGCACCGAAAACGGCAAGCTGACCCCGGAGTCGATCCGCGAGATCGCCCTCAAGCGCCAAGACATTCACTACCCCAAACCACGCGTGGTCACCCTGACCCAAGCCACGGAAGTCGGCAGCGTGTATACCCCGGATGAAATACGCGCCATCAGCGTGACCTGCAAAGAGTTGGGGCTGAACCTGCACATGGACGGCGCGCGCTTCTCCAACGCCTGCGCGTTCCTCGGCTGCTCGCCCGCCGACCTGACCTGGAAAGCCGGCGTGGACGTGCTGTGCTTTGGCGGCACCAAGAACGGTATGGCCGTGGGTGAAGCGATCCTGTTCTTCAACCACAAGCTGGCCGAAGACTTCGACTACCGCTGCAAGCAGGCCGGCCAACTGGCCTCGAAAATGCGCTTCCTGTCCGCGCCGTGGGTAGGCCTGCTGGAAAACGACGCCTGGCTCAAACACGCGCGTCACGCCAACCACTGCGCTCAACTGCTGAGCAGCCTGGTGGCGGATATTCCCGGCGTGGAGTTGATGTTCCCGGTGCAGGCAAACGGCGTGTTCCTGCAACTCTCGGAACCGGCGATTGCCGCGTTGACCGCCAAGGGCTGGCGTTTCTACACCTTTATCGGCAAAGGCGGCGCACGCTTCATGTGTGCGTGGGATACCGAGGAAGAACGTGTAAGAGAATTGGCGGCGGATATTCGGAAAGTGATGGAAGCCTGAAACGACGGGCCTTTCAGCGCGTTTTCAGAGACTGTTTGTACGTATTTCTGACAGTATCTATCTACCCCCTGTCTTGGATAGGATCTCGTCACCCCGAACACACGGACGCGTTACTTCGGGGCTGACTGCCTGCCGAATAATCGGTCGGAAATGGAAATCCAGCAGAGGGTTACATCATGGAATATCAGAACAACGGCAACACCCTGCAAAGCGACGGCACGATCAGCACCACCGTCATTGATTGGGATGAATTTCGGAAACACGCAAAAGTCGGTGACACCATCCGAGAGCCATCAAGGACATTGAGGATCTACGAAAAAGCCTATGAATTGACAGCATCAGGCCAGCACTTTGTAGTCCATATCTACGCCCAATAACCGTTAGCGCCTAAGACCCGCGCCGCAGACTCATGACTTGCAACGCGGGACTGTTGATCGTTCCCACGCTCTGCGTGGGAACGATCATTGGTCAGAACTCGATGCGCACATCACCCTTCGGCACACTGCAGCACGACAGGATGTAGCCTTCGGCTTCGTCTTCCTCAGTGATGCCGCCGTTGTGGTCCATCTCGACCTCCCCGCCCAGCTTCATCACTTTGCACGTGCCGCAGATGCCCATGCCACAGGCTTTCGGGATCAACAGCCCGAGCTTGGCCGCCGCCGCATGCACGGTTTCACCAGGGGCGACACGAATGCTTTTGCCCGACGCGATGAACTCCACCTGGTGCAGATCCGCCAGGTCGATTTCCGGCGCGTCGGCGGCTTGTTCGGCTTGTTCGACCGCATCCGCACGGGCTTCCGGCGGCGTGGCGCCGAACGATTCCTCGTGGTAACGCGTCATGTCGAAACCCGCCACTTCCAGCAGGCGCTTCACCGCGTTCATGTACGGCGTAGGCCCGCAGCAGAACACTTCGCGCTCCAGGAAGTCCGGCACCATCAGTTCGAGCATCTTGTGATTCAGGTAACCGCGATAACCCGCCCATGGCTCACCCAAGCCGTGTTTCTCGCAGATCAGGTGCAGGCTGAAGTTATCGATCCGCGACGCCATGTGTTCCAGCTCACGGTGGTAGATGATGTCCTTGGGCGAACGGGCGCTGTGGATAAACGTCATGTCGACGTTGGCGTTGGTGTCGTAGAACCAGCGCGCCATGGACATGACTGGCGTTATCCCCACACCGCCGCTGAGGTACAACACTTTCGGGCTTGGGAAGTCGATGGCATTGAACAAGCCTACCGGCCCGTGCACCGCCAGCTCTTGCCCTTCATGCAGGGTGTCGTGCAACCAGTTGGAAACCTTGCCGCCCGGCACGCGCTTGATGGTCACCGAGAAACTGTACGGCACCGACGGTGAGCTGGAGATGGTGTAGGAGCGCATGATCGGCTGGCCTTCGATTTCCAGCTCCAGGGTGACGAATTGCCCCGGCTTGAAAAAGAACAGGATCGGCTGGTCGGCCATGAAACAGAAGGTGCGCACGTCCCAGGTTTCCTGGATGACTTTGACGCAACGGACAATGTGCCGACCATTGGCCCAGGTCTGGGTGGTTACCGGATTCAGGAAATTATTGGACATGTTGTTCTCCACCGCCGACATCGGCCTTATGGTGGCGATTCTGCGTAACGCCAGAACCATCCATTTACCTATCTGCGACATTCACATACTTATCGCGACCAGGCCCCAACGACCTAGGGTTGCGCGTCGGGAACAGATTGGGCCATGTCGCCCATGGATAAGGTTCGGCCCATCGGCGGCCCCACACTCGCTCCCAACACAGACGCTTTTTTTACGCCTTGCTGCAAACCTGATTAGCCACTTATCTCGGCCACACAGAATGGCCATGAGGACACACACGATGGACGTCACCGCAACCTTAAGCTTGGGCGATCCGCTGGAACCCGCACGCAAGGCCACCGCGCAAATGCTGCAAGAGCGCGAGCGCACTTTCTCGCTGCCACAGCCGTTCTACTCTGATGAACGGCTGTTTGATATCGACATGCAGGAGATCTTCCAGAAAGAGTGGCTGATCGCCGGCATGACCTGCGAGATCCCCACCAAGGGCAACTACCTGACCCTGCAAGTAGGCAAGAACCCGATCATCGTGATCCGTGGCGCCGAAGGCGTCGTGCATGCCTTCCATAACGTGTGCCGTCACCGTGGTTCGCGCTTGTGCACCAGCGACAAGGGCAAGGTCGCCAAACTGGTCTGCCACTACCACCAGTGGACCTACGAACTGGACGGCCGCCTGCTGTTCGCCGGCACCGAGATGGGCGCCGACTTCGACATGAAGCAGTACGGTTTGAAGCCGGTGAACGTGAAGACCGCTGGCGGCTACATCTTCATCAGCCTGGCGGAGAACCCGCCGGCCATCGATGATTTCCTGTCGACGCTGAACCATTACATGGAACCCTACGACATGGAGAACACCAAGGTGGCGATTACCACCACCTTGATGGAGAAAGCCAACTGGAAGCTGGTGCTGGAAAATAACCGCGAGTGCTACCACTGCAACGCGTCGCACCCGGAACTGTTGAAAACCCTGCTGGAATGGGACGACGTCACCGACCCGCGCGCCGACCAGGCGTTCAAGGATCACGTGGCCGCCTCCGCCGCCGCCTGGGATGCCGAGAAGATCCCGTACGCGCACGCCAGCTTCGGCTTGCGTAACCGCATCGTGCGCATGCCGCTGCTCAAGGGCACCGTGTCGATGACTCTGGACGGCAAGCAGGGCTGCGCCAAACTCATGGGCCGCATCAAGAACCCGGACCTGGGCTCGATGCGCATCCTGCACCTGCCCCACTCCTGGAACCACTGCATGGGCGATCACATCATCGTGTTCACCGTGTGGCCGATCAGCGCCCAGGAAACCATGGTCACCACCAAATGGCTGGTGCACAAGGACGCCGTGGAAGGCGTGGACTACGACGTCGAGCGCATGCGCCAGGTGTGGGACGCCACCAACGACCAGGACCGTCGCCTGGCCGAAGAGAACCAGCGCGGCATCAACTCCACCGCCTACCAGCCAGGTCCATACTCCAAGACCTATGAGTTCGGCGTGGTGAACTTTGTGGATTGGTACAGCGAGCGCATGCTGAACAACTTGGGGGCCGCTCCAGCGCCGTACCTCAAAGGTGTTGCAGTTCACGAATAACCTTTTGATCTTCAGGGGGCTGGGTTGTACAAAAAACACCCAACCCTCTGATAACCCTTGATTCCCCTGCCCTCCAGCCTTTACCCAACAACTTATCCACAAAGCCACCCACAGCAATTGTGGGCAAGTACGCTTCCCTCCTGAAATTAAGTGAAAAAAATCCGTGACTTATTCCAGTCAGTCGGTCTGGCCCAGCCTTGTTCATTTATTGATCAACTGAATAGAAGCCATGATTTATATGGCCTGTAGCGGTACGCGAACACCTTATCCACAGAAGCACCAACAGACTTTGGGGGCAACTCTGAGAACGCTGTGGAAAACCACCGAAAACCTTCATAAATCGCGGTTTCCAGGGATTTCAGCCGGGAAAAAAACCAATTCGATCATATTTTGATCAATCCGATGAAAGCCTTGATTAATAAGGGCTTCAGCCGAGAGCGAACATGTTATCCACAGAAGCGCCAACAGACTATGGGGGCAAGTCGGCCTGGAGAAATGCATAAGAGCAAAGAAAAACCCAAGTAAAAACCGTCAGTTAGCCTGGTTGTTTTTCGTACAGAGGGCTGCAGGGCTTGATTCACAGGGGGCGTGGACAACCGCGAACAGGTTATCCACAGACGGGTCAACAGGGATTGTGGGTAAACCCTCTGTAGGAGCCGGCTCGCCGGCGATGACGGCGTGTCAGTCGAGACATCCATCGGCTGAACGATTGCTATCGCTGGCAAGCCAGCTCCTACGGGGGGTTAGCGCACGACGCCTTCCTCTATAAGCAGTTTGAGGATAGCTTCGGCGCCCGCTTCCGGGCTGAGGCCCTTGAGTACTTGCCCACCGCCGCCACTGGCCTTGGCCGTGGCGGCTTTCATCCGGTCGGCACCACTTTTGGCCTTGATCACCTTGAGGCGCTTTGGCCGTGGTTTGGCCGGCTGGAGCACGGCGCCTGTGAATAACTCGTCTTGTTCGATTTCGACTTCATGGGCCGCCAGCTCACCGCGCTGCGCCGGACCGTAAGCACTCTGCCGTGGTTTAGGCGCGGCGTTATCCACTGTCGCCAGGAACGGCAAGCGCACCTTCAGGCGCCGCCGCTGACCGCGTGGCAAGGCTTGCAGCACATGGGCCACGCCGCCATCGATGGACTCGACCTGCGCCAGCCCGACAATCAGCGGCCAACCCAACTGCTCGGCCAGCAGGTACGGCAACATACCCGAGCCTTCGCCGGTTTCGGCCTGGCTACCAGCGAGCACCACTTGGGCACCCGCGTCGCGCAGGTATTCACTGAGAACGGGCAAGGCATCGCTGCCCGCCGGTTGCTCCAGCACATGCAATTGCGGCAATCCCATGCCCAGGTAGCTACGCAGGGTCGGCTCATTGATGTTGCCGGCGTGCAACACCTGCAACTTATCCCCAGCCATTTGCAGGCCGAGCTCCACCGCACGCGCATCCTGTTCGGCGCGGCGCGGGCGCCCGGAGGTCGGGTGGGCGCCGATGGATACCAGGCTGATGACATTCGTGTTCATGCTCATATCCTCAAGCCGCGTCGCGCTTGGCGCCGTTGCGGTAGGCCTCGACCGCAACGATCAAGGCTTGCAGAATCGCGGCGCTTTCGCCGATGACCGAGAGATCGGCGCGCTTGATCATGTCGCAACCAGGGTCGAGGTTGATCGCCACCACCTTGTCGCAGGCACCGATGCCTTGCAGGTGCTGGATCGCCCCGGAAATGCCCACGGCCACATAGACCCGCGCCGTGACCCAGGTGCCGCTGGCGCCGACCTGGCGATCACGCGCCATGAAGCCATCGTCCACCGCCACCCGCGAGGCGCCTTCGGTGGCGCCCAAGGCCGCTGCGGTCTGGTGGAACAAGGCCCAGTCCTTCACACCGTTGCCGCCGGAGAAAATGAATTCCGCTTCGGCCATGGGAATCGCCGCCGGATCCACCGCTACTGCGCCGAGGTCTTCGATGCGTGGCAGGCTGCGCGCCAGGGCTGTGGATAACTCCACGGGGAGCACTTCGTGACGGGTTTCGCTGACGGGATCGGCGCATTCAACGGCCGCCAGAATCAGGCGTGGCAGCGGACGGGCCAAGTCTTCCTGGCCCGCACCGGCGCGGCCGATGCACTCGTCGCCCTTGATCTGCCAAACCCGCGTAGCCGGGCGCTCCTTGAGGCTGGCGGCAAACCGTCGGCCCAGTTCGCCACCACCGCTGCGGCTGTCGGGCAGCAACCAGTGGCGCGGGTTGAACTGGTTATCCACAGCGCGTAAACCCTGTACCCGTTGTTCCGGTGAATAACCGTCGAATTCATGGCCGTCCAGCACCAGCAGGCGGTCGACGCCTGCGGTGGCAAACGCATTTTCCTTGTGTTCGCCAAACACCACCGCCAGCACCGCGCCGTCGCTGCCAGCCAGTTGCCGGGCCAGGCCGAGCAAGTCGCGGTCGTGGCTGCTCAAGCGACCACCGACCATATCCGGCACCACGTTGATGTAGAACGCAGGCGCCGCCACCTGATGCAGTGGCAACTGCACTTCCACGGCCGCGGTACGCTTGGCCGCGCCGCCCTGCTGGGCGCCGCTGCGGTCGATGCGCTTGATGCCATTGGGGCCGATGAAGCCGACGCCATGGACGTTCTTGCGGATGACCCCGTTAGGTCCCATCCAGCTGTGTTGCACCGGTTGCATCGCTGCGTGCAGCGGGTGCAGGCGGTTGCGGGCGATCCATTCGGCCCGCGGGTCGCGGCGGATAATGTCGCTCATTAATGCACCTCCGCAGGTTCACGCTTGATGGGAGCTTTGGTGGGCACTGCATCTTCAAGTAATGCGTCGGCCACCAGCTCGGCAATATCCTTGATCAACGGGCGCGGCTCGACTACGCCTTCCAGCATCGCCGTGCATTGCGGGCAACCCACGGCCACCAGCTCGGCGCCGGTTTCGCGGATGTCGTCCATACGCATGTCCGGGATCCGTTGCTTGCCGGGAATGTCGGTAATCGGCGCACCGCCACCTCCACCGCAGCAGCGTGAGCGGAAACCCGAGCGTTGCATCTCCTTGACCTCGATGCCCAATGCCCGCAGCACTTGGCGCGGCGCCTCGTACTCGCCGTTGTAGCGGCCCAGGTAGCAAGGGTCGTGATAGGTCACGCTGTTGCCCTTGTGCTGGCCCAGGTTCAGCGCGCCTTCGCCGATCAACTCGGCCATGAACGTACTGTGGTGCTGCACAAGGTAGTTGCCGTTGAAGGCGCCGTATTCGTTTTTCAGCACATGGAAGCTGTGCGGATCGCAGGTGACGATGCGCTTGAAGCTGTACTTGGCCAGGGTCTGGATATTGCGCGAGGCCAACAACTGGAAGGTCGCTTCATCGCCCAGACGACGGGCCACGTCGCCGCTGTCACGCTCTTCCAGGCCCAGCACGGCAAAGTCGACCTTGGCGGCTTTGAGCACTTTGACGAAGGCACGCAGGGTGCGTTGGTTACGCATGTCGAAGGCACCGTCGCCGACCCAGAACAGCACGTCGGCGCTGCCTTTTTCGCTGAGCAGCGGCAGGTTCAGGTCTGCCGCCCAGTTCAGGCGACCACCCGGTGCGAAACCGCCGGGGTTGTCGGTGGCGATCAGGTTCTCCAGCACTTCGGCGCCCTTGTTCGGCGTGGCGCCTTTTTCCAGGGTAAGGTGGCGGCGCATATCGACGATGGCGTCCACGTGCTCGATCATCATCGGGCACTCTTCCACGCAGGCGCGGCAGGTGGTGCAGGACCACAGGGTCTCGGCGTCCACCAGGCCGTTGACGATGGGCTGATGCGGGTTGCCGCTGTGTTCGCCGATCGGTTTGCCTGGATAGGGGCTACCGGCGAACTTGGCATCCGTGCCGCCAGCCAGGCCAACGACCATGTCCTGGATCAGTTTTTTCGGGTTCAGTGGCTGGCCGGCGGCGAAGGCCGGGCACGCGGCTTCGCACTTGCCGCACTGCACGCAGGCGTCGAAGCCGAGCAGTTGGTTCCAAGTGAAATCCTTGGGTTTTTCCACGCCCAACGGCGCGGTTTTATCGCTGAGGTCCAGCGGCTTCAACCCGGTGGAACGGCCACCGCCGAAACGCTCGGCGCGGCGGTGCCAGGCCAGGTGCAAGGCTCCCGCGAAGGCGTGTTTCATCGGGCCGCCCCAGGTCATGCCGAAGAACATCTCGGACACGCCCCACAGCACGCCCACGCTGAGCAACGCTGCAAGCAACCAGCCGCCGAAGTCCGCTTGCAGGATTCCAGCCACCGGCAGGGTGACCAGGAAGAAGCTGACCGAGAACGCCATGAGGCTTTTCGGCAGGCGCATCCATGGGCCCTTTGACAGACGTGAAGGCGGATTACGGCGACGCAGGTACACAAAGGTGGCGCCGACAAACATCAGCACCGACGCCAGCAGTAAGGCATAGCCAAGGATACGGCTCTGCAGGCCGAAGCCATGGACCAGAATGGCGAGCAACGCCGACAGCACAAAACCCAGCGCGGTGGCGACGTGGGTATTGGCGATGTATTTGTCGCGGGCGACCACGTGGTGCAGGTCGACCATGTAGCGCTTGGGCATGGCCAGCAGGCCGCCCAGCAGGTCGACCTTGGACGCGCGGCCACGGCGCCACATGTTCACCCGGCGCAAGGCGCCGACGACAGCAAGGCCCAGGGCGGCAAACAAGAGAATAGGCAGCAAGGTGTTCAACATGGTGAAGCTCCCGCAAGGCTCCTGTAGGAGCGAGCTTGCTCGCGAAGGTCGTCAGCGATTACGCGTCCATCCTGGATGAACACGTTGTCCTGGCGTTTTTCGCGAGCAAGCTCGCTCCTACAGGGAGGTTGCCTAGAAATCCTTGCACAAGCGCAGGGCGTCATAGATCGCAGCATGGGTATTACGCTGCGCCACACAATCACCAATGCGGAACAGCAAGTACCCATCACCCGCCTCGCTCAGGCACGGCTGCGGCTTGATCGCGAACAAGGCTTCGACGTCGATCTGGCCCTTGTTGCGCGAGCCTTCCTTGAGTGCGTAGTAGATGGCTTCGTCCGGGCGCACGCCGTTCTCGACGACCACCTGGTCCACCACCCGCTCCTCTTTGGCGCCGGTGTATTCGTTTTCCAGCACCGCCACCAGCTTGTCGCCTTCGCGGTAGACCTTTTCCAGCATCATGTCGCCGGTCATGATCACTTCCTTCGGGTACATGCTGCGGTAGTAGGTCGGGAACGACGTACCGCCAATGGCCACGCCCGGCTTGATGTCGTCGGTGACGATTTCGACCTGGCTGCCTTTGTCCGCGAGGAAATCCGCCACCGACATGCCGGTGAATTCGCAGATAGTGTCGTACACCAGCACGTTCTTGCCCGGCGCCACTTTGCCGTCGAGCACGTCCCAGCTGCTCACCACCAAGCCTTCGGCTGCGCCCCAGTGTTCGTTCTGTTCCACGTTCGGATGTCCGCCCACCGCCAGCACCACCACGTCCGGACGCACGTCCAGGATAGTGTCGGCATCGGCGGCCACGCCCAGGCGCAGGTCGACCTTCAACCGTGCCAGTTCCAGTTGGTACCAGCGGGTGATACCGGCAATCTGGTCACGTTGCGGCGCCTTGGACGCCGTGGTGATCTGCCCACCAATAAACTCTTTTTTCTCGAACAGGGTCACGTCGTGACCACGTTCGGCTGCCACGCGCGCAGCCTCCATCCCGGCCGGGCCGGCACCGACCACCACAACCTTGCGTTTGACGCCGGTGGTTTTTTCGATGATGTGCGGCACACCCATGTATTCACGGGAGGTCGCGGCGTTCTGGATGCACAACACATCCAGGCCCTGGTACTGGCGGTCGATGCAGTAGTTGGCGCCGACGCACTGCTTGATTTGGTCGATCTGGCCCATCTTGATCTTGGCGATCAGGTGAGGGTCGGCGATGTGCGCACGGGTCATGCCGACCATGTCCACATAACCGCCCTCGAGGATGCGCGTGGCCTGGTTCGGGTCCTTGATGTTCTGCGCGTGCAGCACCGGAACCTTGACCACTTCCTTGATGCCGGCCGCCAAGTGCAGGAACGGCTCCGGTGGATAACTCATGTTGGGGATCACGTTGGCCAGGGTGTTGTGCGTGTCGCAACCCGAGCCCACCACGCCGATGAAATCCAGCATGCCGGTGTCGTCGTAATACTTGGCGATCTGCTTCATGTCCTCATGGGACAGGCCGTCCGGGTGGAACTCGTCACCGCACAAGCGCATGCCCACGCAGAAGTCGTCACCGACCTCGGCGCGTACGGCTTTCAATACTTCCAGGCCGAACTTCATGCGGCCTTCGAAGGTGCCGCCCCACTCGTCAGTACGCTTGTTAACCCGCGGGCTCCAGAACTGGTCGATCATGTGCTGGTGCACAGCGGACAACTCAACACCGTCCAGGCCGCCGGCCTTGGCGCGTTTGGCGGCGCTGGCGTAGTTGCCGATCACGCGCCAGATTTCTTCCGGCTCGATGGTCTTGCAAGTGGCACGGTGCACCGGCTCACGTACGCCGGACGGCGACATCAGCGTCGGCCAGTTGAAGCCGTCCCAACGCGAGCGACGGCCCATGTGGGTAATCTGAATCATGATCTTGGCGCCATGCTTGTGCATGGCGTCGGCCAGGTTCTGGAAGTGCGGGATGATGCGGTCGGTGGACAGGTTGACCGAACTCCACCATTCCTGCGGGCTGTCGATAGCCACAACAGAGGAACCGCCGCAGATCGCCAGGCCGATACCGCCCTTGGCTTTCTCTTCGTAGTACTTCACATAGCGGTCAGTGGTCATCCCGCCGTCGGTCGCGTAGACCTCGGCGTGGGCGGTGCTGAGCACGCGGTTGCGGATGGTCAGTTTGCCGATCTGGATCGGCTGGAACATTGCTTCGAAAGCCATGGCACGGTCCTCGGCTTACAACGGCTTGACGGTGAACAGGCCGTCATCGTGGCCCTCTTCGGAGCCTCCGTAGACTTGTTCGGCGACAGTGCGGATCTGGCTGCCGCGGGCTTGCAGAATCTGGTCCATGGCGCCGGCAAACCAACCAGTGAACATGTAGTCCACTTTGCGCCCGACCTTGCCGTACACGTAGACGAAGGCCGAGTGTTCGAGCTTGACGCTGGCGGTGCCTTTGTCGAGGTCGATGTCCTGAATCTTGAACAAGCCCCAGCCGCGTTGCGACAGGCGCTTCATGTAGTGCTCGAACACCGCGACGCCTTCCAGGCCATGGCATTCAGCTTCTTTTTCACACCAGTGCCAAGCGGACTTGTAGCCAGCCTTGTAGAGGATTTCGGCGTAGGCATCGGCGCCCAGCACTTCTTCGATACCGATGTGGTTGTTGACGAAGAAATGGCGCGGCACGTACAGCATTGGCAGGGCGTCGGAGGTCCAGACACCGGTTTCGCTGTCGACTTCGATAGGCAATTGCGGGGCGATCTTGGCCATGGAAACTTAACTCCAGAAAAATTCTTGTTAATGCCCCCGGCGCGAACGGCCGGGGGAAAAGATGCGTTGGCGGTGGCTTATTCGCCCCAGACGTCTTTCAAGACGTTGACCCAGTTTTCGCCCATGATCTTGCGTACCACGCGCTCGGGGTGGCCGCGCTTGAGCAGGGTCTCGGTGAGGTTGGGGAACTCGCCCACGGTGCGGATGCCCAGCGGGTTGATGATCTTGCCGAAGCTGGTCAGGCGGCGGGCGTAGCCCTTGTCATGGGTCAGCATTTCGAAGAAATCCTGGCCATGGCCCTGGGTGAAGTCGGTGCCGATGCCGATGGCGTCTTCGCCGACGATGTTCATGGTGTATTCGATGGCTTCGGCATAGTCGTCGATGGTCGAATCGATGCCCTTGGCCAGGAACGGCGCGAACATGGTCACGCCGACAAAACCACCGTGGTCGGCGATGAACTTCAGCTCTTCATCGGACTTGTTGCGCGGGTGCTCTTTAAGGCCGGACGGCAGGCAGTGGGAGTAGCACACAGGCTTTTTCGATTCGAGGATGACTTCTTCGGAAGTCTTGGAGCCGACGTGGGACAAGTCGCACATGATGCCGACGCGGTTCATCTCAGCAACGATTTCACGGCCGAAACCCGACAGGCCGCCATCACGCTCGTAGCAACCGGTGCCGACCAGGTTCTGGGTGTTGTAGCACATCTGCACCACACCGACGCCGAGCTGCTTGAAGATCTCGACATAGCCGAGCTGGTCTTCAAAGGCATGGGCGTTCTGGAAGCCGAAGATGATGCCGGTCTTGCCTTGTTCCTTGGCACGGCGGATGTCGGCGGTGGTTTTCACCGGGATCACCAGGTCGCTGTTTTCACGGATCAGGGTCTGGCTGGCCACGATATTGTTGATGGTGGCCTGGAACCCTTCCCACACCGACACGGTGCAGTTAGCGGCAGTGAGACCGCCTTTGCGCATGTCCTCGAACAGGTCGCGGTTCCACTTGGCAATAATCAGCCCGTCGATAACGATGCTGTCGGCGTGCAATTCGGCTGGGCTCATCAGGCGTCCCCTTATTGGCAATTCATGCGCCGAATCGTCTGCCGGCGCTTTGGGGCCAGCATATGCCCAGGGGCCGACAGAGCCGGGTGCAAAAACGACAGGGGAATTGCCGAAAGCGTCAATCCACGACAAAGGCTGGTATGAGAGGTCTGACTGGCGGCTGTTCTTTGTCTTACGCTTGAGCCAGAATTCCCGCATCACCTGATATGAGACGGCGCAATGAAATCGATTTTCCTGGCTTTGGCACTCATCGCAACCGGCGTCCACGCGGCCGAAGACACCGACAGCACGCCGTGCGATGGCATAGAAAACGACAAGCAAACCCTGGAATGCGCCTCCTATAACAAAACCACCGCCGAGCAATTGCTCAAGGATAACTATCAGGGCCTGCTGGAACGCATGGCTTCGACCTACGGCAGCGACAAGACCAAGCTGGCGGACATTACCGCTCGTCTGAAGGATGCCCAGCAGAAGTGGGAAAAGTTACGCGATGCCGACTGCGCCGTGGACACCTTCCCGGCAGTGAACGGCACCAAGGCGTATGCGATTGCGCAGAATGATTGTCTGGCACGAATGAGCGATGAGCGGTCGGAGTTTTTGGAGTCGATCGGGCAGGAGTGACCGCTAAAACACCTTCCTTATCGAGTTGAAGGCCATCTGCAGGTGATCACGCTGGGCTTTGTCGATATTGAGGTCAGCGCAATGCTGGTTCCACTGCGATAGGGCCTCTAACGTCTGCTCGATGTAGAGGTCAGGCTCAAGAAAGCTGAAGGGCGCACAGACCTTCTTGATTACCGTGCGTGATGGCTGACCTGCACCTGCAAAAGCGCTGGTGTGCTCATTCCCCCGACCGCTGGTATTGGCAAACGTCAGGTCGTAGGCCGGCGCCATCTGCCAGCCTGCCGATGAGCCAAAGAACGAAAAGTTTTTTGCATGATCGTCACGGTTGTGGGCCAGCGCGTTGAACACCATCAGTCGAGCCATTTTTTCTACATCCCTGGCGTTTTTGGTGATGGTGAAGGTCAGGCGCAACAGGTCACCATAATCCAGGCTCGGCATACGGAAGTCGGCATACAGAATCGCCGCGGCGGTGAGCATATGTCGCTTTGTAAGACCCACGCGGTCAAAGCGCCGTGTGACGAAAAACCGCTCTATTGCGGTAGCTGTCTCTATCTCAAGTAACGCTGAGTCGGAGATTTCGACCCCCGCCATACGGGCCGTCATGGCGTAGGCCTGTTCGATAGCGCCACTGTCACGATGCTCTTCCTGGCTACGGAATTTGATCAACCAGTGTTCGTAACCTTCCGGCATCTCACCAAATGAAGAGATAGCTTGCGTCTTGTCGGATGAAAGCCCAATGACTGCCTTAGGACGTGCCCCCCCGGGGGACCCACCCGCGAGGCGCAGTGATTCAATCACCTCTTTCGCTCCACCGGACAGCACCTCCTGTGAAGCCTGGTAAAGGGAAGCCAGGTCAAGTTCGTGCTGCTCTGTCCCCTTTTCGAACGCCGGTTTGTATTCCAGCGCCCCCATACCCCGATTTCCCATATAGCCGAGCCGGTCCAATGGGCCGATCGCACGGCGCTCAATGCCCAATTGCGTGCGAAAGAAACGGTCCATCAACAAGAGCCCCCAGCCATCGGGCAGCGAATCGCTGAACACCCCTTGCAGGCCACCAAACATCAGTGTGTCTGCCGCCAACTGAGGCGCGGAAGAAAAGTCCATGTACAACGGCGCCAGGTTGAAGCCGTTAGCCAGCCAACTCGGATCATACGAAAAGTAAATGCCTCGGCCAGGCGCATCTACCAGCTCTCCCACTCGCGAACCCTGCAACATCACGTGCAGCGCAGAAACTTTTTTCATCGACGTCCTCGAAGCCTGGTTTGGCTTTTTAGTTCCTGAAGACTGAGTGGCGGCGGTGCACTGAACAAATTCGCCATTTGCGCCCCTACTCCCAGACTCATCGCGATCAGTAACAAAGCATCCAGTGACACCTTGCCGGTCGTTTCAAACCGCTTGAGTGTGGATTCAGCCACTCCGGACTGGGCTGCCAAGGCTCGGCGAGAAAGGTTTTTGCTCAGCCGCAGAGCCTTGGCATTACCGGCGATCTGCAAGGCAATCTCGCCAGGGGCGTAAAGAATTTGAGTAAGGGCCATGGTTCGACCTCGAATGAGTGTTGCCAAGTGTAGCAGGCACGAAATAATCAGATTAAACAATGGATACCAGGTTATCCAATAAACGATAAAAAATCCTATAAAGGACAATATATAGCCCTTTATATCAAAAAGTCCTTAACCTGATTTGCAGTCTCTTTGACCCCCATCGAAAGGTAAGCGACCATCTGCGCCATCTCACCTCCTTCAAGGCCAAACCATGAAAACCTGCGGCATCGAAATCAAAGGCAGCGAAGCCATCATCGCCGTCACCTCCCTGGACAACCAGGCGCTGACCCACGTTGCCCTGGCCACCAAAAAGATCGCCCTCGACGATGATGACGAGGCCGCCAACGTCAAAGCCTTCGCGGCCCAGGTGAAGGCGTTCGTGCAGGAAAACGCCGTCGAGCGTATCGCGATCAAGAAGCGCAGCAAGAAAGGCGAGTTCGCCGGTGGCCCGACGACGTTCAAGATTGAAGGGGTGTTTCAGTTGCTGGAGGGTGTTGAGGTGACGCTGCTGTCGCCGCAGACCATCAATGCACAGAATAAGAAACACAACTTTGATCTACCGGCGACGCTGAACAAGTATCAGCATGAGGCGTACAAGGCGGCATGTTCAGCGCTGGTCAAGAAATAAGCCACACTGCAGATCCAGTGTGGGAGCGGGCTTGCTCGCTCCCACATTTGATCTCTGTGTTCTTCAGGCAGCTGCACGGCGCCGGTGCTGCAGCCAATCCCCGAAGGATTTGTCCTCCAGGGCATAACCCCCCCGGCTCGACTTCCATACCAGCTCTTTATCGCGCAGGGCATCGATACAGGCCTGAATGGTCTGCGTGCCTGGCACCACGTCGCTGCCCATGTCTTCCAAGGCCTTGCTGACGGCCGTGATGGTGCTGTCGGTAAACGGCGCGAACGGTTCGTTGTTCTGTGAGCGCTCCACCATCACTTCCAGCACCGCACGCTGGGGAATGGTGAGGGCGTTCCAGGCACTTTCGAACTCGGTCCAAACGCCGGCGCGCAGCAGTTCGGCGCGACTGTGCAGCAGTTGGCCCAGATTGCTCGCCTCCCCCAGTTCCAACGCCACTTCACCAATGATGGTGCGCAACATTTCCGGGCGATGGCCCACCAGCTCAAACGCTTCATCGATGTCGGCAGCATTGAACTGGTTGGTCTTGGCCAGAAGGCCGTTGAGGTACACGGTGTAGGCCTGTGTGAATGCTTTGCCCAGCAGTGGAAATGGCGTGATGCTGGACCCGAAGAACGGCTGGCTTTTACCTAATACCAGGTGGGCAAGCTTGTCGCGATTGGACCCCGTGAACACCAGGCGCAACCCGCTGCCCTCGCCTTCACGGCCTTGGTTGAGCTGGTCCCGTGCGGCCTTGAGGGCAAACATCGCATTAACACCGGCTTCGGTGGTGAGCGCGTGTTGCGCTTCGTCGATCACCAGCACGACGGTTTTCTCGGCAGCGCTGTGAAGCAACTCCAGCGCTTGCGTCAGTGTCGCGCCAGCAGGCAATTGCGGCTTGGTGAAATCCCAGGACAAGGTGCGCAGGAAGCTGAGCTTTTCAATGCCGATATTCTTGGCCAGCTTGCGGATGCCCTTTTCAAAGGGCACCAGGGCACCGGCGATGGCACTGGAGATCAGGTCGGCGGGGTCTTTTTCTTTGTCCGCCCATAGATCGACATACACAGCCAGCCAACCACGCGCCTGGCATTGCGGAACAAGGTCCTCACGCAAAAAAGTACTTTTGCCCGTGCGACGCGGCGCCGCGAGAAACAAGCCAGAGGTGAAATCCTGAATACCGGCGCCCACCAGGCCATCGGCAATGCTGCTTGCCAGGTCGGGGCGGCGGAACACGAAGCCGCTGTTCTTGGACATGCTTTTATACCCAATTATGGAAAGGACTATAAATTATAGTCGTGAGTATAATTGACTATAATCAGCCGTCAAACGACCTCCCGTCGCCGATCTTCCCTTGGGCATTTCGCAAACCGTGCCCGATAACTCCGCGTGAAATACGACGGCGACTCAAACCCGCAGGCAATGCTCACTTCCAGCACACTCATACCGCTTTGACGTAAGAGCTGCCGGGCTTTCTCCAGGCGCAGGCCGAGGTAGAAGTTGCTCGGGGTGTCATTCAAATGCAGGCGAAACAGCCGCTCCAGCTGGCGCCGGGTGACCTTGATCGCCTCAGCCAGGGCCAATGTGCTCAGGGGCGGCTCAGTGTGCTGCTCCATCTCGCCGATCACCTGCACCAGCTTCTTGTTGTTGATGCCGTAGCGCGTGGCGATCTGCATGCGCTGGTGGTCTTTGCGTGGACGGATGCGGCCGAGCACGAATTGCTCGGAGACCTGGATCGCCAGTTCGGGGCCGTGGGCCTGGGCGATCAGGTCGAGCATCAGGTCGATGGACGCTGTGCCGCCAGCGCAGGTGATGCGACGGCGGTCGATCTCGAACAGCTCCTGGGTCACGGTGAGCTGTGGATAAGATTCCTTGAAGGCGTCGATGGCCTCCCAGTGCAGGGTCAATCGGTGGCCGTCGAGCAGGCCCGCTTCGGCGAGGACGCAGGCGCCGGTGTCAATGGCGCCGAGGGTCACGCCATCATGGTCGAGACGGCGCAACCAGTGTTCCAACGCGGGGGTGGCGAATTGCAGCGGTTCGAAGCCGGCCACCACCAGCAAGGTCGCGCCTTTCTTCAGCGGCTCCAACGCGGCATCGGCGTTGACCGACATGCCATTGCTCGCCAGCACCGCGCCGCCATCGGCACTCAACACATGCCAGCGGTACAACTCGCCACGAAAGCGATTAGCCACCCGCAGCGGTTCCAGCGCGGAGATAAAGCCGATGGCCGAGAAGCCCGGCATCAGCAGAAAGTAGAAATCCTGGGACATGGTGGCGCTCTCGTAGGACGGGCAGCGTGGCACTGTGATACTCCCGTTCTCGGGTGGATTCAAGGGGGCAGGTCGCTGCAGTGCAAGAGCTGGTCGCCGCCGTGCGTTTTGTCGCCCCCAAAGCTACGTAACTTGGCTCCACGGTGCACAAAGACACCGGCCCCCACAATAACGACCTGCCGAGGGATCCACCATGAACCGACTGATCAGCCGCTGTGTGCTTGCACTCAGCGCCAGCGCCATCTTGAGCACCAACGTACTGGCTGCCGACGCGGCATCCTGCCAGAACGTGCGCATGGGCGTGGTGAACTGGACCGACGTAATCGCCACCAGCGCCATGACTCAAGTGTTGCTCGACGGCCTCGGCTACAAGACCAAACAGACCAGCGCCTCCCAGCAAATCATCTTCGCCGGCATCCGCGACCAGCGCCTGGACTTGTTCCTGGGTTACTGGAACCCGCTGATGACCCAGACCATCACGCCGTTCGTCGACGCCAAGCAAGTCAAAGTCCTCGACAAGCCCAGCCTGGAAGACGCGCGCGCCACCCTCGCCGTGCCGACTTACTTGGCGGACAAGGGCCTGAAAACCTTCGCTGACATCGCCAAGTTCGAGAAAGAACTGGGCGGCAAGATCTACGGCATCGAGCCAGGCTCGGGCGCCAACACCCAAATCAAGGCGATGATCGCCAAGAACCAGTTCGGCCTGGGCAAGTTCCAGCTGGTGGAATCCAGTGAAGCCGGCATGCTCGCCGCCGTCGACCGGGCGGTGCGCCGCAAGGAAGCCGTGGTGTTCTTCGGCTGGGCGCCGCACCCGATGAACGTCAACGTCGCCATGACCTACCTCACCGGCAGCGACGACGCCCTGGGCCCGAACGAAGGCATGGCCACCGTCTGGAGCGTCACCGCGCCGAACTACGCCGAGCAATGCCCGAACGTGCACAAACTGCTGACCAACCTGACCTTCACCGCCGCCGACGAGAGCCGGATGATGCAGCCGCTGCTGGATCACAAGGACGCCATCGAGTCCGCCAAGCAGTGGCTCAAGGATCACCCGCAAGACCAGGCGCGCTGGCTGGAAGGGGTGACGACCTTCGACGGTAAGCCGGCCGCGGCCAACCTGCAACTGACCAGCAAATAACTTTTTCTGAACCACCGTTTCGCAGCTCAACCGGGCTGCGAACGGCACCACCACGCCTGTAAGGAACCGCCTAATGAACCACGACGTCATCATCACCTGCGCACTCACCGGTGCTGGCGACACGACCAGCCGCAGCCCACACGTGCCGGTCACCCCCAAACAAATCGCCGCCGCCGCCGTGGAAGCTGCCAAGGCCGGCGCCACCGTTGTGCACTGCCATGTGCGCGACCCTGAAACCGGCAAGTTCAGCCGCGACGTCGCCCTGTACCGCGAAGTGATGGAGCGCATCCGCGAAGCCGACATCGACATCATCGTCAACCTCACCGCCGGCATGGGCGGTGACCTGGAGATCGGCGGCGGCGAGAACCCGATGGCGTTCGGCCCCAACACCGACCTGGTCGGCCCGTTGACCCGCCTGGCTCACGTGGAAGAGTTGCTGCCAGAAATCTGCACCCTGGACTGCGGCACGCTGAACTTTGGCGATGGCGACACTATTTACGTCTCCACCCCGGCGCAACTGCGGGCCGGCGCCAAGCGCATCCAGGAACTGGGCGTGAAGGCCGAGCTGGAGATCTTCGACACCGGCCACCTATGGTTCGCCAAGCAGATGATCAAGGAAGGCCTGCTCGACGACCCGCTGTTCCAACTGTGCCTGGGCATCCCATGGGGCGCGCCGGCGGACACCACCACCATGAAAGCCATGGTCGACAACCTGCCCGCCGACGCGGTGTGGGCCGGCTTCGGCATCGGCCGTATGCAAATGCCGATGGCGGCGCAAGCGGTGCTGCTGGGCGGCAACGTGCGGGTCGGCCTGGAAGACAACCTGTGGCTGGACAAAGGCGTGCTCGCCACCAACGGCCAGTTGGTGGAACGGGCGAGCGAAATCCTCAGCCGCCTGGGTGCACGGGTCATGACCCCGGCCGAAGGTCGCGTGAAGATGGGCCTCACCAAACGCGGCTAACCCTCTGCCGAAACGCATCAAAAATGTGGGAGCGGGCTTGCTCGCGAATGCGGCGAATCAGCACCGAATGCATCAACTGACACACTCATTCGCGAGCAAGCCCGCTCCCACAAGAAATCACCGAACTCCTCAGGAATGTGGCCCATGAGCTTTATTACAGAAATCAAAACCTTCGCCGCCCTCGGCAGCGGTGTCATCGGCAGCGGCTGGGTATCCCGCGCCCTGGCCCATGGCCTGGATGTAATCGCCTGGGACCCGGCGCCCGGTGCCGAAGCCGCACTGCGCAAACGTGTCGCCAACGCCTGGGGCGCCCTGGAAAAACAAGGCCTGGCGCCGGGTGCGTCTCAGGACCGCCTGCGCTTTGTCGCCACCATTGAAGAGTGTGTGAAAGACGCCGACTTCATCCAGGAAAGCGCCCCGGAACGCCTGGAACTGAAACTCGACCTGCACAGCAAGATCAGTGCTGCGGCCAAGCCGAATGCGTTGATTGGGTCGAGCACCTCCGGCCTGTTGCCGAGCGAGTTCTACGAGGGCTCGACCCACCCTGAGCGGTGCGTGGTCGGCCATCCGTTCAACCCGGTTTACCTGCTGCCACTTGTGGAAGTGGTCGGCGGCAAGAACACCGCGCCGGAAGCCGTTCAAGCCGCGATCAAGGTGTACGAATCCCTCGGCATGCGACCCCTGCATGTGCGCAAGGAGGTCCCAGGCTTTATCGCTGACCGTCTGCTCGAAGCGCTGTGGCGTGAAGCCCTGCATCTGGTCAATGACGGCGTGGCCACCACCGGCGAAATCGACGACGCGATCCGCTTTGGCGCGGGCTTGCGCTGGTCGTTCATGGGTACCTTCTTGACCTACACCCTGGCCGGCGGCGACGCCGGCATGCGCCACTTCATGGCGCAGTTCGGCCCGGCGCTGCAATTGCCGTGGACCTACCTGCCGGCGCCGGAGCTGACCGACAAGTTGATCGACGATGTAGTCGACGGCACCAGCGATCAACTGGGCAAACACAGCATTTCGGCGCTGGAGCGCTATCGTGATGACTGCCTGCTGGCGGTGCTGGAGGCGGTGAAAACCACCAAGGCCAAGCACGGCATGACCTTCGCCGAATAACGGAACCCCTGACATGCCCGCACTCACCACCTACACCACCCGGGTCCACCCCGACTGGGTGGACTACAACGGCCATCTGCGCGACGCGTTCTACCTGCTGATCTTCAGCTACGCCACCGACGCGCTGATGGACACCCTGGGCCTGGACAGCGAAAACCGCGAAGCCAGCGGCCATTCACTGTTCACCCTGGAGCTGCACCTCAACTACCTGCACGAAGTGAAACTCGGTGCCGACGTGGAGGTGCATACCCAACTGATCGCCTTTGATGCCAAGCGCCTGCACCTCTATCACAGCCTGCATTTAGTGGGCGATGAAAAGGAGCTGGCGGGCAACGAGCAGATGCTACTGCACGTTGATCTGACGGGCCCGAATTCGGCGCCGTTCACCGAGGCCACATTGGAAAAACTCACGGCTATCAGTGCGGAGCAGGCCGACCTGCCGCGCCCCGCACTGCTTGGCCGAGTGATTGGACTGCCGCTGAAAAAATAGCCACCCAAAAAACAATAAGGAGCCACCATGCAAACTGCCGCCGCTGTTGCCGATTTCCGTACTTACCCGAAGATTTGCGACATCGCGGACGTCAGGGTGCTGGAGGATCAAATCCTTGTGCAGTGGGTGGATGGACGGGTCAGCCCGTTTCATCATCTATGGCTGCGGGATAACTGCCCGTGCACGGAATGCGTGTACAGCGTGACCCGTGAGCAGGTGCTGGAGATTGTCGACGTGGATGCCAATCTCAGTGCGGCCTCTGCATGCATTGATCAAGGCAATCTGAGCCTGGAATGGAGCGGCGGGCACCGCAGCCAATACGATCCCGGCTGGCTGCGGGCCCATGCCTACGACGATGAATCCCGTGCCGAACGCCGTGCGGCAAAGCCCCATTCGCAGCTGTGGGACAGTCGCTTCCAACTGCCGGCGTTCGAATACAAGACCGTCATGGAAGACCCGAACGCGCTACTGCAATGGTTGCTGGCGCTGCGCGATTCAGGCCTGACGCAAATCCGGGGCGTCCCAACCGAGCCCGGCTCCCTGGCGCTGATCGCCAAGCGCATATCCTTTATCCGCGAGAGCAACTTCGGCGTGCTGTTCAATGTGCAATCCAAGGCCGATGCCGACAGCAATGCCTACACCGCTTTCAACCTGCCCTTGCACACTGATCTGCCCACGCGGGAGCTGCAACCGGGCCTGCAATTCCTGCATTGCCTGGTGAACGATGCCAGCGGTGGCGAGAGCATTTTTGTCGATGGGTTTGCCATCGCCCATGCGTTGCGCACAGAAGACCCAGAAGCGTTTCGCGCACTGTGTGAAATACCCGTGGAGTTTCGCAACAAGGACCGTCACAGCGACTATCGCCGCCTGGCGCCGATCATTGCGCTGGATGCCCTGGGGGAGGTGGCGGAGATTCGCATGGCCAACTTTCTGCGCGGGCCGTTCGAGGCCAGTGTGGAACAGATGCCCTTGCTGTATCGGGCCTACCGGCGGTTTATTGCAATGACGCGGGAGGACCGTTTTCGGCTGGTCAAGCGCCTGAACCCGGGCGAGTTGTGGTGCTTCGACAACCGCCGCACCTTGCATGCACGCAATGCTTTTGATCCCAGTTCGGGGGCGCGGCACTTCCAGGGATGCTATATCGACCGGGATGAATTGCTCTCGCGCATCCTGGTGTTGCAGCGCTAGTCCGTGCCGGCGATGGCGTCCGTGTAATCAGCACAAATCCCAGGCAAAAAAAGCCCCGATCCAGCCGTGACTGGATCGGGGCAGAGTGCCTTGTGTGAGCGTGACATCCTGAGGGTGACCAAACCTTCAAGCTGAGTGCCTGAGTTCAGTGTGCCCATTAATGCGTTCGGTAAACGGCCCGAAAACGACATGCTCATAGCCATCTGAGGCATTCGTGCAATCGGCCCTTGCCGACCGCTTGGGTGGCTACCAGAATCCAGTTCAAGCCCCGTTCCCTTTACCAGGATAAACGTCATGATGCATGCGGATTTGATTGACCAGGATGACCTGCTGGGCCAACTGCGCTCACTGGGTTTCGAAGTGTCCAGTGGCGCCACCGCCGAACAGGCCTGCGAGTGCGCCGTACGCGGTTTGAGCCCGGCGCGGGCCAAGGCCCTGAAGGGCATGGTTGAGCAGATGTATACCGGCAGCGCGACGATTCTGCCGGCCGTGAGGCAGGCGATCGACAAGCAGCTGTTGCCGGCATTGGTGCAGTTCAAACAGAACTCCGGCGCCTGATAAATCGTTGTGGTGAGCGGGCTTGCACCGCGCTGGGCTGCGCAGCGGCCCTAAAATCTTGGGAGCGCTTCGCACTCCAGCGCGGGGCAAGCCCGCTCACCACAGTAAGCCCGCTCACCACAACAGAACGTTCACCAAAAGGTCTAGAGCCTTACGCTGGCGAACGTCGATTCGTTTCTGGCCTGACTCAACGCCGACATCGGCCCCGACAACGGTGACAACACCAGTGCCTGCGGAATTGGCATCATCGCCACTTGCTGGGTGGTGTTGGAACCCACACGCTCATCCCGTGGCGGAATGCCGAAGTATTCGCGGTAGCACTTGGAGAAATGCGGTGTGGAGACAAACCCGCACACCGACGCCACTTCGATGATCGACATCGGCGTTTGCTTGAGCAACTGCCGTGCACGGATCAGGCGCAGCTTGAGGTAGTAACGCGACGGCGAACAATGCAGGTATTTCTGGAACAGGCGCTCCAACTGGCGACGCGACACGGCGACGTACACCGCCAGTTCGTCCAGGTCGATCGGTTCTTCCAGGTTGGCTTCCATCAGCGCGACGATTTCCTGCAGCTTCGGCTGGTTGGTGCCGAGCATGTGCTTGAGCGGCACACGCTGGTGATCCTGTTCGTTGCGGATGCGTTCGTACACGAACATCTCGGAGATCGCGGCCGACAGTTCACGGCCGTGGTCGCGGCTGATCAGGTGCAGCATCATGTCCAGTGGTGCGGTGCCGCCGGAGCTGGTGAAGCGGTTGCGGTCGAGGGTGAACAGGCGTGTGCTCATGGCCACACGGGGGAAGGCTTCCTGCATCGAGGCCAGGCATTCCCAGTGCACGCTGCAATCAAACCCATCGAGCAAACCGGCGCAGGCCAAGGCCCAACTGCCGGTGCACACCGCGCCGAGGCGACGGGACTGACGCGCCTGGCTTTGCAGCCACGACACATGCTCACGGGTAACGGTGCGCTGGATGCCCACGCCGCCGCACACGATCACGGTGTCCAGGGCCGGGGCTTTGTGCATGGAAGCATCGGGGGTGATTTGCAGACCGTCGCTGGCCCACACCTGGTTTCCGTCGACGCTCAAGGTCGTCCAGCGATACAGCTCGCGGCCGGAAAGCTGGTTGGCCATGCGCAGGGGTTCGACTGCGGAGGCCAGGGAAATCAGCGTGAAATTGTCCAGCAGCAAAAAGCCGATGGATTGAGGCGCACGGTTCTGGGGTTGGGCCCCGGAGTTGAACGACGTCATCGCGGTATCTCCTCACACAAAGCGGGTGATGGCCTCAGGCGAGGCTCTTGTTATTGCGCTCTTCATCCAGCGAGGAGAGAGGCTTTGAATTGATAGAGCAAATGCCATGCCTAAAATTGAATGGCCATCCAATAACTCCTAAAAACGACCTGATGACGCGTCTAGATAAGCCCGCGCCGCGAGTACGGATATAGCTGAAATCAGCCGTAGGAATGAGTCTGCCCACGGGGCGTGAGCAGATCGGTAGCACTTGTGGGAAGGCGCTTTGCGGGTGTGGGAAAAGTCTGTCACCCCAAGCACGGGTGACAGCGGGTCGGGCGGGAAATCGTTCGGTAGCTACTTATCTGTTTGCGACGCGCTAAAAGGTGGCGCTTTTGCATCCGGGTGTTCACTTGTGGTGAGCGGGCTTGCCCCGCGCTGGGTGGCGAAGCCGCCCTAAAATCAGGCGACTCGGTATTAACTGACACTATGTGGTGCCTTTATTGGGGCGGCTTCGCCACCCAGCGCGGGACAAGCCCGCTCACTACAAAACCATCAACATTCGACCGCACTCACCGCCAACCCACCCCGCGATGTCTCTTTGTATTTGTCATGCATATCCGCCCCGGTATCGCGCATGGTGCGAATCACCCGGTCCAGAGAGATAAAGTGCTGGCCATCGCCACGCAGCGCCATTTGCGCCGCGTTGATCGCCTTCACTGCCGCAATTGCATTGCGCTCGATGCACGGCACTTGCACCAGCCCACCCACCGGGTCGCAGGTAAGGCCCAAGTTATGTTCCAAGCCGATTTCGGCGGCGTTGCACAGCTGTTCCGGCGTGGCGCCAAGGATCTCGGCCAAACCAGCAGCCGCCATCGCGCAGGCCGACCCCACTTCACCCTGGCAACCGACTTCGGCACCGGAGATCGAGGCGTTCTTCTTGCACAGGATCCCCACCGCCGCCGCACCCAGCAGGTAGTCGACCACATTGGCTTCGGTGACTTCCTCGCTGAACTTCATGAAGTAGTGCAACACCGCCGGGATAATCCCCGCCGCGCCGTTGGTGGGTGCGGTGACCATGCGTCCACCGGCGGCGTTTTCCTCGTTGACTGCCAGGGCGAACAGGTTGACCCATTCCATGGCGCTCAAGGTCGAACCGATCACGTTCGGCTTACCCAACTCTTGCAGGCTGCGATGCAACTTGGCGGCGCGGCGGCGCACGTTCAGGCCGCCAGGCAGGATGCCTTCGTGCTTGAGGCCCTGCTCCACGCAATCCTGCATGGCGCGCCAGAGTTTCATCAGGCCGCTGCGAATTTCTTCTTCGGAGCGCCAGGTTTTTTCGTTAGCCAGCATCAACTCCGCGACGCGCAGGTTGTGGGTCTTGCACAACTGCAGCAGCTCCACCGCGCTGGAAAAGTCGTAAGGCAACTCGGTACGGTCCATATCGGCCACGCCGCTTTGCGCCTGGGCTTCATCCACTACAAAACCGCCGCCTACTGAATAGTAGGTATCGCGGTGCAGTTCACCCTTGTCACCGAACACCACCAGTGTCATGGCGTTGGGGTGGAACGGCAGGTTTTCGTCGAGCAGGCGCATGTCCCGCGCCCACACGAAGGGCACCGGCAGGCGCCCGTCCAGCAGCAACGTGTCGGTCTCGCGCAGGGTGTGAATGCGCAGGCCGATTTGCGACGGATCGATCGCGTCCGGCCATTCGCCCATCAGGCCCATGATGGTCGCGGTATCGCTGCCGTGGCCGATGCCGGTGGCGGACAAGGAGCCGTAGAGCTGAACTTCGACGCGCCGCACTTGTTCCAACAGTTCACGTTCACGCAAGCCTTGAACGAACAACGCCGCGGCGCGCATGGGGCCGACGGTGTGAGAACTCGAAGGCCCGATGCCGATCTTGAACAGGTCGAAAACACTGATAGCCATTAACGTGGAACTCCGCAGGTGAACAGGCCGGACACCAACGAGCTGCTACGCTCAGATCGCCCAGATGGCGGCATCATCAAGCTTTTACTTGCCGTCACGGCGTCTCACACCGACGCACTCATGCTCACAAGCGTCGCTACCGTGCGATCACCTGTTTTGGCCGTTTTTAGCGGTGCAGATGGGCAAAACCTGCAGTTTTGCCGCTGGAAAAATCTGTAAGCGACGTCACCGACACTGGATACGACCATCCCTGTACTGGATACGACGCCCCCTGTAGGCGTCAGATTTTCACTGGTACATGATCAGTCTCGACTCGTTTGCAAGGCACCGTGCCAGAGCTGTTGTCGCACGCACCAACCGCAACACTTATAAAGCGCGGCGAATGCCGCCAGAAAAAACACAGGAGTCTACCCAGATGAAAGGTTCACCCTCGTTGTTGTTGGCCGCCATGCTGAGTCTGCCAGTCATGGCGCACGCCGCAGAACCGGCACAATGTCAGACCGTCAACTTCTCCGATGTCGGCTGGACCGACATCACCGTCACCACCGCGACCACCAGCGAGATCCTCAAGGGCCTGGGCTACAAGCCGCGCACCACGATGATTTCGGTACCAGTGACCTACAAGTCCCTGGCCGACGGCAAGAACATGGACATCTTCCTCGGCAACTGGATGCCGACCATGGAAAACGACATCAAGCAGTACCGTGATGCCGGCACCGTGGAAACCGTGCGCGCCAACCTGGAGAACGCCAAGTACACCCTGGCCGTCCCGGAAGCGCTGTACAACAAGGGCCTCAAGGACTTCGCCGACATCGCCAAATTCAAGGATGAGCTGGGCGGCAAGATCTACGGCATCGAGCCAGGCAATGACGGCAACCGCACCATCCAGACCCTGATCGACAAAGACGCCTTCGGCCTGAAAACCGCCGGCTTCAAAGTCGTCGAATCCAGCGAAGCCGGCATGCTCTCCCAGGTCGAACGCGCCACCAAGCGCGACCAGGCCATCGTGTTCCTCGGCTGGGAACCGCACCCGATGAACACCCGCTTCAAGATGAAGTACCTGACCGGCGGCGACGACTCGTTCGGCCCCAACTACGGCCAGGCCACCATCTACACCAACACCCGCAAGGGCTACACCGAGGAATGCAGCAACGTGGGCCAGTTGCTGAAAAACCTGGTGTTCACCCTGAACATGGAAAGTACCCTGATGGGTAACGTCCTGGACGACAAACAAAAGCCTGACGCCGCCGCCAAGGCCTGGCTGAAAGCCAACCCACAAGTCCTCGACACCTGGCTCGCCGGTGTCACTACCGTAGATGGCAAACCAGGACTCGACGCCGTTAAAGCCTACCTCGCCAAGTAATGTTGTCCCCGGGGCGGTGCGCTGCCCCGGGATGTTTTCCCTCTTCGCATGTGGACATTCACTACCATGCTGACTGAACAGAAAATCCCACTAGGCCAGTACATCGCTGCCTTCGTCGAATGGTTGACCCAACACGGCGCCAACTACTTCGACGCAATCGCATCGACCCTGGAAACGATGATCCACGGCGTGACGTTCGCGCTGACCTGGTTCAATCCGCTGGCATTGATCGGTCTGATTGCGCTGCTGGCTCACTTTATCCAACGTAAATGGGGACTGACTGTTTTTGTCATCGCCTCCTTCCTGCTGATCCTCAACCTGGGGTACTGGCAGGAAACCATGGAGACCCTGGCGCAAGTGCTGTTCGCCACCCTGGTCTGCGTGGTCATCGGTGTGCCGCTGGGCATTGTTGCCGCGCACAAACCGTTGTTCTACACCATGATGCGGCCGGTGCTCGATCTGATGCAGACCGTACCGACCTTCGTCTACCTCATCCCTACCCTGACCCTCTTCGGGCTGGGTGTGGTGCCTGGGCTGATTTCCACGGTGGTGTTCGCGATTGCCGCGCCGATCCGTCTGACCTACCTGGGTATCCGTGATGTACCGCAAGAGTTGATGGACGCCGGCAAGGCCTTTGGCTGCTCGCGCCGTCAGTTGCTCTCGCGCATTGAACTGCCCCACGCCATGCCGAGCATTGCCGCCGGCATTACCCAATGCATCATGCTGTCGTTATCGATGGTGGTGATCGCGGCCCTGGTGGGCGCCGACGGCCTCGGCAAACCCGTGGTCAACGCACTCAACACCGCCGACATCGCCCTGGGCTTTGAAGCCGGTCTGGCGATCGTGCTGCTGGCCATCATGCTCGACCGCATTTGCAAACAACCCGACGCTAAAGTAGGGGGTGATGCATGAGCATTATCCGATTCGACAAGGTCGACGTGATCTTTTCAAAAGACCCACGCGAGGCGCTCAAGCTGCTGGACCAGGGCATGAGCCGTAACGAGATCCTGAAAAAGACCGGGCAGATTGTCGGCGTTGAAAAAGCCAGCCTGGATATCGAGAAAGGCGAAATCTGCGTGCTGATGGGCCTGTCGGGCTCCGGCAAATCCAGCTTGTTGCGCTGCATCAATGGCCTCAACACCGTCAGCCGTGGGCAACTGTTTGTGGAACATGAAGGTCGCCAGATCGACATCGCGTCCTGCACACCTGCCGAGCTGAAAATGATGCGCACCAAACGCATCGCCATGGTGTTCCAGAAATTCGCCCTGATGCCTTGGCTGACGGTGCGCGAGAACATCAGCTTCGGCCTGGAAATGCAGGGCCGTCCGGAGAAGGACCGGCGCAAGCTGGTGGACGAAAAGCTCGAACTGGTAGGCCTGACCCAATGGCGCAACAAGAAGCCGGACGAACTCTCCGGCGGCATGCAACAGCGCGTCGGCCTGGCCCGCGCGTTGGCAATGGACGCCGACATCCTGCTGATGGACGAACCCTTCTCCGCCCTCGACCCGCTGATCCGCCAAGGCCTTCAGGACGAGTTGCTGGAGCTGCAACGCAAGCTGAGCAAGACCATCGTGTTCGTGAGCCACGACCTCGACGAGGCGCTCAAACTGGGCAGCCGCATCGCGATCATGAAAGACGGCAAGATCATCCAGTACAGCGTGCCGGAAGAGATCGTGCTGAACCCGGCGGACGACTATGTGCGCACCTTCGTCGCGCATACCAACCCGCTGAACGTGCTGTGCGGGCGCAGCCTGATGCGCACACTGGACAACTGCAAGCGCGTCAACGGTTCGGTGTGCCTGGACCCGGGCGGCGACTCGTGGCTGGACCTGGCCGAAGGCAACACCATCAAGGGTGCCCGTCAGAATGGCGCGGTGATGAATTTGCAGAACTGGGCACCGGGGCAAGCGGTGGAAGGTTTGGGCCGAGTGCCGACGCTGGTGGATTCGAATATCGGCATGCGTGATGCGTTGCAGATTCGTTATCACACCGGGAACAAGCTGGTGTTGCATGACAACAACCAGGTGGTGGGGATCTTGGGTGACAGTGAGCTTTACCATGCCCTGCTAGGCAAGAACCTGGGCTAAGCCCCCGGACACAAAAACGCCGCGAGGATCGCGGCGTTTTGTTTTACCGGTATGACGGATAACACACCCCAGTGTAGGAGTCGGCTTGCCGGCGATGGCGTTCGTTGGATCGCCGCAAGGCTCGAGGGCCTCATCGCCGGCAAGCCGGCTCCTATAAGGGAACGGTTAGAACCTCACGTATCAGCTATAGACACGGCCAAGGAGCTGCCGATGGCTTTCAAACTGATCGAGCACGTCCCGGGTGATCTGTTCCTGGGCGAAGCCCATCAGGTCGTATTCCTGAGGTCCGTTGTGCAGGTAGACCTCGGCGCGGTAGTAACGCGTACGCTCTTCCTCGGGCAGGTCGCTCGGGGCCGACGAGTAAGCATCCAGGCTCACTTCGTAGACAAACGGGTTGCCCTCTTCCATCTCGATGCGCACACCGATGCAGCGCTTGGATTTACCCAGCAGTGTCTGCACCTCCAGCCCCTGTTCACGCAACGCCGTCGCCGCTTCTTCCAGCGCCGGGGTGACGTGCTTGTCCATAAAGCGTTGCACGGTGCCTTGGCTCGGCTGCAGGTCCAGCGCGGTCAAACGCTCGCTGAAACCACGGCGGCCACGCTCAGCCAGTTGCGCCTGCTCCTGTTCGATGGCCACATCCTGGCGCATGGCTTTGTGCAAGCCGAACATAAAGAAGATCAACACCACCGAGAACGGCAGCCCGGCCAGCACCACCATGGTCTGCATCGCTTCGAAGTTGCCGGCGAACAACAGACCGATGGTCACCAGGGTGATCACCGCCGACCAGAAGATCCGCAGCCAGTGCGGCGCATCTTCGTCCACGTTGCCGCCTTTGCACGACAGGTTGGCCATCATCACCGCGCCGGAATCCGCCGGGGTCAGGAACAGCACGAAGCCTACGAAAATCGACACACCGATGACGATTTTCGACGCAGGGTAATGCTCGAGCAGTTGATAGATGGCCATGGACGGCTGTTCCAGCGCGGTCTTGCCCAACGCCACCGCACCGTGGTTCAGCACGAGGTCCAAGGCCGAGTTGCCGAAGATCGACAGCCACGCCAGGGTAAAGCCCAGCGGGATCAGCAGCACGCCGGCCACCAGTTCACGCACCGTGCGTCCACGGGAAATACGCGCGATGAACATGCCCACGAATGGCGCCCAGGAAATCCACCACGCCCAGTAGAACAGGGTCCACAGGCCCATCCAGCGCTCGGTCTTGTCGGCGTCGCCTTCGTACACATAGAGGTCGAAGGTTTTCAGGATGATGCCGTTGAGGTAGTCACCGGTGTTCTGCACCAAGCCGTTGAGCAAGTGCAGGGTCGGGCCGAACAGCAGCACGAAGATCAGCAGGCCGCTGAACAGCACGATGTTGAGGTTGGACAGGCGGCGGATGCCGTTCTCCACGCCCGACACGGCGGCGATGGTCGCCACGGTGCTCATCACGATGATAACAATCAGCAGGTTGGTGTTGCTGTGTTCCATGCCGAACAGGTTTTCCAGCCCGGAGGACACCTGCATCGAACCAATCCCCAGGTTCGTCACCAGGCCCAGCAGCGTCACGAACATGCCGAAACCGTCCACCGCGTGGCCGGCCGCGCCTTTCACCCAACGCTCGCCCACCAGCGGGTACAGCGCCGAACGCAAGGCCAGCGGCTGGTTATGGCGATACGCGAAGTACGCCACGGCCAGGCCGACCAGGGCGTAGATCGCCCAGCCGTGCAAGCCCCAGTGCAGGAAGGTCAATTGCAGCGCCTGGCGTGCGGCGCCATTGCTGGCGGCAGCGCCTTCGGGCGGGTTGAAGTAGTGGTCCAGCGGCTCGGAAGCGCCGAAGTACAGCAGCGAAATGCCGATGCCCGACGAGAACAACATGCCGGCCCAGGCGCCGTAGCTGAAGTCCGGGGTGTCGTCCTTGCTGCCCAGTTTCAATTTGCCGTAGGAGGAAAACGCCAGGCCGACCACAAACACCAGGTAGGCGGCGATGACCACCATGTAGTACCAGCCAAAGCTTTTCGACAGCCACGCCTGGGCGACACCGAGCATGCGCCCGGCCTCCTGCGGGGCGATGATCAGGATGGCAGTCAACAACAGAATCAACGCGGTGGAGGTGTAGAACACCCAACCGTTGACCCGCACCTTTTCTGGCGGGGTCTTTATAAGAGAGGCAGAACTCATGGCGCAGATGCTCCGGGCAGTGCGAGAGAGAAACACAAGGCAACGGTTATCCCGGGACATCGATTTTTCGGCAGTCGACGGACGGGTGTTATAAAGACACCCCTTAAATCCCTGCACCCCATGAGCGCAGTGCCCAGGGACGTTTCAGGGGTTTAACCAGGTGCCAGATGTCGTGACTACATGTAGGAAATACCTGTAGGACGCGACCATTTGTCGCAGATCTTATTCTTTGTTGATTGAACGTTCAATCAAAACAAAATAGACTGGCCCTCAAGCCGACGGACGTTGATCGCCCATCGGCAGGCCTAAGGAGAGGTGCTACATGCCCAAGGTCGGTATGCAACCCATACGCCGCCAGCAGTTGATCGAAGCCACGCTAACGGCCATCGATCAGGTCGGAATGGGAGATGCCAGCATTGCGCTGATCGCCCGTTTGGCCGGCGTCTCGAACGGCATCATCAGTCACTACTTTCAGGACAAGAACGGCCTGATCGCCGCGACGATGCGGTACTTGATGAATGTGCTGATCGAGAACGTCCACGAACGCAGGCTCGCACTGAAGGATGACAGCCCACGGGCGCACCTTCAGGTGATCATCGAGGGCAACTTCGATGCCAGCCAGGTCAACGGCCCGGCAATGAAAACCTGGCTGGCCTTCTGGGCCACCAGCATGCACCACCCGTCATTGCACAGGTTGCAGCGGATCAACGATCAACGTCTGTATTCCAACCTGTGCTGCCAGTTCCGCCGAGTGCTGCCGCTGCCGCACGCACGCAAAGCAGCCCGAGGCCTGGCGGCCCTGATCGACGGTTTGTGGTTGCGCGGCGCCCTGTCGGGAGACGCTTTCGACACGGCGCAGGCGCAACGGATCGCTTACGAATACATGGATTTCCAATTGGCCAAGCAGGTGAGTTAGAGCACACACAACCGCTCAACCCCTGAACTGCTGCCGCTCAGTGTTGCCACACCCTTATGGCCCACTGTTCGGCGGTTAACGCCAACCACTTATGCACTTGCGAGGACTTTATGGCCCGTTTCGACCTGCAAAAACTCTACATTGACGGCGGTTACAGCGACGCTGGCAGCGATGCCACCTTCGACGCCATCAACCCGGCTAACGGTGAAGTTCTCGCCCAAGTGCAACGCGCCACTAAAGAAGACGTTGAACGTGCCGTGGTCAGCGCCGAAAAAGGCCAGAAAATCTGGGCCGCCATGACCGCCATGGAGCGTTCGCGCATCCTGCGTCGTGCCGTCGACATCCTGCGCGAGCGCAACGACGAACTGGCCGCCCTGGAAACCCTGGACACCGGTAAATCCTTCTCCGAAACCAAGTACGTCGACATCGTCACCGGCGCTGACGTGCTGGAATACTACGCAGGCCTGGTGCCAGCCATCGAAGGCGAGCAGATCCCACTGCGTGATACCTCGTTCGTCTACACCCGCCGTGAGCCGCTGGGCGTGGTTGCCGGTATCGGCGCGTGGAACTACCCGATCCAGATCGCCCTGTGGAAATCCGCACCGGCACTGGCCGCCGGTAACGCGATGATCTTCAAGCCGAGCGAAGTCACCTCGCTGACCACCCTGAAACTGGCCGAGATCTACACCGAAGCCGGCGTTCCGGCAGGCGTGTTCAACGTGCTGACCGGCAGCGGCCGTGAAGTCGGCACCTGGCTGACCGAACACCCGCGCATCGAGAAAGTCTCGTTCACCGGTGGCACCGACACCGGCAAGAAAGTCATGGCCAGCGCTTCCAGCTCTTCGCTCAAAGACGTGACCATGGAACTGGGCGGTAAGTCCCCGCTGATCATCTTCGATGACGCCGACCTCGACCGCGCCGCCGACACCGCGATGATGGCCAACTTCTACAGCTCCGGCCAGGTCTGCACCAACGGCACTCGCGTGTTCGTACCGAAGCACCTGCAAGCTGCGTTCGAAGCCAAGATCGTTGAGCGTGTCGCGCGCATTCGCGTTGGCAACCCGGAAGACGAAAACACCAACTTCGGTCCGCTGGTCAGCTTTGCCCACATGGAAAGCGTGTTGGGCTACATCGCCAAGGGCAAAGAGCAAGGCGCCCGCCTGCTGTGCGGTGGCGACCGCCTGACCGACGGCGAATTCGCCAAAGGCGCCTTCGTGGCCCCGACCGTGTTCACCGACTGCACCGACGACATGGTCATCGTGCGTGAAGAAATCTTCGGCCCAGTGATGAGCATCCTCACCTACGAAACCGAAGAAGAAGTGATCCGCCGCGCCAACGACACCGACTTCGGCCTGGCTGCTGGCCTGGTGACCAAAGACCTGAACCGCGCCCACCGCGTGATTCATCAGCTGGAAGCGGGTATCTGCTGGATCAACGCCTGGGGCGAGTCCGACGCGAAGATGCCGGTCGGTGGCTACAAGCAGTCGGGTGTTGGCCGTGAGAACGGCATCAGCTCGCTGAACAACTTCACCCGCATCAAATCGGTACAGGTTGAGTTGGGCGACTACGCCTCGGTGTTCTAACCGCGGCGCCGCCAATCGCCCGCAAGCGGGCTCCTACAAGGATTACGCATGACCTGTAGGAGCTGGCTTGCCGGCGATCGAGGGCAACGCCCTCGCCTGACCTGACCAACTTCAAAGAGGGTGCATCCAATGTCCCAAGAATACGATTACATCATTGTGGGGGCCGGCTCCGCCGGTAACACCCTGGCGACCCGTCTGACCGAAGACGAAGGCGTCACCGTCCTGCTGCTGGAAGCCGGCGGCCCGGACTACCGTCTCGACTTCCGTACCCAGATGCCAGCCGCCCTGGCCTTCCCACTGCAAGGCCGCCGCTACAACTGGGCGTACGAGACCGATCCAGAGCCACACATGGACGGCCGTCGCATGGAGTGCGGTCGCGGCAAGGGCCTCGGCGGCTCTTCGCTGATCAACGGCATGTGCTACATCCGTGGCAACGCCATGGATTACGACAACTGGGCGAAATTGCCAGGCCTGGAAAACTGGACCTACCTCGACTGCCTGCCCTATTTCCGCAAGGCCGAAACCCGCGACATCGGCCCGAACGACTGGCACGGTGGCGATGGCCCGGTCAGCGTGACCACGCCGAAAGCCGGCAATAACCCACTGTTCCACGCCATGGTCGAAGCCGGCGTGCAGGCCGGTTACCCGCGTACCGAAGACTTGAACGGCTACCAGCAAGAAGGCTTCGGTCCGATGGACCGTACCGTCACGCCGAACGGCCGTCGCGCCAGCACCGCACGCGGTTACCTAGATACCGCCAAGAAGCGCTCCACGCTGACCATCGTCACCCACGCCCTTACCGACAAGGTGTTGTTCGAAGGCAAGCGTGCCGTTGGCGTGCGTTACCTGATCGGCGCTGCCGAAGAGCGCGTTGAAGCCCGTGCGCGCAAAGAAGTGCTGGTGTGCAGCGGCGCAATCGCTTCGCCGCAGCTGCTGCAACGCTCCGGTGTCGGTCCGGCCAAGCTGCTGGAAAGCCTGGACATCCCGGTAGTACACGACCTGCCAGGCGTCGGCGAAAACCTGCAGGACCACCTTGAGCTATACCTGCAATATGCGTGCACTCAGCCCGTGTCGCTGTACCCGTCGCTGCTCTGGTACAACCAGCCGGCGATCGGCGCCGAGTGGCTGTTCAACGGCACCGGCATTGGCGCCAGCAACCAGTTCGAAGCGGGCGGTTTCATCCGTACCCGTGAAGAATTCGAATGGCCGAACATCCAGTACCACTTCCTGCCGGTGGCGATTAACTACAACGGCAGCAACGGTGTGAAAGAGCACGGTTTCCAGGCGCACATGGGCTCCATGCGTTCCCCAAGCCGTGGTCGCGTGCAATTGAAGTCGAAGAACCCACGGGACTACCCGAGCATCCTCTTCAACTACATGGCCACCGAGCAGGACTGGCAGGAATTCCGCGACGGCATCCGCCTGACCCGTGAAATCATGCAGCAGCCGGCACTCGACCAGTACCGTGGCCGCGAGATCAGCCCCGGCATTGACGTGCAAACCGATGAGCAGCTCGACAAGTTCATCCGCGAGCACGCCGAGACTGCGTTCCACCCGTCCTGCTCGTGCAAGATGGGCACCGATGAGATGGCCGTAGTGGACGGCGAAGGCCGCGTGCATGGCATGCAGGGCCTACGCGTTGTGGATGCGTCGATCATGCCGATCATCACCACCGGTAACCTGAACGCGCCGACGATCATGATCGCCGAGAAAATCGCCGACAAGATCCGTGGCCGCCAGCCGCTGCCGCGCAGCACCGCCGACTACTACGTGGCGGGCGATGCGCCGGTGCGTGGCAAGCCGATGCGTGAAGTGGGCCCTTCGGCGCAATAACGCTGAACCTTGTGGCCAACAGGCTTTGTGTGTGTGTGGTCAGCGGGCTTGCCCCGCGCTGGGCTGCGCAGCGGCCCCAAAAATCTTGGGAGCGCTTCGCACTCCAGCGCGGGGCAAGCCCGCTCACCACAAAAAGCCTGCTCACCACAATAAGCTCAAGCTACACAAATGGTTGCCTTTCCTTGATCAGCTCCCAGCCCAGGCCTACTCTGTTTGCCTGCCCGCGACGAGCCGCCCACAAGGAAGGCCCCATGTTCGACCACCACGCCACACTCAAAAAACACTTCACAGCCCTGCGCACGCGCGCCGAATTCTTCTCGCTTCGCTACGTACGCGAGTCCGGCCAATACCTGGCCGTACGCAAAAACGTCGCTGAACCACCGCACCTGAACCACGACGAAGGCGCCATGCTCACCGTGCGTCTCAACGGTGTGGAAGCCTACGCGGCGACCAACGATCTATCCCTGCCTGGCCTGCAAGCCGCCCTTGAGCGTGCCGAACAGCAAGCCCGGTTGATCAAACCCCACGCCCTGCTCGACCTGCGTGACCAGCATGTCTCCAGCGATGTGGCGGACTACCTGTCCCCCGAACTCAATCAGCCTTTCCCGTCCCTGAGCGACTGCTACCAATTGCTGGGCGACGAATCCGCCGCTGTGCCCAAGGACGAGCGCCTGGTGAGCTGGGAAGTCAGCCTCGGCCTGACACACGTCGAGCAGATCTACCTCAACAACGCCGGCGCCGAGCTGCGCCAGGCCCAGCGCTTCGTGTTCCCCGGCGTCAATGTCACGGCCTACGATGGCAACGACAGCCAGAGCCGCACCCTGGGCGGCAGCAACTTCGGCCAGCAAGGTGGCTTTGATGTGATCAGCCGCTTCGGCCTGGTCGGCGCAGCGCCACGCATTGCCGACGAAGCCCTGCAACTGCTGCTCGCGCCCAACACCCCCAACGGCCCGCGCGACCTGTTGCTGATGCCTGACCAGATGATCCTGCAGATCCACGAATCCATCGGCCACCCGCTGGAGCTGGACCGCATCCTGGGTGACGAGCGCAATTACGCCGGCACCAGTTTTGTGAAGGCCAGCGACTTCGGCCATCTGCACTATGGCTCCAAGTTGCTCAACGTCACGTTCGACCCGGACATCCCAGAGCAACTCGCCAGCTACAGTCATGACGACGACGGCACGCCCGCCAGCAAGCAGTTTCTGATCCGCGAAGGGTTGCTGCTCAAACCGCTGGGCGGTGCGCTGTCGCAATTCCGTTCGGGTATGAGCGGCGTGGCCAATAGCCGGGCCAGCAGTTGGAACCGTGCGCCCATCGACCGCATGGCCAACCTGAACATCGAAGCGGGCGACAAGAGCCTGGCACAACTGATCGGCGGTATTGAAAGCGGCATCCTGATGTCGACCAACCGCTCATGGTCCATCGACGATGCGCGCAACAAATTCCAGTTCGGCTGCGAATGGGGTCAATTGATCGAGAACGGCGAGCTGAAAGGTGTGGTGAAGAACCCTAACTACCGCGCCATTTCTGCCAACTTCTGGCGCAACCTCAGCGCGGTCGGTGACGCCAGCACCTTCAAGGTCCTGGGCACGCCGAACTGCGGCAAAGGCGAACCCAATCAGGTGATCCGCGTCGGCCATGCGTCGCCGGCCTGCGTATTCAGTGATGTCGACGTATTTGGGGGAGACGCCTGATGAACAACTTCAAGGCATTGGTGGAGTGGCTCAAACACGCCATCACCGACAATGAACAATTCCACCTCGGCTATGCGGATGAAGCGTCCGAATTCGTGCGCTTCAATCACGCCAAGGTGCGCCAGGCGGGCCAGGTGCAACAGGCCAGCCTCAACCTGAAACTGATCAACGATGGCCGCCACGCCGACCTCGGCATCACCCTTGCCGGCGAGCCCGAGCTGGACCGCCAGCGTTTGGCCGATGGCCTGCAACAGTTGCGCGAAACCCTGCCGCTGCTGCCACAAGACCCGTACCTGCTGCTGAACCACAACGCCTGGCAAAGCAACAACGAACAAACTCGCCCGCTGCCGGAACTGGCCCAGGTACTGGAAGACATCAGCCGGGCCGCCCAAGGCGTGGACCTGGTCGGCTTTTATGCGTCCGGCCCCATCAGCCGGGGCTTTGCCAGTTCATCGGGCGCCTTCGGCTGGCACCAGGCCAATAGCTTCAACTTCGACTTCAGTCTGTTCCACGCCAATGGCGAAGCGGTAAAGGCCAGCTACGCCGGGCACACTTGGGACAGCGCCGAGTTTGCCGCGCGCTTCCAGCAGGCCCGCGAGCAGCTTGAGTTCCTCGGCCGTCCACTGCACAAGCTGGCCCCCGGACACTATCGCGCCTACTTCGCCCCGGCGGCGATTGAAGAAATCATCAGCATCATCACCTGGGGCGGGTTTTCCGCCCAAGCCATCGCCAGCAAGGGCAGTTCGCTGCAAAAGCTGTATGCCGGCGAACAGTCCCTGAGCCCGCTGGTGACAGTAGCGGAACAGATCAGCGGCTCCCTGAGCCAGGCGTTTTCCACCGAAGGTTACCCGCGCGGCGACGTCACGCTGATCAAGGCGGGGAAAGCCGACGGCCAATTGATCAACTCGCGCAGCGCGGCTGAATATGGTTTGAGCACTAACGGCGCAAGCAGCGATGAATCGCCCAGCGCATTGCAAATGGCGGCGGGCAGCCTGGCCCAGGCCGATATCCTCAAGCAGTTGGGCACCGGGTTGTACATCAGCAACCTGTGGTACCTGAACTATTCTGACCTGCCGGCGGCCCGCCTGACCGGCATGACGCGCTTCGCCACCTTCTGGGTGGAAGACGGCGAGATCAAGGCGCCGGTCAGCACCATGCGTTTTGATGACAGCGTCTACAACCTGCTCGGCGCGCAGTTGGAAGCCCTGACCGCTGATCGGGAACTGCTGCTGTCGGCCAGCACCTACAGCCAGCGCAACACCGCCTCAAATCTGCTGCCAGGGGCCTTGGTCAAACGCCTGACCTTAACCTTGTAAATACAAAACCCTTGTGGGAGCGAGCAAGCCCGCTCCCACACTGTCTTGCGGTTACTTCCGACACCTCGACTCAATCCTTCCTACCGTCAAATCCCATCTCACGCTTGCTCCAGCGTGCTCAGTTGTCGCGCTTAAAAAACCTCGTTATAAGGGTTAGTGGCATCCCGCCACCCTCACCCACGAGAGCACGACCTTGCCCGGGAAGGGCAAGCTGGAGCGTTGACATGAACCATGGAAGTTTTGTCATTGAAAAGCTGTTCAAGCACTACAACGTTCATGTTGAGCAACTAGGAAACGATTCGCAAAAGAAGACCGTCTTGATGGTCAACGGCGCGCTGTCCACTACGCGCTCCTTCGCTCGCACCAGCAAATGCCTGGCCGAGCACTTCAATGTGTTGCTGTTCGACCTGCCGTTCTCCGGCTATTCCCGCGAACACAACACTGACCTTGACCTGGTGACCAAGGACGACGAGGTGCAGATGCTGCGCGCCCTGGTCGAGCGCTTCCAGGTCAACCATCTGGTGTCGGCCTCCTGGGGCGGCATCTCCACGTTGCTGACCCTGGCGCACAACCCACCCTCCATCGAAAGCTCAGTGGTGATGGCCCTCGCGCCCAACCTCAACCAAGCCATGCTCGACTATGTGGAACGTGTACGCGTATTGATCGAAGCGGACGACAAGTCCGCCGTCGGCCACTTGCTCAATGAAACCGTGGGCAAGTATTTGTCGCCCCGGCTCAAGCGCAACAACCACCGGCACTTGTCGACCATGGCCACCACCGAATACCGCCAGGCGCGTTTTCATATCCACCAAGTGTTGGCCTTGGGCGATGGCAACTACCTGCCGGCACTGCGGCAGATTGAAACGCCGGTGCACTTCCTCAACGGCGCCCTGGACGAATACACCCCCGCCGCCGAGGCCCAGTTGTTCAAGCAATACGTGGGGCGCAGCAGTTTTGCTGTGGCCGAACATACTGGCCACTTGCTCGACCTTGAATCCAACGAAGCCGCCGTGGCGGTGCACCGTGAACTGCTGGATTTCCTGGTGGGAAAACGCGCGACGAATGGCGCATAATCGCCAACACATAGCCTGCTAACCAAAAAGGGTTTCCATGCCGAACCGCGTCCCGCTCGATGCCAAGACCGCCCGCTGGCTCCCCTGGGTGGTCGCGATTGCCTTCTTCATGCAGTCGCTGGACGGGACGATCCTCAACACGGCATTACCGGCCATGGCCCGGGACCTCGCGGAAAACCCGCTGCGCATGCAAGGGGTGGTGATCGCCTACATGCTCACCGTCGCCTTGCTGATCCCGGCCTCGGGCTGGATCGCCGACCGCTTCGGCACCAAGAAAATCTTCTTCGGCGCAATCATGCTGTTCAGCATTGGCTCACTGCTGTGCGCGCTGTCCAGCAGCTTGACCATGCTGGTGGGCGCTCGGGTGATCCAAGGCCTGGGCGGTGCGCTGATGCTGCCCGTGGGCCGGCTGGTGGTGTTGCGTGCGTATCCGCGCTCCGAACTGGTGCGCATCATGGGCTTCATCACCATTCCCGGTTTGCTCGGCCCGTTGCTCGGCCCGACCATGGGCGGCTGGATGGTGCAATACCTGACGTGGCACTGGATCTTCCTGATCAACCTGCCGGTGGGCATGATCGGCTGCTACGCCGTGTGGAAATTCATCCCCGACCTGCGTGGCAGTGAACGCACGCGCTTCGACGGGATCGGCTTCCTGCTGTTTGGCGCCGCGATGGTGTTGATCACCATCGCCATGGAAGGCCTGGGCGAGCTGCACTTGCCGCACCTGCGGGTGATGTTGCTGCTGTTCGGCGGCCTCGCGTGCCTGGCGGCATATTGGCTGCGCGCCGGGCATATCGATAACCCACTGTTCTCGCCGGTGTTGTTCAAGACCCGCACCTTTGCCGTGGGCATCCTCGGCAACCTGTTCGCGCGGCTGGGCAGCGGCGCCCTGCCGTTCCTGGTGCCGCTGCTGTTGCAAGTGGCGCTGGGGTATTCACCGTCGGAAGCCGGCATGAGCATGCTGCCCCTGGCGGCGGCGGCGATGTTTGCCAAGTCCGTGGCACGCCCGCTGATCGAACGCTTGGGCTACCGCATCGTGCTGACTGGCAACACCCTGGCGCTGGGCATCATGCTGGCGAGCATGGGATTGGTCACGGAACACACGCCCTACCCGCTGCTACTGGGCATGCTGGCGGTATTGGGAGCGATCAACTCGCTGCAATTCACCGCGATGAACACCGTCACCCTGATCGACCTCGATGACGCCCAGGCCAGCAGCGGCAACAGTTTGCTGTCGGTGGTGGCGCAGTTGTCGTTGAGCCTCGGGGTCGCCTGCGCCGGTGCACTGCTCGGCGGATTTACCGCTGAAACCGGCAATGACGGCGTGAGCACGGTCCTCGGCGCGTTCCAACTGACCTTCCTCACGGTGGGCATCATGGCGATGCTGGCGGCGGCGATCTTCCTGCAACTGTCGCCAAAAGACGGCAAGCGTGCAGCCAGTCCCGAGCAGCATATCGAGCATTAACAGGCTTCTCGTCTAGAACTTGCGGGGAAAATCCCACAGGGCTGGTACACTGCGCGACATTTTGTTTTGCAGAGCCAGTCCCGTGACTACCATCGCCACCGCTTTTAATACTTTGCCCCTGTCCGCCGCCATGCTGGCTAACCTCGACTCGCTGGGTTATGTCGAGATGACGCAGATCCAGGCGCAAAGCTTGCCGGTGATCCTCAAGGGGCTGGACCTGATTGCCCAGGCCAAGACTGGCAGCGGCAAGACCGCCGCCTTCGGCATCGGCCTGTTGAACCCGATCAACCCGCGCTACTTCGGCTGCCAGGCCCTGGTGATGTGCCCGACCCGTGAGCTGGCCGACCAGGTCGCCAAGGAAATCCGCCGTCTGGCCCGTGCCGAAGACAACATCAAGGTGCTGACCCTGTGCGGCGGCGTGTCCCTTGGCCCGCAGATCGCTTCCTTGGAACACGGCGCCCACGTTATCGTCGGCACGCCAGGCCGTATCCAGCAGCACTTGCGCAAGGGCTCGCTGGTACTCGACGGCCTGAACACGCTGATCCTCGACGAAGCCGACCGCATGCTCGACATGGGTTTCTACGACGCCATCGAAGACATCATCAGCAAGACCCCGCCGCGCCGCCAGACTCTGCTGTTCTCGGCCACCTACCCGGTGAGCATCAAGCAGTTGGCCTCCAAGTTCATGCGCGCGCCGCAGCAAGTGAAAGCCGAAGCGTTCCACTCCGATGACCAGATCGAGCAGCGTTTCTTCGAGATCTCGCCGGAAGAGCGCATGGACGCGGTGACCAAAGTCCTGGCGCATTTCCGCCCGGCCTCCTGCGTGGCGTTCTGCTTCACCAAGCAGCAAGTGCAGGAAACCGTGGATCACCTGACGTCCAAGGGTATTTCCGCCGTCGGCCTGCATGGCGACCTGGAACAGCGCGACCGTGACCAGGTGCTGGCGATGTTCGCCAACCGCAGTACCTCAGTGCTGGTCGCTACCGACGTTGCCGCCCGTGGTTTGGACATTGATTCGCTGGACATGGTGATCAACGTCGAATTGGCCCGCGACTCGGAAATCCACATCCACCGCGTCGGCCGTACCGGTCGCGCCGGTGAGACCGGGATTGCCATCAGCCTGGTCGCCCCGTCCGAAGCGCACCGCGCCCAGGCCATCGAGCAACTGCAGAAGTCGCCGTTGAACTGGGACCAACTGGACAACCTCAAGCCGCAAAGCGGTGGTCCGTTGCTGCCACAGATGAGCACCCTGTGCATTGCGGCCGGGCGTAAAGACAAGGTTCGTCCAGGCGACATCCTTGGCGCACTGACCGGTGAAGCGGGCATCCCGGGTGCCCAGGTCGGCAAGATCGCGATCTTTGATTTCCAGGCCTTCGTGGCCGTGGAGCGCGGGATCGCCAAGCAGGCATTGCAGCGCTTGAACGACGGCAAGATCAAGGGCCGCTCGTTGCGCGTACGAATTTTGTAACACTCTCCAATCCAATGGAGACCCATTGTGGGAGCGGGCTTGCTGTGGTGAGCGGGCTTGCCCCGCGCTGGGTTGCGAAGCAGCCCCAAAATCTTGGGAGCGCTACGCACTCCAGCGCGGGGCAAGCCCGCTCACCACAACAGCCCTCTCCCACATTCAATTGCATTTCATATCAAGTTTTTGTGAGGACACTGCTGTGCGCTCGACCGAAGTTGTGATCATTGGCGCCGGCGCCGCAGGCTTGATGTGCGCCCTGACCGCCGCCGGGCGTGGACGCAAGGTGATGTTGATCGACCATGCCAACAAGGCCGGCAAGAAGATCCTGATGTCCGGTGGTGGCCGCTGCAATTTCACCAATATGTACACCGAGCCGGCCAACTTCCTCTCGCATAACGCGCATTTCTGCAAATCCGCCCTGGCCCGCTACACCCAATGGGACTTTATCGGGCTGGTGGCCAAGCACGGCGTGCCGTACCACGAGAAGAAGCTCGGCCAACTGTTCTGCGATAACAAGTCCAGCGACATCCTCGGCATGCTGCTCGATGAGTGCATCCAGGTCGGCGTGAGCCTGCATCTGGACACATCGATCCAGGAAATCGCCAAGCTCGACAGCGGCTACCAGTTGCAGACCACCCTGGGTGAGCTGCGCTGCGAATCCCTGGTGATCGCCACCGGCGGCCTGTCGATTCCCACCCTGGGCGCCACCGGTTTTGGTTATCAGGTGGCCAAGCAATTCGGCCACGAACTGCTGCCGACGCGCGCCGGGCTGGTACCGTTCACCATCACCGATCAGCTCAAGGACTTGTGCGGCGAGTTGTCGGGCACGTCGGTGGATTGCCTGGTGAGCTGCAACGGCCAGAGCTTTCGCGAAAACATCCTGTTCACCCACCGCGGCCTGAGTGGGCCGGCGATCCTGCAGATTTCTTCGTATTGGGAATCCGGCGACACGGTGGAAATCAACCTGCTGCCCGACCATGACGCCCACACTTGGCTGCAACAGCAACAGGTCGAGCGTCCCAACAGCGAGCTGAAAACCCTGCTGGGCGAGATCTTCACCAAGAAGATGGCCAACCTGCTGGCGGACACCTGGTTTGCGTCCAAGCCGATGAAGCAGTACACCCACGCCGAAATTGCCGACATCGCGCAAAAACTCGGCAACTGGCAATTGGTGCCGGCAGGCACCGAGGGTTATCGCACGGCGGAAGTCACGCTGGGTGGTGTGGACACACGGGAAGTGTCGTCCAAGACCATGGAATCGCTGAAAAGCCCCGGTCTGTACTTTATCGGTGAAGTGCTGGATGTGACCGGTCACCTGGGTGGCTTCAACTTCCAGTGGGCCTGGGCTTCGGGTTACGCGGCGGCGCAGTACGCCTGATCGGCGCAGTGGAATAAATTTTGCTGTTGGATGTGATCGCCACGCTTGCCGTGGCGTCCTTGATAGCTCAATTTAGCGGCATCGTCCCGGAAGACTCCAGACTTCATGTCATCGACCTCGTTCAAGCAGTCCATGCGGCGCCTGTGGGCGCTGGATAAATTCAGTTACAGCATTCGGGTGTTCATCGCCCTCACCGGCAGCATGGCGCTGTGCTGGTATCAGGATGAAATGACGCTGCTGATCCCATTGTTCCTGGGGATTATCGCCAGCGCCCTGGCCGAGACCGATGACAGTTGGCAAGGCCGTCTCAATGCCCTGGCGGTGACGCTGGTGTGTTTCAGCATTGCCGCGCTGTCGGTGGAGCTGCTGTTCCCTTATCCCTGGATTTTCGCGATCTCCCTGGCCCTGGCCACCTTCTGCCTGACCATGCTCGGCGCCTTGGGCGAGCGCTATGGCGCGATCGCATCGGCAACGCTGATCCTGTCGGTGTACACCATGATCGGCGTGGACCAGCGTGGCGGCGCCGTTTCCGACTTCTGGCACGAGCCGCTGCTGCTGGTGGCCGGTGCGGCCTGGTACGGCGCACTGTCGGTGCTGTGGCAGGCGCTGTTTTCCAACCAGCCGGTGCAGCAAAGCCTGGCGCGGTTGTTTCGCGAGCTGGGGCGTTACCTCAAGCTCAAGTCGTCGCTGTTCGAGCCGATTCGCCAGCTGGACGTGGAAGCGCGTCGCCTGGAACTGGCCCAGCAAAATGGGCGGGTTGTGGCCGCGCTGAATGCGGCGAAGGAAATCATCCTGCACCGCGTGGGCAATGGTCGCCCTGGCTCGAAAGTCAGCCGCTACCTCAAGCTGTACTTCCTCGCCCAAGACATCCACGAACGCGCCAGCTCGTCCCACTACCCCTACAACGCCCTGGCCGAGGCCTTCTTCCACAGCGATGTGCTGTTCCGTTGCCAGCGCCTGCTGCGCCAGCAGGGCAAGGCGTGCCAGGCCCTGGCCGAGTCGATCCAGCTGCGCCAGCCGTTCATCTATGACGACAGCTTCGCCGAAGCCTTGGGCGATTTGAACGCCTCCCTGGAACACCTGCGCATCCAGAGCAACCCGGCCTGGCGCGGCCTGCTGCGCTCGTTGCGCGCGCTGGCGGCCAACTTGTCCACCCTGGACCGCCTGCTGGGCGACGCCAGCAACCCCGACAGCCTGGCGGACGCCACCGACAGCAACCTGCTGGACCGCGCCCCGCGCAACCTCAAGGAAATGTGGACGCGCCTGCGTACGCAGATGACGCCCACCTCGTTGCTGTTCCGCCATGCCCTGCGCCTTTCCCTGGCGCTGACCGTGGGCTACGGCATGTTGCATGCGATTCACGCCTCCCAAGGCTACTGGATCATCCTGACCACGCTGTTCGTGTGCCAACCGAACTACGGCGCCACGCGGCGCAAGCTCGGCCAGCGGATCATCGGCACCGCCATCGGCCTTACTGTGGCCTGGGCGCTGTTCGATCTGTTCCCGAGCCCGTTGGTGCAGTCGATGTTCGCCATCGCCGCCGGCCTGGTGTTCTTTATCAACCGCACCACCCGCTACACCCTGGCCACCGCCGCTATCACGCTGATGGTGCTGTTCTGCTTCAACCAGGTGGGTGACGGTTACGGGCTGTTCCTGCCGCGTCTGTTCGATACCCTGCTCGGCAGCTTGATTGCGGGCCTGGCGGTATTCCTGTTCCTGCCGGACTGGCAGGGCCGCCGCTTGAACAAGGTGTTGGCCAACACCCTGACCTGCAACAGCATCTACCTGCGCCAGATCATGCAGCAGTACGCCGCCGGCAAAAGCGACGACCTGGCCTACCGTCTGGCCCGACGCAATGCACACAACGCCGATGCGGCGCTGTCGACCACCCTGGCGAACATGTTGATGGAGCCTGGGCACTTCCGTAAGGAGGCGGATGTGGGCTTCCGCTTCCTGGTGCTGTCGCACACGTTGCTCAGCTATTTGTCAGGGCTGGGCGCGCACCGCGAAACCCAGTTGCCGGCCGAGGTGCGTGAACATCTGATCGATGGCGCCGGGAATACCTTGGCGGCAAGCATCGATGAAATCGCCACGGGATTGGCCAACAAGCAGCCGATTGCGATCCAGAGCGATGCCGAGGAAGCGTTGGCAGCCGACCTGGAGCAGATGCCGGATGAGATCGATGAGGGGCAGCGATTGGTGCAGACGCAATTGGCATTGATTTGTCGTCAACTGGGGCCGTTGCGCACGCTGGCGGCGCACCTGATCAAGGACACCAGCGCGGCTTAGGCCGCTACATCCCATGCTGCTTCATCAACCGCGCATAACTGCCATCGGCCTTCATCTTGGCAATCTCTCGATCAAAGCTGGCGACGATCTGTTCATGCTCGGGGTTCTTCAAACTCACCAGGATATGCAGGCTGTTTTCGCTCAACGGCTTGGGTAAAAACTCCACCGAATTGCGCACCCGAGTCGATTCACGCGACAGGTAATAACGCGCCACATATTCGTCCTCCACCGTAAGCCGAACCCGCTGCGCCGCGAGCATGCGCACCGCCATGGCGAAATTGTGCACCGGCACTTTCTGCAACTGCGCATCGCCATCGAACGCCGATGAATAGGCATACCCACGCACCACCGCGATGGGGTAGTCGTGCAGTTGCTCAAGGTTCTGGAATTCAATGGGATCGTCACGCCGCTTGATGAAACGCACGCGGTTGAGCAGGTACTCGTCGGAGAATTGCCCAAACTGCGTGCGCGCATCGTCATACCAGGCGTTCACCAAAACGTCATAACGACCGTCGCCCACGCCCATCAACGCCCGGGCCCAAGGCACCTGTTCGAAGTCACTGGCATAACCCGCGCGGGCCAGGGCAGTGCTGACGATATCGGTGGCCAGCCCGCCATTGATCAAGGTGGCGTCGGTAAAGGGTGGCCAGGCATCCGCTACCAGGCGCAGACGTTGCGCGAACGCTGGCTGAACCAGTAGCAACACTCCAATCAAAGCAACGGCACGAGAGAATCGCGGCATGCTCAAAGTCCTTGGCAGGCAGGCGGTGGCCTTAGCTCAGGCGGGGCCTGAGGTTCTAACAGTAGCTCAGATTACACAAAGAAACCGGCGCAGGACGCACTCAGTGATGGCAATTTGATTTCACTCACAAAAATAGCCGATTTAGACACAAACGCCTGCCGCGCTTACTATCCGCAACAGACATCTATAAGAGAACATGCCATGACCGTTGAATGGGTTTGCAAGCACCACGATGACCTGGGCAAGGAGCAGCTTTACGCCATCCTGCGCCTGCGCAACGAGGTCTTCGTTGTCGAGCAGAAATGCGTCTACCAGGATCTCGACGGGCAGGATCTTTCCGGCGACACCCACCATTTGATGGCCTGGCAGGACGACCAACTGGTGGCCTACCTGCGCCTGTTGGACCCAGAGACTCAAGGCGGTGACGTGGTGATCGGCCGCGTGATTGTGGCACCGGTGGCGCGTGGCACCGGGTTGGGGCATCGGATGATGGAAGAAACACTCAAGCGGATTGAGGACATCTGGCCTGAAACACCGATTTTCCTGTCAGCCCAGGCGCATTTGCAGGGCTACTACGGGCGTTATGGATTTGTGGTGGCGGGTGAGGAATACCTTGAGGATGACATTCCGCACATTGGCATGCGAAAAGGTCAGGGGTAACCCAGCACCTGCTTGATCTGCGCCAGATTTGCTTCGATCCAGCGCCGATCGATCGCTCCCCAGTTGCGAATCCGATAGTGCCCGGCGTGGTTGCGGGCACCATCCTCCTGCTCGAATTCACACAAGATATCCAGGTCGGCCAACGCCGCAATCGTGTCCTGCGCCGTGCGCCGGGGCATGCCGGTAACGTCGGTCAACGCCGGGACATTGCTGGCCTGCCCGCTGTCGATCAGGTAAGCCACATACAGGCGGCGGTAGAAGCTGCTCTTGGTCTTGCTCACATCCATGGTCGGTCGCCTTGTGGTCAGGGTTTGCCCTGCAGGTCGCGGTACGTGAGGTAGACGCGCAGGTCGAATTCCACCTGATGGTAGCCCGGCATCATGTACTCACAGAGTTTATAGAACGCTTTGTTGTGGTCCGACTCCTTGAAGTGCGCCAGTTCGTGCACGACGATCATGCGCAGAAACTCCGGCGCGGCTTCCTTGAACAGCGCGGCAATGCGAATCTCTTTTTTCGACTTGAGGTTGCCGCCCTGCACCCGGGAGATCGTGGTGTGCAGGCCGAGGGCGCGGTGCGTCAGGTCCAGGCGGTTATCGAACAACACCTTGTCGATGGCCGGCGCGTTGCGCAGGTGTTCCTGCTTCAAGGCCAGGGCGTAAGCGTACAGAGCCTTGTCGCTCTGTACGGCGTGGCGTTCGGGGTAACGTTGTTCCAGATAGGCACCCAACTGGTCCTTGGCAATCAGTTGGCGCACTTGTTCCTGGAGGGCGGCGGGATAAGCCTGGAGGTATTTCAGCGCGGTCATGGGGTCTGCAACAGGTTCGGATGGCCGTCAGTGTAACGAATTCAGCCCAGACGGGCGCGGCACCAGTCCGTCACTTCCTCGGCCATCAACGGCTGCGCCGCCAAAGGGCCTTGGATAAACGGGCAACCGTTGGCCTTGAGCCATTGGGCTTGCTCCTGGGTTTCGACGCCCTCAGCCACCACCACAACCTCAAAATGCCCACACAGCTCAATGATGCTGCGTGCCATCACCGCGTCGCGCGCGGAACCCGGCAGGCGCGCAACCAATTGCGGGTCGAGCTTGAGCGTATCGAACGCCAGATCGCGCAGATGCGCCAGGGAGCAATTGCCCAGGCCAAAGTCATCCAGGGCAATGCGCACGCCAATCTGGCGCAACAGCTTGAGCTGCTTGGTCGACTCTTCCAGGTTACTCATCAGGCAGTCTTCGCTGATTTCCACCTCCAACTGTCGCCCCTGCAACCCATGTCGCTCCATCACCTGCTGCAGTTGGCTGGCCAGGTTGGGCATATTGAACTGGTTGCTGGACAGGCTCACGCTCAGCACCAGCTCATCACCAAACGTTGCTTGCCACACTTGGCGCTGCGCGGCGACCTGTTGATAAATCCAGGTGCTGAGCTGGCTGATCAACCGCGCCTCTTCCAGCAACGGCAGAAACAACCCCGGCGGCACATCGCCAACACTCGGATGCTGCCAGCGCAACAGCGCTTCAACGCCACGCAGGCGGCCGTCCTCCAGAGAAACTTGAGGCTGATAGACCAGGGTGAAATCCTTGTTCTGAATCGCCGTGCGCACACTGTCTTCGAGCATCAGGCGCGAGCGGGCGCGGCCGTTCATTTCCTGATCGTAATAGCGATATTGCTGACGGCCCGCGCGCTTGGCTTCGTACATGGCAATGTCAGCGGCGCGCAGCAGGCCGTTCAGGTCCGAGCCACAATCCGGGAACGTGGCGATACCGATGCTGACACCCAGCATCACGTCCAGGCCGTCGATCTGCTGGCACACCGACACTCGTTCGATCAGTTTTTCCGCAATCTTCGCGGCTTGCTCCGGGAATTCCAGTTCCAGCAATGCCGTGAATTCATCCCCACCCATGCGCCCGAGCATGTCGCCAGATCGCAAACAGGCCTGCATCTGTTCCGAGACCCAGCGCAACACCCGGTCGCCTGCGTCATGTCCCAACGAGTCATTAACCCGCTTGAAGCCATCCAGGTCCAGATACAGCAACACCAGAGATAGCTCATTACGCTCGCTGCGCAGCAGTGTGTTCTCTGCTGCCTGGTGGAAACCACGCCGGTTCAACAACCCGGTCAACGGGTCGGTGACGGCCTGGAACTCCAGTTGCTGGTGCAGATGACGCACTTCGGACATGTCCAGCACCGTCACCACCATGGCCTTCTGCTCGGCAGGCAACGGCGCGCAAGACAGCGCCACCGGCACCTGCTGACCGCGACCGGTGCGTAAAATGGCGTCATGCTGGCGCCACGTTTCGCCTTTGCGGTACGCCTCGAACATCGCGAACCCCAGCCAGGCCGGCACATGGGGTTTTTGCAGAAAACTCAGGAAGCTCTCTCCCTGCAATTCCGTCATGGTGGCATTCAGCAGCCGCGAAATAGCCGGGTTGGCGTACTCGATCACACTGCCCTCGCCCACTACCAGAATGCCCTCGGCGGCGTTATCCAGCACCGAGGCATTAAAGGCACGGGCGGACTCAAGTTCATGGCTCAGGCGCTGCAAGGCACGGCGATTACGCTGGTGCTCCAACAGGGCTTGGACCTTGGGCTTGAGGATATTCGGGTCAAACGGCTTGAACAGATAATCGACGGCACCACTGGCATAGCCTTCCAGCACCGCTGCGGGCGACTGGGCGTTGGCCGTGAGGAAGATGATTGGCGTCATGCGTGTGCGTTGGCTGCCACGCATCAGCCGTGCCACTTCAAAACCGTCCATGCCGGGCATCCGCACGTCCAGCAACACTAGGTCGACTTCGTGAGCGAGCAGTAGCTCCAAGGCTTCCAGGCCGGAAGCGGCGGTAATCACCCGCCAGTCTTCGCGCTGCAAAAGCGCACGCATGCTGATGAGATTTTCCGGGTAGTCATCGACCACCAGAAGAACCGAACTGCCATCGCCGTGGTGTGGAGCGCATTCCATGCTACGTCTCTTCCTTGGGAGCCACTCCGGTCAATTCTGAGAGAAAACCCGGACAAACGCTGAGGCCTCACTCTATCCCCGGTTCCAAAAAAGCAGAAGTAACGGCAGTGCCATCATTGCGCCAATTTTCAGGAAGCCGACTAACGGTCAACCCCTACAGCCCACGATTCATGGGAAACATGGCTTTTTGGCATTCCTTTGACGCCAATAAATTGCCAGCAAACGTTTAACAAGACGGTTAACACCACCTATAAAGAACCTGTCTGGCCCACGGGCCAAAGCCTTCACCTTCTGTAAAAAGGCAAATGCCATGATCGACCTTTCCACCTGGAACCTCAGCATCCCGGTAGGCTCCCCGCCCGCGACCATCGACACCCCGAAGCTGATGAACGGCTTCAAAGACCAGTATTTCCAGGCCGAAGGCAGCAACGTGCAATTCTGGACACCCGTCACCGGCACTCGCACCGAGAATGCCGTGTATCCGCGCAGCGAATTGCGTGAAACCTACGCCGATGGGCGGTTGCGCAACTGGACCTACCCCGACGCGGACAACTTCCTGCGCGCCACGCTGGAGGTCAATCAGGTGCCTTCCACCGGCAAGATTGTCATCGGGCAGATCCATGCCTATGACAGCCAGAAGCCCCTGATCAAACTGGAGTATCAATTCAAGGAAAAGACCCAGACCGGCAATATCGTCGCCAAAGTGCGCATGCGCCCGGATGAGGATGAAGGACGGGTGATCATCGTTGCGTCGAATGTGCCGCTGGAGAAGAGCTTTACCTACGTGATCAACCTCAACAAAGCCGGAATGCTCAGCGTGTATGCGGCGGATGGGGAGTGGAATGAGCGCATTGGTGCAGCGTGGGGAGCGAAGCCGTTGTACTTCAAGGCAGGCGCCTATGTGCAGGATAACAGTGGGGATAGCAAGGAAGGCGCACGGGTGACGTTTGCCAAGTTGGATATTGATCACGACTGAATCGCAGCCACAAAAAAAGCCCGCATCGCTGCGGGCTTCTTTTATAAACGCTGAGGCTTAATTCACCTTGGCGTTCAACTCACCTTTCAAATAACGCTGGTACATCGCTTCCAACGAGATCGGTTTGATCTTCGAAGCATTACCGGCAGTGCCAAAGGCCTCGTAGCGCGCGATACACACATCACGCATCGCGGTCACGGTCGCGCCGAAGAACTTACGCGGGTCGAACTCGCTTGGGTTGGTGGCCATCAGGCGGCGCATCGCGCCAGTGGACGCCAGACGCAGGTCGGTGTCGATGTTGACCTTGCGCACGCCGTACTTGATGCCTTCAACAATTTCTTCAACCGGCACGCCGTAGGTTTCTTTGATGTCGCCGCCGTACTGGTTGATGATCGCCAGCCACTCTTGCGGGACCGAGGAAGAACCGTGCATCACCAGGTGCGTGTTAGGGATGCGCTTGTGGATTTCCTTGATGCGGTCGATGGCCAGCACGTCGCCGGTAGGCGGCTTGGTGAACTTGTAAGCGCCGTGGCTGGTACCGATGGCGATGGCCAGGGCGTCAACTTGGGTCTTTTTCACGAAGTCCGCGGCTTCTTCCGGGTCGGTCAGCATTTGGCTGTGATCCAGCACGCCTTCGGCGCCGATGCCGTCTTCTTCGCCGGCCATGCCGGTTTCCAGAGAACCCAGGCAGCCCAGCTCGCCTTCAACCGATACGCCGCAGGCGTGGGCCATGGCCACGGTTTGTTGGGTGACACGTACGTTGTACTCGTAGTCGGTCGGGGTCTTGCCGTCTTCGCCGAGGGAACCGTCCATCATCACCGAGCTGAAGCCCAGTTGGATGGAGCGCTGGCACACGTCAGGGCTGGTGCCGTGGTCCTGGTGCATGCACACCGGGATGTGCGGGAATTCTTCGATTGCGGCGAGGATCAGGTGACGCAGGAACGGGGCACCGGCGTATTTGCGGGCACCGGCCGAGGCCTGGACGATCACGGGGGAGTCGGTCTTGTCAGCGGCTTCCATGATGGCGCGCATCTGCTCAAGGTTGTTGACGTTAAAGGCTGGGACGCCATAGCCGAACTCGGCTGCGTGGTCCAGCATTTGACGCATGCTGATAAGTGCCATTGTGTTGTCTCTCCCGGTCGAGGGTCGTTAATCGTGCAAGCCTGCCGTAGCGGCGGCTGCTATTCAAGTTATTG